>Ga0209257_1001587_pt1 | contig 26093 bp, 22 predicted proteins | sample AraplaCvi_mCL_r2_FD_184277 | JGI IMG/M metagenome (GOLD analysis project Ga0209257, IMG submission 184277) | Arabidopsis root microbial communities from North Carolina, USA - plate scrape MF_Cvi_mCL_r2 (SPAdes) (version 2) | ecosystem: Host-associated > Plants > Roots > Endosphere | place: USA...
GCGTGTTCCACCACACCAGTTCGATCGCCGCCGCCGGCCTGTATCAGGGCGTGTTCCGGGAGGACATGTTCAGCGAAGCCGAAGGCCTGGACGATCCCTACCTTCGCACCAAGCACGATTCGGAAGGGCTGGTGCGCCGCGAAACCCGCGTGAAGTGGCGCATCTATCGCCCGGGCATGGTCGTCGGCCACTCGCAGACAGGCGAGATGGACAAGATCGACGGCCCGTATTTCTTCTTCACTTTCCTCAAGAAGTTGCGCCAGATGCTCCCGCCGTGGATGCCGATGCTCGGGCTGGAAGGCGGGCGCATCAACATCGTGCCGGTGGATTTCGTGGTCGATGCGATGGACCACATCGCGCACAAACCGCGCCTGGACGGCCATTGCTTCCACCTGACCGACTCCGATCCGCTGCGCGTGGGCGAGGTCCTCAACACCTTCGCGCGCGCCGGCCATTCGCCGGAGATGACCATGCGCCTGGATGCGCGCATGTTCGCCTTCATCCCGGGCAGCGTGCGCGGCGCCGTCGCGAACCTGCCGCCGGTGCGGCGCTTCATCGGCATGCTGCTGCGCGATTTCAAGATTCCCAAGCAGGTGATGAAGTTCCTCACCTATCCCACGCGTTTCGACAATCGCGAAGCCGAGCGTGCGCTCAAGGGCAGCGGCATCCACGTGCCGCCGCTGGAAAGCTACGCGTGGCGGCTGTGGGATTACTGGGAACGCCACCTGGATCCGGACCTGTTCGTCGACCGCAGCCTGAAGGGCAAGGTTCGCAACAAGGTCGTGGTGATCACCGGCGGTTCGTCGGGCATCGGGCTGGCGACCGCGCAGCGAGTGGCCGAGGCCGGCGCAATCACGATCATCGTCGCGCGCGGCGAGGAGGAACTGTTCAAGGCCCGCGACGCGATGAATGCCGCCGGCGGAAAGGTCTTCGCCTACACCGCGGACCTGGCCGACATGGCCGACTGCGATCGCCTGGTGAAAACCGTGCTGGAAGAACACGGCCGCTGCGACGTGCTGGTCAACAACGCGGGCCGTTCGATCCGCCGTTCGATCGAACTGAGCTACGACCGCTTCCACGACTTCGAGCGCACGATGCAGCTGAACTACTTCGGCAGCCTGCGCCTGATCATGGGCTTCATGCCCAACATGACGCAGCGGCGGAAAGGTCACATCATCAACATCAGCTCGATCGGCGTGCTGGCCAATTCGCCGCGCTTTTCCGCGTATGTCGCGTCGAAGGCCGCGCTGGACGCGTGGAGCCGCTGCGCGCAGGGCGAGCTGTCGGGCAAGGGCATCAGCTTCACCACGATCAACATGCCGCTGGTGAAGACGCCGATGATCGCGCCGACCAAGATGTACGACAGCGTGCCCACGCTCACGCCGGACGAAGCGGCGGACCTGGTGATCAAGGGCATCATCGAACGCCCCAGCCGCATCGCCACGCGCCTGGGCATCTTCGCGTCCGTCATCAACGCGCTGGCGCCGAAGGCTTACGAGGTGATCATGAGCACGGCGTTCGAACTCTTCCCCGATTCGGCTGCCGCGCGTGGCGACAAGCAGGCGCTGAAGGGCGAAGTGGCGCCGAGCAGCGAGCAGATCGCGTTCGCGGCGTTGATGCGGGGCGTGCACTGGTAGTCGTGCGCGCGCTTCGAGCGGCCTGCGTTTGTGGGGCGAAGCGCATCCCGGACCCGCGGCGACCGGCCACAAATAACTTCACGCTAACGGCGCAACGCGCTGCGGCGCGTTCATCGCCATAGGAACTGGGTTGCCCGGGGGCGCGGTGCGCTCGCGCTTACCCGGGCTACAAAAGCCGATGCCTGTTTAGTACGCCCGGCACTGCAGGAAGCGGATCTTCCGGTCGCTTCCCGCCGGCGGCTGCAGTTGCAGGCGCGAGGCGCGCAACGCGTCGTAACGCGCCAGGACGCCGCAGACTTCCTGCACCTGCTGCTGGTCGACATCCTCGCGTTGCTGGATCACCAGCGTCGAGCTGGTCGACCACAGCACGCGTTCGACCCATGGCAGCGCGGAAATCGCGTGGATCACTTCGCCGCGTTCGAACTGGTCGCGATTCGGATCGGCTGGGGCGGCGAGGGCCGGGTCGGTCGCCGGTGCGGTCGGCGCATGCGGTTGCGGCTTCGTCGGCGCGGCCGGAACCGGGGCCGGGGCCGGGGCGGCAGGCGATGTCGTTTCGACGCGCGGTGCCGGCGCAGCGGCGTCTCCGCGCGGATTCGCCGCAACGAACGCCACCAGCCCGCCGATCACGAGGGCGCCGACCCACGCCAGCGCGGTCTCCCGAACGCTCCGACGACGGGCATTGAGGGTGAGATCGTCGCGCAGCGAGTCCGGCAGCATCGGGCCGACCAGCGACCACAGCGCATCGCCATCGAACAGTTCCAGACCGTCGGCCGCCTTGCGGGCGTTCGCATCGATGCGCGCCGGCGTGGCGAGGATGCCGCCGGCCGCGGCGTTGAAGCGCACGGCATCGGCCAGCTCGCGCACGCTCGCCACGCCAAGACGCGCACGCGCGCCGGCCAGCTTGCAGGCGAGCAGCCAGGTCTGGCCCTCGCGACGCAGGCGCAGTTCGGCCTGCGGGCCGCGTTCGAGCGTCTGTTCGATCGACTCGGCCTCGAAGCCCTGCTTTTGCAGCGCCTCCACCACCAGTCGCGAGAACTCGCGCCAGCGCATGTCGGCCAGGGCTTCGATGCCGGCGATCGTCTCGCCCTGCCGTCGCCGCACCAGCCACAACCACACCGTCGCGGCGGCGCCCAGCAGCAGGGTGATCAGGAGCGCGATCGTCAGGGAAAAACCAGCCAGCATGTACGACCCGGAGATGTCGGAGGCTGGCGACTATACGACAGCGACATGGCCTTCCGCGTGGCGCCGATCACGCCATCCGCCCGGACGCGGGCCAAAGAAAGCCCGCCAGTCCGAAACCGTAAGGGGAGGGGAGCATACGGAACGCGCGGACTGGCGGGCTTGTCGGGACGCCCGGCCAGCGCCGGGCGGTAAAGCGGTGATGCGTCAGGAACGAGGCGTCAGGCGCTGGTCGAACGCGAGCGGGTCGCCTTGCGCGGCGACTTGCGCGCGGCCGGTGCCTGCGTGGCCTGCTTGCTGGCCGCCGTCTTGCGTGCGGTCGTCTTGCGCGGCGCGGCCGAACCGCCCTGGCGGCGCAGTTCGTTGGTGAGCGCGTCCACGCGGCGGCTGAGTTCGTTGAGGTCGTCGCGGCCGGGCACGCCCAGCTTCACCAGCGAACGCTGCACGCGGTCCTCGAACACCTTTTCCAGGCGATCCCAGGTATCGGCGGCGCGTTCCTTCGCTTGGCCCACGCGCGAACCCACGGCGTCGCGCACCGTGTCGGCCTGGCCGCCCGCGAAGCGACGCGCGGTCTGCTCCAGCGTCATGCCTTCCTTGATCAGCGCGTCGAACAGCTTGGTGCCCTCGGCCTGCGCGCGCGAGAACGCGCCCACGCCCGCGAGCCAGATCTGCTGCGCCGATTCGCTCAGGCTGCGCGAGAGCTGGTCGGCCTGCTGCTGCGCGTCCTGGGTGCCGGCCTTCTTGCGGGGGCGCGCGCCGGACGCCGTGGTCTTGCCGGTCGCCTTCTTGAACTTCGCCATGCGGGTTCCCTCGATGGAGTGGGCTGGGTCCGGTCACCTTCGCGCCGGCCTCTAGAGCTTTCACACCAAGCTCGCGCGGCAGTTCAGACCCACTCGCGCGAAGGCAGCGTGATCCGCCGCTGCGGCCGGCCGACCAGATCGAGGAAGCGGTTGAACACATCGTCCGCACGCGACTGCATGCCGGCGATGTGCTCGTGCGTGTGGCGGCGGATCGCGTCCACGTCGGCGCGCGCGGGATCCAGTCCGCCCAGTTCCGCCAGTTCCTCGCGATAGACCGGATTGCGCAGCCAGCGTTCGATCAGCGCCTGGTCCATCTCCAGGTGAAATTGGAATCCATACGCGTTGTCGCCGTAGCGGAACGCCTGCTGCTCGCAGCCGGCGGTGCTCGCAAGATGCGTCGCCTCGCGCGGGACTTCGAAGCTGTAGCGATGCCACTGGAACACCGGCGAGGATTCGCCCAGCGGCGACAGCACGGAATCCTCGCGGCCGGCCTGTGTGGTGTTGAGCCGATACCAGCCGATCTCCGGCGCCTCATGCCGCCGCACCGGCGCGCCGAGCACATGCGCCAGCAGCTGCGCGCCCAGGCAGATGCCGAGCACCGGTTTGCCCTGTTCGAGCATGTGCTCGATCGCGCGCAGTTCGGTCTTCAGGTGCGGACGCCGCGCCTGGTCCTCGACGTTCATCGGCCCGCCGAGCACGATCAGGCCGCGATACCGGTCCACGTTCGGTTCGAAGTCGGGTTGCCGTTCGAAATTGGCGAAACGGATGCGATGGCCGCGCCGACGGATCAACCGGTCGAGCGTGCCCAGCGGTTCGGCGGCGACATGCTGGAAAACGAGCAGGCGGGGCATGGCGGAGCGAACGCCGTGGAGGGACGCACGACTATGCCAAATCCGCGCCCGCTACGCGCGCGGCGCCAGCGCGATGAGCGCGATGGCGATCAGCGCCAGCACGATGGCGAGGCGATTCCAGCGGCTGGTCTTCTCGCCGAACGCCACCACGCCGACCAGTGTTCCCAGCACGACCACGCCGATGTTCATCGCCGCGAAGACGACCGACGGGCTGTCCGGCAGCGCCTGGTGCGCGCGGACGTAGAAGACGATGTTGCCGAAGTTCAGCAGTCCCAGCAGCAGCCCGCCGCCGAGGTTGCGCCACGCCAGCCGTGTGCGGCCGCGCAGCTGGCGCACGAGCTGCGCGCCGAGCATCAGCACGAAGGCGATGGCGAAGGCGGCCTGCAACGCGGCCATCGACGGCGTCCCCGCCAGCGCGATGCGCTTGAGCATCACGTCAACGAGCGCGAAGCCGACCCAGACGGTGAGCAGGAGCAGCCAGCTTCGGCGTTCGCCCGGGCCTGCTTCCGCTTCCGGTCGCACCACGATGCCCGCGACCGCGACCAGCCCCAGCGCGAGGCCGAGCAGGCGCACTCCGTCCGCGCGTTCGCCGAACAGCGTGAATGCCGCCAGCAGCGACAGCAGCAACGACAGCCGCTGCGCGACGTCGGTACGAACGATGCCCGCCGCGCGCACCGATGCGCCCAGCACCAGGAACAGCGACGGCAGCACGACGGCCAGGCCGAGCAATGCGGCCCACGGCGTGTCCGGATGCGTGAGGCTGTCCAGCGGCGGGCGCAGCAGCCATGCGCACAGCGCGCCTGCGGCGAGGTAGTTCCACGTCACCAGCTGGCCGACGTCGAGCCGCGCCCGCGGCGCCAGCTTGAGCAGCACGGAGACGAGGACGCTGCACAGGGCGCTGAGGAGGATCAGGTGCATCGGTGCTGGGTCCGGGATCGACGACGAGCGGGGCGGGGGATGATGACATCCCTCGTCCGATAAGTCGGAAGCGTTGCTACTGATCGCGTCATTCCAGCGAACACTGGAACCCTGGCTGATCACGCAACCGCCCCGACACCGTCATCCCGGCGAAGGCCGGGATCCAGGCCGACTGCCTGTCAGTTTGATCTCGTCATTCCAGCTTTCGCTGGAATGACGGTGAAGCGACTGCGACGTCGCGAACCTGGGCCCCGGCTTTCGCCGGGACGAAGTGCGGCGCGTTGGCGACGTCAGGAACGGGTTCGCCTAAGTCGCGAACCCGGTCCGCTATCGCCCGGCTTCAGCGCCGGAACCCACCCGGTTTGCGCGGCCCCGAACCCTGCGGGCGCGGCCCGCGCGGCGGGCGGCGATCGCCGTCGAACTCGCGCGCATGGCGGCCATGCGGGCGCTGGCTGCCGTGGCCGGCGTCATCGTCGGCACGGCTGATGCGCAACTGCTGGCCGGCGACGCGCACGCGCTTGAGGTGGTCCATGACCTCGCGCGGCATGCCTTCGGGCAGGTCGATCAGGCTGTGGTCGTCGCGGATGTCGATGCGGCCGATGTAGCGGCTTTCCAGCTCGGCCTCGTTGGCGATCGCGCCGACGATGTTGCCCGGCTTCACACCGTGCTGGTGGCCGACCTCGATGCGGAAGGTCTCCATGCCGACTTCCGGCTCGCGCGCCTCACGCGGCTCGCGATGTTCGCGCGGTTCGCGATGCTCATGGCGCGGCGCCTCGTCGTCGAACATCGACTCGGCGGCGTTGAACGAACGTTCGTTGCGTGGACGATCGTGCTGCGGGCGCTCGTGCTGCGGACGGTCGAACTGCGGCCGCTCGATCGCCGGGCGCTCGTAGCGCTCCTGCGGGGCGTACGGAGTCTCGGTGCGCTGCGGGCGTTCGAAGCGTTCGCCGCGATCCTGGCGCGGCTCATGACGCGGCGCGCGCGGACCGCTGTCGCGTTCGAAACGCGAATCCCGGTCGCGGCCGAACTTCGAATCGCGGCCCTGTTCGCGCGGACCGCGCTGTTCGAAACCGACCTGCGCGTGCGGGCGCAGCTTCTCGGCGGTGACGTCCAGCAGCAGCGGCATGTCGCCCTGCAGCAGCTTCGCCAGCGCCGCGGCGATCTCCACCGCCGGCACGTTCTGCTCGCGCTCGTAGCGTTCGACCAGGTTGCGGAACTGCGCCAGATCGTCGCCGTCCAGCGCGCCGGTGATGCGGCCGAGGAAGCGGTTCACGCGCTGCTCGTTCACCGTTTCGACAGTCGGCAGCGCCATCGGCTCGATCGGCTGGCGCGTCGCGCGCTCGATCGCGCGCAGCATGCCGCGCTCGCGCGGGGTGACGAACAGGATCGCCTCGCCCTTGCGCCCCGCGCGGCCGGTGCGGCCGATGCGGTGCACGTAGCTTTCGGTGTCGTAGGGGATGTCGAAATTCAGCACGTGGCTGATGCGTTCCACGTCCAGGCCGCGCGCGGCCACGTCGGTGGCGACCAGCACGTCGATCTTGCCGTCCTTGAGGTTCTGGATGGTCTTCTCGCGCTGCGCCTGCTGCACGTCGCCGTTGATGGCGGCCGCGGCGATGCCCCGTGCGGCGAGCTTGTCGGCAAGCTCCTCGGTGGCCTGCTTGGTGCGCGCGAACACGATCATCGCGTCGAACGGTTCGGCTTCCAGGATGCGGGTGATGGCGTCGAGCTTGTGCACGCCGCTCACCGCCCAGTAGCGCTGGCGGATGTTGGCGGCGGTGGTGGTCTTGGCCTTGATCGAGATCTCGACCGGGTCCTTCAGGTAGGTCTGCGCGATGCGCTTGATCGGCGGCGGCATCGTCGCCGAGAACAGCGCGACCTGGCGCGTTTCCGGCGTCTTCTTCAGCACGGCCTCGACATCGTCGATGAAGCCCATGCGCAGCATCTCGTCGGCTTCGTCCAGGACGAGGCAACGCAGCTCGGACAGGTCGAGCGAACCGCGTTCGAGATGGTCGATCACGCGGCCGGGCGTGCCGACCACGACCTGCACGCCGCGCTTGAGCGCCTGCAGCTGCGGGTAATAGCTCTGGCCGCCGTAGATCGGCAGGACGTGGAAGCCGGGCAGGTGGTGGGCGTACTTCTGGAACGCCTCGGCGACCTGGATGGCCAGCTCGCGCGTCGGCGCCAGCACCAGCGCCTGCGGCTTCTGCCGGCCGGGCTGGATCTGCGCCAGGATCGGCAGCGCGAACGCGGCGGTCTTGCCGGTGCCGGTCTGCGCCTGGCCGAGCACGTCGCGGCCCTCCAGCAGCGGCGGGATCGTGGCGGCCTGGATGGGCGAGGGCGACTCGTAGCCGACGTCGGCCAGCGCCTTCAGCAGGGGCTCCGGCAGGGCCAGATCGGTGAATTTCAGGGACGGGGCATCGTTCGAGCTGGGCGACTCGGCGCTCATGGGGGAGGACTCGGCAGCGCCGGCGGACGCCGGTCGGAAGACTGAACAGTGTAACCGAGGGGCGTCGTGGGGCTGTGTAATGGCGGCGTTCACGCGCGGGAAAAACTGCTCGCGGTTCGCGAGAAGGGCGTGGATTGCCCTCATGCCGTCATTCCAGCGAACGCTGGAACCCATGTTGATCTTGCTGTTGTAGCCCGGGGAAGCGAAACGCACACCCGGGGCCGCGACCGTCCATGGACATCGCCGCACGTTAAGGATGCAACGCGCTGCGGCGCGTTCATCGCCATTGGGACTGAGTTGCCCAGGGGCGCGGTGCGCTGCCCTTACCCGGGCCACGAAAGCAGGCATCGCGAATACGTACGTGCTTGCGTGCCACGACCCTCACCCCAACCCCTCTCCCGGTGGGAGAGGGGCTAGGTCGCACGGTCAGTCGCGCGCCACATCCTTCTCCACGCGCCCATCCTTCATCACGAATTCCACGCGCTTGAGCACGGTCACGTCGCTCAGCGGATCGCCGCTGACCGCGATCAGGTCCGCACGCTTGCCCGCTTCCAGCGAGCCGACCTGGTCGGCCAGCCCCAGCAAATCCGCCGCGTTCACGGTCGCGGCCTGGATCGCGGTCGCCGGCGTCATGCCGTGCGCAACCATCAGTTCGAATTCGTCCGCGTTGCGCCCGTGCAGGCTCACGCCCGCGTCCGTGCCGAAGGCGATCTTGACGCCCGCCGGGACCGCGCGTTCCAGCGCTTTGCCCGTGATGCCGATGCGCCACTGGATCTTCTCCAGCACCTCGCCCGTGTAGGCCTCGGGATTCTTCGCAATACGCTCCTTGTAACCGTTCACTGTCGACAGCGTCGGGACGTAGTACGCGCCGGTCTGGCGCAGCAGCTTGATGTCGGCGTCGTCCATCAGCGTGCCGTGCTCGATCGAATCGGCGCCCGCACGCAGCGCCAGCGCGATGCCGTCCGCGCCGTGCGCGTGCACCGCGACCTTCTTGTGGTACAGGTGCGCGGTTTCGACGATCGCTTTGGCTTCGTCGTCGAACATCTGCTGGCCCAGGCCCGCGCCGATGCGGCTGTTGACGCCGCCGGTGGTGGCGATCTTGATCACGTCCGCGCCGCGCGCGATCTGGCGTCGCACGGCCTTGCGGCATTCCTCGGCGCCGTCGCAGGTGTTGCCGTGCACGTCGAGCGCGGCATGCAGTTCGTCGCGGAACCCCAGCGTCGGATCCATGTGGCCGGCGGTGGCGGAAATCGCCATGCCGGCATCGACGATGCGCGGCCCCGGCAGCTTGCCGGCTGCAACGGCGTCGCGCAGTGCGAGCGTCACGCCGTCCTCGTCGCCCAGGTTCCGCACGGTGGTGAAGCCGGCCTGCAGGGTCTTGCGCGCATTGACCGCGGCCTCGTACGCATGATCGGCCACGCCTTTCGAAATGCCTTCCAGCTGGCCTTCGACGCCGGCCTTGTCGGAGGTGAGGTGCACGTGGCTGTCGATCAGGCCCGGCAACACGAAGCGGTCGCGCAGGTCGATCACGCGGGCGCTGGCTCCGTTGGCAAACATCGATGCCTCGACGAACCCGTCGCGCACCGCCTCGATCCGGCCGTTGCACACCAGCAGCGTGCTCGCACCGCGCGCCGGATGGCCGGGGCGATCGAGCAGATGCCCGGCCTGGACGAGGCTGCACGACGGCGCGGCGGTCGTTGTCTGCGCGGCGGCAGGCAGCGCCAGGGCGAGCAGCATCGCCGTGGCCAGCGCCGGGTTGAATTGAGCAAGGGCGTGTGTTCGAACAGCGCTGATGCATTGACGCGAAATCATCCGTTCCATTCCCCAATGCGACGGTGGACGGCCAGCATACGCGGCCGCGCGCCCGGCCGACTGTGGCCGGCGTCGGTATGCGGCGTGTGTCGGGTACGGGTTCACCGCTTGTACCCGCCGGGCGCGGCACCATCTGTGGAAGCGGCCCCATCGCTGCACGCGCGCTCCGTGAACGCTCCATGCTGAACCCGCACTTCGACAACCTGTTCGTCCGCGATCTCCCCGGCGATCCCGACACCTCGCCCGGCGTGCGCCAGGTGCACGGTGCCGCGTACTCGCGCGTGGAGCCCACGCCGGTCCCGCAACCACGCCTGCTGGCGCATTCAGCGGACATGGCGCGCCGGCTCGGTTTCAGCGAATCCGATGTCGCCTCCGACGACTTCGCCCGCGTCTTCGGCGGCAACGCGTTGCTGCCGGGCATGCAGCCGTTCGCGGCGAACTACGGCGGCCACCAGTTCGGCCAGTGGGCCGGACAGCTCGGCGACGGTCGCGCGATCACCCTGGGCGAGATGATCAATGCCGACGGCGAGCGCTGGGAACTCCAGCTCAAGGGCGCCGGCCCGACGCCGTACTCGCGCAGCGCCGATGGCCGCGCGGTGTTGCGCTCCTCGATCCGCGAATTCCTGTGCAGCGAGGCCATGCACCACCTCGGCGTGCCGACCACGCGCGCGCTCAGTCTTGTCGGCACCGGCGAGTGGATCGAACGGGACATGTTCTACGACGGCCATCCGCAGATGGAGCCCGGCGCGGTGGTGTGCCGCGTCGCGCCGTCGTTCATCCGCTTCGGCAATTTCGAACTGCCGGCCTCGCGCAACGACACCGAACTGCTGCGCCAGCTGGCCGATTTCTGCATCCGCCGCGATTTCCCCGAACTGCGCGGGCTGGGTCGCGGCCAGCCGGCCTATGCCGAATGGTTCGCGCGGATCTGCGAACGCACCGCGGTGCTGATGGCGCACTGGATCCGCGTCGGCTTCGTGCACGGGGTGATGAACACCGACAACATGTCGGTGCTCGGCCTCACCATCGACTACGGGCCGTACGGCTGGGTCGACAACTTCGATCCGGGCTGGACGCCGAACACCACCGACCGCTACCAGCGCCGTTACCGCTTCGGCCAGCAGCCGCAGGTGGCGTACTGGAACCTGGGGCGACTGGCCGGTTCGCTGTCGCTGCTGTTCGACGACACCGAGCCGTTGCAGGCCGGCCTGCGCCGCTTCGTCTCGGCCTACCTCGACGCCGATCGCGAGAACACCGCGCGCAAGCTCGGCCTTGCGGAATGCCGCGACGACGACACCGCGCTGATGCAGCAGTTGCAGGACCTGCTGACCGAAGGCGAGATCGACATGACGCTGTTCTTCCGCGGGCTGGCGGACCTCGACGTCCAGGCGCCGGACCTCGCGCCGATGGAAGACGCCTTCTACGACCCGATGCGGCGCGAAGCGGTGGAACCGGCGCTGCACGAGTGGCTGGGGCGCTATGTCGCCCGGCTGTCGCAACAGTCGTTGCCGGCGCAGGAACGGCGTGAGCGGATGAACGCCGCCAACCCGCGCTACGTGCTGCGCAATTACCTGGCGCAGCAGGCGATCGACCGCGCTACCGGCGGCGACATCGCGGGCGTCTCCGAATTGCTGGAAGTGATGCGCCATCCCTACGAGGACCAGCCCGGCCGCGAAGCCTACGCGGGCCGCCGCCCCGACTGGGCGCGCGAACGTGCGGGCTGTTCGATGCTCTCCTGCAGTTCCTGACGCGGCCTACACACCGGCCGCGCATGATGCCGCCGCGGGGGACATCGCGGAGGTGCGGCCATGGGCAAGGCAACGGTTGGGCAGTCGGGCTGGACACATCGCGCGTTGCTGGCGCTGATGATTCTCGGATTGGCCGCGACGGCGCATGCACAGGAAAAAGGACGCACGGTCGGCACGCTGCAGCGCCACGATCCGGCGCAGCACCGGATCGTGCTCAGCAACGATGCGCGCACCGGCAGCGAGCTGGGGCAGGGCGCGCCGATCAACCTGTACTACGACGAAGCCAAGGCAGCGAAGGACCGCGCCACGCGGCCGAAGCTCCAGCCGGGCGACCGCCTGATGCTGGACACGGTGAAGACGGGGAACCGCGTCGAAGCCATCTCGGCCCACCGCCTGCCCGACACCACGCCGGGGCAGGGCTGGGGCCAGTACCTGCATGGCACCGTGGCCGAATTCGTGCCGCGCACGAACGTACTGCTGGTCGATCAGGCGGAGACGCGCATCCGCAACCGCATCGCGATCGACCCGCAGACGCAGGTCTTCGCGCTTGACGGCAGCGTCATGCGGCTGGACCAGCTCAAGCCCGGCGACGAGATCGACATGGCGTTCCACCTGAAGGGTCGCGTGCGGACGGCCTCCAAGATCGTGCTGTTGCGGCCGGCCGGCGGCGGTTGAGGCTCAGGGCCAGCGATCGAGGACGGACGGATCGACCCCGACGCGACGACAGGCGCGTGGTGCGACGCCGTCGCTGAGCGCGACACGGAACAACGGCGCGATCGTGCGCAGGCTGCGCGATGCGAGGGCCGCGCGCGCTCGCTCGAAACGCCCGAATTCCAGCGTGCGTGAGGCCCACTCCGGAAGCAGCGCGGTGCCGGCGCCGAGGAACAGATCGCGCGAAAGCCCCGCCATCGGCACCGGCAGCCGGATGTTCGACAACACCCGCAGCACCTCGCGCGAACGCTCGTCCAGGCGCAGCTCGCCCTGCATGCGCGCGAAGAACGCGGCGACCTCGGCTTCCGATCCGGGAACATCGCGCGCGCCCAGCATTTCGGCGACGCGCCGCACCTCGGCGTAGTACGTATCGGCGGCGCCGTCGGGCAGCGTGAGCGGTGAGTAGCGGCGGAACCCCTCGAGGAAGCCGTAGCTTTCCGTCACATGCACCCAGGTGAGCAGCGCCGGATCGTCGGCGCGGTATGCGCGGCCGTCGGGCATCGTGCCGCGCACCTGTTCGTGGATGCCGGCGACGCGATCGATCAGCTTCTGCGCTTCCGGGCGCGAGGCGTAGGTCGTTCCCGCGACGAAGTTCGTGGTGCGGCGCAAGCGCCCGACGAGGTCGGTACGGAAGTTCGAGTGATCCCACACGCCGGCCAGTGCCAGCGGATGCAGCGTCTGCAGCATCAGGGCGCACAGCCCGCCCGCGAGCATGCCGGGGAAGTCGGCATGGATCCGCCAGGTGATGCTGTCAGGGCCGAACAGGCCGGGATCGCCGGGCGGGAGGTCGTAGTCGATGCTGCTCTGGCCGCGCGGGAAAGCGGAGAGGACCCAGTGGCGGATGCGCTGGGCGGCGAGGGAGGTCGGTGAGGGCATGGGTTTGATGATCCCATGGCGTGCCCCTCTCCCGCAGGCGGGAGAAGGGACGCAAACGCTAGAATGGCGCCCATGCCCCTGATCACCCTGAACAACGTCGACTACGGCGTCGGCGGCCCCTTGCTGCTTTCCGACGTCGTCCTCTCCATCGAACCCGGCGAGCGCATCGCGCTGATCGGCCGCAACGGCGCCGGCAAATCCACGCTGATGAAGCTCATCGCCGGCGACATCCACGCCGACGACGGCGAGGTCCGCCGCGAGGGCGGCGTCCGCATCGCCCGCCTCGAACAGGAAGTCCCGCCGGGTGCCGACGGCGACGTCTGGGACGTCGTGGCCGGCGGCCTGGGCGAACTCGGCGCATGGCTCGCGCAGTTCCACCACCTCAGCCATGCCGAACACGTCGACACCGACGCGCTGGCGAAAGTGCAGCAGAAGATCGAGGACGCGAACGGCTGGTCGCTGGACCAGCGCGTCACCGAAACCCTGCAACGCCTGGAACTGGACGGCGACGCCGTGTTCGCTCGCCTGTCCGGCGGCATGAAGCGCCGCGTGCTGCTGGCCCGGGCGCTGGTGTCCTCGCCCGACGTGCTGCTGCTGGACGAACCGACCAACCACCTGGACATCGAGGCCATCGACTGGCTCGAAGGTTTCCTGAAGGCGTGGCAGGGCGCGCTGGTCTTCGTCACCCACGACCGCCGTTTCCTGCGTTCGCTCGCCACGCGCATCGTCGAGATCGACCGCGGCCAGGTCACCAGCTGGCCCGGCGACTGGGACAACTACCTGCGCCGCCGCGAGGAACGCCTGAATGCCGAAGCGCAGGAAAACGCCCGCTTCGACAAGATGCTGGCGCAGGAGGAAGTGTGGATCCGGCAGGGCATCAAGGCGCGCCGCACGCGCGACGAAGGCCGCGTCACGCGCCTGAAGCAGATGCGCGTGGAGCGCTCGCAGCGACGCGATCTGCAGGGCAACGTGAAGATGGATTTCGCGCAGTCCGAGTCGTCGGGCAAGAAGGTCGTCGAAGCGAAGGACGTGAATTTCTCCTTCGGTGAGCGCGAACTGATCCGCGATCTGTCCACCACGATCTTCCGCGGCGACCGCATCGGCCTGATCGGCCCCAACGGCAGCGGCAAGACCACGCTGCTGAAACTGCTGCTGGGCGAACTCAAGCCGCAGTCGGGCGAGGTGAAGCTCGGCAGCAACCTGCAGGTCGCGTATTTCGACCAGTACCGCGCGACGCTTCGCGAGGACTGGAACGCGTTGGAGAACGTGTCGGAAGGTCGCGAGTTCGTCGAAGTGGGCGGAAAGTCCAAGCACGTCATCGGTTACCTGCAGGACTTCCTGTTCACGCCCGAGCGCGCGCGCGCGCCGATCACCCGCCTGTCCGGCGGCGAGCGCAACCGCCTGCTGCTGGCCAAGCTGTTCGCGCAGCCGTCCAACCTTCTGGTGATGGACGAACCGACCAACGACCTCGACGTCGAAACGCTGGAACTGCTGGAAGAGCTGCTGGGCGATTACCCCGGAACGCTGCTGCTGGTCAGCCACGACCGCGACTTCCTGGACAACGTGGTGACCTCCACATTGGTGATGGAAGGCGATGGCCGCGTCGGCGAGTACGTCGGCGGTTACACCGACTGGCTGCGGCAGCGGCCGGTGAAGTCGGTGGCGGCTCCGGTGGCGGCGAAGCCCGCCGCTACGGCGGCCGCGACACCGACGCCGGCCGCGCCGAAGAAGAAGCTCAGCTACAAGGACTCGCGCGAACTGGAGCAGCTGCCGGCACGGATCGAACAACTGGAGACGCGCATCGCCGAACTCACCGCGCAGATGAACGAGTCCGCGTTCTACCAGCGCGACGCCGCCGCGATGGCAGCCCACACCGACCTGATGGCGAAGACGCAGGCGGAGCTGGACCATGCGTATGAGCGGTGGAATGAGCTGGAAGGCTGAGGTACTGGACCCCCTCGTCGCTGGCATTTTGCAGCTGGCGTCGAGTGCTTTGGGCATCTGCGCCGCCGCGATCTTCTTCCGGCTGCTCCGGTGGTCCGATGCAGTGCCCATCGCCGAAGCGCCGGCTGCTGCGCTTGAAGTCTTGCCGGGTCGATGTCCGGCGTTTCACGCGGAACATGGCTCCTATTTCTGCGAGCACCTCGGCCTCAGCTACCAGCGGCCAGCTGTCTGGATCAGCGCCCTGATCCTGATCGTGATCTGCGGCTGGCTCGCGTGGTACTTCAATTCGCTGCACAAGAGGCGGACAAGCGGGCCTTCGTCCACCAGGTGAATGTGCCGGATGGCGCTCCAGGTTCTGACCGGCCTCAGTCTCATGCCGCGAGACGGCACCCCGGCAGACTCGCGCGATGCCTCGCGCCCAAGCCCTTACCGACGACCTGTTCTCGTTCGCGCCCGCCGACGGCCCGCGCACGCTGGTCGAAGACGCGCAGGGCGGCATCCGTTACTGGCCCGGTTTCCTTGAATCGGACCTCGCAGCCAGCTGGTTCGAGGAACTGAAGAACACCGCCGCCTGGGAAGCCCAGCGTCGGCCGATGTACGACCGCATCGTCGATGTCCCGCGCCTGATCGCCTCCTACCGCTTCGAGGATGCCGATGTTCCCGCGCCACTGATCGATGCCGCACGGCGCCTGCGCGAACGTCTGCACGAACCGTTCAACGCCGTCGGCCTGAACTACTACCGCGACGGCAACGACAGCGTCGCCCCGCACGGCGACAAGATGCACATGCTGGTCGAAGGCCACCCCATCGCGCTCGTCTCGCTGGGTTCGCCGCGCCGCATGACGATCCGCGACAACGCCTCGCGCAAGGCGCTGCACATCGACCTGGAACCCGGCAGCCTGATGGTGATGAGCCACGCCAGCCAGCTCACGCACGAACACGGCATCCCGAAGACGCGCGAGCCCGTCGGCCCGCGCATCAGCCTCGCGTACCGCGTGCGTCCGCCGCGCAGTGCGCGCGGCTGAGCGTCACTCCAGCCGCACCGGCAGATCGCGCCGCGCGCCGGCCACGTTGCCGCTGTAATCGCGCGCGGTGATGCGCAGGACGTAGTCGCCCGCGGGCAGGTCGGCCGGCTGCCACAACCCCGTCTCCAGCACGCCGTCGCGCACGGTGTTGGTCACCAGGTACTGGAACCGGGTGATTGCGCTGCCGTGGACCGTGATGCCGCTGGCCGGTCCATAGGCGACCTTCACCGCTTCCGGATCGGCCGGCATGCGGTTGAACTCGATGTTCATGCGTGGCTGCTCGTAGCCGGGCAGGGGCGTGCCGGCGGCATCGAGCCACTGGTACCCCAGCGCATGCAGCCCGAGCCTGCGTCGCGGCAGGTTACGGTCCACCTGGTCCCAGGCATCGACCGCGATCTGCACGCCCGGCGTCGCGCGCGACAGGACCAGCCTTCCGTCGCGACGCGTCGATAGCGGCTGCGACTGCAAGTCGAGCAGTTCGATCCGGTCGATGTGCGGCGCGTAATGATCGGCGTAGTTCACGAAGTCCAGCGCCACGGCGTTGCGCTCGTAGCCGTAGACGCCGACGCTCAGGTGAACGTGCGCCATGCCGTTGATGGTGCCCAGCACGTCGCCCGCCTTGAACCGCGTGCCGCGGCGCACGCGGACGCGCTCGGGTTTGCCGTCCTCGCCGCGCAGGATCATGAAGCGCGAAGCGTCGATCTCGTCGCCGCCCGGCGTGCGCCCCACGCGCATGTGGATGTAACCGAGCGTGTCGATCGCCATGCCTTCGCCCAGTTCGCCGAATCCCCATGCGGCGTACGGGCTGCTGACCTTGCCGTTGGCGATAGCCAGCACTTCCTGGCCGACATCGCCACGGATATCCAGCCCGCCATGCAGATGGTCGCGATTTTCGCGCTGATAGTTGCCGCGCACTTCGCCGAGCGTGCCGACCACTTCATGCCAGCCGTCCTGCGGCTGCAACGGCCAGCGTCCGGCGGTGTCGGGTAGCGGTGTCTCGGGCGATGGGCCGACGACCTGCGGCGCATCGTCGTTGTCGCGCGCTGGACGAACGCGATGCACGCGATACGCGCCGGCATCGGCGACCAGCAGCGCCCCATCCTTCGCCACGGCCATGCCCGAGGCGCGCGACAACCGCTGCGCCTGCGTCTGCCCGGTGATCTGGTGCGCGCTGCCGTCGCGCGCGATCTGCACCAGGCCGCGATACATCTCGCCCACATAGAGCACGCCGTCGTGCGCGATCGCCAGGCTGAGCGGACTATGCACCGGCGGATGCCCGTCGCCGTCCATCGCGCGCGCGAGCGTGCTCACCTCGCCGGTCGGCGTGATGCGGCGGATCGCGTTGTTGCGAAGGTCCGCGACGTAGACCCGGTTCATCGCATCGACCGCAACCGCGGTGGGCGTATCGAAGCGCGCGAGCGCGCCGGGGCCATCGGCATCGCCCGGGCGATCGCCACCGGCCAGCGTGGACACGGTGCCGTCGGGCGCGATCGCGCGCACGCGGTCGTTGTAGGTATCGGCGACGTACACGCGGCCATCGGCCCCGACGGCCACGCCGGTCGGCCCGTCGAAACGCGCCTGCGCGCCGGGGCCATCGGCGAAACCCGGCGAGCCATTCCCGGCCAGCGTGGTCACCGCGCCCTGTGGCGTGATCCGGCGGATCGCGTGGTTGCCGGTGTCGGCGACATACAGATTGCCGGCCTTGTCGAACGCCAGCCCCGACGGCGTGTTGAACGAAGCCGTCGCGCCGACGCCATCGACGAAGCCTTCGACGGAGCCGGCGAACGTCGACACCGTGCCATCCGGCGCGATGCGGCGGATGCGGTTGTTATCGCCCGCGTCGCTGACGAACACCGCGCCATCCTTCGCCACCGCCACGCCATAGGGATCGGCGAACCGCGACTGCGCCGCGATGCCATCGCGCAGGCCGGGCACGCCATCGCCCGCAACGAGATCGATGTGACCGGTCCAGCCGATCGCGGTGGGCGTGGGGCCGAGCACGGCCTGCGCCATCGGCGGTCGCGTTTGGAAGACCTCGAACACGTACGTCGCGGCGAGCGCCGCACCGGTGATCGCCACAGCCAGCACCAGCCATGCGTTGCGGGACATGCGTTTCCTCGGTTCGGGGGAACCGGATTATTGCCCGCACCGCGCGTCCTTCGCACCCTTGCGCACGGCGTTGCGCGCGCGCCTAATCGCGCTGGCGATCATCATCAGGGAGCGTGCGATGCGTTGGATTCCGATGGCCGGCGCGCTCGCGCTGGCGTTGTCGTGCCACACGGCCGCTGCAGCGGTGAAGGACGCGACCGCAGGCGGCTTCACCGTCGAGAACACCGAAGTCGTGCCCGTCGATGCCGACGCGGCATGGAAGGCGCTGGTGCACGACATCGACCGCTGGTGGCCGAAGGACCACAGCTGGTGGGGCGCCGAATCGAAGCTGTCGATCGATGCGCGCGCCGGCGGCTGCTTCTGCGAGATGGCCGGCGCGCGACAGGCGCAGCACATGGCGGTGGTGTTCGTCGATCCCGGCAAGACGCTGCGCATGACCGGCGGACTGGGTCCGCTGCAGGGCATGGGGTTGAGCGGAGCGCTGGAATTCCGCCTCGCGCCCGCCGACGGTGGCGGCACGCGCATTACGATGTTCTATCGCGCCGGCGGTTACACGCCGGACGATCTGTCGAAATTCGCGCCGGTGGTGGACAAGGTCCAGGCGCAGCAACTGCACGGATTGGCGGAGTTCCTCCGCAAGCCGGCGAAGTAGGGAAGGCAAGGTTTGATGGCACAGATGGGCCTGGGATTCGACGATGCACCGGCAGGCGAGATGCATCGGTTGTTCTTCGCGCTGTGGCCCGACGATGCGCTGCGTGCGCGCATCGCCGGAACGGCCGCGTCGGTCGTGGCGGAACATGCGCCGGGCGGGCGTGCGCTCAAGCCCGATCGCTACCACGTGACGCTGCAGTTCCTCGGCGATTTCCGCCCGCTGCCGCCGTCGCTGGTCGAAGAGGCGCGCGCGGCCGCTGCGGCGGTGCGCACGCCGGCGTTCGAACTTTCGCTGGACGAAGTGGGCAGTTTCCGCGGCGCGAACGTGTGGTGGCTCGGCGCGAGCCGGGCGCCGGATGCGTTGCGCGCGCTGTACGACGGGCTCAGCCGGTCGCTGGGGCAGCATCGCGTGCCGGTGAAGTCGGCGGCGAACTTCGTCCCGCACCTGACCGTGCAGCGCGACGTGCGCCGGCACATTCCACAGACGCCGGTGTCGCCGCTGGCGTGGCCGGTGCGTGAGTTCGTGCTGATCGACAGCCAGCCCGGACGCGGCACGCCCTACGAGGTGATCGGGCGGTGGCCGCTGGATTGAAGAATGCGTCGCGAATGCGCTCAGAGCACCGTCATCCCGGCGAAGGCCGGGGTCCGGGAACCGGTTGCTCTCGTAGCCCGGGTAAGCGCGGCGCGTGCGGGGCTCATGGCGACCGGTCGAAAAACCGTCGCACGTCGACGGTGCAACGCGCTGCGGCGCGTTCATCGCCTTGGAGACTGGATTGCACGGGGGCGCGGTGCGCTGCGCTTACCCGGGCTACGGGGTGTCAATGACGCAGCGCGATGTCGGGCCAGCGGTCGATGCTGCCGTCCTCGCGCACGACCACATAGTCGTGCGCGGTGGCGAACAGGACCGGCTGCGGATGGTCCAGCGGCGTGCGCACGAACGCCAGGCGCCAGCCGAAGCGCTCGCAGGCCTGCAGCATCATGCGTTGCGGGATGGTCAGCCCGATGCGCCGCTGGACGCGGATCCCGGTGCTGGGCGTTCGCCGTTCGCGAGTGGCCATGATGGTGCCCCTGTGTCGCCCCTCATCGATTACAACGCGGAAACGGGCGCAGAATCGGACGCCCGCCGCGATCTCCAGGAGTTCCGCATGCCCGCCGTCGATCCGCGCATCGATGCCTATATCGCCAGGTCTGCCGCGTTCGCCCAGCCGCTGCTGACGCAGGTGCGCGAGGTCGTGCACGCGGCGTGCCCGGAGGTCGAGGAAACCCTGAAATGGGGCATGCCCAGCTTCACCTGGCGCGGAAAGATCCTGTGCGGCATGGCGGCGTTCAAGCAGCACATGACGCTGTGGTTCTGGGAGGGGCGTGCCCTCGTCGGCGAGGGCAAGGACGGCGAGGCGATGGGCCAGTTCGGCCGCATCACGAAGAAGTCCGAACTGCCCGGCAAGCGAGAGCTGGCCGGCTATGTGAAGCAGGCGATGGCACGGGTCGAACTCAAGGCGACCCAGCCGCCGAAGAAGAAGGCGCCACCGAAGGCGGAGCTGCCCGTGCCCGACGATCTGACCGCCGCCCTGCGCCGCAACGCGAAGGCGCGCGCGACCTTCGAGGGCTTCACGCCAGGGTATCGGCGCGATTACATCGAGTGGATCGTCGAGGCCAAGCGCGATGACACGCGGCAGCGGCGCGTGGCGCAGACGGTGGAGTGGCTGGCGGAGGGGAAGTCGCGGAACTGGAAGTACATGAAGTGAAAGCCCCTCTCCCGAGGGGAGGGGCTCAAACGATCAGCGCCCCAACGGTTCCACGCTCGCCGCCCACGCCAGCGCCGCATCGTGTTCTTCCGGCTCGAACGCGCGGATCTCCGTGTTCGGGAAGAAGCGGCCGGCGAACTCGGAAATCTCGGCCAGCCAGCGCTTGTCGGTGACAATGGCGCCGCGCGCGAAGCGGCCGTACTCGCCGACCTTGCTCAACGCGTAGCGAAGGTCCTTCGCCAGTGCTTCGGGCGTGAGGCCGGTGAAGCCGGTCATGTCGCAATAGATGCCGATGCGTTCGTGCAGGCGCAGGCGGCCTTCGATGTCCGCGATGCACCGGTCGTAATCGGCACCGTCCAGCGTCCCGCTGAAGCGGTAGGCACCGACGTGCGACGGCGAAGGCAGGATGTCGATCATGGGATGGCGTCCCTCGGGAACCTCGCGCCAGGGTGCGTGGCGCGGGGTTCAGGCGACGTCAAAAAGCAGGAACGAGTGTGGAGGAGTGAGAAACGAGGTGAACGCAGCCGGCTCACTCCTCACTTCTTCCCGCTCACTTCTCACTCATTCGCGCTCACTTCTCCCCGAGGAACGCACCGCAGCCGCTGTACGTCTTGCCGCCCGCCTGCAATCGCGCGGTGACGTCGAACTTCGCGCCGGCGTCGTCCTGGCAGGGCTTGCGTTCGGTGGTGAGTTCCACCTTCGTGCCGTTCGCGGTCTTGCCGGTCCAGCCGCCGCCTTTCGCCTTCGGTTGCACGCTGGCGATGTCGATGTTGCGCGAACCGAAATCCAGCTGTGCGTGCAACGAAGGCTCGTCGCCGCTGCCGATCTCGACCAGCCAACCAGGCTCGTTGCCCACCGCGCGGAACGCGACGCCGCGCGAACGCGCCTCGTCCCACGGCGAGGCGAGGTTGGTGAGCGTGCATTCGTGCTTCTCGCCATCCAGCGTCAGCGTGCCGGCGTTGCCCTTGGTCCAGAACTCGTTGCCGATGTCGTCGGCATACCGCGCGCCGGACGCGGCCACCGCCTGCGGCAAGGTGCGGCTGCGACCGCTGTACGACAGCGTCACGCGCTGGGCGACGTTGTCGAACGTCGCGCCCACGCGCAGGTCGCCGCATTGCCAGTTCGTCGGCGGCGGCGATGCAGGCGGCGCGGATGCGTCGGCCGACGGCGCACCGACGTGGATCATCCCGATCTCCACCGGCACGTTCGCCGACGGATCCACCATCACGCGGGTATCGCTGACGAACATCGGCCTGCCGTCGGGCCCGGCGAGCGTGGCGTGCAGGCCGTACTGGCCGTTTTCGCGCAGCTTCGCCGGATCGAAGGGCAGGGTGAAGGCGATGGGCGGGCCGGCGAAGTCGGTCACCGTCGTTTCGGCGATGACCGCCTTGGGCGTGTCGGCCAGCAGGTTGTCGAGCAACTGCACGCGCAGGCTCGATCCCGGCGGCGGCATGATCCGCTCCCGGTACGTCGCATTGCCCGTGACGGCGTGCGCGCCCTGCGTCATCGGCGGCGTGGGCGGTGCGGTGTTCTCCTGCGGCTGGCAGCCGCCAAGCAGGCATACCGCCACGATCGCCGCCGCCAGCGCCGGCGTCGCGATGCCGGGAAGGGAAGTCCGCAACACGGTCATGGCACGTCTCCGTCAGGTGGCGCGAGCGTAGCGGGACGATCGTTGGGACGGCGTCAGCGCGGCGCCACGTCCACGCGCACCACGGGGTAGCGGCGGTACTGGTCGTCCCAGGACGAATGCCGGCGCGCGAAGAACTCCAGCCGCTGCTGCGGGCTGTCGGCGAAGGTCTTTTCCTTCAGGCGCCGCTCGAATTCGGCCTTCACCTTCGGGTCCTTCAGCATCTCGCGTGCGACTTCCTCGGCGACGTAGTCCTCCATGTACTCCTTGCGCTCGAAGTAGTTGTTGAACTCGCCCCACGCGACCAGCGCGTCCGGCGCCTGCGGTTCCAGCAGCGCCATCGCCAGGCGCGCCTTGGGCTGGGCGATCGGCACGAACAGCGCACCGGCGCCGATGTCCTGCGATTCCGGCGCCCACTTGCCTTCGAGCGTCGCGCGCTGGTGGTTTTCCACCGACTGCGCCGACAGCGTCGCGGTGTCGGCGCGGAATGCCTGCACGCCGGTCTTGCCCAGCGGCGCGTCGAGGCGGCGGTACGTCACGCCGTGCTGGTCGAGCTTCGCCGCGACCCAGGCCGCATGCGCAGCCGGCACGACATAGCCGGCCTTCGGCGCATCGACGACATGCGCGGGCACCAGTTCGTCGCGCATCGGCAGATGCCAGACCTGCGGTTTCGTCTCGTCGTAGTGCGTCATCAACGCGCCGGAGACATCCGACGGCGTGCGCGTGTATTCGTAGCCGCGGAAATCGATCGTGTGGGACTTGTCGGTGGCCTTGTAGTCCAGCACGACCGGCTTGCCGCCCAGCTGCTGCGCGCGCGCATCGGCGGCCAGCGCTTCCTTGCGCCACTGCGCGCCATTCGTCTTCATCAGGTCCAGCAGCGCGACGATGGTGTCGTGCGTGACCTTCACGCGATGCGGGTAATCGCGCCAGGAATGCGTTTCCACCAGCATGCCCAGGCGGTTGCGCAGCTGGAAATAGCCGTGCGAGAAGCGCGGCGTCGCCACGCCGTCCTCGAAGCCCGACGCGGGATCGTCGTTGGTCACGAAGGACGGATAGAACGGCAGCGGCAGCGAGCCTTCCTTCGCAAGATGCGCGATCACGCCGTCGCGCAGCGCGGTGCCGGCCTTGCGCAGAGCATCGTCGCCGCTGTGCACGGGCTCGACCTGGATGGAGACGTCATGCTCGAACTTCGCGCCGTCGGTGACGTGCAGGTCGACGTAGGCCAGCGGGTCCCACGCGTTCACCAGGCGCAGCATCGCCTGCATTTCCGGCGTGTCGGCCTTCACGTAGTCGCGGTTGAGGTTGTAGTTCTGCGCGGTGGTGCGCCAGCCCATCTCCTCCGGGCCGCGCTGGTTGGGGCGATTCCACGCGGCGAAGCGCTCGTGGCCGTCCACGTTGAACACCGGCACGAACAGCAGCACCTGCCTGTCGAGCGCGCCCACCGCCGTCTCGCCGTCCAGCGCCTGGCGCAGCGCGAGGAAGCCCGCGTCCTTGCCGTCGATCTCGCCGGCGTGGATGCCGCCCTGGATCAGCATCACCGGCAGGCCCTTGGCCTTCGCGTCTTCCGGCGTGAACGCGCCGGCTTTCGACACGACCAGCAGCTTCATCGGGCGGCCTTCCGGCGTGGTGCCGAAGTCCTGGCAGCGCACGGCCTGCGGATAACGCGCGGCGAAGGCCTCGCACAGCGCGATGACTTCGTCGTAGCGGCCGGTCTTCACGAAGCCGCTGCGTTCGGAGACGGTGGTCAGGGCCGCGTCGGGCGTGGCGGCGACGGCGGGCAGGGCGGTCAGCAGGGCGGCGAGCAGCGCGGCGGAAAGGGGCGCGGCGCGGAGGGACGTGCGGGTCATCGTTCGGGCGGTCCGGGTGCGAGGATCGCCGCATGTTAGCGACCGCCGCCGCGGGATCGCCGTGCCATCGGGCACATTGCTGCCAACCGGTGTCAGCAGGCAGGCACCGGATCGCCCCGTTTGAACGGGCCGTCAGGCGAAGTTGGCCCCCAGCCGGTTGTGCACGTCGGTCGCCGCGATCGCCGCATGCCCCGTCGCCACGGAAATCTGGTTCAACGCACTGACCACGTCGCCGATGGCGTAGAGCCCCTCGACCGACGTCATCTGCCGCGCATCGACGATCAGCGCGCCTTCCTCGTCGCAATCCGCGCCGGCGCCGACCGCGAGCGAGGAACGCGAGATCAACCCCAGCATCGGATACACGACGTCGAAACCACGCGGCGTCCCGTCCAGCTCGAACACGCAGCGCTTGCCGTCGAAAACCAGCGAGGCAGGCACCGGCGTCAGCTCGATGCCATCGCGCGCCAGCTCCGCACGGACGCCATCGTCGAGATCATCCACCGACGGCACGAGCGTCACCTTCGACGAATACGTGCGCAGGAAGCGCGCGTGCGAGGCGGCCTTGTCGGCCGGGCCGTGCACGGCGATGGTCGTATCGATGGCCTCGAACGCATCGCAGATCGGGCACATGCGCACCGCGCCGCATTCGATCGCGTCCGCCAGGCCGTCCAGCTCGGGCGTGACGTCCTCGCAGCCGGTGGCGAGGATGACGTGGCGGGCGCGCAGTTCGTTGTCGCCGTGACGGATGCGAAAGCCGCCGTCCTCGCGATGCAGGGCCGTCACTTCCTCGGCGATGGTATCCACGCCGAACTTGCGCGCCTGATCGCGCATGCGTTGGAGCAGTTCCTCGCCGCCGACGCCATGCGGAAAGCCGGGACAGTTGCGGCTTTTCGGAATCCAGCCGGCGCGCGTGCAGCCGGTGTCGAACACGCGGACGCTGCGGCGGTAGCGCGCCAGGTAGGTGGCCGCCGTCAGCCCGCCGGGGCCGCCGCCCACTACGATGCAGTCCAGTACGTGGCTCATGCGCTTCTCCGTGGGGTTTTCGCTGCGTCCGTTTCCAGCATCGTCTTCAGGCGCAGTGCATCGGTGACCGCGTGGCCGTGCGCGGTGTTGTCGAAGATCGCCCATTGCGTGCCGCGAACGCCCAGCATCGCGCCGGCCAGTGTGCGCAGCGAGCCATCGTCGTAGGCGCTGTAGTACACGCGCGGCGAACCGTGCCAGCGCCAGCAGCGCACGCGCGTGTCGCCGCCGGGTTCGCGCGCGGCGCCGTCGGGAATCGGCGGATCGGCAGCCACTCGCGCGATGCCGTGTCGCTCCCACAACGCCTGCGCGGCCGGCACGAACCACGACGCATGCCGCGCCTCGCAGGCGATGCCGGCATCGAACCGGCGCCGCAGCATCGCGAAGAACGTAGACGCGGTGCGCGCATCGAACGCCAGGCTCGGCGGAAGCTGCACCAGCAGTATCGCGAGCTTGCGGCCCAGGCCCTCGATTTCGCTGGCGAAGCGGTCGAGTTCGCCGCCGGTTCCGCGCAGCCGCGCGTCATGCGTGATGGTGCGCGGCAGCTTCACGCTGAAGCGGAAGTTCGCCGGAACGCTGGCCGCCCAGCGCGCATAGGTGTCGCGACGATGCGGGCGATGGAAGGACGAATTGATCTCCGTCGCGTTGAAGCGCGTGGCGTAGCGCGCGAGCATCGAATCGCCCGCGCCGAACATCGATCTGGACGGCGATGGCAGCGACCAGCCGGCGCAGCCGATGAAGACGTTGGTCCGGGAAGCCACGCGTTGTCCGCCGCGATGCACATGCAGGCATCGCACCATCGCGGGCGTCGAGGCGGTGTTACGGCGCGTGGCGTGGCGCGCGCGGGCGGCGGCGCGGCGCGGGCGCGGCCGGCCGCTGGCGATGTTCCATGTCGTCCAGCGCACGACGCAGGCGCGCGGTGGTATCGCTGTCGCGCGGCGGCGGGGCGAGGCCGTCGAGCAGCGTGCGGTTTTCCTGGCTCACCACGTCCATGCGCAGCGCCAGGCCGTTGGCGCCGAGCACCGGCGCCAGTTCGTCGGCGCGGCGGCGCAGGTCGGCCATCGTGTTGCGGTAGGCGATCTCGCAGATGCGCCGGCGCGCGGAGAAGCTGAAGGCGTTGGTGAAGAACAGCTCGGCATCGCCCGCATTG
>Ga0209257_1001588_pt1 | contig 26092 bp, 25 predicted proteins | sample AraplaCvi_mCL_r2_FD_184277 | JGI IMG/M metagenome (GOLD analysis project Ga0209257, IMG submission 184277) | Arabidopsis root microbial communities from North Carolina, USA - plate scrape MF_Cvi_mCL_r2 (SPAdes) (version 2) | ecosystem: Host-associated > Plants > Roots > Endosphere | place: USA...
GGCCCGCGATCCAGGGAGGCCGGGAACGCAGGCGCAGTCTGGGCGACGGCCGCCCCCGCGACCGCCCACCACACGCCCGCCGCAACGGCGCCGACGCCCCTGCCCCACATGACCCTGAATCCCCGAACCGACGACTGCCGGCAAACTGTTCGCGAACCGCGCCAGACGCAAGCGGCGCAAGGCGTTGCGCGGCTTGCACGACATGGATTTTGCGAACGACCCAGGCCCCCAAAATGGGTAGGCTAAACCGGCCATCCGCCGCGAAAACCACGGTCAGGCTTCGAATCGGCGGATTCTGGTTAACAATTGCGAGGCAGGACCTGGGTTCTCGCGAGCGAGCGGCCATTTCCCTCCCCACCGCTTCGCACTTTTCGGATTGGCAAGACGTGGGCAAGGGCTCGGACAGGACATATCGCAGCCTGCGTGGCCTCGAGAGGACCGCGTCGACCAGCCGTGTCCTGAACCTGGCGGCGCTTTCGGCGCGCAACGCCGGCAACCCCGATCACGAGAAGGCGCCGTTCTTCGTCGCGTCCAGCCTGAACGGTGCGGTGATCGTCCGCCACCGGCTTCGTGACCAGGAGCGGGAGTCCTTCGACCGCGTCCGCTACACCGCCACCAAGCTGATCATCCCGTTCGAGCGCTCGGACCTGGGTCTGGGCGGGCGCTCCGTGTTCGTCTCGGAGACGGGCTGGCTGGACGCCTTCGAGGAGCTGCGCGGCGACTTTCCGGACTTCGCACGCGACGTGTCGGTGCTGGAGGCGATCGACGAGCTTCCGTCTCTGGACCCCTTCCTGTTGCGCGAACACATGAAGCGGCGCGCCTTCGACATCAGCCCCAGCCACTTCGAGATCTCCGCTCCCGACCTGGCCAAGATGCAGCGTTTCGTCGGCGCGGAGATCGCCAAGCTGATCGAGCTGGCCTACCGCGACACCGAGGGTCAGGAGAGCAATATCACCCGCCTGGTCGAGGCCCTGCTCTCGGCCCGCACCGACGATCGCCTGGAGCCGCTGCGCCTGACGCTCCGGCTGGAGAAGGAGAACTACAAGGAGGGCATCTTCGCCTGGAAGGGCTTCCTCTATTACAAGTGGGTCCTGAACACCCTTTGGGCAAACCTGCGCGACGTGTTCAGCGAACTGGGCCGCGTCCGCGTCATCGGCCCCATCGACGCCCAGACCGCCGCCGAGCTCGAGCAGCTCAAGCAACGCCTCCGCCAGAAGATGGAGCGGCAGGTGAAGTCGGTGATGAACCACCTCAGCGTCTACGACCAAGTGTTCGCCCAGCTCACCGGCGAGGGCAATGCGCTGGCCTTCCGTGACTTCCTGCTCAAGTCGCCCGAGATGTTCCTGTCATTGGGCGACGGCTGCGGCCTGGTCAGCCACATCGCCACCTACTGGCGCTACCAGTTCCCGCGCGGCAAGCCGCTGGCTGCCAACGTACTCCAGCTCATGGACACCCTGCAGGACTTCGAGGTCAGCCTGGGCGCCGACACCCAGGACCCGCACGCCGCCTACGGCTAGTCGCCGAGCGCAGCTTCCACCACGCACAGCAGGCCTTCGGGGCGGAACTCCAGCCGCACGCAGCCGCGCAGCTCCTCCGCCAGCCCCTGTTCCAGCAGCCGCGCGCCGAACCCGCGGCGCGTGGGCTCAGACACCTGCGGGCCCCCGGCCTCGCGCCAGGTCAGGTTCAGCATCCCGTCCGTAGTGGTCCAGCGCACCTCCACCCGCCCGGCCGGCGTCGACAGCGCGCCATACTTCACGGCGTTCGTCGCCAGCTCGTGCATGGCCAGCCCCAGCGCGACCGCCGCCTTCGGGTCCAGGTCCGCGGACGGCCCCTCCACGGTCAGCCGCCCGTCCCCCGCGTGGTGCGGCGCCAGGGCCTCGGCCACGATGCCGCCGATCGGCGCCGCCTCCCAGCTCTGCCGCGTCAGCACGTCGTGCGCGGCCGCCAGGGCCGACAGCCGTCCCTCGAACGCCTCGATGGCGCCGGGCGGCGCCCCGCTGGGCCGGAACGACTGCCAGGCGATGCCCTGCACGATCGCCAGCGTGTTCTTCACCCGGTGGTTCAGCTCGTTGATCAGCAGCCGCTGGTGCTGCTCGGCCATCTTGCGCTCGGTGACGTCCATGTTCGTGCCCACCATGCGGTGCGGCTTGCCGTCGGGCTGGTAGAGGAAGCGCGCCGCGCCCTCGACCCACCGCACCGCCCCGTCCGGCCGACGGATGCGGAACTCGAACTGCAGCGTCTCCTGCCGGGCGGCCATGGCCGCGCCCATCTCGGCCTCCATGCGCGCCAGATCCTCGGGCAGCAACTGCCTGCGCCACTCCGCGATGTCGCCGCCGAAGCTTCCGGGCGCGAGACCGAGGACGGTCTCCTCCTCCCGGTTCCAGACCACTTTCCCGCTGGGGATGTGCCAGTCGAAGACCCCGATGCCATGCGCCTCCACGGCCAGGTCCAGGCGCTGCTGGCTGCGCCGCATGGCCCGCTCGGCCTCGGCGCGCTCGGTGATGTCGTCGATGGAGACCCCGACCCATTCGTCGGCCACGGGCGCGATACGGACTTCGACCGTGCGTCCGGCCCGCAGCGCCGACGGCGCGTCGAGGCGGCTCGCCTTGCGCTCGTCCATCGCCACCTGCATCAGCCGGCCGAACTCGGTGGTCCGGCCCTGCGGGAAGAGCTCCCAGAAGTTGCGCCCCAGGATCTCGCCGCGCGGCATGCCGAAGAAGTCCTCGGCCGATCGGTTGTACAGCACCATGCGCCAGTCGCGGTCCACGGCGTAATAGACGTCGCTGATGCTCTCCAGCACCGCCGCCAGCCGCGCGTCCGCCAGGGGGTCTGGCTTCGGTTTCTTCACCGTTTCCGCCGCCTTTTTCGCCACCTAGGGTGATCAAGCCACACGCAGCGGTCTACGTCACGGCGGAACCCCGCCCGACCTTGCGGCGTCTGCCCCGCGACGGCGGCCCGCAACCGGCTATTGCATCAGCGCCTGGGAGCCGGCCTGGTCTGCAGCCTGCGCGCGCCGGTGGCTTAGGCCGCGGCCCGCGGCCGGCTGAGCAGTCGGCGCACGCGCTGCAGGAGCAGGGCGTCGTTGAACGGCTTCGACAGATAATCCCGCGCGCCCATCTGCACCGCCCTGGCCACGTCGCCGGCGTTGTTGCGGGCGGTGAGGACCATGGTCGGGGTCCTCGCGCTCAGGCCGTTGGCCTGCATGTGGGCCAGCACGCCGAAGCCGTCCAGGACCGGCATGTTGATGTCCAGCACCATGGCTTCCGGGCGGAACTGGGTCAGCCGCTGGATCGCCTCGTTGCCGTCGCGGGCGGCGTGGGTCTCGAACCCTGCGAGCCCGAGGCGGGTGACGATCAGTTCGACGATGTGCGGATCGTCGTCCACCACCAGGACCCGCCGCGCGCGCTCAGCCCGCGACATGGGCCTCGCCCTCGCCGTCTTCCAGCGGGGCCCACTGGGTGGCCGCGGCGATCGCGGAATACATGTCCAGCGGCTGGATCGGCTTGCGCACCAGCCCGTCGAAGCCGTCCAGGTCGCCCTCACCCTCCAGGTCGGCGTCGGCGGTGAAGGCCAGCACCGGCACGTCCTGGTTCGGCCCGGGCGTGCGCCGCAGCGCCTTCAGCGCCGCGCGGCCGTCCAGCACCGGCATCCGCAGGTCCATCAGCACGACGTCCACCGGCAGCAGCGCCAGCTGCGCCACCGCCTCGGCGCCGTCGGGCGCCTCGCTCACCTCGGCGCCCGCCGCCTCCAGGATGCGGCGGCTCAGTTCGCGGTTCACGGGGTTGTCGTCGACCACCAGGACGCGGATGCCTTCGATCGACGTGACGGCGTCCTGACTGGCCAGTTCCTCCGGCAGGTCGGCCGCCGGGGCCGGCAGCTCGACCCGGAACGTGGCGCCTTCGCCGGGAGCGCTCACGATACGGATGTCCCCCCCCATGGCCTCGGCGATGCCGCGGCTGATCGCCAGGCCCAGGCCCGTCCCGCCATGGCGGCGCGTCATCGAGCCGTCGATCTGGGTGAAGCGCTGGAACAGCACCGCCTGCGCCTCGGCGTCGAGCCCAGGGCCGGTGTCGGCCACTTCGATCGCCACCCGGCCCGGCGCGCCCGGCGCGATCCGCACGGTGACCCCGCCCGCCTCGGTGAACTTGATGGCGTTGCCGATCAGGTTGATCAGCAGCTGCCGGAGCCGGTCCCCATCGACCATCGCCGCCCGGGGCAGCCCCGGTTCAGCCTCGAAGGCGACCGACAGGCCCTTGGCTTCGGCCTGGGTCGAGAACAGCTGCAGCGTCTCCTCGCAGACCTCGGCCAGGCGGGTCGGCTTCGGCCGGATTTCGAACTTGCCGGCCTCCAGCTTCGAGAAGTCCAGGATGTCGTTGACGATCGCCAGCAGCGCGTTGCCGGCGCCGGCGATCCGGCGCACGTAACCGGCCGCCGATTCCGGCAGCTCCATCTCGCGCAGCAGGTTGGTGAAGCCCAGCACCGCGGTCAGCGGCGTGCGGATCTCGTGGCTCATGTTGGCCAGGAACTGCGACTTGGCCGCCGCCGCCGCCTCGGCCTCGGCGCGCGCCTGGGCCACGACGTCTTCCTGCGCGACCTGCAGGTCGATGTTGCGGATCACGTCCAGGAAGCCGGTCGGTTCACCGGTCTGCGCATCGCGCACCAGGCTGGGAGCCGATTCCAGCCACATCCAGTCGCCGGTCGTCCGGTTCTGGCCGCGCCAGCGCACCCGCGTCGGCCGTTCGTCGGTCAGCATGCGGCGGAAGGTCCGGAAAACCTCGCCGGAGTCGTCGGGATGCACATGGTAGGCGAACGAGCGGCCCTCCAGATCCTCCGGCCGCCACCCGGTCTGCCGGATGCTCGGGCTCACATAGAGCGTGCGTCCGGTCAGGTCGGTCATGGTGATGATGTCGGAAGTGTTCTCAGCCATCAGGCGGTAGCGCGCCTCGCTCTCGCGCATCGCGGCCTCGGCCGCGCGCCGTTCCGACTGGTCCTCGACCTGCGCCACATAGTGCTTGGGTGAGCCATCGGCGTTGCGCACCATGGAGACCGAAAGCCTCACCCACACCTGCTCGCCGTCGGCGCGGATGTAGCGCTTGTCCATCCGGTAGCGGTCGATCTCGCCGGCCGTGAGCTGCCGCAGCAGCTCCAGGTCGCCGTCCAGGTCGTCGGGATGGGTGATCGTCTGGAAGTCCAGCGCCAGCATCTCGGGCTCGGAGTAGCCCGTGAGCCGGCAGAAGGCCTCGTTCAGCCGCAGGAAACGGCCGTCCAGCCCCACCAACGCCTTGCCGATCGCGGCGTGGCGGAACGCGGTCTCGAAGATTTCGGCCTTCGCCTGGGCCTCGGCCTCCAGTTTCAACCGGGCGGTCACGTCCCGGAAGATGTTGATGATCTCGACGATCTGGCCGTCGGCGTCCCGGACGACCTGCGGATTGCCCTCGAACCAGATCCACTCGCCGTCCGCGGCGCGGTACCGATGGTGGCGCTTGACCGTGGGGTCCTCTTCACCGCGCAGCAGGGCGGCGGTCTTGTTGGCGAGGCTGTCGGCGTCCTCAGGATGCACCATCAGCGACTGGTTCAGGCCGACGAGGTCGTCGGGGTCGTAGCCGTAGCGGCGCACCGCCGGCGAGACATAGGTCAGCACGCCCTGCGCGTTGGCGCGGACGATCACGTCGCTGGTGTGCTCGGCGATGAAGGCGAACGCCCCCTCGGTGGCCGACAGTACGCGGCGGGTCACGGCTGGTTCCTCTTCCGGCGCCTGGACGCCGCCGTCAGGGTAAACGCCGGATCGCTTTCAAGGCGGTGAACGCCGACTGCCGCGCGGTCGCAAACGTGAGGTTGTGGGCGCGGCTGTTCGCCGCAGAATACAACCCGTAGGCGTGCGGGCCCTACTTCGGCGCCTCGGTCTTCGGCGGCGCCGTCGCCGACGCCGTCGCCGGTTGATCCGCGGGAGTTGTGGCGACGGGCGGCGGCGAGCCGTCGGCCGGCACGGCGCCGGTGGCGCCGGCGTCCGGCGCGGTCATGGCGGCGTTCGGGTCCCGGGGCTGGGTGGTGTCGGGCATCGCGGCGCCGACATCCGAGCCCTGGGGAGCCGAGCCGGTCGGCCGGTCGCAGCCGACCAGAGCGAGCGCGGCGAAGGCGGCAATGGCGAGGAAGATCTTCATGGGCGGGGTCCCTGCTGCGGAGTCCCGCCCCAAACGCACTAGGGCCGAGGATCGCTCCCCGGCCCGGCCTGACATCGGTTCGTGGCCGTTCGGCGCTACTCGCCCGTCCTGGCGGCCTTCTTGCCGGGCGCCTTGCCCGTCGCGGCCTTCTCGGCCTCGGCCTTGTCGTTGGCGGCCTTGGCTGCGGCCGCGGCCTCCGCCTTCAGGGCTTCGTCGGCCCGCGCGCCGGCCAGGATGCCCGGCAGGGCGTAATTGCCCTCGTGGCAGGCGTACTCGTAGATCCGACCGTCCAGCGGCGAGAACTCGTACTCGCCGCCCCAGGGCTTGTCCCAGATGCTCGGGTCATCGACCGTGAACTGGTAGTGCACCCGGTGCTTGCCGACGCGGGTGAACTTCTCGGTGATCTTCAGGTCCTTCCAGGCGCCCATGAAGTTCTGGGCCTGCGGCAGGTTGGTCGTCTCGACCACCAGGGTGTCGCCCTCGTACCAGCCGATCGAGTCGCCCATCCACGGCCGCACGCCGTCGACGCGGTGCTTGGCGTTCAGGGGGATGATCCGCAGGTCGTGGATCATCTCGACTTCGATCAGGACCGAGTCCCGGGTCTGAATGAACTGGTAGTTGTTGTTGTAGAAGCCGTTCGGGAACATCGGCGGGCCGGCGTTGCGGCCGAACGACATGATGCACCGCTCGCCCAGCGAACGGGTCTCGTAGCTGTCGAACGAGCCCATGCCCCCGCCGAAGCGCGGCGCCGGCGGCGCGCCGGCCTTGCGCGGCGGAACCTGGCCGTTGGGGGTCGTGATCAGCGAGGTGCGCGGCTCGCCGTTGACACGCATCACGTGGCTGCCCGGGTCCAGCCAGCCGCGGTTGTAGCCGCCCACGTCCCCGCCGGCGGCGGCGAATTCGGGACGGACGTTGGCGCTCTGCGTCTTCGGGGCCTCGGCCGGGGCGTTGGGATCGGTATCCTCGTTGCCCTCCTCGACCTCGGCGGCGGCGCTGGCCTCCATCTCCTTCACCTGTTCCGGGGTGTAGTTGAGCTGGTCCTTGAACTGCGGCCGGCGCGTCATCGGCGTCAGGGTCGCGTTGCTCCAGAAGCCGGAGAGGTCCGGCTGGCCGAAGGCGTTGCGGGGCGCCTTGTACGGCGCGGCCGGGGCCTTGGCCGCCGGGGCGTCCGCGGCGGCCGCGGTCAGCGGCGCGGCGGCGGCGCCGGCCAGCAGAAGGGTCCCAAGTGCTGCGATGACGACCTTTTGCATAGCCTCTACTCCCCATCTTCTTCGCCGGGCTTCTTGGAGCCGACGTTCGTACCGATTTTACGGACGCGCGACCCGTCGGGCAATGCGCGCGGCCGGCCCCCTCGCCCGCTCAGTCTGAGCTAACGCGCCCGCATTGCAGTCCTGTTTCAAAAATTGAAGTTTTGGTACGGTCGGGTCAGCCGCAGGCCGCCGCCCGCCGCTCCAGGAGCGCCTGCTCGCGGGCGTTTCCGGCCAGGGCCGCGCCGCGCAGGAACTCGTCCCGCGCCTCGCCGATGCGGCCCAGCTTGAGCAGCAGGTCGCCGCGCACGCTGGGCAGCAGGTGGTAGCGCGCCAGCGACGGCTCCTCGCGCACCGCGTCCAGCACCGACAGCCCCGCCGCCGGCCCCTCGGCGAAGCCCACCGCCACCGCCCGGTTCAGTTCCACCACCGGCGACGGCCAGCGCCGCGCCAGTTCGCCGTAGAGCTCAGCGATCCTCGCCCAGTCCGTAGCCTCGGCGTTGGCCGCCCGCGCGTGGCACGCGACGATGGCCGCCTGTAAGGCGTGGAACCCGTGCGACCCGCCCAGCGCCTGGGCGCGCGCCAGCGCCAGCAGCCCGCGGCGGATCTGCAGCCAGTCCCACAGCGCCCGGTTCTGGTCCATCAGCAGGATGGGATCGCCATCGGCGTCCGTCCGCGCCGCACCGCGCGAGGCGTTCAGCTCCATCAGCGCCAGCAGGCCGTGCGCCTCCGGCTCGCGCGGCGCGATGGCGGTCAGAATCCGGCCCAGCCGCAGGCCCTCGTGGATCAGCTGCGGCCGCATCCAGTCATCGCCTCGGGTGGCCGCGTAGCCTTCGTTGAAGATCAGGTAGACGACCTCCAGCACCGACCCCATCCGCTCGGCCAGAGCCTCGCCCCGCGGGGTCTCGTACTCGAGGCCGGACTCCGACAGCGTCCGCTTGGCGCGGGTGATCCGCTGGCCGACGGCGCCCTCGGTCTGCAGGAAGGCGCGGGCGATCTCCTCGGTGGTGAGGCCGCAGATCATCCGGAGCGTCAGGGCCGCGCGCGCCTCGCGCGTCAGCACCGGGTGGCAGGCGGTGAAGATCAGCCGCAGCCGCTCATCGCCGATGTCGTCGTCCAGCCGGGAATCGAAGTCGGGCGTCGCCTGCTCTTCGACCTCCAGAGTCCTGGCGAGCGCGGCGTGCTTGCGCGCCAGCATCTGACCGCGCCGCAAGTGATCCAGCGCCCGGCGCTGGGCGGTCGCCAGCAGCCAGGCGCCCGGCCGCTCCGGCACGCCCGCCGAGGGCCAGGCTTCCAGGGCGGCCACCAGGGCTTCCTGCACCAAATCCTCGGCCAGCGGGACGTCGCGCAACATCCTCGCCAGCCTGGCGAGCAGCCTGGGCTGTTCGATCCGCCAAACGGCGAGGATCTTCCGCTGCGCGTCGCCGGCGGTCACGCCGTCAGGATTCGGCCGCCGCCGCCATGCCCGCGCACTCGGGAACCTCGACGCCCTGCACGGCCATCGGCCGCATCTCGCAGACGCCTTCCCAGCCCGGCATATGCTGGCGGTGCAGCTCCATGAACTTCACCGCCGAGGCGATGGCCTCCTCCCTCGCGGGGAACTCGAACACGGCGTAGCCGCCGATGATCTCCTTGGACTCCACGAAGGGGCCGTCCACCACCGCGACCTTGTCGCCCTTCAGCACGATCTCGGCGCCCATGGCCACGGGCATCAAGCCGCCCTGGTCGATCATCCGGCCCGCGCGGATCTCCTCGTTGGCCAGCTCGCCCATCGCCTCCATCAGCTCCGGCGTCGGCGGGCCCTGGTGGCTCGACCGGACAATGAACATGTAGCGCATGAGTGTCTCCTTCTTGAACGTCCGGGGCCTCGCCCCACCACCCACTCGACGAACGGCCGTGCGCCAGACAGACACGCCGCCGGAAAAATGTGGAGAGCCATTCGCAGCGGGCGCCGAAATGGCCGTTGCGCGTTCTGCCTTCGCGGGTCTTGCGAGGGACATCATGGACAACGAGGAGCTCATCCCCGTGTCGCGCCGGGGCATCCTGGCCGGCGGGGCCGCCACGGCGACGATCGCCACGACCCCTGCCGCCGCGCAGGCGCCGCCGGCCGAGGGGCCGCCGCCCACCGCCACCACGGTCCTGAAGGTCAACGGCAAGGCCATGACCTTCACCCTGGACACGCGGACCACCCTGCTGGACGCGCTGCGCGAGCATGCGCGCCTGACCGGCGCCAAGAAGGGCTGCGACCATGGCCAGTGCGGGGCCTGCACCGTCCTCGTGGACGGCCGGCGGATCAACAGCTGCCTGACGCTGGCCGTCATGCACGACGGCCAGGAGATCACCACCATCGAGGGCCTGGGCCGCCCGGACGACCTGCACCCGTTGCAGGCCGCCTTCGTCGCCCACGACGGCTACCAGTGCGGCTACTGCACGCCCGGCCAGATCTGTTCGGCCGCCGGTGTCCTGGCCGAGCTCAAGGCCGGCGTCCCCAGCCACGTCAGCCCCGATCTGGACGAGGTGAAGGCCACGCACGACGAGCTGCGGGAGCGGATGAGCGGCAACATCTGCCGCTGTGGGGCCTACTCCAACATCATCGACGCCATCGCCGAGGTGGGAGGGATCAAGGCATGAAGCCCTTCACCTACGAACGCGTCGCCACCCCGGCGGACGCCGCCGCCGCGGCCCTGAAAAACCCCAAGGCGAAGTTCATCGCCGGCGGCACCAACCTGCTCGACCTCATGAAGCTGGAGATCGAGGCCCCGCCGCACCTGATCGACATCAACCGGCTCGAACTGGCCAAGATCGTGGAGACGGACGACGGCGGCCTGCGCATCGGCGCCCTGGTCCGCAACACCGACCTCGCCGCCGACCGGCGGGTCCGCAAAGACTACGCGGTGCTGAGCCGCGCCCTGCTGGCCGGCGCCTCGGGCCAGCTGCGCAACAAGGCGACCACGGCCGGCAACCTGCTGCAGCGCACGCGCTGCCCTTACTTCTACGACCCCACCAAGCCCTGCAACAAGCGCACGCCCGGCTCCGGGTGCTCGGCGCTGAGCGGCTTCAACCGCAACCTGGCGATCCTGGGCGCCAGCGACCAGTGCATCGCCACCCACCCCAGCGACATGGCCGTCGCCATGCGCGCCCTGGACGCCACGGTGGAGACCATCCACGCCGACGGCCGGACCCGGGCGATCCCGATCGCCGACTTCCACCGCCTGCCCGGCTCGACGCCCAGCGTCGAGACCGAACTCGCGCCTGGCGAACTGATCACCGCCGTGGTGCTGCCGAAGCCCATCAAGGGCGCGCACATCTACCGCAAGGTCCGCGACCGGGCCTCCTACGCCTTCGCCCTGGTCTCGGTGGCCGCGGTGATCCCGAAGGACGGCGCCCCCGGCCGGCTGGCCTTCGGCGGCCTGGCCCACAAACCCTGGCGTGTGCCCGCCGCCGAGCAGCGGATCGCCGAGGGTCCGAAAGCCGTCGCCCAGACCGCCCTGGCCGGCGCCCGCACCACCCCGCAGAACGCCTTCAAGACCGAGCTGGTCGAGCGGACGCTCGCCGCCGTCATCGAACAAGCGAAGGCCTAGCGCCATGAAGTTCGACACCCCGGCCACCACCAATCCGGTCGACCGCCTGAAAGTGGTCGGCAAGCCCGTCGACCGCATCGACGGCAAGCTCAAGACCACCGGGACCGCCCCCTACGCCTACGAGCGCCATGACGCCGCGCCGAACGCCGCCTACGGCTACATCCTGGGCGCGGCGATCGCGAAGGGCCGGATCACCAGCATCGACGTCAGCGCCGCCAAGGCCGCGCCCGGGGTGATCGCGGTGGTGACCTACCAGAACGCCGGCAAGCTCGGGAAAGCCAAGGCGATCACCGCCCGCCTGCTGGCCGGCCCGGAGGTCCAGCACTTCGACCAGGCGGTCGCCGTCGTCGCCGCCGAGACCTTCGAACAGGCCCGCGACGCTTCGCGCCGCATCAAGGTCCGCTACGCCGCGGCCAAGGGCGCCTACGACCTGGCCGCCGCCAAGGCTTCGGCCGCCGCGCCGGAGGCCAACGAGTTCAGCGGCCCCGCCGACACCCACGTGGGCGACTTCGCCGGCGCCTTCGCCAAGGCCTCCGTGAAGCTGGACGCCACCTACACCACACCCGACCAGTGCCACGCGATGATGGAGCCGCACGCCACCACCGCGGCCTGGACCGGCGACAAGCTGACCCTGTGGACGTCGAACCAGATGATCGACTGGGCGGTGCGCGACCTCTCCGAAACCCTGCTGATCCCGCGCGGGAATATCCATGTGATGTCGCCCTACATCGGCGGCGGCTTCGGCTCGAAGCTCTGGATCCGCTCCGACGCGATCATGGCGGCCCTGGCCGCGCGCGCCGCCGGCCGGCCGGTGAAGCTCGCCCTGGCCCGGCCCCAGGTGTTCAACAACACCACCCACCGGCCGGCCACGATCCAGCGCGTCCGCCTCGGCGCCGACCGGGACGGCAAGATCCTCGCCATCGGCCACGAGAGCTGGTCCGGCGACCTGCCCGGCGGGGGCGCCGAGACCGCCGCCAACCAGACCCGCCTGCTCTACACCGGCGCCAATCGGATGACCGCCCATCGGCTGGCGGTGCTCGACCTGCCCGAGGGCAACGCCATGCGCGCGCCCGGCGAGGCGCCCGGCATGATGGCGCTTGAGATCGCCATGGACGAACTGGCCGAGAAGCTAAAGATGGACCCGGTCGAGCTGCGCATCCGCAACGACATCCAGTACGATCCGGAGGCCGGTCCCAGCCGCCCGTTCTCGCACCGCGACCTCATCGGCTGCCTGCGGACAGGGGCGAGCCGTTTCGGCTGGAACAAGCGGAACCCGACGCCGGGACAGGTCCGCGACGGCCGCTGGCTGGTGGGGATGGGCATGGCCGCGGCCTTCCGCAACAACCTCACCACCAAGTCCGCCGCCCGGGTCGGCATCGACCGCAAAGGCGTGGTCACCGTGGCCACCGACATGACCGACATCGGCACCGGCAGCTACACCGTCATCGCCCAGACCGCCGCCGAGATGATGGGCGTGGACCTCGACAGGGTGGTCGTCCTGCTGGGCGACTCCAGCTTCCCGGTCTCGGCCGGCTCCGGCGGCCAATGGGGCGGCAACAGCGCCTCGTCCGGCGTCTACGCCGCCTGCGTGAAGCTGCGCGAGGCCGTGGCCCGCAAGGCCGGCTTCGATCCCGCCACGGCGGTCTTCGACGACGGCAAGGTCCGCTCCGGCAACAAGAGCATCTCCCTGGGCGAGGTGGCCGGCGAGGCCGGCCTCTCCGCTGAGGACGCCATCGAGTTCGACAAGCTCGACAAGGACTATGCCCAGTCCACCTTTGGCGCGCACTTCGTGGAGGCCGGGGTCGACGTGCATACCGGCGAGGTCCGGGTCCGGCGGATGGGCGGGGCGTTCGCCTGCGGCCGCATCCTCAACCCCAAATCCGCCCGCAGCCAGGTGATCGGCGCCATGACCATGGGCGTCGGCGCGGCGTTGATGGAGGAGGCGGTGATCGACCAGCGCTATGGCTGCTTCATCAACCACGACATGGCCGAGTACGCGGTGCCCGTCCACGCCGACATCCCGCACCAGGACGTCGTCTTCCTGGACGAGGTCGACGACAAGTCATCGCCCCTGAAAGCCAAGGGCGTCGGCGAGCTGGGCATCTGCGGGGCCGCCGCGGCGGTGGCCAACGCCGTCTACAACGCCTGCGGCGTCCGCGTCCGCGAGTACCCCCTCACCCTGGACAAGATCCTGGCGGGCTGGGCGAAGGCCTAGGAAGCCGATGATCAAGAAGATCGCGGCCCCATTGCCGCTCGCCGCAGCCCTGGTGCTGGCGGCGTGCGGGGTTCCGCCGCCGACGCCTGCGCCGCTGCTCCAGGGCGCGACCGCCAACTATGGCAGCGAGGACGACACCGTCGTGCGCCGCCGCCTCCTGGCCCGGTTCCCGCTCGGCGGGCCGGAGGCCGGCCTGCCGGCCTACCTCCGATCGCAGGGGTTCAAGATTCGCCGGTTGACCAACGTCGGCGAGACCGCGACCAGGTCTATGGCGAAGCCGAACTCCGCTGGGGCGGACTCATCTGGGCGCGCGGGGGCCGGGTCGTCTGGCGCGCCAGCAAGGACGGCGTGATGACTGAACTGGGCGCCGTCGTCGAGCCCGTCGGCCTCATGGGCGAACTCGGAAAGTTCTAGGCCGCCCTCAGTCCGGACCCACCGCCCGGCGATAAAGGTGCCAGGTCGCATGGCCCAGCACGGGGACCACGACGATCAGGCCGACCAGCGCCGGAATGGAGCCCAGCACCAGGGAGCCCGCGACGATCAGGCCCCATAGCGCCATGGTCCCGGGGTTGGCGGCCACCACCTTGATCGAGGTGCGGATCGCCACGTCGAGGTCCACGTGCTTGTCGAGCAGCAGCGGGAACGACACGACGCTGAGAGCCAGGGCGACCACCGCGAAGAGGAAACCCACGGCGATGCCGATCACCGCCATCGCCTGACCTCCGCCGGTCGCGAACACCTGGTTGACGAAGATCTCCGCCGTCGGCGGCGCGCCGTCGGCGAACGCCAGCAGGCTGATCTCATAGGCCGTGGCCATCCACAGGGCGAACAGGCCGATGAGGATCAGCCCCATCCCGACGATCGAGCCGATCGCCGGTGATCGGATCACGCCGGCCGCGTCCATCCAGCTCACGGTCTCACCGCGCTCGCGCCGGCGACTGATCTCATAGAGGCCCACGGCGGCCAGCGGCCCGACGAGCGCGAAGCCGGACAGCAGCGGGAACACCATCGGCAACAGTTCGTAGCGCATGGCGAGCGCCGCCAGCACCAGGCCGGCAAGGGGGTAGATGATGGCGATGAACACCACGTCGTCCCGCGCGGCGCCGAAGTCGGCGAGCCCCTTCCTCAAAGACAGGACCAGATCGGCCACTCCGATCCGGCGCACCTGCGGCTCGGCCCGCGCCGCCGCGCGCTCGGCGGCGTCCTTGCGGTGCGGCGGGCCCGTGAAGGCGCCGACAAAGTGCTTGAGTACGTACTCGAAGGGATTCTCGACATGATTGCCGATCGCCATCTCACGACCTCCGGCCTCAATGGGTCGTTGGCTCGCGCAAGGCTCCCGCCGGTCAGCGGGCGTCTGGCGTGGGCCGCCACCCGGAAACACGAGCCACGACCGTAGCACGTGCTGGCAGGTTGGGCGAAGCCCGGGATCGATCGACATGAAGCGGGTGGGAAACCAGGCCGGATCGGGCGCCCGGCTTGGCCTCGCGGAACGGTGTGTTAGATCGCCTGGATGACCAACGCCGCGCAGTTCGGGGAACAGGCCAAGCGTTTGAGTCGCGAAGGCGACTACGCCGCGGCGGAGGCGGAGTTGCGCGCCGGGCTCGTGCAGCATCCGAGGCATCAGATGCTGGAGTACGCCCTCGGGATCTTGCTGCTGGCCCGCGGCGAGCATCGCGAAGGCTGGGACTACTACGAGAACAGGCGGGCGTTCCCGGGCCTGGCGGCGCCTCCGCCCGGCTTCCCGGAATGGGGCGGCGAGGTCGTCGAATCGCTCCTCGTCCTGCCCGAGCAGGGGCTCGGCGACCAGATCATGTTCGCCCGATACGTCCCGCAGCTTGTCGCGAGGGGCATGCGGGTCACCCTGGCCACGCCGCCGCCGCTGGCCGTGCTCTTCCGTCATCTCGGCGCCGAGGTCGTCGCCGTCGACGGCGCCACGCCGATCGCGCGGCATGACGCCTGGTGCCTGATCGGCTCGCTTCCGCGACATCTCGGGACCCTGCCGACCGAGGCCTACCTGCCCGGAGGCGCGGGAGGTTCCGGGGTCGGGATGATGCTCACGGGTGGGCCGCGTGCGGCGGATCGCTCGCTGCCCGACGACATGGCGGCCCGGCTGGCGGATCTCGGGCGAAGCCTTCACCCGCAGGACACCGGCGCCAGGGACTTCTCGGAAACCGCCGAGATCATTCGCGGACTGTCTCTCGTCGTGTCCGTCGACACCTCGGTCGCCCACCTTGCCGGCGCCATGGGCAAGCAGGTCTGGGTGCTGCTGCCGGAGCCCAGCGACTGGCGCTGGGGCCGCGGCGCCTCGTCGCCCTGGTACCCGACCGCCCGCCTGTTCCGGCAGGCCAGGTCGGGCGATTGGGGCGCGGTCGTCGAGGCTGTGCGGTCACAGCTCTGATCAGGCGCGCCTCCGCGCCACCGCCCTTCGCAGCCGTCGGCCGTGGATACGCCCTGTGGTCGGTCGCGACCTGCGGGTTCGCCGGGGCGTTGCGCCGGCCGTCACAGGCCAAGCGACGTTACAGCCAAGCTACGCCCGAAAACGGCCTAGATCGGGCCTGATTGAGGGGGTGTTCAAAGCTTAACGACGGTCGGGGGGACCAACCGAAACGGAGAGAATTGAATGATCCACCCTACGTCGAAGGCGATGATTACGGGGGCGGCGTTGCTGGCGGCGGTGAGCCTCGGAGGCTGCGCCACCAAGAAGTTTGTGAGATCCGAAGTGGCCGTGGTCGGCGCGAAGACCGATGCGGTCAGCGGACGGGTCGACACCGTCGAAACCCGCGTCGTCGCCGTCGAGGGGACGGCCAAGGATGCGTTGGACCGCGCCACTGCGGCGGGCAAGCTCGCCGAAGGCAAGTTCCTCTATTCCGAGGTCCTGCAGGACGACGGCTTCAAGTTCGGCGTGTCGAAGGCCACGCTGACGCCTGAGATGCAGGCGCGTCTCGACGCCTTCGCCGAGAAGCTGAAGACCGACAACCGGAACGTCTACGTGGAGGTCCAAGGCCACACCGACGCCACCGGCCCGAAGGACTTCAACTACAAGCTCGGCGAGGAGCGGGCCGAAGTCGTGCGCCGTTACCTCAATCAGCACGGCGTGCCGCTGAACCGCATCAGCACCATCTCCTATGGTCCTGACGCACCGACGGCGCCCAACAAGGACCGGGCCGGCCGCCAGGCCAACCGCCGGGTCGTGCTGGTCGTCCTCAGCTAGGCAGCGGGCTTCGCCCGCAAAGCCCGTGACACAGACCCGCCGCCCATCACACAAGCGACGTCGTCTGGTCACGGGTGCGCTTAGCCTCCTGGGCCATGCGGCGGTGGTGGCTGTGGTGATCAACGCCCAGCCCGAACCGCCGCCTGCGCCCGAGCTGCCGCCCATCCAGGTGCAGCTCTTCGAATACCGGCCAGAGCCGCCCAAGCCGCCGGCTCCGCCCGAGCCGGCGCCCGAGCCCAATCCGGCGCCACCCAAGCCCGCGCCGCCCAAGATCGAAAAGAAGAAGCCCACGCCGCCCAAGCGCGCGGTGGCGCGCCCGGCGCCCGCGCCGCCCGATGTGGAACCGGTCGTGGCCGACGCCGGCCCGGTGACCGACCTCGCCTCGGAAGTCAGCGACGCCGAACTCGCCTCGGCGGCGACCGCGGGATCGGGCGGCGGCGGAGGCGGTGGCGGCCAGTGCGACATGGCGGGCTGGCTGCAGACCAAGCTGCGCAAGGACCGCCGCGTCCAGGCGGCCCTGGCCGAGGCCCACAAGGGCCGCGCCATCCGCGTCTGGAACGGCGATTGGATCACCCACCCCGGCCAGGACGGCAAGGGCCTCGCCGCCGTCCGCGAAGCCATCATGTGGGAGGTCGCGTTCGCCCCGGAGGCCTGCCGCAAGCAGCGCGTCCGCGGGCTGATCCTCCTCTCCCTGAACGACGGCTCCGGCTCGGCCCGCGTGGTCATCGGCGCCGGCGACTGGCGCTGGTCCGACGTCCTCTGGGCCCCCGGCGCGCCGCGCCGAGGCGGCTAGACCATTCGTCGCTCAGGTTGGGTCAGTCTCGGCACGACGAATGGTCTATCTCTCCAGCAAGAGTCTTGAGCAATCGGCGGTTCAAGCGAACCGCCGATTGCTCTAGGCCAGCAACGCCGCCAGCTTGTTCACGGTGTTCCAGTTGCGCGCCGTGCCGCGCACCTTCAGCCGCCGCTCGATCAGGCCGTTGGCCAGCTTCGAAGTCCCCGCCCCATTCGGGAACCAGATGTAGAGGCAGCCCGGTCCGGACCGGACCTCCTCGCCAGCCACGCAGGCGCTGTCCAGCACGCCGAGCTCGCCCTGCGGCTCGCCGGTCAGGAACATCGCCATCAGCCGATTGGGCTCCTCCTTCGCCTGCCGCGGGAACGGGTTGGCGGCGATCACCGCCTTCAGCTGGGCCAGGTCGCGGACCATGACGTCGGCGGCCAGGCCCAGGTCTTTGTGGATCGCCGCCTCGAGCGTCTTCTCCGCCGCCTCGGGCGCCAGCGTCGTGCCGAACAGCACATTGCCGCTGGCCAGCAGCGTCGACGGCGCCTCGAACCCGGCGTCGGTGGCGATCCGCTTCAGATCCGCCATCAGCAGCTTGCGCCCGCCGACGTTCACCGCCCGCAGCAGCCCGGCGACCCGCTTCACTTCGAGGCCGCCTCCCACTCCAGGAACTCCGGCGTCTCAAGCAGGCGCTGGCAGTACTCGCCGGCCGGCCCGTCGTCCCCATAGTCCGACAGCTTCACCCCATAGGTCCGGAACCGCGTCGCCACCGGCGTGTAGAACGCGTCGGCGATCGACCACTCGCCGGCCAGGAACGGCCCGCCGAATCGGCCCAGCAGCTCGGTCCACAGCGCCGTGATCCGGCGGATGTCCTTCTGGGTCGCCGGGGACAGCTCGACCGCCTTGGGCTCGACCTCGAGCGCCATCGGGCACTCGCCGCGCAGCGAGCCGAAACCAGAGTGCATCTCGGCCGCCGCCGCCCGCGCCAGCGCCCGCGCCGCCGGGTCCGCCGGCCACAGGCCCGGAGCCTTCTCCGCAAGGTATTCGCTGATCGCCAGGCTGTCCCAGATCACCAGATCGCCGTCCTTCAGCGCCGGGACCAGGCCCGAGGGGGAATGGGCGCGGATCGCCGCCTCGCTCTGGTTGTTCTCCTGTCGAAGCTCCACCAGTGTCTCGGTGAACGGCAGGCCCGCGCGCTTGATCACAAGCCAGGGGCGCAGCGACCAGCTCGACCATTTCTTGGTTCCGATCACCAGCTCCATCGCGGTCGCTCCATACTGCTGTTTTGAAACACTTGAACTGTTGCGGGCCAGCCCCGGGCGCCATCTAGTTCAGCCCAATCAGAAAAGAAACCAGAGGAAGTTGCTCCCCATGACCGAAGCCGTTTCGCCCGGCGGACCCGTCGCTCCGCCCGCCGCCGAAGGTGGCCTCCAGGCGGCTCCGTTCACGAAGGCCTACGCGCGCTACGCCATGTGGCTGCTGCTCGGAATCTACGTCATCAACTTCCTCGACCGACAGGTGATCAACATCCTGGCCGAGCCGATCAAGCAGGACCTGGGCCTCGCCGACTGGCAGCTGGGCCTGATGAGCGGGCTGGCGTTCGCGGTCTTCTACACCTTCCTGGGCATCCCCATCGCCCGGCTCGCCGAGCGCAAGAACCGGGCGATCATCATCGGCTCGGCCACCGCCGTCTGGAGCGGCTTCACCGCGCTCTGCGCCACCGCCGGCAATTTCTGGCAGCTCATCTTCTACCGCATCGGCGTGGGGGTGGGCGAAGCCGGCTGCACGCCCCCGGCGCACTCGCTGATCGTCGACTACACGCCCAAGGAAAAGCGCGCCTCGGCGCTGGCCTTCTATTCCATGGGCACGCCGATCGGCAGCCTGATCGGCCTGATCATGGGCGGGCTGGTGGCCGACGCCCACGGCTGGCGCGCCGCCTTCCTGGTGGCCGGCGTCCCCGGTCTGCTGTTCGCCGCCCTGGCGTTCTTCACCCTCAAGGAGCCCCGCAAGCTGATCGCGGCCCAGACGCAGAAGGTCGCCGCCGCCTCGGCGACCTTCGGTCAGACGATGTCTTATCTGCTGAAGCGCCGGACCTTCTGGTTCATCGCCTTCGCCGCTGCCATCAAGGCCTTCATCGGCTACGGCCACGCGCCGTTCACCGCCTCGTTCTTCCTGCGCAACCACGGGCCCGAGGTGCAGAGCCTCGCCTCGTCCATCGGCCTGACGCTGGGCTACGACCTGAAGTCGGTGGGCTTCCTCGGCCTGGCGCTGGGCATCATGAGCGGGGTGGCCGGCGCCATCGGCTCGGTCACCGGCGGCTGGATCGCCGACAAGTACGGGCGCAAGGACCTGCGCGCCTACATGATCGCCCCGGCCATCGCCAGCCTGATCACCATCCCGGTCTACATCTCGGCCGTCTCGGTGGATTCGGCGCTGATGGCCCTGATGATCCTGCCCCTGAACTACTTCCTGGGCACCCTCTGGTACGGCCCGGTCTACGGCACCGGCCAGTCGGTGGTGCCCCCGCACATGCGCGCGACCGCCGCCGCCATCCTGCTCTTCATCATCAACCTGATCGGCCTGGGCCTCGGCCCGCTCGCGGTCGGCTTGCTGTCGGACTACTTCAACAAGGGTATGGGCCTGGGGCCGGCCGAAGGCGTACGCTGGGCGCTTATCGCCTCGACCATGTTCGGCCTGGTCGCCTTCGTCTGCTTCTGGATGGCGCGGCGCACGATCCGCGAGGACACCGTCAGCTAGCTTGAGCTCCGCTCGGCGGCGGCGTACCCAGGGCCGATGACCGAGGTCGCCGTCCAGACCCTGCTGCAGACGCGGACGCTCGCCGTGCGCGACATCCGCTGCCGCGGGACCTGCCGCCACGCCAGCGCCGAGGAATGCGCCTCGGCGACCGAGCTCGTCTTTCCCTATCGCGGCGTCTACACCCGCCAGGTCGGCCGCGACCAGGCGGTGGCCGAGGCCAACCAGGTGCTGTTCTTCAACGCTGACGAGGGCTACCGCATCGCCCACCCGGTGGCCGGGGGCGACGCCTGCCTGTCCTTCGCCCTGGACCCCGCCCTGCTGCACGAGCTGGCGCCGCAGGCGCTGGTCCGCCGGGCGCCCTCCGTAGCGTTCCACGACCAGCGCCGCCGGATCGACCCCCAGGCGCAGGCGCTCGCCGCCCAGCTCCGCCACGGCCTCGCGGCCGGCGCCCTGGAACCGCTGGAAGCGGAGATGCTCGCCGTGTCGCTGGTCCGCCGCGCGCTCGGCCCGCGCACCAGCCGTGCGCCGAGCGGCGCCCACGGCCGCCGCCGCCTCGTCGACCGCGCCAAGCTGGTCGTCGCCGCCGACCCGGCCCGCCGCTGGACCCTGGCCGACGTGGCCGCCGAGGTCGGCGGCTCACCCGTCTACCTCACCCAGGTGTTCCAGGCCGTCGAGGGCGTGCCGCTCTACCGCTATCAGCTGCGCCTACGGCTCGCCCGCGCCCTGGACCTGCTGCCGCAGGCCGACGATCTGACCGCCCTGGGCCTGGACCTGGGCTTCTCCAGCCACAGCCACTTCACCGCCGCCTTCCGCGAGGCCTACGGCCGGCCGCCGTCGGCCTTCCGCCGCCGCGTCAGGGGCCGCTGAGCCCGAAGGTCAGGCTGGAGAACACCGTCTCGAAGTCGGCGTCCTCGTCCGGCCCCAGCGGCTTGGTCCAGACCACGCTGAGTCGCCAGGCTCCCACCGCCGGCCGGGCGAAGCCGGCTTCGCCCGCGGCGTCCGTCCGATGCGCCTCGGCCGTCAGCGTGTCGTGCGCCAGGTCGGTCAGCTTCACCAGCGCCCCGGCCAGCGGCCGGCCCTCGTACAGCACCCGCACTGGCAGCCGCACGCCCGGCGCGTGCGGGCTCTCGAGCGGCACGATCTCCAGCGGCAACCCCACCGGCCGCGTCGCCGCCGCCCCATCGCCGTCGCCCGCCTGCACGATCGCCTTGGCGGCGCGGCTGTAGCGTTCGGAGCCGTCGCGATCCCTGCGACCGGCCCGCGCCGCCAGCGCCGGCGTCAGCCCCTCCTCCGCGAGGTAGGCGTTGAACTTCGCCGCCGGCAACCGGCTGCGCCCACCGGCGTCCGTCGCCAACACCAGCACATGCGCCCCAGCCCCCTCCAGCCGCACCGCGCCATCGGCCGCCGCACCGCCCAGGGTCAGGGCGGGCCGCACCACGCCCTCGGGCCCTACCGCCTCGAGCCGGGTGATCCGCCGCAGCGGGATCGCCGAGCGCTGCCGGTCCGGCCCGTCGCCCACCTGCAGGGTGAACGCCAACGTCGCTCCCGGCGCCGCGAGGAACGCCTGCGGCTGGATCCAGAAGTCGTGCGCCCGCGCCGGCCCCGCCGCCAGGACCAGCACCGCCGCCAGCCAGGCCCTCATCGCCCGCCCTCCGGCGCCGCCAGGAACGGGAACGCAGCTAGCGGCGCGACCTCATCGCGGTCCACGCCGTCGCTCACGCCCGTGGTCGTCCCGTCCACCAGCAGCGATCGGTACGTATCCACGGCGTCATAGCCCGGCGTTCGCCCGCCACAGTCGCCGGCCAGCCCACGACGCCCGGACAGCGCCGCGCGCTCCACCGCGAACAGCTCCGTACAGGTCCCGGAGGCGCTGTTCACCCACAGCCGGTCGTCGGTCAGTAGGGCGGCCAGCGGCAGGTAGCGCGACGGCCCGTCGCCGTCGGCCAGCCAGGCGTTCCCGCACTGCCCGTCGAACGCGTCGTAGAGGCCCAGGGTCTTCTCGATCTCGCCCACGAACTCGTCCGACGTGGCCGGCGTCGCGCGGTTGTAGCGCTCCTTCATCGCGTCGCTCACCTCGGCAGGCCCCAGCGTGGCCAGCAGCGCATTGCCGGCCAGCGGCCGGCCCATCCGGTCGACCCGCCCCTTGGCCGTCGACGTTTCGGCCCAGACCGCCAGCATCCTGCCGCCGGGCGCCACCACGTCGACGTCCACCGACACCACTAGCGACGCCGGCGTCCAACCCGCCAGCAGGTTCTTCGCCGGCCCGCCCTCGGTCTGCCGCCAGCGGCGCAGGATGTCCCGCGACGCGTCTGTCCCGAACGCCGGGCACCCGCTCCGATCCGTCGTCGCCCCCGCCGTCAGCGCGCCCGCTGCGGCGTTGTAGGCGTCGCGGGTCCCGCGCACGTTGTTGAAGAACGGATCGTCCCGCAGCCCGGCGAACACCCGCATCCGCCCGGCCCTGCCCGCCACCCCCTCGGGCCGGCTCGCGTCGCCCTTCGCCTCGTCCGCCGTCCCCGCACGGCAGTCGGCCGCAGCCCCGTCGAACCGGCAGACGATGTCGATGCTGGCCCGCGTGGCCCCGAACTTCGAACCGCTGTCCACGTGGAAGACATAGGCGTGGCGGTCCGAGAACCCCTTGCCCACGATCGTCATCGCCAGGATCAGCCGCCTCGCGTCCGGCGACATCCAGGTGAAGATGTCGCCGATATCCGCCGCCGGATCGGCGACCACGCTGGGCGTATCCAGATGGTCCGACGCCTGCGCCGCGCCGCCCGCCGTCAGCGCCAGCACCCCCAGCGCCGCCCCCGCGAGCCCGCGCTTCCACAATTTCCCGATACCCATCACACGGCCCCGCCGGTTGCTGATCCGGCCGCCCTGTTAGGCCCCCGGACGGGGCCGCCGCTGTCAGGATCTTTAGCGATCAGCCGATCCGCATGGACAGCTCGACGTCCTCGCCGAACGGCGTGGACATGTAGCCCGACGCCGGCGAGCGGACCCGCGCCAGGTAGTCCGGGCTGTGGTCGGCGTTGTCGGCCACGATGAGCGCCCCAGGCCGCAGGCGGCCCTCCACCAGGCCCAGGATATCCAGGTAGAGCGCCTTGGAGCCGTCGAGCAGCAGCAGGTCGATGGTCTCCGGCAGGTCGGCGCTCAGGGTCTTCAGCGCATCGCCCTCCCGGATCTCCACCAGGTCGGCGAGGCCGCCCGCCGTCAGGTTGTCCCGGGCCCGCGCCACCTTGGAGGGCTCGAACTCGCTGGTGATCAGGCGGCCGCCGCCATTGTCCCGCAACGCCGCGGCGAGATGCAGGGTGGAGACGCCGAACGACGTCCCAAATTCGACGATCGTCCGCGCGCCGCAGTTGCGCGCCAGCATGTAGAGCAGCGCGCCGGTTTCCCGCGAGACGGGCAGCGCGAAATCCTTCAGGCGCGCATAGAGGTCGAGGTAGTCCGTCTTGCTCCGCATCAGGCGCTTCCGCTCCTCCGCGGGCACGTCGGCAAAGGCGGCGCTCGTCTCCGGCGAGACCGCGTCGGCCTCGTCGAACAGGCGGTCCAGCAGGGGCGCCAGCGGCGCTTGGGTCAGGGTGCTCATACAGGTCTCTGATCCGAAATCGGCGCGTCCTTGCGCCGCCGTTGAAAATGCGACTAATTCGTCGCGTTCCCTATTCGCATTGCCCGGCCCAACCATGCCTGACCGCTCAAGCCCCCAGATTTCCTCGCGAAAACAGCCGAAGCAGGCCCGCTCGACCGACCTCGTCGCGACCATCCTCGACGCCGCGGTTCAGGTTTTGGCGAAGGAAGGCGCCCAGCGCTTCACGACGGCTCGGGTGGCCGAGAAGGCCGGCGTCAGCGTGGGCTCGCTGTACCAGTACTTCCCGAACAAGGCGGCGATCCTCTTCCGGCTGCAGAGCGACGAATGGCGCCAGACCACCGACCTGCTGCGCGGCATTCTGGAAGACACCGGACGGTCCCCGCCCGAGCGGCTGCGTGCCCTGGTCCACGCGTTCACCCGCTCGGAGTGCGACGAGGCCGAGATGCGCGTGGCGCTCAACGACGCCGCCCCGCTCTACCGAAACGCGCCCGAGGCCCAGGCCGCCAGGGTCTCGGGAACCCGCACCGTCCAGGTATTCATGGCCGAGCTCCTGCCGAGCGCCGCGGAAACCACGCGCGCCCTCGCCGGCGACCTGATTACGACCACACTCAGCCAAGTGGGAAAGGCCTTCTCGGAGGCCCCGCGCGCGCCGGCCGAGATCGAGGCCTACGCCGACGCCCTGGCCGACATGTTCTGCGCCTATGTCGGAAGCCTCGAACAGCCCCCTCCCCCCAGCGTCCCCCTACCGCCCGTTCAAAACCCCCGCTAACGTCCTCATCCAACAACGAACAACAGAGTCCCCGGTCGGGGGGCGGGGAGACAGTCACAGATGCCGCCAGCCAAAGCCGCGCCCGGGGCGCCGGCCTATTCTCCCGCGTACCGCACGACCGTCCTCTGGCTGCTGGTGGTCGCCTACACCTTCAACTTCATCGACCGGACGATCATCTCGACCATTGGCCAGGCGATCAAAGTCGACCTCGGCCTTTCGGACCAGCAACTCGGCTGGCTGGGCGGCCTGTCCTTCGCCCTGCTCTACACCACCCTCGGCATCCCGATCGCCCGGCTGGCCGAGCGGAAGAGCCGGGTCAACATCATCGCCATCGCCATCGTGGTGTGGTCGGCCTTCACCGCCCTCTGCGGGACGGCGACCTCGTTCGTCCAGCTGCTGCTCTACCGGGTGGGCGTCGGCGTCGGCGAGGCGGGCCTCTCCCCGCCGGCCCACAGCCTGATCAGCGACTATTTCGAGCCCAAGAAGCGGGCCTCGGCCCTGTCGATCTACGCCTTCGGCATCCCGCTGGGCACCATGTTCGGCGCCATCGCCGGCGGCTGGATCGCCCAGAACGTCTCCTGGCAGGCGGCCTTCATGCTGGTGGGCCTGCCGGGCGTCCTGGTGGCCGTCGCCATCAAGCTCTTCGTCAAGGAGCCGCCGCGCGGCTGGAGCGACCGACACTCGGGCCTCGCCGAGGCCGAACCGCCGGCCGCGGTGGGCCGCGAGGCCTCGGAGAGCGGCGCCCCCTCCGCGCCCGATCAGGCCGCGACGCCGACCGCCGCGCCCTCGATCATGGCCGTGGGCAAGCGCCTGTTCGGCTCCTGGGGCATGTTCCACATGATCGCCGGCATCACCATGGCCAGCTTCGCGGGCTACGGCACCGGCCAGTACGTGCCGCCCTATTTCATCCGCGAGTTCGGCCTGGACCTGGCCACCGTCGGCCTGCTGGTCGGCCTGGTGGCCGGCGTGGCCAACGGGGCCGGCACCCTCTTGGGCGGCTTCCTCACCGACTGGGCCAGCAAGCGCAACACCCGCTGGTATGCGCTGGTGCCCGGCATCGGCCTGATGATCGCCACGCCGCTGTACCTGCTGGCCTTCTCGCGCGACGCCTGGCAGCTGGCGGTGCCCTTCTGGCTGCTGGGCGGGGTGCTGCACTATACCTACCTCGGCCCGACGTTCGGGGTGGTGCAGAACGCCATGGACGTGCGCATGCGCGCCACCGCCGTGGCCCTGCTGTTCTTCGTGCTGAACCTGATCGCCCTGGGCTTCGGCCCGCCCTTCTGCGGCTGGTGCATCGACCAGTTCGCCCGCGCCGCCTTCACCGCCAAGGGCATGGCCGGCGACTTCTTGCAGGTCTGCAAGGGCGGCGTGGCGCCCGCCGGGTCCTCGGCCGAACTCGCGGGCGCCTGCAAGGCCGCCATGTCCGAGGGCACCCGCACGGGCCTGCTCTCGAACCTGCTGATCTACGCCTGGGCCGGCGTCCACTACCTGCTGGCCGCCATCACCCTGCCCAAGGACATGCTGCGGGCGCGGGCGGCGGCCGACGCGGGCGACGCCGCGGCGCGGGCGGGGGCCTAGGGAGAACGTCCTCCTGCGGCCGGCTTGACCGCAGGAGTCCCAACCCTCATCGCTCTGCGGAGGTGGGCAGATCGAGGGGGATGCGTGAGCCGCTATTGGTCGGAGCTGGCCCGGGGCCTGTCGCCCTACGTGCCGGGAGAGCAGCCGCGGATCCCGGGCCTGGTGAAGCTGAACACCAACGAAAGCCCGTTCGGGCCGTCCCCAAG
>Ga0209257_1001597_pt1 | contig 25962 bp, 22 predicted proteins | sample AraplaCvi_mCL_r2_FD_184277 | JGI IMG/M metagenome (GOLD analysis project Ga0209257, IMG submission 184277) | Arabidopsis root microbial communities from North Carolina, USA - plate scrape MF_Cvi_mCL_r2 (SPAdes) (version 2) | ecosystem: Host-associated > Plants > Roots > Endosphere | place: USA...
GGAATCCCGCCATGCCCACCTGCGACACCTGCGGCAACGACTACGACAAGGCGTTCACCGTCACGATGCCGCACGGCAGCGGGACGTTCGATTCGTTCGAATGCGCGATCCACAAACTCGCGCCCACGTGCGAGCACTGCGGCTGTCGCATCATCGGGCACGGCGCCGAACACGACGGCAGGTTCTACTGCTGCGCCAGTTGCGCGAAGCACTCCGGCATCAAGGGGATCGACGACCGCATCTGACGCGCGATCAGTCTTCCAGCGCCGTCAGCTTGTCGCCCGGGAACGGCAGCAGCGCCCAGAACGCGACGTCCTCGTGCGCCCATTCGAAGGCCGCTTCGTTGAGGATTTCCAGCAGCGTGTCGAAATCCTCCATGTGCGCGTCGCGCCAGGCTTCGGCGTTCTCGATCAGCCATACATAGCCCGGCGCGGTGCGCCAGGACATGTCGCGCAGCACGTCCGACAGAGCGTCCCAGTTCGCGCCGAAGCCCGGCGGGAAACCGCCGGCCTTCGCGAGGCGCGCCATGAGGTCGGCCTTGTCCGCGCAACCGGACAGGTCCACGCGCATCACCGCGAAGTCGAGCCCCGCGGCGGTCTGCGCCATGGCGTCGCCATCGCGCAGATCGATGAAGTACGCGCCGCCGTGGTCGGGGTCGGCGAGGATCGTGCGCAGGTCGACGGCGTTCATTGCGTGCGTTGAACCTCGGGTACCCAGGTGAAGCGGCGGAAGCTGCCGTAGTGATCGGCCGTGTACCAGTATTCGACCGGCGGATTCCCACCGGCGATGATCCGCCGTGCACCGCGCGTGTCGGCGCCCGGCGTGGGCACCGTGTACTCGCGGTAATAACCGCGTAATTGTTGCGGCAGGCGTCCTTCGCGGTTCTGGAACACGCTGCCGTCCTGCCGGTACGGATGCGCCGCGCCGCTGGCGATGCGATCGAGCACGGCATGCGCCTCGACTGGCAGGAACGCGGGATAGCCGATCTGCGCGGCCTGATGCGAAGACACCGTCGGCGCATCGGCGGGGCGAAGTTCGCCGTCGCCCGCGCGCTTGGTCCACAGCCACAGGCCGAGCAGCGCGACGAGCGCGATCAGCCAGATCGAATGCGGGCGACGCACTGTTCGAACCCTTCAGCGATCAGCCGCAGCGGATGCCGGTGATCGCACCACGATCGTTGACGTCGACGTTCACGCGGTCCTCGCGGAAATCCATCGTCGCCATCTGGCCCGGGCGCAGCACGCGCGCGTCGCGGCTGCCGGTGCCCTGCAGGATGCGGTTGACGACGTCGTCGTTGACGGCCGAGCCGATCGCCCAGCGCGCACCTTCGGCATTGCACTTGCCGGTCGGAACGGCGGGGCCGCCCGCGACCGGCTTCGTGGATGCACAGCCCGCGAGCGTGGCGGCGGCAAGGACGGTCAGGCAGAGGAGGCTGCGGGTCATGTCGGATCTCCGTGTCGTGTTGCGCGGTTGTCGCATGCGGCGCACCGTGCGCCGGATCGCGTGTTCAGGGTGTTAAGGATAGCGGGAGGCGTATGTCCTCCCGCGCGAAAGGCTTACTTCCCGGCGAACTCCGCCTCAAGAATCGAATACCCCGCATCGACCATCCCCAGCGCCTGGTAGGTCTTCTGCGCGTTCGCATTCTCGCGTTCGACGTAAAGCCGCAGACCCACCACGCCGGGCGTCTCGCGCGCGAGCTGCTCGACGTGGCGGTACAACGCGGTGAACACGCCCATGCGACGGAACGGCTCGGGCACGTAGACGCTCTGGATCCACCACCAGTCGCCGTTGCGCCAGTCGCTCCATTCGCGCGTGAGCATCAGCGTGCCGGCGGGCGCGGCGATGGTCTCGCGCCCGGCGACGGCGGATTCGTGCATCGCGATGAAGTACCGCGCCTTCGAAGGATCGGCGATGCCTGCTTCCACGCCGGCGCGCACGGTCGCTTCATCGAGCCGTTTGTGCTCGGTTTCCAGCGCCATCGCGAGCGCCCACTGCGCGAGCAGGTCGCGGTCGTGGGCATGCGCGGCGCGGATGCGCAGGCTGGGCATGGCTCAGCGCGTGACCGTGATGACGCCGCAGGCCACGCGTCCGCCCGCATTGCCGGTGGGCTGCGTGCGGTAGTCGTCGGCCGCGGCATGCACGATCACCGCCTTGCCGGCGACGTCGTTCGCGGCGCCGCCGCCGAGCGTCACGCCTTCGGCGTGCGCGTTGACCTGGGCGATGCCTTCGGCGTTGGCGACGAGGTTGTCCATGTCGCCGCCGTGGTGCGCGCCGCTGCCGACCTTGCCGTGCGGCTGCGCGGCCGGGTTGAAGTGGCCGCCGGCGCTGCTTGCATCGGCTGCGCTGCAATCGCCCTTCTCGTGGATGTGGATCGCGTGCGTGCTGCCCGGCGACAGGCCGCCGATCTCGCCCGTCAGGTGCACGCCGTTGCCCATCGGCACGACGGTGAGCTTGCCGCTGACCAGGCTGCCCGACGCGGAAGCGAGGTTCACCGTCGCGGACTTCGCCGTGGATTGAGCGGTCGATTGCGCGGCCGGAGCCGCAGCGGGCGCGGCCTCCTTCGTCACGGGAGTCGAACTGCACGCCGACAACGCGGCGACGGATGCGGCGAGCAGGAACGGGGTGAGGGCGGTCTTCATGGGCTTCTCCTTGCGAAAACGGACAACCGGACGGGCAATCAATGCGGGCAAACGAAAGCGTGCTGCTGGAGGCGTGCTGCTCAAAGCGTGCTACCGAAGGCGGACCACGCAGGCGCACAACGTTGCGCAGACGGGGCACGTTGTCCCGGCGTTTCTTTCTCCCTGCCCAAGCCGTCGCGCCACGTGGCAGGAAACACCGCGACCCCGGAGCGTAGCCGCGCTCTGGTAGGCCACCGGTGAACGGCGGTCAGCCGGGCCGTCGCCGCCCCGGCCCGAGCTTGCGCGTGAGCGTGTTCCGGCCCAGGCCCAGGCGTGCGGCGGCTTCGGTGCGGCGCCCGCCGGTGTGTTCGAGCGCGGCGTCGAACAATGCGCGCTCGAACCGTTCGCGCGCCTGCGCGTGGATGTCGTCGCGACCGAGTTCGAGCTGCGCCCGCGCCCACGCGGCGAGGCGGCGATCCCAGTCATCATCGCCCGCGTCGTGCGCCTCGTCCTTGCCGGGCGTGGCCGCAAGCGCTTCGTCCAGGTCCTCGCGCGCGATGGTGTCGCCCGGCGCGAGCGCGGCGAGTCGCCAGCACAGGTTCTCGAGTTGGCGCACGTTGCCGGGCCAGTCGTAGGCGACCAGCCGTTCCACCGCGGCCGGTGCGAAACGCTTGGCGGGCGCGTCGAAGCGCGTAGCGGCGGCTTGCAGGAAACGTTCGGCCAGGCGCGGCACGTCCTCGCGTCGTTCGCGCAACGCGGGCAGGCGGAGGCGCACGACGTCGAGGCGATGCAACAGATCCGCGCGGAAACGCCCGGCGTCGACCAGCGCTTCCAGGTCCTGGTGCGTCGCGGCGATCACGCGCACGTCCACGCGGATCAGTTCGCGGCCACCGACGCGGAAGAACTCGCCCTCGGCCAGCACGCGCAGCAGCCGCGTCTGCAACGGCAGCGGCATGTCGCCGATCTCGTCGAGGAACAGCGTGCCGCCATGCGCCTGCTCGAAGCGGCCCACGTGCCGGCGCTGCGCACCGGTGAACGCACCGGCCTCGTGGCCGAACAGCTCGCTTTCCAGCAGTTCGGCGGGAATCGCCGCCGTGTTGAGCGCGACGAACGGCGCCTGCGCGCGCGGCGATTCGCGATGCAACGCGCGCGCGACCAGCTCCTTGCCCGTACCGGTTTCGCCGGTGATGAGCACCGCAAGCGGCGCCTGCGCGAGACGGCCAATCGCGCGGAACAGCGTGCGCATCGCCGGTGCTTCGCCGATGAGCGCATCGTCCTGCGTCGCAGCGGTGTCGCGCTGCGGCGGCGCGGCAGTTTCGCGCGTGGCGAGCGTGCGTGCGGCCAGTTCCACCGCTTCGTCCAGGTCGAACGGCTTTGACAGGAACTCGTGCGCGCCGCCACGGAACGCCCCGGCGGTGCTGGCGACGTCGGTATAGGCGCTCATCACGATCACCGGCAGCTTCGGCGCCTGCGCCTTCAGTTTGTCGAGCAGGACGAGGCCGTCATCTCCGGGCATGCGCACGTCGGTGAACAGCAGATCCGGCGCGCCGCGTTCGGCCAGTGCATCGAGCGCGTCGCGTGCGTTCTCGAAACCGTCGACGCGATAACCCGCCTCGCGCAGCGCCGTGGCGAGCACGAAACGCACGCTGCGGTCGTCGTCGACCACCCAGATGCGGGCATCGCCTGTTTGCGTCGGCTTCATTCCGCAACGTCCTCGACATGCATCGGCAGCAACAAGGTGAACACCGTGTGGCCCGGGCGCGAGCGATAGGCGAGCGAGCCGCGATGCTCGCGCGCGACCTGCTGCGCGAGCGCGAGCCCCAGCCCGCTGCCTTCGGCGCGACCGGACACCAGCGGCAGGAACAGGCGTTCGGTGAGTTCTTCCGGCACGCCGCGGCCGTCGTCGATGATCTCCAGCCGCAGCGCGATCGGATGCACCGCATCGGCAATGCGCACCGCGTGTTCGGCGCGCGTGCGCAGCGTGACGTTCGCCGCGCCGGCTTCGATCGCATTGCGCACCAGGTTCCAGACCGACTGCATCAGACGGTCGGCGTCGCCATCGAACTCGGGCAGGCTCGGGTCGTAATCGCGCACCAGGCGCACGGCCCAGCCGGCGTCGGTCTCGGCCAGGCGCAGCACGCGTTCCAGCACCGCGTGGATGTTCAGCGGCGCGTGCGGGCGCGGTGGCGCGGGCGTGAGCAGGCGATCGACCAGCGCGGTGAGGCGCTCGACCTCCGAGCCGATCATCGCCACCAGTTCGCGCGAATCGCCCTGCGTTTCGGCATCGAGCCGCCGCGACAGCAATTGCGCGGCGCCCTTCAGGCCGGCGAGCGGATTGCGCAGTTCGTGCGCGAGTCCCTTCAGCGACGCCGACAACGCCGACGGCAACAGCAGCGCCGGATCGTCGCCGGGGAATTCATCGACCGGATGCGCTTCGAGCAGCCAGCCTTCTTCGTCGCGCCGGCTCAGCCAGACATCGGCGAAGGACTCGTCGCCATCGGCGTAGCGCAGGCGCACGCGGCGCAGGCGGAGTGGGGCATCCGTCGCATCGAGTCGGCCCATCGCATCGGCCAGCCGGCCTTCGCCGCCATCGAGGCCCGCCAGCGGCCAGCCCATCAGGCGCCGTGCGCCGACCCCGAGCCATCGCGAGAACGCCGCATTGCACCCGACGATCGCCCCTTCCTCATCGCTCCACGCGACCGGCGTGGTCAGGGTGTCGAGCTCGGGGCGGTCGGTCTCGGGCGTGGTCGGGGTGGCCATTGCACCATGTTAGTGCAAGCCGGAGGTGCGCTGCGTGGGGTTAACGCGTCACCTGGACATCGACGTAGAAATGGCCGATCGCGGCGCCGGGGTCCTCCCAGGGACGCGCCTGGACCAGCGCGATCCGGCCTTCGCCCTGCGCCTGCGCGACGAACGTGAAGGTGACCTGCCCGCCCGCGCCGGGTGCATTGCTGGAACGCTCGCGCGCGACCGGGGCCGCCTTCAGCGGCGCATCGCCCGTGCTGGCGACCGACCAGGTGTAGCCGGTGGTCGGGTTCTCGGGCAGGACGATCGCGATCGAGTCGCCGACGCGCAGGCGAACCGTCGTGCCGTCATCGCGCTGCGTTAGTTGCCTGACGTCGGCTGCGGCGTTCGCGGTGGTGGCCGACGGCGGCGCGGTGCGGTCGTTCGCGGCGCATGCGGCCGCCGACATCGCCAGCAGCAGCGTGCCGCAGGTCATCGGGTGTTGCGGCCAGTGCTTCGCGCTGCGCGTCGTCGTCGAATTCGATTCCATGTCTGCTCCGGAGTGTGTCGTCGCAACGCGGCCGATGCGCGGTTGCCGCGGTATTACAGCGACTCCGGCCTCACGTCCGTGCGGGAAAGAGTCGCGCAATGCAAGTGAAGAAAGGCGCCGCCAACCCTTTCGCGCCACCGGGCATCCGACTCCATGAGGCATCACCCGATGCCGTAAAGTCGGCCGCGACCAAAGGAGATGGCCCATGCGCAAGGTGTTGGTGACGGTGCTCGTACTGATCGCGGTGGGCGCCGCGGCGGTGTTCTGGTGGACGCGACCCGAGCGCGACAAGCCGATCGATCCGCGCATGGCGTGCCACGTCGGGATCTATCGACTGACCGACGGACGCCTGGTCGACATCGCACCGATGTCCGAGCCCGGCCTGCGCTGGCGCGCGATGGACGGGCGCACCGGCAAGCTCGTGCAGGACGCGTCGGGCAAGTGGAGCGGCACGGTGGGCTGGAGCGATCGTCCCGATACCACGCCGGTATCGCTGGGCACCTGCGAGAAGCCGGCGATGACCTTCGAAGGGCAGCCCGGCACGAAGTTGGATTTCCCCGCGGTGGAAACGCGCTTCGAAGGCAATGGCGAAACGCTCGCCGGCCGGCTGGTGATGCCGCCGGGCGATGGGCCGGTGCCGATCGCGGTGATGGTGCACGGTTCGGAAGGCTATTCGGCGCGCACGTTCAACGCGTTCCAGCGCATCTTCCCGGCGCAGGGCATCGGCGTGTTCGTGTACGACAAGCGCGGCAGCGGCGACAGCACCGGCCGTTACTCGCAGGACTTCCATCTGCTCGCCGACGATGCCGCCGCCGCGTTGAAGGAAGCGCGCCGCCTTGCCGGCAAACGCGCCGGTCGCGTGGGTTACAGCGGCGGCAGCCAGGCCGGGTGGATCGAGCCGCTGGCCGCGCAGCGCAGCGATCCGGATTTCGTCGCGGTGAGCTACGGCCTGGCCGACAGCCCGCTCGCGGAGGATCGCGACCAGGTGCAGTTGGACCTGGTCCGCGCCGGCTTCAGCGGCGATGCGCTGGTGAAGGCGCGCGAAGTCACCGACGCGACCGGCGAGGTGATCGCGTCCGGCTTCAAGGACGGTTACGAGCAGGTCGAAGCGCTGAAGGCGAAGTACGGCAAGGAGCCGTGGTGGGGCGCGATGAAGGGCGAATTCACCGGCGACATCCTCGCGCATTCGCCGACGATGCTGCGCCTGGTCGGACCGATGCACGACGAAGGCACGACATGGCGCCACGACCCGATGCCGCCGCTGCGCGCGGTGAAGGTGCCGCTGCTGTGGATCCTGGCCGGCGCCGACAAGGAAGCGCCGCCGGAGGAAACGCGCCGTCGCCTGTTGTCGGTGGCCAAGACGAATCCGAACGTGGAAGTGGTCGAATTCCCCGGTACGGACCACGGCATCATCGAGTTCGAAACCGGTGCCGATGGCGAGCGGACGTCGCTGCGGTATGCGGACGGGTATTACGCGATGCTGGTGGACTGGATCCGCGACGGCGCGTTGAAGCCGGAGGCGTACGGGAATTCGGAGCGTCTGGCGCCGCGGTGATTTTTTTCTCCTCCCCCTGCGGCATCGGACGCTCTTCGTAGGATGGGTTCCGCGAATGCGGAACCCATCGTGTCGGCGGCAGGATCGATGGGTCTCGCGGTGCGTAACCCATCCTGCGTTGGCGTCGTAGCCCGGGTAAGCGAAGCGCACCCGGGTTGGGCGTGACAGGTCCCGGCTGCGCTTCGCTTACCCGGGCTACAACAGCGGCGTCGGCTTGTCGCTCGGCGCGAAGGGTTTCGCATTCGCGAAACCGATCCTACGAAGCGTCGCGTACCGGCAAACGCAACACCACGTCCACCGCATCGCCTTCGCCCGGACGCGTGCCCAGCTCGCCTCCGTGGCCCTTCGCGATCGCACTGGCGATCAACAACCGAAGCCCGAGCCCGTCGCCGGCCGGCGCCACCTGCGGTTGCGTGAACAGCGTTTCGATATCGCTGCCCGCGCGGATCGACGGACTCAACGGACCGGTCAGGTACACGAAGCCATCGCGCACCGCGATGTCCGCCGCACCCCGACTGTCGTTCGCGCCGCCGTCGTCGTGCGGCACGCACACCAGCCAGAAGAACGTCGACAGCAGGTTCGCCAGGCGCGACGCGTCGCCCTCCAGGCACGCGTTCTCGGCGTCGCCCTGGTAATGCACGTCGACCGCGTTGGCGCCGAGGCCGCGACTGGCCTCGACGATCAGCGCAAGATCGATCGGCCCGCTGCGCGTGAGCAGGCGGCCCTGGTCGGCGCGCACCCAGTCGCCGATCTCGTCGATCATCCCGGTGAGGCGGCGCATCTGCCGGTCGATCAGCTCGAACAGCTCGTCGCGTTCGGCCGCATCGCTGCCGCTGTGGCGCAGCAAGAACAACGCCGACTGGATCGGCGCGAGCGGGCCGCGCAGGTCGTGCGCCCACTTGCCCATCCATGCGGGACTGTTGCCGGCATTGCCGGCTCCGGAAGGGTTCAAAGCTGTCATTGCGGTGTGCCCTCCTCCGCGAGCGGGCGCAATCCCTTGCTGCAGATGTCGGTGATGGCCTGGATGTCCGGCGGTTTCACCAGGTGGTGGTCGAAGCCGGCCTGCGACGTGCGCTGGCGGTCTTCCGGCTGTCCCCAGCCGGTGACGGCGACGATGACCAGGCCTTCGCCGTGCGCATCGCGCAACGCGCGTGCGACGTCGTAACCGCTGCGGCCCGGCATGCCGACATCGAGGAAGACGATCTCCGGCGTGAACGCCGCCACTTCGCCTTCCACCGTCTTCGGGTCGTACACGGCGCGCGTTTCATGGCCGAGCAGACGGACCATCATCGCCAGCGTGTCGGCCGCGTCGTGGTTGTCGTCGACGATCAGCACGCGCCGCTTCTTCGTCCCGGCGGCGGCATCGCGCGCCGGCGCCGCGACAGGCGGCACGGCTTGTGCCGCGCCGGCATGCGGCAGGCGTACGCGGAACGTCGAGCCCTGGCCCGGACCGTCGCTGTGCACTTCCACGCGGCCGCCGTGCATCTCGGTGAGCCGCTGCACCAGCGTCAGGCCGATGCCGAGGCCACCGCGCGAGCGCTCCACCGTCGTATCGACCTGTCGGAACATCTCGAACACGGTGTCCATCTGTTCGACGGTCAGGCCGATGCCGGAGTCGCTGATCCACACCTGCACTTCATCGCCTTCGATCGCCGCGCCCAGTTCGATGCGGCCCTTCGCGTCGGAGTACTTCGCCGCGTTGTTGAGCAGGTTCGCGAACACCTGCGCCAGGCGCGCGTGGTCGGCGTCGAGCGGAATGGGCGCCTCGGGCAGCTGCAACTGCAGCGTGTGGCCGCCTTGCTCGATCAGCGGCCGCGCGGTATCGACGGCGGCGGCGATGACGTCCTGCAGCATCGTCGTCGCGCGACGCAGCGTCAGCTTGCCGCGCGTGATGCGCGCGATGTCGAGCAGGTCCTCGATCATGCGCACCAGCAACGACAGCTGGCGTTCCATCATCGCCAGCAGCGGATCGTGGTCGTCCGGCTCGCGCAGGCGTCGCACGGCGAGCGCGTTCTGCAGCGGCGCCAGCGGATTGCGAAGTTCGTGCGCGAGCGTGGCGAGGAACTCGTCCTTGCGCTGGTCGGCCTCGCGCAGCTGACGTTCGGCGCGCGTGCGTTCCTTGTTCTCGGCCAGCAGCTCGCGATTGCGAAGTTCGAGCTCGGCATTGGCGGCGCGAAGCGAGGCGTTCAGGCGTTCGAGTTCGCGCGCCTTCTCTTCCTGCAGTTCGCGATGCGCGTTCGCCAGGCTCGCGTTGAGCGACTGCAGCTCGCGACGCTTGCGGTACAGCTCCGCCAGCACGGAGACCTTGGTGCGCATGATCTCCGGGATCACCGGCACCATCACGTAATCCACCGCGCCGAGCTTGTAGCCGCGCAGCCGGTCCAGGTCGCTCAGATTCACCGCGGTGACGAAGATGATCGGCGTGTTCTCGAAACGCGGATGCTGGTGGATCAGCGTCGCCGTTTCGAAGCCGTCCATCACCGGCATGTTCACGTCGAGCAGGATGACGGCGTACTCGTCCTCCATCAGCAGCTTGAGCGCTTCCATGCCCGAGCGCGCATCGACCAGTTCCTCGCCCAGCGGCTCGAGGATGGTGCGATACGTCAAAAGACGCCCGGGCTGGTCGTCGACCAGCAGGATCTTGACCGGCGCGGCGATGGTGGCCGCGCCAGCGTCGGTCAGCGTTGCAGCCATTGGCGCAGGACTCCGAGCAGCTGGTCGGTGACGACCGGCTTGGCCAGGTAGTCGGAGGCTCCAGCCTCCAGGCACTTCTCGCGATCGCCCTTCATCGCCTTGGCGGTGAGCGCGACGATCGGCAGCGTGCGGCGATCGCCCAGCGCGCGGATCTCGCGCATCGTGTCGTAGCCGTCCATGCCGGGCATCATGATGTCCATCAGCACCAGGTCGAGCTCGGGCATCTCTCCGACCTTGGTCACCGCATCGCGGCCGTTGCCGGCGGTGTGCACGTGCATGCCGTGGCGTTCCAGCACGCTGGACAGCGCGAAGATGTTGCGCACGTCGTCGTCCACCACCAGCACGTTCTTGCCGCGCAGGCCATCGTCGGATTCGTGCAGGCTGCGCACCATGCGCTGCTTGGCCGGCGGCAGGTTGCCGATCACGCGGTGCAGGAACAGCGCCGTTTCATCCAGCAGGCGCTCGGGCGATTCCACGCCCTTGAGCACGACCGAACGCGCGACGCGGCGAAGACGCTCGCTTTCCTCGGCGCTGAGTTCCTTGCCGGTGAACACCACGATGGGCACGTTCTTCAGCGACTCGTCGGCGTGGATGCGCTCGATCAGGTCGAAGCCGGTCATGTCCGGCAGGCGCAGGTCGAGCACCGCGCAGTCGAACTTGCCGCCGCGCAGCGCGGTGAGCGCTTCCTCGCCCGAGCCGACGGTGTCGATGGCGATGTCGTCGTGGCGCAGCAGCTCGACGATGCTCATCTGCTCGTGCGCGTCGTCCTCCACCACCAGCAGGCGCTTCACGCGCGGGGAGGCGTACTCCTTGATGCGCTCCAGCGCGTCGCCGATGGTTTCCGACGTGGACGGCTTGGCGAGGTAGGAGAACGCACCGCGCTCGATGCTGTGGTGGCGGCTTTCCTCGACGGTGACGATCTGCACCGGGATGTGGCGCGTGCTCGCGTCCTGCTTCAGGCGCGCGAGCACCGTCCAGCCGAGCATGTCGGGTAGGAAGATGTCGAGCGTGATCGCGGTCGGCTTGTACTCGCGCACCAGGCGCAACGCTTCGTCGCCGCGGTTGGCGTGCAGCACCTGGAAGCCGCGCGAACGCGCGAGGTCGCGCAGCACCGAGGCGTAATGCGCGTCGTCCTCGACGATGAGCAGCGTCGGCACGTCAGGCTCCAGCGCGTGGCGGTCGTCCTCGATGCGTTCGGCGACGGCGGCGTCCGCACCGGCGACGTGCTCGGCGGGCATCGGCACCTCCACGCGCACCCGGTTGGCCATGCCGTTGATGCCGGGCTCGGGCAGGTTGCTGCTCTGGTTGCTTCCCTGCGTGCTGCCCTGGTAGTTCAGCGGCAAATACAGCGTGAACGTGCTGCCTTCGCCTTCGACGCTGTGCAGCTTGAGTTCGCCGCCGAGCAGGCCCGCGATTTCGCGGCTGATCGCCAGGCCCAGGCCCGTGCCGCCGTACTTGCGCGAGGTGCCGGCGTCGGCCTGCTGGAACGCTTCGAATACGATGCGCTGCTTGTCGGGCGAGATGCCGATGCCGGTGTCGGTGACTTCGATGGCGACCACCACAGGCGCGCGCGCGAGCACCGGATGGTCCTCGCTCCAGCCACGCGTGACCGGCCGCGCCGACAACCGCACGCTGCCCTGCTCGGTGAACTTGAACGCGTTGGACAGCAGATTCTTGAGGATCTGCTGCAGACGCTTGGGATCCGAACGCAGGGTCGGGCCGAGCTCGCGGGTGAAATCCACGGCGAAATCGAGCTTGCGGCGTTCGGCCTCGTGGCGGAATCCGCGTTCCAGGTTCTCGCGAAGATGCGCGAAGCTGATCGTCTCGATGTCGATGGTGACGGTGCCGGACTCGATCTTCGACAGGTCCAGGATGTCGCTGATCAGGTGCAGCAGGTCGGTACCGGCGGCGTGGATGGTGCGGCCGAATTCGACCTGGCGCTCGCTCAGGTTCTCGTCCGGATTCTCCGCCAGCTGCTGGCTGAGGATCAGGATGCTGTTGAGCGGCGTGCGCAGCTCGTGCGACATGTTGGCGAGGAACTCGGACTTGTAGCGCGAGGTCTGCGCGAGTTCGGCCGCCTTCTCTTCCAGCGCGCGACGCGCGTGCTCGATCTGCAGGTTCTTCTGTTCCACCTCGGATTTCTGCGCGGCCAGCAGCGAAGCCTTGAGCGCGATTTCCTCGTTGGTCTGCTGCAGCTCGTCCTGCTGCGTCTGCAATTCGCCTGCGAGCTGCTGCGACTGCGAGAGCAGGCGTTCGGTGCGCATCGTCGCTTCGATGGTGTTGAGCACGATGCCGATGGAGCCCGACAGCTGTTCCAGGAACGCGCGCTGCGACGGCGTGAACTCATGCAGCGTCGCCAGTTCGATGACCGCCTTGACCTGGTCTTCGAACAGCACCGGAATCACGATGACGCTGCTGGGCGCGGCTTCGATCAGGCCCGACTGGATGCGCACGGCGTGGGCATCGTGGCTGCGGTTTCCATCGCGATCGCCATCGTTGCGGCCGATGTTCTCCAGCAGGATCAGGCGCGCCTCGGCCGCGCACTGGCCGACCAGGCCTTCGCCGAAATCGAGCGTGCGGCTGGTCGCGGTCGCGCTATCGGCATAGCCGGCCAGCTGGCGCAGGCGCGGGGGCTCGCCGTCGCTGCCTTCCTCGACGATGTACATCACGCCCTGCTGCGCGTCCACCAGCGGCGCCAGTTCCGACAGCAGCATCTGGCCGAGCGTGAGCAGGTCGCGCTGGCCCTGCATCATCGAGGAGAACTTGGCGAGGTTGGTCTTCAGCCAGTCCTGCTCGCGGTTCGACTCGGTCGTCGCGCGCAGGTTGGCGATCATCGCGTTGATGTTGTCCTTCAGGTCGGACACTTCGCCGCGCACGTCCACCTGGATCGAACGCGTGAGGTCGCCCTGCGTCACCGCGGTCGCCACTTCGGCGATCGCGCGCACCTGGTTGGTCAGGTTGGCCGCGAGCTGGTTCACGTTCGCGGTGAGGTCCTTCCAGATGCCGGCCGTGCCGGGCACCTTCGCCTGTCCGCCCAGGCGTCCTTCCACGCCTACTTCGCGCGCCACCGTCGTCACCTGGTCGGCGAAGATCGCGAGCGTGTTGGTCATGTTGTTGATGGTGTCGGCCAGCTCCGCCACCTCGCCCTTGGTTTCCACCGTGAGCTTGCGGTGCAGGTCGCCGTTGGCCACCGCCGTCACCACCGCCGCGATGCCGCGCACCTGCGTGGTGAGGTTGGACGCCATCGAGTTGACGTTGTCGGTGAGGTCCTTCCACGTACCCGCGACGCCCGGCACGCGCGCCTGTCCGCCGAGCTTGCCCTCGGTGCCCACTTCGCGCGCCACTCGCGTCACTTCCGCGGCGAAGCCGTTGAGCTGGTCCACCATCGTGTTGATGGTTTCCTTCAGCTGGAGGATTTCGCCTTCCGCGCCGACGGCGATCTTGCGCGAGAGGTCGCCCTTCGCCACCGACGTCGCCACTTCGGCGATGTTTCGCACCTGCGTGGTGAGGTTGGACGCCATCGAGTTGACGTTGTCGGTGAGGTCCTTCCAGGCGCCGGTCACGCCCGGCACCTGCGCCTGGCCGCCGAGCTTGCCTTCGGTGCCCACTTCGCGCGCCACGCGCGTCACTTCCGCGGCGAAGCCGTTGAGCTGGTCCACCATCGTGTTGATGGTTTCCTTCAGCTGGAGGATTTCGCCCTTCACGTCCACCGCGATCTTGCGCGACAGGTCGCCCTTCGCCACCGCCGTGGTGACTTCGGCGATGTTTCGCACCTGCGCGGTGAGGTTGGACGCCATCGAGTTGACGTTGTCGGTGAGGTCCTTCCACGTACCCGCGACGCCCGGCACCTGCGCCTGGCCGCCGAGCTTGCCTTCGGTACCCACTTCGCGCGCCACGCGCGTCACTTCCGCGGCGAAACCGTTGAGCTGGTCGACCATGGTGTTCATGGTGTCCTTCAGCTGCAGGATTTCGCCCTTCACGTCCACGGTGATCTTGCGCGAGAGGTCGCCCTTCGCCACCGCGGTGGTGACTTCGGCGATGTTTCGCACCTGCGAGGTCAGGTTCGACGCCATCGCGTTGACCGAGTCGGTCAGGTCCTTCCACGTGCCGGCGACACCCGGGACGACGGCCTGGCCGCCCAGGCGGCCTTCGGTGCCCACTTCGCGCGCCACGCGCGTCACTTCGGAGGAGAAGCCGTTGAGCTGGTCCACCATCGTGTTGATGGTGTCCTTCAGTTCCAGGATTTCGCCGCGCACGTCCACGGTGATCTTGCGCGAGAGGTCGCCCTTCGCCACCGCGGTGGTCACCTCGGCGATGTTTCGCACCTGCAGCGTCAGGTTCGACGCCATCGAGTTCACGTGGTCGGTGAGGTCCTTCCAGGTGCCGGCGACGTCGGGCACCTGCGCCTGGCCGCCGAGCTTGCCTTCGGTACCCACTTCGCGCGCCACGCGCGTCACTTCGGAGGAGAAGCCGTTGAGCTGGTCCACCATCGTGTTGATGGTGTTCTTGAGCTCCAGGATTTCGCCGCGCACGTCCACGGTGATCTTGCGCGAGAGATCGCCCTTCGCCACCGCCGTGGTGACTTCGGCGATGTTTCGCACCTGCGAGGTGAGGTTCGACGCCATCGCGTTGACGGAGTCGGTCAGATCCTTCCAGGTACCGGCGACGCCGGGCACGACGGCCTGGCCGCCCAGGCGGCCTTCGGTGCCCACTTCGCGCGCCACGCGCGTCACTTCCGAGGCGAAGCCGCGCAGCTGGTCCACCATCGTGTTGATGGCCTCCTTCAGCTGGAGGATCTCGCCGCGCACGTCCACGGTGATCTTGCGCGAAAGGTCGCCGTTGGCGACCGCGATGGTCACGTCGGCGATGTTTCGCACCTGCGCGGTGAGGTTGGACGCCATCTGGTTGACCGAGTCGGTCAGGTCCTTCCACACGCCCGAGACGCCCTTGACCTTCGCCTGGCCGCCGAGTCGGCCGGCGGTGCCGACCTCCAGCGCCACGCGCGTCACTTCCGAGCTGAACTCGCCCATCTGCTCGATCATGCGGTTGACGATGTTCGCCGACCGCAGGAATTCGCCCTTCAGCGGGCGGCCGTCGGCTTCCAGCGGGACGGTGCGGGTCAGGTCGCCCTTGGCGACGCCGGCCATCGCCTCGCTCATCGCTTCGACGGGGCGCACGAGGTCGTCGATCAGCGCGTTGACCGAGTCCTCCATGCCCAGCCACTGGCCTTCGCGATTGGCCGGCACGACGCGCTGGCGGGTCTGGCCTTCTCGGCCGACGGCGTCGCCCACGCGCGCCAGTTCGGCGGCGAGGCGGCGGTTGTGGCTGACGATCTCGTTGAGGATCTGCGCGAGCTGGCCTTCCTGGCCGTGCCAGTTCAGCGGCAGGCGCACGGAGAAGTCACCGCCGCGCACGGCGTCCATGGCTTCGATGATGACTTCGAGCGGGTCGCGCGGCGCCTCGCGCGCGGGCGCGGCCTTCGCGCGCTTCTTCGGCGCCACGGCGACGGTTTTCGCTGGCGATGGCGCTGCCTTTCGCGCCGGAGACTTACGGCGCGTCTTGGTTTCCGTGGTCACCCTACATCCCCCATGCACTGCGGCTTACGGAAAATCAGGCGAGCTTATCGCAGCGACGATGACGGAATGTTCACGCGGATTGGCGCGTCGGGTCGGGGTTAACCGGACCCGGCGGCGTCGCCCGCACGCGCGCGGCGACGGGTTTCGAGCAGTGCGTAGCCAACGATCGCCACCAGCAGCGGCCCCAGGTAATAGCAGGCGCGATAGGCCAGCAGCGCCGCGAGCATCTGCGGTTGCGGGACTTCGTGGCCGAGCAGTGCGATGAACACCGCTTCCAGCACGCCGATCCCCGCCGGGATGTGCGCGATGGCCGAAGCGATCGCCGCGATCAGCAGCGCGCCCAGCACGGCCGTGTATGGGACGCCCGAAGGCGTCAGCACACCGGGCATGAGTACAAACAGCAGGGCCGCCATCAACGCCCAGTTGGTGGCCGCAAGCGCCAGCTGCAGCGAAGCCAGCGGCACCGACGGCAGGCGGAAGTGGTGGCCGCGCACGTGGAAGACGCGGCCGTGCGTGAGACGGCAGCCGATGAGGTACACGGCCACCGCCGCCAGCATCGCCGCGCCGAGCCACGGCAGGCGTTCGCCGGTGACCGGCCAGTCCGGCGGCGGACGCACGCGGCCCGACGCGAACAGCGCGCCGCCCAGCAGCAGATAGCCCATCCAGTTCGTGCCGATGGAGAAGGCGACGACGCGGCTGATCGTTCCCAACCCCAGCCCCGCGTGCGAATACAGCCGATAGCGGAATCCCGCGCCGCCGAACAGCGCGCCCACGTTCAGGCTGAATGCGTACGCGACCATCGCGATGCCCATGATCTTGGGCGCGGGCAGATCGTGATGCGCATAACGTTTCGCGGCGAGGTCGTAGCACGAGTACAGCAGGTAGCTGGCGAGCGTGATCGCCACCGCGACCGCGAGCGTGCCCGGCCCGTAACCGGCGAGCGTCGCGCCGACCGCCGCCCAGTCCACCGAGCGCGCATAGCGCAGCAGCAGGAACGCGACCAGCGCGAGGAACGCGTAGAACGCTACGCGTCGCACCCGCCGCCAGCGGTGGCGCGCGACGGTCACGCTCACCCGTCCGCGTCGTCCGGCGGAGGCACCAGCGCGGTCGCCGGCTTGCGTGCGGGCAGCCAGCCGGCCCACGCCGGGAAGTTGCGCAGCACATGGAACAGCAGCGGTCGCGTCAGCGGTTGCCAGAAGCGCCCGCGCGGCACGCTGTCGGGTTCGATGGCCTTGCAGTGATCGTCGATCAGCACACCCAGCCGCTCGCGCAGCTCGCGCGCGAAGCCGGCATCGCGGATGAAGACGTTCGCTTCCAGGTTCAGCGACAGGCTCAGCGGATCGAGGTTGCTGGAACCGACCGTGCTCCACTCCCCGTCGATCACCGCGACCTTGCCGTGGAACGGGCGCTCGCAGTACTCGTAGATGTGCACGCCCGCGTCGACGAGGTAGCGGTACAGCCAGCGTGCGGCGATCAGGGCCATCGGCGTGTCGGGTTCGCCCTGGAAGATCAGCTGCACCCTCACCCCGCGACGCGCGGCTTCGCGCAGGTCCCGCAGGAAGCCGTAGCCGGGAAAGAAGTACGCGTTGGCGATGACGATCTCGCGCCGCGCCTCGCGGAACGCCTGCCGGTAGGCGCGTTCGATCGCGCGCGAACGCTTGCCGTTGTCGCGCGGCAGGAAGCAGACGTCGGCGCTTCCTTTGGCGTCGGCGCCGTCGGCGTGGCGTCCGCCGGCCTTGTCGTCCGGCTGCCAACGCTCGCCTGTGCCGCGCGTGCGGGTGGCATGACGCAGGAACGAGACGATGTCCGCCACCACCGGCCCCTCGACTTCCACCGCGTAATCCTGCTTCGCCGTCGGGCCGAAGTCGGCCAGGTGGTCGGCCGAATAGTTGATGCCGCCGACGAAGGCGATGGTCTCGTCGATCGCCACGATCTTGCGATGCATGCGCCTGAAAACGTTAAGGCGGATGCCCATCAGCGTCGGCTGCTGGTCGAACATGCGCAGCTTGACGCCGGCTTCGGTCAGCTCGCCCAGGAACTCGTCCGACAGGTCGGGCGAGCCGAAGGCGTCGACCAGGAAATGCACCCGCACGCCGCGCCGCGCGGCGGCGACCAGGCGGTCCTTCAGCGCGATGCCGACCTTGTCCTCGAACCAGATGAAGGTTTCCAGCAACACCTCGCGCTGCGCGGCCTCGATGGCCTCGAACACGCGCGCGAAGTAGGCCTCGCCGTTCTCCAGCAGGCGCACGCGATGGCCATGGCGCCAGCACGAATCGATGGCGCGCCAGAGCTTCACAGCGCGATCCTCGCCAGCAGCGGGACGTGGTCGGACAGATGCGACCACGGGCGCGAGGACAGCACGCGCGCCTCGATCACGCGCGCATGGCGCACGTAGATGCGGTCCACCGGAAGGGTAGGCCAGCGCGAAGGGAACGTGCGCGCGAGACGTCCGTGCGCGTGTTCGAAGGCTTCGACCAGCCCGCTGCGACGCAGGGCACGGTGGCCGCGCGAGCGCCAGTCGTTGAAGTCCCCGGCGACGATGAGCGGGGCGTCGGGCGGGATCTGCCCGGACACGATGCCGCAGAGCAGGCCGATCTGGCGCTGACGGTGCGATTCGCGCAGGCCCAGGTGCACGCAGATCGTGTGGACTTCGATCTCCTGCCCGCCGCGCTTCGCATCGGGCACGCGCAGGATCGCGTGCAACAGGCCGCGTTGTTCGTGGCCCTGCACCGAGACGTCGCGGTTCTCATGCGAGGCGATGGGGAATTTCGACAACAAAGCATTGCCATGGTGGCCATGCGGGTACACGGCATTGCGTCCGTAGGCGAACTGGGTCCAGAGCGTGTCGGCGAGGAACTCGTACTGCGGGCCGGCCGGCCAGCCGGCGTGGCGACGCGCGTGGTGCGCGTGTTCGCCCAGCACTTCCTGCAGGAACACCATGTCGGCCGACACGCCGCGGATGGCTTCGCGCAGTTCGGGGAGCACGAACCTGCGGTTGAGCAGGCTGAACCCCATGTGCATGTTGACGGTCAGGACGTTGATCGAGGTCATGCAGCGACGGGTCGTCGGACAAGCGCTGATTCTGCCGCCGGGACGTGCGATGGCGCGTGATCGGCGCCCACGCGCCCTGCGCGCCCGGCATGCACGTGCGCTTCACCCGGCCGAATACCTACAACCAGCGGCGAACGCGGCGTGCGTACTCGGCGAACTCCTGCGGAAAACGCGCGGTGAGTGCGGCCTCTTCCGGCGGAATCTGCAGCCTGTCGATCCAGACCACGAAAGCGGGCACGACGGCGAAGGCGAAGGGATGCGCGAGCGCGATCACCCAGCCGATGAGGATCAGCGCGTGCCCGACGTACATCGGATTGCGGGTGAAGCGGTACGGCCCGCTGGTCACCAGTTGCGAGGCTGCGTCGGGACGCAATGGATTGACCGTGGTGCGTGCGCGGATGAAGGCGAACTTCGGAGAGACATTGAGCGCGAGGCCGACGCAGGCCACCGCGATGCCGAGTGCGCGTGCCCATGGCCAGTCGAGTTGCCACTGCGGCCAGAGGTGCGCGGCGGCGTATGCGAGCCCGCCAAGCAGCAGCATCAGAATCGGCGGGGGGATGGGAGGTGGGCGTTTCATGGGATGGCTGCACGCTGAAGAGTTGTTCCGCAGCGTATGGCGCGGTCGCTGTGTTGTCGCGAGAGAAAGCCTTCGTGGTTCGGCGAATCCTGGACGAATTCTGCTGCGGCCCGTGTAGCCCGGGTAAGCGAAGCGCAACCGGGGCCGTCACCGCATGGACTTGTCCTTCGGAAGTCCCTCCGCGCTTTGCGCCCCCCCCTGGAGCGCCGCGACCAGCGCCACAACGGCGTGTCCGGATCCGGAAGCCCGTGACCGGGACGATAACGAGGCAGACGCGGGGTGGGTCATCGCGGTTTGTCGCTCCGTTAATGCCGCAGGCCGCACCCGGGATTGCGCTCTCACTGGGTGTCATGGCTTGACGGTCCCCGGGTGGGCTTCGCTTACCCGGGCTACGAACGCCGGTGTTTTGAAGACGCTCACCAACCTCTGGCAAGTTCGCGCGTGATCTCCCCTGCGGATACGGCGCGACAGCCCGCCGTGTTCTGTCCCGCCCACAGCGGCGAGAAGTCACTGCTTCCCTGCGACTCGGCTTTTCCGCGCAAAGGCGACACGGCGCCCGCAGCCAAAGGAAACGCAGGAACATCACCGCGCATCGCGCCCAGTTCGCGCATCAGACGGTTGCGGATGCCGCGCGCGGGCCGACCAGTGAACAGGTTCGTCAGCTCCGTCGCTTCGCCTGCATGGGCAGTCAGCGCCTGCCGATGCACCGCGCTCGTCGTCGCTTCCGGACACAGCAGGTAGGCGGTACCGACCTGCACGCCGGCAGCACCGAGCGCCTGTGCCGCCGCGACACCCGCTGCATCGGCGATACCGCCGGCCGCGATGACCGGTGCCCGCACCGCGCGCACGATCTGCGGCAGCAGCGCGAACGTTCCCGCCTGCGCATCGAGTTCGTCGGACAGGAAATGCCCGCGATGCCCGCCGGCCTCCAGCCCCTGGGCGATGACCGCGTCCACGCCGCGCGCGTCGAGCCAGCGCGCTTCCTCCACCGTCGTCGCCGACGACAGCACCTTCGCGCCGGTCGCGCGCACGCGTTCGAGCAACTCCGGCGAGGGCAGGCCGAAGTGGAAACTGACGACCGCCGTCGGCAATTCGGCCAGCACGTCGGCGAGGTCGTGGTTGAAGGGCGATCGCGCCGGGCCGGCGGCCACGGCATCGGGATCGAGCCCGAACTCCGCGTAATACGGTGCCAGTACCGCGCGCCATGCGGCCTCGCGTTCCGCATCGGGTTCGGGCGGCGCGTGGCAGAAGAAGTTGACGTTGATCGGGCCGCTGGTGCGTTCGCGCAGGGCGAGCAGGTCCCGCCGCAGCGCCTCGGGTGTGAGCGTGGCCGCCGGCAGCGAGCCGAGTCCGCCGGCCTGTGTCACCGCCTGCGCGAGCGAAGCGCCTTGGACCCCGGCCATCGGCGCCTGCACGATGGGGAGGGAAGTGCCGAGCAGGTCCGGGAGCGTCGTGGTCATGGGTTCACTCTAGAAGCCCGGGCCGGTCGACGGTATTGCCGAAACCGCCCGGCGAGGGCCTCCAGGCCACCACGACAGCGTGTCGGGGATCCTCCGACTTGTCCTTCCGTTTTTCCTGACTACGGCGCAGAGGGCATCGAGCTCAAACTGAACAGGCCCCGGCGCCGAGGCCGACCCTCTTCCCCTCGGAACTTCCCCTCCGAATTTTCGGTCGGCTGCCCAAGCCGGCGTCGGGGCATATCCCACGGGGATCACGTCGCCAGCAGCGGCCCCGGCCCTTCGTCGGGTTCCCGGTAACTTTCGCCCGTGAGCGCCATCGCCGCGGCGAGCCGCTTGACCGCCTCGCACTGTTCGGTCCCTTCGTCGAGTTGCCAGATCGCTTCGAGCCCGTCGGCGTTGGTCAGGCGAAGGACGCAGGCGCGGCTGCCGGGAAACGGGCCGGTCGCTTCGATCCGCCAGCCCGGCGGCAGGGTCTGGGTGCGCGTGTCCATGCGGAAAGGCTAGCGCGCGGGGAGGAAGGTGCGCGTCAAAGAGGGATGGCACGGTGCGCATGGCGATAGGAGTGCCCACAGGTTGAGCGCCTGGGTCCCGGCCTTCGCCGGGATGACGGGCATCTGTGACGCCTCCCGTCGCGCACTCCTCCTCACTGGTTCCTCGCTGCTAAGGTGACGCCCCTCGAAGCCGCGCCGATTCCGATGTCCGAAACCTCCGTTTGTCCGACCGCCGCCGCGCCGCAACTGGGCCATGCCCTCAAGCCGCGCCAGCTGATCATGATGGGCCTGGGCAGTGCGATCGGCGCCGGCCTGTTCCTCGGTTCCGGCGTGGGCGTGCAGGCGGCGGGACCGGCGGTGCTGGTCTCGTACCTGGTCGCCGGCGCGCTGGTGATTATCGTGATGAACGCGCTGGGCGAAATGGCCGCGGCGAAACCGGCCAGCGGCGCGTTCTCGGTGTACGCGGGCGATGCGATGGGCGCGACCGCCGGCGCCACGGTGGGCTGGTTGTGGTGGACGCAGGTGGTGATCGTGATCGCCGCCGAAGCGGTTGGCGCAGGCGGCCTGCTCGCCACGATCTGGCCGCAGATCCCGGTGCCGCTGTCCTCGCTCACCTTCATGGTGCTGTTCACCGTGGTCAACCTGATGGGCGTGCGCAACTTCGGCGAATTCGAATTCTGGTTCGCGATCATGAAGGTCGCCGCGATCCTGATCTTCATTGCGATCGGCGCCGCGCTGCTGATGGGCCTGTTGCCGGGCGTGCCGTCGCCGGGATGGTCGAACGTCACCGGCCACGGCGGTTTCGCGCCGAAGGGCTGGGCGGGCATCGGCGCGGCGCTGCTGGTGGTGGTGTTCGCGTTCGGCGGAACGGAGATCGTCGCCGTCGCCGCCGCGGAAACCTCCGATCCCGCGCGCAGCCTCGCGCGTGCGATCCGCACCGTCGCCTGGCGCATCCTCGTGTTCTACATCGGCTCGATCAGCGTGATCATCGCGGTCGTGCCGTGGACCAGCGAAACGCTGCGTTCGCCGTTCGCGGCGGTGCTGGAAGTGGCGCGCATCCCGTATGCATCGACGACGATCACGCTCATCGCCGTGGTCGCATTGCTGTCGGCGCTCAACGCGAACCTCTATGGCGCCTCGCGCATGATCTTCTCGCTGGCGCAACGCAGCGAGGCGCCGCGCTGGCTGGCGCGCGTGAATCGCCGGCAGGTGCCGGTGATGGCGGTGCTGTCGTGCGTGGCGTTCGGCTTCATCGCGACCGTGTTCGAACTGTGGTTCCCGAACCGCGTGCTGCCGGTGCTGCTCAACATCGTCGGTGCGACGTGCCTGCTGGTGTGGACGATGGCGCTCGTTTCGCAGCTGATCCTGCGCCAGCGCGCCGAGCGCCTCGGCACGGCGTTGCCGTTCCGCATGCGCGGCTTTCCGTGGGTGACGATCGCGGCGCTGGCGATCCTTGCGATCATCTTCGCGTTGCTCGTCTCGGCGGATGAAACGCGCGGCCAGTTCCTGTCGATGGCCGCGCTCACGGCAGGGATTGCGCTGGCGAGCGAACTCGCCCGCCGTCATCGCGAAAAAAAGCGCGCGACGGTTTGAGCCGTCGCGCGCTGCCGCGGCGTGTACGGGAGGGGTTGCACACGCCGCTTTGCCCCAACGCCTGTCTTCTTGTGAGAGCGGGTCAGTTCTCGTAGGCCGACTCACCATGCGAGGTGATGTCCAGGCCCTCGCGCTCGGATTCCTCGCTCACGCGCAGCCCGACGGTGTACTTCACGATCAGGAACGCGATCAGCGCGACCACGCCCGAGAGCGCCACCGTCACCAGCACGCCCTGCAGCTGGATCCACACCTGCGAGGCGATGCTGTACTCGGGCAGCGCGGTTTCGGTGACGTAATCCCAGATGCCGGCACCGCCCAGCGCGGGCGACGCGAACACGCCGGTGAGCAGCGCGCCGAGAATGCCGCCGACGCCGTGCACGCCGAACACGTCGAGCGCGTCGTCGGCACCGAGCAGGCGCTTGAGGCCGTTGACGCCCCACAGGCAGACCGCGCCCGCCAGCGCGCCGATGACGATCGCGCCGCACAGACCGACGAAGCCGGCCGCCGGCGTGATCGCCACCAGCCCCGCCACCGCGCCCGATGCGGCACCGAGCATCGACGGCTTGCCCTTGCTGATCCATTCCACGGCCGTCCACCCCAGCACCGCTGCGGCGGTCGCGAGGAACGTGTTGACGAAGGCCTGCGCGGCAACGGCATTGGCTTCCAGCGCGGAACCGGCATTGAAGCCGAACCAGCCGACCCACAGGATCGACGCGCCCACCATCGTCTGCGTGAGGTTGTGCGGCTTGATCGCCTCGCGCCCGTAGCCCACGCGCTTGCCGATCACGTACGAACCGACCAGGCCCGCGACCGCGGCATTGATGTGCACCACCGTGCCGCCGGCGAAATCCAGCGCGCCGCGTGCGAACAGGAAGCCCGACTGCGCGAGCACGCCCGGCACGGCGCCGTTGTCGGTGAACGCATCCGGTCCCGGGAAGAACCACACCATGTGCGCCATCGGCGTGTAGGCGAAGGTGAACCACAGCACGGTGAACAACAGCACGCCAGCGAACTTCACGCGTTCGGCGAACGCGCCGATGATCAGCGCGCAGGTGATGCAGGCGAATGCGCCCTGGAACACGAAGAACACCAGTTCGGGAATGTAGACGCCCTTGGTGAACGTCGCGCCCATCGCGGTGGCGTCCAGGCCCTTCGCGAACACGCGGTCGAATCCGCCGATGAACGCGTTGCCCGGCGTGAATGCGAGCGAATAGCCATACAGCGCCCACAGGATCGCCACCAGCGAGAACACGATCAGCGTCTGGATCAGCACCGACAGCACGTTCTTGCTACGCACCAGGCCGCCGTAGAACAGCGCGAGGCCGGGCAGCGTCATGAAGATCACGAGCGCGGCGCAGACCAGCAGCCACGCGACATCGCCCTTGTTCGCGGTGGGAGCGGCGGCCGCTGCATCCTGTGCGAACGCCAGCGCCGGTGCGATGAGTGCGAACAGCATCGCCAGCAAGGCCGCGATGCGTGGCGTGCGCAGTGCGTCGATCGCGCGTCGGCGCTCGTCGCGCGAGAACGCATCGACGCGCATGCCGTCATCCGCGCGAAGGCGCGGATCCATCTGTGAATGCGTCACGGTATGGGTTCCTTCTTTCGTCGAAGTTGCGGCGGAGCGATCGGAGTGATGGGAGGTCTTCATCGCCGCCTCCTCACAACGCATCGTCGTCGAGCTCGCCGGTGCGGATGCGCACCGTACGCTCGAGCGATTGAACGAAGATCTTTCCGTCGCCCACCTTGCCGGTGCGCGCGGCGTTGGCGAGCGCTTCCAGCGCCGCTTCCAGCGAGCTTTCCGCGACCGCACATTCCACCTTCAGCTTCGGCAGGAAATCGACGACGTATTCCGCGCCGCGATACAGCTCCGTGTGGCCCTTCTGGCGGCCGAACCCTTTCACTTCGGTAACGGTGATGCCGGACACGCCGACTTCGGTGAGCGCTTCGCGCACCTCGTCGAGCTTGAACGGCCGGATGATCGCGGTGATCAGTTTCATCTCGCAGCTCCGTGGTGGATGGGAAGTCAGAACGTTTTCGTGAGCGTCAGCACCACCGTGTCCTCGCCCAGGAAATTGCCGTGGACGTTGGTGTAGAGCGCCTCTTCGGCGTCGGTGTCGGTGTAGGCGAGCGCGACGGCGAATCCGCCGTCGAAGGACTTGGTGACGCCGAGCTTCCAGTCGACGTATTCGAAGTCCTCGTTGCTTTCGATCCACTGCTTGCCGGCGTGCGCGTTGAGCGTCCAGCTCGGCGAGAACTCCCAGTTGACGGCGGCGTCGAGATAGCCCGAGCCATCCGAATCGGCGTAGCCGAACAGATCGGTGAGTGCGTAGGAATACTTGGCGGCGAACACGCCGGCGCTGATGCCGAAATAGAGTTCGGCCGTGTCCGGGCTGTTGAAGCCGGAGGGGTAATCGCCGGGATACCAGTAATACAGCGCGCCGACGTCGAAGCCGACGGTGTCGTTGAACTTGCCGCGATAGCCGCCGTAGAAGTCGAGTTCGACGCTGTTGGAAATGTCGTTGTCGACCACGGGCGTGTCGGACAGCCAGCTGACGTTGCTGCCCCAGCTTCCGACATAGAAACCGCTGTCGGCCGCGTATTCGACACCGGCCTGCAATGCCGGTTCCTGGTTGTTCTGCGAGATGCCGCGAAAGATGTAGTCGCTGGTCAACGCGACCGAACCGGACACGCCGGCGATCGCATCAGCGGGCAAGGCGAGCCAAAGCGCACCGGCCAGCGCGACGGTGGTGAAGTGTGCAGCGGTGTTGCTTGCATGGTTGCGAGACGACATGACGCAGGCTCCTCATAAGCGGTGGCCCCTCCCCGGTCATTGGTGTTCGTGCTCTGGATGTCGGGCGGATCGTTGGTGCCCGGATCGCTGGAGACGCACTCGCCTTGCGGCGGGCACGCGCCCGTCGTTTTTTCTCCTCGTGAGTTGTGTTGCGCTGCTGCGGTTACGGCCGCGTTTGCACGGCCCGCGTCATGAAGACGCTGTTTGGATCGTCGGTGTAGTCCGCGAACGGACCACAGAATTCGAAGCCGTAGCGCGCATACAGCGCGCGCGCCGGTGCGA
>Ga0209257_1001611_pt1 | contig 25856 bp, 32 predicted proteins | sample AraplaCvi_mCL_r2_FD_184277 | JGI IMG/M metagenome (GOLD analysis project Ga0209257, IMG submission 184277) | Arabidopsis root microbial communities from North Carolina, USA - plate scrape MF_Cvi_mCL_r2 (SPAdes) (version 2) | ecosystem: Host-associated > Plants > Roots > Endosphere | place: USA...
TAGTGTCGCCACGTCAATCACTCCAATGCTCCTGCCGCAAGTTGCGGCAGGCTAGGGTTCATACGTGGGTCAGGTTTGAACGGAAATCAGTGCGGTCGGTGGGTCAGGATTCGGCGGCAATCAACAGACAGCTTGCAAGAGCGCCTGTCTAGCGTCTTCGTACCCTTGATAGAGCCAGGCATTGAACTCCATCACGATATACGGACTGGCAGCGGTGCCAGACGGCTCGGCCTTCTCCAGGTCAGCCTTTGTCAGTTTGACCAGCGTCGATTTCCCCGCACCCCATCCGCCCGAGACGCCGATGGTCAGCGGAGTGCCACCGGCTTGGCGAATGAGGTCCGCTGCAGCGCGCGCGACCACGCCAAAGTTCAGCAGGTCGACCTCGGCCTCAATGTCGTGCCACACGCCATCCTCCCTATCAACTTGTTACTTTTAGCCCATCTTGCCATACGGTGGCGTTGGTGGCGTCCCGATCCCCACCCGCGATTCCGGCGACCGTCGGACTACCTTATGAATGGCTGGATCAACGATTCCTCCAGCGAATGACCTTCAGCCAGCTACAGCCACCGTCAGGCCGGCGTTTCTCGAAAGATTGTGACGCTGCTTGTGGCCCCACGCGGGATCTGCGTGTGGCAACGCATCGCCTACCCCTAGTCGCGGTCCGCCGAGTGGTGCCGCGTGACCTTCGCGATAGATCGTCGGGCCTGTCGAGGACGGCTATTGCGTCTACAGCAGCCATCTGAGCTTCAAGGCTCGAACGGCCGCAGTCAGCCTTAAGCGGTAGTCGCGCTTCCAAGTGAGCTGGAGGTCAAGGCGAGCAGCCAGAAGTGTGAACGTTGTCCTCGCCCCGATTTCTCTTGCCCGGCCACTTCCGGTGCCTTAAGGTATGCGTACGGCGAACCCGTCTTGAGATCCGACCCCGAAGCGATAACGATGCTGTCCAGTTAGCAATAGCTGGACATGATGGAAGCCGAAGAGAGTCGCAAGCGCAGACGCTATAGCCCAGACCTGAAGGCGCAGATTCTTACCGAGTGCGCTGCACCTGGGGCATCGGTCGCCAAGGTGGCCATGTCGCATGGCGACAACGCCAACATCGTGCATGGTTGGCGGAAGCTGGCTCGGCAGGCGGTCGCCGCGCCTCCGTTGCCGGCGAACGACTTCATTCCAGTGACTGTCGCCGAGGTTGCACAGGAGCGCGTCGAGCAGCGCATCGTCGAAGTCGAACTGCGCCGCGGCCCCATCACCGTCAAGCTGCTGTGGCCGATGTCGGCGTCGGCCGACCTGGCGGCCTGGATGCGCGAGCTGCTGCGGTGATCCGCGTTGACGCGGTGTGGATGGCCGTCGAGCCGTTGGATATGCGCGCAGGAACCGAAGCTGCGTTGGCACGCGTGGTCACGGTGTTCGGCTGGGCCAGACCGCACCACGCGTACCTCTTCGCCAACCGGCGCGCCAATCGCATGAAGGTCCTGGTGCACGACGGGATTGGCGTCTGGCTGCTCTCGCGGCGTCTGAACAACGGAAGGTTCGTCTGGCCGAAGGACTGCAGCGGCACACTGACGCTCACACGAGCGCAGTTCGATGCCCTCGTTCTCGGCTTGCCGTGGCAGCGCATCGGTGAGGCCGGGATCATCACCGTCTTGTAGGACGGCAATTGCGGCATACGCGAATGGCGTGCCGCCTTGAGCACCGGCACGATCACGCCTCGTGATCGCCAACGACCTCGACGCCACCGACCCGCAGCAACTGCTGGAGAAGCTTCGGCAGATGCACGCCGAGCTGGAAGAGAAGGTCGAACTGCTTGCTCAGCGCGAGCGCGAGCTGTCGTTCAAGCAGACACTGATCGACAAGCTCACGCACGAGAACGCGGTGCTCAAGCGGCTGAAGTTCGCCGCCAAAAGCGAGGCCTACACCGTAGAGCAGAAGAGCCTGCTCGAAGAGACGCTGGACATAGACTTGGCGGCCGTGTCCGCCGAGATCGAGACGCTGCAGCCGGCTCCCCAGCCTGCCGAGGCCAGAGGCCAGCGCAAGCGGCAGGTCCTTCCTCCTCATCTTCCCAGGCGCGAGTTTCGGCACGAACCGGAGAACACCCAGTGCGGCTGTGGCCAGCCGATGCAGCGCATCGGCGAGGACGTTGCCGAGAAGCTGGACTATCAGCCCGGCGTGTTCAGCGTCGAGCGCCACATCCGCGGCAAGTGGGTCTGCGCGTGCTGCGAGAAGCTCGTGCAGGCGCCCGTTGCACGGCACGTTATCGACAAGGGATTGCCGACCACCGGCTTGCTCGCTCAGGTCCTGGTCGCGAAGTACCTCGACCACCTGCCGCTTTACCGGCAAGAAGCGATCTTCGAACGCGCCGGTCACGCAATTGCGCGCTCGACCTTGGCGCAGTGGGTCGGCGAGTGCGGCGTGCAGTTGCAGCCGCTGGTCGATGCGCTCAGCGCCGAATTGCTGCGGCAAAGCGTCCTGCACGCCGACGAGACTCCGGTGGCCATGCTCAAGCCTGGCCACGGCAAGACGCATCGGGCCTACCTGTGGAGCTACTGCACAACGCAGTTCAACCCGATCAAGGCCGTTGTCTTCAACTTCGCGGACAGTCGCGGTGGCCAGCACGTGCGAGACTTCCTCGGGCTGCCCGGCACCGGCGAGCAACCTGGCTGGACTGGGAAGCTCGTCACCGACGACTTCAGCGGCTACAAGGCCTGCTTCGAGCTCGGTGTTACGGAGGTCGGCTGCATGGCGCACGCGCGGCGCAAGTTCCACGAGCTGTGGGCCAACCACGGCACCCAAGTGGGCGAACAAGCCCTGAAGTTCTTCATCGAGCTGTACGACGTGGAGCGAGAAGTTGCAGACCTGGACGCCGAGCGTCGGCGAGAGGTCCGACGGCGGCGATCAAGGCCGGCAATCGATGCGCTTCACCAATGGCTGCTCCAGCAGCGGCGCAAGGTGCCGGATGGCTCTGCGACGGCGCGAGCCATCGACTACAGCCTGCACCGCTGGCAGGCGCTCACGCGCTTCGTCGACGACGGCTCCCTGCCGATTGACAACAACTGGGTTGAGAACCAGATCCGACCCATTGCGCTCGGGCGCAACAACTGGCTCTTCGCCGGAAGCCTGCGCGCCGGCAAGCGCGCGGCAGCAGTCATGAGCCTGATCCACTCGGCACGGCTCAACGGTCATGATCCCTACGCCTACATGCACGATGTGCTGGAGCGGCTGCCTGCACACCCTGCGAGCCGCATTGCGGAACTCCTCCCGCATCGCTGGCAGCCCGGTACCTGAAGCTCTTCGTCCCGGACCAACATACACTTCGGCGTCACAGTCGATGCCAGGCAATCGTGGATCCGACACTGCTGTTCGTCGTTGAAGATGCGTTCCAGATCACTGGCCGCGGCTGCGTCCTCGTGCCTGGGCCAGTTGCCGAAGCTGGTGGCCCCGTCGTTCGTGTCGGGGACCCCATTCGACTGGTGAAGCCAGACGGCCAGTCGATCGATACAACGGTGCGGGGCATCGAGATGATTGGTCGTCGACCACGGCCAGCTGTGATCACCGCTCCCATCCTGCTTCCACGCGAGATCACAAAGGACCAAGTGCCTCCCGGCACTCATGTACTCTCGCTCGCGAACCACACAGTGGCTTCTGAGGTCGCGCGCCGCTCGAAGTTCACTGACTCCGAATACGAGCGGGGGCATGCAGCCTATGGCGAGTTCAAAGCGAAGGGTCACACGGAATTGACCTGTCTTCGCTGCGGAAACGGCCACTTCAGGTTCCTGGAGCACAACAACAGCTTGGAGATTCGGTGCGAGACGCCGAACTGCCTCGTTGAGCGCATCCGAGGCATCTAAGCCTCTAACTCCTGAGCCTGCTGTCGATCGTCTGATGAACGCCCCAGCCGCTTAGACCGATCAATCCCCCGATGAAGACATACCTGTCGATCACCTTCAGATCCGGGCTCTCACTCGAGGAACTCGCAACACTCGTCGGGCTAGACCCGGTTGAGTTCGACGCTGAAAACGAAGATGAGTGGGCCCTTGGGACTCTCGGCGCCTTCGACGATATTGACATTGCCCGAACACATCTGGTTCCTCCGAACGAGACTAGAACGTCAGTGTTCAGATATGCGAGTGGCCCCGATCGCGGGATGCCGCTTGAGACCATTCGCGCCATCTGTCGCGCGCTCCGCAGCGCCGCAACAGAGTTCGAGGTACACGGCGCCGACTCGACGGGCCAGCCGGTTAATTTGGAGGCCGACGAGGTCGAGCGTCTCTGAGTCCCGTCCTAGATGCCTTCGCCGGACGCTTACGCCTTAAGCGGCCCTTGTTCATTGCGCTTGCTGCCGCGCAAGCACCCCGTCAACCTCATCGAGGTTGATTGCGGTGAGCCCGATATCTCCGTCACAGGTGACCAGAAACTCGCAGAAGGGCGGAAACAGCCAGGGCTGGTCATCGAGCGCAGCCCACGGGCGCCAGGGGGTGGGACTTTGATGTCGCCATCGCCGAATTTCGACTGCCCGCCTGAAACGAAGCGGCGGCTGCTCCCCGTCGTACTGTGCCCAGTCGTCGCTCGTGATGGTCGGCGTAGCGCCGAGGACTCGCCCCTTCAAGTCACCGGCGAAGTAGCTCACCAACTCGTCGAGCGGATGTGCCTCACGCCAACTGCTGGAGATGACGACATCCACGCCAGGCCGCTTACGCAGCCACGCTTCAAGCAACGGAAGCCGGCAGAAGAGGTGGTCACCCGTCGCCCGTTGCCGCACGGGATGGAGGACACCGTCGAAATCCAAGAATAGGATCACCGCTTCACCTCGACGATGAGGCCGGCGTCGAAGGCCTTGTTTTCAAAGAACTCTTCGCTGTCCCGGTAGCCGCGCGGGTTGCTCACGATCCGGCAGTCGCCAACCATGTAGTCAACCGACTTGTGCGTGTGACCATGGATCCAGAGCGCCGGTCCACTGCTCTGCAGTCGCTTGCCCTCGGACCACATGGTCTCGCCCTCGAAAAACGAGGCCGGCAGGTCGTTCACAAAAGCCGGCGACAGCCAGTCATAGCGCGAGAGAGAGCGCCGGTGCGGTGCATGATGCGTGATTACCACCGTAGGCCCCGCATGTCCAGCCTCGAGTTCGCGGCGCAGCCAGTCGCGCTCGATGTGATGCATGGCCAGGGTGTCGGCGGGTCTCAGCAGGCGCCGCTTGGAAGGTCTATCGCAGCGGCAGAGGATGGACGGATCCACCAATTCGATGATGCGGTAGTCGGCTAGGCGCTCCCCGGCCATCGCCATGGCCCTCTCGACGTCGGTCACGTGAACGCCGTCGGCTGGGCCACAGTCCTCGTAAACCGGCAGCGCAAAGTCGGTCCAGAGCGTGCATCCGACGAACCGGACGCCGTCGATGACGACGGTGCCTCGGCTGAGGACGTGGACACCGGTACCAGCGGCCGCAGCGCGCATGGCGTGGAGCTCACTACTAATCTCTTGGCCATAGAACTCGTGGGGGCCCGGCACATACACAATCGGCCGGCCCTGGAACGAGGACGCCAGCGCCGCCCAATGCACCGCGCGCGATCCCGGCGTACCGATATCACCGGCGAGCGCGACCACGTCGTAGTCCAAACCAACTGGCACGGTCGTCGCCGCGCCGTGCTCAAGGTGGAGGTCTGAGAGGATCAACAGGCGCATCTCACAGACCTCCTCCGATGCTTGGGCATCCACCCAACGAGATGGAGCTTCCAGCGCGTGGCCAGTCGGCCGCCATGGTCTCGCCGCTGTCCCGGATTGCCGCGCGTTTCGCGGATGGGCTCCGACGCCGCACAAGCGGCATCGATAGGCGCCCACACTTGGGAACATCATGAAGAACCTCGCCGCCCTGGCTCTTGCAGTCCGCGATACGGCGTCGGCCGTCGACCAACAGGTCATCGACGCGACAGTCTCCGTGCCCTGGCCGACGGGGGAGGCGCTGGAAACCGACCTCCCACTGGGCTTGACGAACCTGGCATGAAGAAGCATCGGAGCAGAGTACGGCCTCCATGTCGGGGTACAGCTGATCGACGGGCGCGTGCCAGTCGTTTGGCACATCGGGTGCGACGGCGGGTACACGGCCTCGAGGCCACGGAGGGTGCGCCGCGATGCCGCGGCTCAGGTTCGGCGCCATATCAACCCGCTCGCTTACCCGCTTTGGTTCCCAGGTAGCGCACGACGAGCCCGGACTTCAGGACCAACGATCGCCCCTCAAGCAACCGGCGGCCGGACCGGAAGGCGGCTCGAAGTGCAGACTGAACCTCGAGGCGGGGCTCCGACGCCATCCACTCTTCGAATTGCTTCGCTTTCTCGCCGTTGAGAACTACAGGTGCAGCCAGACCATCGGTTTCGGTCATCGCGAGCTCCTCCGGTCATCGAGTTCCCCCTTGATGACCACCTCCCATCTATCGTCCGGCCATAGCGCACATACACCGCGCAGGCCAACGCCGTAGCTACGAAACCCCTGAGCCTCCCAACGTGCCGAAGAGTCCAAAGCGTCGTGGTGATGCCCATGGATGGCTACCGCGGCGCCCATAGACTGGGCCAAGGTATCCAGCAATTCGAACCCATGCGGGTGATACCCAGGAGCCTCGTGGGTGATGAGGATGTCCGTCTGCAGGCTTGCGAGGCCGTCCACGTCCTCGGGGTAAATGCTGCCCCAGTGGCGCCGATGTGGACCGCTTCCCCAACGGTCCTGGCGTGGAGTCGATTTAGCATGCTGAGCGCGCGTGCGGAATGCAGGCACCCCTGCTCGAGCAGCGCCTGGGCCGGGATGCCAAACGGTCTCGCGGAAGACGCCGCCAAGGCCCGCCAGGCGGCGACCGTCCGGTAGCTCCACCACACGGCCGTGGACATTGCGCTCGGCGAGCTCGCTGCCCCATACCCGCATCCATAGCTCTTCGGAATCTGCGTCATGATTGCCGTGGATGTACCAGAGCGGGAGCTCGCGCTCGATGAGTGACTTCAGTTCGACATGCAGGGGCCGCAAAGGCTCCATGTCGCCGAGGAACACGACGGCGCCAGGCTCGGTCTGATCGACAGCCGCGAACACTTGGTCGAATCTGCCATGCGGGTCACCGCAGAAGAGGACGGGCCGAGTCATGTCGCCGTTCAATGTGGCACGGCGCCGGTATCGATGCTGAGCACAGCTCGCCATTCACAGAGCCGACGGACGCGGGACTTTTCATGGCCTCGGACGTGATCGCGTTGCGGGCGGCTCGCGGTGCCTAGACCTACACCAGCGCTTGATGACGAGCGCGCCAGAGACGGCTCCGTTAAAGAACGGCCCTTCGCTGCCGGCCCGCACGCCGGATCCTCGGCGAGTGCCTCGATGTCAACCGGAATCGCGGTTTCCTGTGTCAAGCGCATAGATCCAGTGAAGCACATGCGCGCGAGAGCACCAAGGCAATTTGGCGACAGATGGTTTTTGAAGTATTCGCTACACGAGTGCACGTTGCTTAGACGCACACGTGAGAAGAACGGGGGGAGCATTCCTGCTCCCGTAAGCCAATTGCACCCTCCCCCGCCGAACTCACAATGCTGCGGCGCTGCTCAGAAATCCCATTCCGACCGGCGCCATGGGATGTCAAGCAAGGTCGCGCGCGTGATGGGCTGTTATCTCGAAACAGCTGGCTTGAGGAGGCGATAGACCGGCACCTCCAGAGCCAGGGCAAGCTTCTCGATGTTGTCCAAGGAGATGTTCCGAGCCTGTCGTTCCACGTGCGCCACGAAGGTGCGATGAAGGCCGGCCTCAAAGGCTAATGCCTCCTGGCTCAGGCCACGCTGTTGCCGCAGACGAATCACATTCAGCGCCAACAGCTCTCGGGCTGGCGTCGTCGGTGTGAGGTTGTCGGTCTGCGGAGAGGGCACGGCGTGAAGTCTTCACGCATGATGCTTTTAAGTCAGCCGCGTTTAAGTCACAATCGTCGGGGTGGGACTGGCGCGAGATCGAGCGTCAGGGGATCGGCGTAGGTGGTGCCGCGGCTGGTCCATATACATAGAGGGAGCGATGCAGCACAGGTTTAAGCTTTCATCCGGCCTTGAGTGCTGGCTTTCGGTCCTGACGGGCGAGGTCATCCATGTCGATAAAACCCATACCACGAACATTCATCAGACCGACCCGACGATCCTTGGGAGTCGGGTGATTCCGGGGGCGATGAGTTCTTCCACGACATCGCACACTGACCTGTGGCTAAGGACCCCAGATGGTCGAGAGCACCCGTTCAATCTAACGAACTGGTCTGTCCCGATGCGTCCGGGGCATGTCATTTCGGTTGCTTGGGGGGCTCCCGCTCATGTCGGCTCCGGGCCGGTCTTTGCGCTTCGCAATCACACGACACAGGCGTCGGTTAGCGATCTCAACGGGGCCCTGCCGCGAGACATCCGGCACTGGAACCTGGCGGGCGGCGGAGCCTCATGGATGATCATGGGCTGCCTATCGGCGATCGGTCTCCTCATTGGGCTGGGGCTGGCGTTCGCAGGAAGTCAGCATGTTGCCCCGCAAGATCTCTTGCTGGGCGCCTGCATCGGCCTGGTCATCGGCGGCATCGCGGGCATGATGTTTGGCGGCTCAGCGTCACAGCGTCAGGCTACGAGGGCAATCGAGGACTTCGAAGCGCAGTCGTTGCAATTCCTAGCCTCGCTGGATGGCGCTGGACCTACTTGACAGCGTAGCGGAGAAAGCCCGGCGGCGCTTGAGAGCGTAGATCATCAAGTGCTCGGAAACATCCTGACGCCGATGACGGCGAGCCAGTGGGGGTGTGAATGCGTTCGACGACGTTACCGGCAAGACGCATCGCGCCTACCTGTGGGCCTATGCCGCCGGCGCGTTCGAGCCGTTGCGCGCCGTCGTCTACGACTTCACCGAGTCCAAAGTGGGTGAACACGCCCCGGCCTTCCTTGGCGACTGGCGCGGCAGCCTCGTGTGCGACGACTACACCGGCTACAAGGCCAGCTTCGCGCTGGGCGTGACGGAGGCCGGCTGCATGGCTCATGCGCGGCGCAAGTTCGTCGAGCTGCTCGAGGCCAACAAGAGCACCATCGCTGCGGCGGCCATCGCCCTCATCGGCCAGTTATACGGGATCGAGCGCGAGGTGAAGCTGCTCAGCCCACCGCAGCGGCTGCACGAGCGACGAACACGCGCCGCGCCCATCGCCAAGGCGCTGCACACCTGGCTCCTCGCGCAGCGCGGCAAGATCACGGACGGGACCGCCACAGCCAAGGCCATCGACTACAGCCTCAACCGCTGGGCGGCACTCACGCGCTACCTGGACGACCCGGCGCTGCCCATCGACAATAACCATGACGAACAGCAAATCCGTCCCTGGGCAACGGGGCGCAAGAACTGGCTGTTCGCGGGGACGCTGCTCGCTGGGCAGCGTGCCGCAGCCGTCATGAGCCTGATCCAGTCAGCCAAGCTCAACGGGCATGACCCGTATACCTACCTGAAGGATGTCCTGCAGCGGTTGCCCACACCACACAGCGTGCCTGCGACATCGACCAGTTGCTGCCCCACCGGTGGAGCGCCTGACGGCGGGACTGACGGCTCGGCTCACCCAGTACGATTGCGGACACTGACTGGTGTTATCGAGCGAGGACGAGGACTCAGGTGACTTGTATAACGGCCGAAGAACTGGAGTTGCTTGGCTTCTTCGGCGTTGAGCCGAAGCGTCTTGATCCGGACGTGCCTTGGCCATACAACGACTTCGTGTACGAGGTCCAGCGGGGCGATATGTCATTGTCCATCGCGGTCGCTCCGGCATACAAAGACGTTCGAATTGTTTGGAAGTCTGGCTCCCAGACACTTTATGAACTGAATGCAGTCGGGGTGGACGACGTGAAGTACCACAACGACAGTGGTCGCGAAACACTTGAGGTCGCCATCTCGTCGCACGACAGGGTTTGGCTTCGCATCGACCCACTCATCTGCGTCATGCACGACGTGGGTGAACGCGGCGCCTGACCGGGGCATCGACAGCCCACACTCCGTCACCCGTCACCCGTCAATCTGACTTGCCTGGCCGCTTACAACGAGATTGGCGTTGAGGCCGTAGCTCATCGCCACCTGGGCTACGGACGCGCCTGGCTGGGCACGATAGCGAGCCTGTTGACTCCTCTGCCTTCGTCCCTGTGTCGGTTGTTACTGAGGCTCCGCCCTGCGAGCCGCCACAGTCCATCGAGTTGGAACTGCAGCGCGGCCCGGTCCATGTGCGCGTGCGCTGGCCGATGACAGGCGCGACGGCCTGCGCCGCCTGGCTGCGCGAGATGCTGCATTGATCCGGGTCGATGCGGTGTGGCTGGCGGTCGAGCCGTTGGACATGCGGGCCGGCACCGAGGCCGCCCTGCGGCGCGTGGTCGCTGTCTTCGGCGCTGCTCACCCCCAACCAAGCCTACCTCTTCGCTAACCGCCGCGCCAACCGCATGAAGGTGCTCGTGCATGACGGCATCGGGGTGTGGCTGGCGGCCCGCCGCCTCAACGCGGGGCGCTTCGTCTGGCCCCGCGACGTGACCGGCACGCTGAGCCTGAGCCGCACTCAGTTCGACGCCCTGGTGCTTGGCCTGCCCTGGCAGCACGTCGGCGAGGCTGGCGTCATCACGCTGCTGTAGCTCCGCGTCCATTGCGGCATCTGCCGATGGGCGGCGAAGCCCACGGCGGGCAACATTGCCACTCGTGATTGCCGACGACCTCGACACGCTCGATGCCAACCAACTGCGCGACGCCCTTCGGGCTGCACGCGCCGAGGCTGCGTTCAAGCAGGCCGTCATCGACAAGCTCACGCACGAGAACGCCCTCCTCAAGCGGCTGAAGTTTGCAGCGCAGAGCGAACGGTTCAGCCCCGAGCAGAAGAGCCTGCTCGACGAGACGCTGGACAGCGACTTGGCGGCCGTTGCCGCAGAGATTGAGGCGCTTCAGCCAGGGCGCTCCGCTGGCGAGCGGCAACAACCCCGACGCGAGAAGCTACCGGCGCACCTGCCGAGCCGCGACGTGCACCATGAACCGGAGAACACTGCCTGCGGCTGCGGGCAGGCCATGCAGCGCATCGGCGAGGACGTGGCCGAGAAGCTGGACTACCAGCCCGGCGTCTTCACTGTCGAGCGCCACATCCGAGGTAAGTGGGTCTGCAAGTGCTGCGAGCGCATCGTGCAGGCGCCGGTCGCCCCGCACATCATCGACAAGGGCCTGCCGACGACGGGCCTGCTCGCCCAGGTGCTGGTCGCCAAGTATCTGGACCATCTGCCGCTGTACCGGCAGGAAGCTATCTTCGAGCGCACCGGCTACGCCATCGCCCGCTCCACGCTGGCCCAGTGGGTCGGCGAGTGCGGCGTGCAGCTGCAGCCGCTGGTGGATGCGCTGGCCGCAGAACTGCTGTGCCAGCCGGTGCTACACGCCGACGAGACCCCAGTGGCCATGCTCAAGCCCGGCCACGGCAAGACACACCGTGCTTACCTGTGGAGCTACTGCAGCACGCAGTTCAGCCCGTTGCAGGCCGTCGTCTTCGACTTCGCCGACAGCCGCGGCGGCCAGCATGCCCGCGACTTCCTCGGACTGCCCGGAACGCCAAGCAAGCCAGCTTGGCAAGGCAAACTCGTCTGCGACGACTTCGCCGGTTACAAGGCTTGCTTCGAGCTGGGCGTGACCGAGGTCGGCTGCATGGCGCATGCCCGGCGCAAGTTCCATGAGCTCTGGGCCAACCACGGCAGTCAGGTCGGCGAACAGGCGCTGAAGTTCTTCGGTCAGCTCTACGAGGTGGAGCGAACAGCGGCCAATGCCGACAGCCAAGCCAGGCTTGAAGCCCGTCGGGCAGCACGGCCGCTGGCCGACGCAATGAACCAGTGGCTGCGGCAACAGCGCCAGCGCGTGCCGGATGGCTCAGCCACTGCCAGGGCCATCGACTACAGCCTCAAGCGCTGGGCAGCATTGACCCGCTACCTCGATGACGGAGACCTTCCCATTGACAACAACTGGGTGGAGAACCGCATCCGGCCCATCGCGGCCAAGCTCAACGGGCTTGATCCCTACGCCTTTCTGCGCGATGTGCTGGAGCGGCTACCGACGCAGCCGGCCAGTCGTATTGGCGAGCTGCTGCCTCACCGTTGGAGGCCACGGCTGCCGTGACCACGGATCAGACTGACGCTGCCAGCTACTCGCCCCAGAAGCCTCTGTAGAACGGCTCGAAATCGAGGGCGTCGTCTTTGCTCACACCGATGCGACCCATGACGTCGACGTAGGTCGCCTCGACAGTCTCACCGTTGGAGTCGTCAAACGGGCCGAAGAAACTGCCGTCTGCAAAACCAACTGCATAAACCGCATCGACGCCACCCCACGTCTCATAGTCGATGAACAGCCACACCTTCGCCGCCGCAATGCCCATCTGGTTGGCTACGGCCGAAAGTTCGGACATTTGGAGCGTCTTCCCCGCCAGTGATGGAAGCGCGATGCCAACACCTACAAACGGCGTCTGGATGGAGCGGATGACTGAACCAGCAGGGAGATCGGCGGAGTCTGCGAGGCCCTCAAGACCTGGCGCCAGTAATCCTGTGAATCGGTATGCCATGTCCACGATTCTCGCAGCCCCCCGGGTCGCCGAGGGGCGGGGATCACCGGACGCTTACTGAGCAGGCAACGCTCCTTCACATGTACACAGGATGCTTGCTGTGCATGAGCGGATTTAGTTCGGGCGGCGAAGGAGGGCGGAGAGTTCCCCGAGCGACTCCAGCTTCAGGTTGCACGAGACGGTTGCTGCGAATGAGCCCATTTGTATCGCCGGGCCTCCGCTTGCCTGTGTCACTGGGCGGTGCGCTTGGGACGCCTGCGCATTTCGGTGATGCTCGGCCCCAAGTTCGGCAACGTGCGCAGCGAAGCCAGAAGGACGGCTCTGCAGCGGGTGAAGCCGTTGAAACTCTCTCGGGTCAACATCTCTCGCGTCACCAACCCGCGGTTCAAAATGGACTCAAGATTGCTCTCGCGCGTGAAGTGCACGAGCTGCTTCACACCAACCTCGGCAGCGTACTCTTGTACTGTCGTTGCCACGAAACCTCGCTAGGAAGGTCCATGTTGCATGGCGTTTGGCACCTAGAAAGCGTACCGCCAAGACTCGGATCAGGAGCTTGTTCATGAAATTGCCCAGCTATCCCACCAAGGACCGCACCTACTCCAGCGTGGTTCGACGCGGTGGTCGCATCACCCTGCCTCCCGAAATTGACAGCTTCCGTCTGGGACAGCGGGTCTACTTCTACGCCCGGGACGGTCAGGTTGGCTTTCAGGCTAGACCCAAGCGCACCGTGGGCGGCAGGCTGTTGTCCAGCCGTATCCGGCGCGCGATCAGAACCCTGGTGGCCTACGGACCACGCGCGCGCGCGCCCATCCGGCGCAGCGGCCGCCGCTGACCCAATCACCAACGGGAAAGACTCCTCGTCCTGAGCCGCACAAGCAGCGGAGTTACCATGCTTGCATGCTCTCGCCCGAACCTTGAGCCCGATACCGCGCGGCACCGGCACCGCTGCCATCGACATGATCCGCCCGGTGCACGCCTCCGCAGCGTCGGCCCCGAACCGCGGCGATTCCAAGATGAAATGGCTGACCGCCTACATTCCAAGTAGCGGTCGGCGCCCGTCTTTGGCGAGCTCTCTAGTCCTCCGACTCACGTCCTTGGAGCATCTCGATGAATGCGTCTACCGCGCACATCTTGGCGAGTTCCGGATGAGCGTACTCACCCTCTAGGGCGCCAAGCAGCGTTTAGCAGTGGGCGCCCAGCGTCCGACGTCCGGAGACGTCGGGCGTACCGTCGTCGGTTGTTCGACTACCTGAAAGCGATCGCTGCTCACCGTCTGCTCCTGGACGACAGGAGCCGGGCATCATGACCAGCCCCGCCGACAGCAAGCGCTGAGAACCGACCGTCCACTGCCCCGCAAAGCCTGTTCAGTTGACTGCACCAAGTGCACAGGCTTGCTGGAACGGTCAACGCGGCGCCTGCATTCATTGTGCCGACGCCGCTCGTACTCTTCGGCGCAGTTATTGCGCCTCAGGATTCCCGTTACTTGTTTTTCGGCGGATGCTTGTGAATGGGAAGCGTTGGATGCTTCTTCGAGTTCTCCTCGTCAACATGACGCCGACGATCGTCCGTGCCGTCTTCCTTCTTCGGCTTGGGGCCAGGTTTGATGAATGCCATGGGTTCCTCCCTTGCAGCCACGACGGCTGCAGCGCCACTCTAGGCACATAGCGAAGAGGGGGGAATAGGGAAATGGTTTAGAGGGTACGTACTTGAGGGGACCGCTCGCCGGAACCCAATCAGCACAGGAGCTGCGACTTCATGGTCGACGCGCTGGCCAGGACGGCGCCTCAGGGCGTTAAACGTCATTGACGAGTTTAACCGGGAGGCATTGCGCATCGAGGGCGACACGAGTCTGCCGGAGGCGCGCATGATCCGGGCCTAGAGCGAACTGGTCGAAGTGCGCGGCGCGCCGTTGTAGAGTCGGCCGGACAACGGGCCGGATTTCATCGCCCAGGCGCTATGCGACCGGGCCGCTGCCAAGGGCATCGAGCTACGTCACATCCGACCCGGCCAGCCAACCCAGAACACCTATGTCGAGCGCTTCAACAAGACCTACCGCACCGAGGTGCTGGACTGCTACGTCTTCGACTCGTTGGCCAAGGTGCGAGCCATGACCGCCGATTGGCTTCAGCGCTACTACCACCGTCGACCACATGAAGCGCTCGGGCGCGTGCCGCCGGTCGAGTACTGTATAAAACGATTCCCTGACCTCTACTTCTGACTGGCACAGGAAATTAAGGAGGATTCACAGGACGAGGCTTCAGGCGGCCAATTGGGGCGAGACCGCCTTGCCCCACAAGAGACGCATCGAGCTTCGGTCCGGACCCGCGCCGCAAGGAGGACAGCAGCAGTAGGATGCGACTGCATCCGATGGATCTGTGCTGGTAGCCGCGCGTGTGCAACCGCAGTCGACGCTCCAGTGTTTTCGCGTCTAGCTTTTGTGCCTCCAAGAACGGCCCCGGGTAAGCTGCCAACAGCTCCTGGGTCAACGAACTGGCCAGCTTATCGCCGCACGCCACGGAGGCAGCATGACGGAGTTCGTGCTGGTAGTGGGTGCCAGTGCCGGGTGATAAGAGCGCGTTGCGCGACACCCGGGCGAACCACACGTCTGCATGCGAGGCATACGTCCATTCCTGTTGATCCACTGCACTCGGTACCGAGAGTTCGTAAGGACCCGCGGTGTTCCGAACGAGTTCGAGGCCGTGCCTCCAGCACGCCTTCACGCCTGGCAGATTATGCGATCTCAGGTACGTACGGAAACCGTGGTCACGATCCTGCTCTTTGCCGCACGCGGGGCAAGCACGCAGGCCAAGCGGCATCTGCGGTGTGTCCGACTCATTTTTGCATCGTCCGCTGAACAGCATGTCTGCCTCGGACTCAGGAAATCTTCCGGTGCCATTCCCACCCATAAACTGTGCGAAGTAGTTCCTGAAGGTGCGTTCCTCCGCAACCAAGTCTGGCGGCCCCCAGGCGCCGGAGGCGACGACAGTGCGCACCGTATGTGCGGTCGTATAGGGCACGGGAAGGTTAAACCGCGTGCTGTAAAATCGCGTGAACCCGATGGGCCCCGACAGGCGATGAAGCCTTGCCACCAAACCCATGATCCACTCGTCTTCGATGGGCCGTACGGCGAGCTGAATTCTGAATTGGCCCTTGGGCAATTGAACACCGTCAAAGTCGCTCATGCGTGCGACTCGTCATCCCGTGCCACCGCAGCAGCAAGTAGCTCGGCTTCCGTCAGGCGAGGATTGAGCTCTCGTAGTTTTTTGGTCAGGACCTTGAGCGCCTTTGCGGCCTTCTCATAGTGTGTGATAGCGAGCGCCACATTGCCCTCGCGGGCGTCTCGCGCGGACAGAGCGATCTTCTGTGCATCGATGTGCAGCTTCTTAAGGACAGAGGTTACGCCCAGGGACAGCTCGTACAGCTTCTGGAAGACTGCGCCATTCGCGTCGATCTTGAGAGGTACGTCTACCAGTTGGTGATTTAGCAAGAATGTCACCATGGCCCGATAAGTCTTGTCCTCGTGATTCGACGCCCGATGCAGTTGGAACGCGCCCAGGTGACAGGCCCGTCGCGCAACCTCGAAACTGTCCCCAAAGAATCTGGTGGCTTCCGGCGTGCCGGTCAAGAAGATGGGCACCTTCACAGCCTCAGCCAGTGAGACGATAAAGCCTCTGACCTCGTCTGCGCCTATCCTGTTCGAACAAAACCTCTGCACGTCATCGATATGGATAGCGCCGACGAAGTGGGATCTCACTGCCTGCTCCAGCGTTGCCAAAAGATCGCGACCATCCTTAGTCTTGAATGCCCGCGTTGTACCGTCCTGCCCCAGGGCTCGGTCGAGGGCTTCAATGATGTTGACCATCAAGTGGTTTGTCGATCCGCCTCGCGGCGCTCGCACGCTGAGCCAAACGATCTGGGCCTGCTTGAAGGTCTGTCCGTTGTACCCGTCGTGCCATATCACCTGGGGGTATCGCGACAGAATGCGGTTCAACATCGTTGTTTTCCCAAGCCCGCTCTCGGCTTCGACAAACAGGCACCCTAGTGCCTCGACGCCCTGGAGCGGATCCCACTTGATGTTCAATCGTTGGTACCGGTAATACTCCCCGTCCCGGGTCATCGGGTTTCTGGCGAGGTATCCCCGACGCAAGGCGCGGTCGAACGCCTCCGCGGCGTCAAGGATCTCGGGCAATGCAAAGTAGATCTGATCGAGGCCATCTACGTCGTACACGCGGAAGTCCAGTGGGTCCTGCATGCATTCCTGTAGTGGCACCAGTGGGCCACGGTTCAATTCGCTTCCGATCTGTGCGCGTGCAGCAACCGGCGGCAATGCCTCTATGAGCGGATTTCCTTTGTGGACGAGAGGAACATTTTTCTGGTAGGCAGTCATCGCGTCGCCGCCTTCAAGAGCTCGGCCAACTCGTCGTCCTCGTCAGATTGATCCCGTGCGGTGCCAATGCCTACGGAGGGCCGAAGAAGCGTAGGGGCAGCAGGCAGGAGGGGACGTCCCCCGTTGTTCATGGCGACCTCGTCTTCACGGTTGCCTCGCATGCCACGCAATTTGGCCGCTTTTGATCGGTTGTCATCGGCTTGGGCCTGCGTGGATTGCTCGATTGCCTCCTTGACGCCGGTGTCCTGAATGTGTTCCAGGCGTCGAGCTGTCTTGGCGTTCTGCTGGTGGAAGTCGTCAGCGTCGTACTTCGCGTGAGCTATGCCGTCGACGTAGTCGTCATAGAAGAGGTGCGACGGTAGTTCGCCTTTCTCGTCGACAATCTGGGCCTCAAGCAGTTCGTCGCGCTCACCGAACAGGAAGCACCGGTCCTGCCTGTCTGGATCCCGGTAGATCGGAACGCTTTCTTGTCGCGCGAGATCAAAAAACCACTCGCTCTCCACCATCCAGGGCGCCACATAGCGCACCGTCTTGGCGGTGATGCCGTTGCGATTGGCGTGGCCAATGAGCGGCGTGAGGAAAGTGCGGACGGCCTCTTCACGCGAGAGCGGTTTGCCGGAGCCGTGCAGCCACTTGAGACCCGCCTGATAAAGCCCCAGCGGTGTCGGCTGAATTTGCTCCGGACATGCGCTCAGAGACCATGGCACCTTCCGGGAACAGTCGTGAGTGAGATTCCAACGCGCTGCAAGTGCAAGCAGTAGACGCTTCAGATCACTCAGCGTGAGCTTGGCGTCCAGACGACAATCCGTCTCACCACGTTCTCGATTCCGGCCCTTGGTCGCGCCGGGAACGTGATGGATGGCCGCGTCGTTCATCAGCCGGAAATATCTTTCCACAATGGCCTTCCAGTCGGCCCTATAGGCGGCAGCGACCGAATGAATGACATTTGACTCACTAGTCGCTAGACGGATATTTTTCGACAGAAGATCGCTTCCCCGGTCGCTCAATACGGCCTGTGGGCGAATACCCGCGATCAGTCCCTTTTGCACGAGAGGCTTCAGCCCGAGTGCAGCCCCGATCCGATCCTTGGCTGTCAGGGCTTGATAGAGCGCCACCTTCGCTTGTTCTGAACTTGGCGCTTGGAGGCAGACGTGGACCGCGAGAATCAAATAGGAGAACGTGTCTACAACCACGTAGATAACTGGTCTGCCAACGAGCCGCTTGCGTCCCTGGTCGGACACCAAGTAAACATCGCCCACCGTTGAATCGATGATGTAAGTCGATCCTGGGAACAAATCGTTGACCCGTGCATGCGAAGTGATGACGCGGAAGTCCTTGAACCAGATCTTAAGGCCGGCCTTAAGCTTCGCAGCCTCCATCGCCGACTGTTCTTTAGCCCAGTAATACCTGAACTGACGTTCACTGAGCGCGAAGAGCGGATCGGTATCGACCTCCTCTTCGCCGCTCCTATCCACTTGCACGACTTTGTCGACGAACTTCTTGCAATACTCCCTGTAGTGATCGGACACCTTTGTCTTGGTTGAAGTTCCCGCTTCCTCTTTCGCGATCGCAGCCGTTCTGATGAGGTAGAACGCGCCGACTGCTGCGATTGCATCGGGCGTAGCGTTCTGACCTTCGTCATTTGGATTTCCCCGCGCGTCAAACTTGTTCGCAGGCCGGCCCAGCTTCATTGTGACCCTGTGGTCCTTGACCCTTGGAAGACGGAAGTTCGTGAGACACGCCGCTTCGATACTTCCGCCGGATATGAAGTACCGGACAAGCTTTTTCTTGAGACTCGACTCGCTAACTTGATGCGTTTTGGCCAACGCTCGGATCATTTCCGCGTATCGCCCATAGATAAACATCTGCTCGAGCTCTAGGTTGCCCGTCATTGCCAGGAGGATGGGGTGCCATTTCTTGAGGTACTTTTCATCATTCTCCGAGCGACCGTGATTCGGCGATGTCATCCAGTCGTATCGCACGATGGAAACGGGCGTGACGCGCCCCGCTTCTCGATGTTTCTCCATCAAGCTCAGCGGCAGGATGATCGGCTTGGCAGCCGGCTCTTGACGCCTGGAGCGCCCGTCTTTACGCAGTAGCGGCTTCGGCTCGCCGATGGGGACTACCAAGATCGAATCCGACGGCCGGTGCTGGTAGACCACCATGTAGACGCCAGTGTCTATACCAACTCCATGGGCGACTGCCCCAGAGATATGGACCGCCATGTTCGAAGGGAGGATCAGACCGGTGTCCATCACATAGGTCCCAGCAGTTGGATGACCTGACGAGGCCTCTTAAGCAATCTCCATGGGCCGGCGAGATTGAGGTCGGTTGTGGAGTGATCGATGGGTATCAGTCCAAACAGCACGGCTTGCTTCAGCCAGACGACTTGTTGCTCGACGCTTGCGCCGTGACGCTGGACCAAGCTCTCGAGGACCCACCTCATCGTGTAACGTTGCCGCCCGTTCAGCGCAACCACGTCGCGGATCCAGCCGGGTGGCAAATGGTGGTTGTCGCGATGAACTGGGTCGGAGGTCATCGCCGACAGCGCCCACTTCATGTTGTTGACGAGGCGGCAGGGGAACTCCTTCTCTGTGAGGACGACTAACCGAACGCCACGCGAACGCCAGTACTCCTCCTCCAGCGTTCGAAGCCGGACATTGGTTGGCTTGGCCAAGTCGGTAGACCATTTGCAATGGACAGCCACAAGGGAACCGTCACCGAGCGTCACAACGAAATCCGTCGTCATGTGCCGAGTGCGGCCGTTATGCGGCGGATGCCTCAGGGCAAGAGCCCGGGCGATGTCCAACGTGCCTAACCCCCAGACCGGGTTCGATGACGTTTCCGGATGGAGGTTGAAGTCGACGCCGGACTCCAACTCAAGCCGATATTGCTCTCGAATGTCGCGTGGCCGGAAAGTGAGCAACGCCAGGAACGCATTTCTCTCGAGATCGCTCAATACGTCGTGTATACGGCCTTCGAAAAGTGGACTTGGTATCGTGTGCGACCTACCTCGGGAGCTGAAATCACGCCGAGTAACTTGGATATAAGCCGAGTAGACGAGACCGTGCCCAATGCCGCGCTGCGGCTTCGATTTCTTCGCCAGCGCTTTCATTGCACGCCTCCCGGCGTGAAGGAATCCTGGTGTCCACCCAATGCAGGGCGAGCGTCCGAAATCTGGGCAAGGTTATGCCCATGCGCCTTGCTGAGCGCATAGAACCGACCAATTTGCATGGTTTCCCCAAACCGTCAGGCAGGCTTCGCCCTCGCCTGACGCGATTTAACTCGATTGAACTGAGCAGGGGTTGACCGCGCGCATTGGCGCGCTAAGATCATGGCCGAGTCTTCGCCTTGCTCCCCGCTGGGTGTAGATTGACCGCCCGCGAGCTGAACCCTCGCGAGGCGGTCGCCTCGAATATTTGCGGTGTCCCTTTCGCGTCAGGTTTCATTCATCGCGTTCCTTGAGACCAAGAGCGACGGCAATTTTGTGAGAATCCCCGCGTAGACACTTTCGATTGCCGCGGAGAACAACGTAAACAAGCCCGGCATCGAAACCGCGTTCTTTAGCCCATTGAGCCACAGTAATACCTTTGCGATGAAGTTCATCCTTTACTTCACCCGAAGTTATTACTCTTTTGGTCGGCTTTTGAGACATTTCTGCACGTATTTGTGAAGTAATTTTCAGGCAGCGGTGATCGGTCCAAGCACCAGGGGCTTGCACCTATTCTTGGAAGTTGCACACTTTATGTCAAGGCGGTGCTGCCGCAGGCCGGTGCGGGAACTCGTCGCGATGGTTTATCGAATATCTATTACGCAATTGCCGACTGCGTACTTAATATCTAATTCACGATTGATCCTGCTCCTCTTCCCTTATCCATGGGGCTGTCGTCAAAAGATCGCACTTGCTACAGACACGCGTTGCAAATTCGCAACCTCACAGATCAAGAACCCGTTGCTTCGCCAAATGCGGGATGGCAGCGGGAAGGACACCGTCAATCCAAACTCGGTCATGCACTAGCAGCCAGCGCACATGACCACCGGTACGCAGGTACACCTCGCTTCGAAGCGCGTTTGGATTTGCCTCAAGGTAGGCGAGGACCGCCAAACGTGACTCCGTCTTGCGTCTGGCCTCCTTTGCTTTGCGCCAAACCGGTCCAAGTACCGGATCCCGCCTGAGCCAGCGCCTTCCCTCGTCCACAGACATGCCGCAGGCATCGCAGGCATCAGCGAGGAGCTGGTGAAACGTCAGCGCCTCATACAGGCGATCTGGCGCCCTCGTACGGCGCGACTTGCTGGGCCCGTCCAGCGTCTGAAGACCGACTCTTGCTGTCGCCTCTTGGAGATCTTGGCTCAGGGACTCGAAGCTGCAGTCGCCGCTCGCGGCCAGTAGCACACCCCATTTGGCCGGATGAAGCGCGCGTCGGTCGGCAAGGACTTCGCGAATCCACCGAGGATCGTCGGGTAAACCGGCCAGTTGAGGGACGCCACACTTGGTCAGCAGCCGCACGCGTGCCTGGTTAAACCGAGCAAGGTCGGAATCAGTTGCCACGATGTCTGTCGTCGCAAAGCCGGCGCGGGCCAGCCGACTGCGGACCATGACGCCGAGGCTTTCGGTCCTTAGTGACGCTTGACGGGTGATCCAAGCCATCGCCTGAGCCAAGCCTATAAGGGGCTGCATGCTTGTTGGACGCAAGACTTGGCCTTTGTCCTTATCCCAACCGGGTAACGCCCAATAGTCGCTATTCGCGGGGAGCGCGAGTGCTGTCAAACAGGCGCCATGAGTCAAACAGACCCATACGCCGGGCAGCTGATGCTCGTTGTGCCAGAACGGGGCTCCCGTTTCCGCGATGTCCTCCTCCCGGCAATGCTCACAGTGGCGTAGATAGATGGACCGGGAAAGTGCGTTCCAGCGCAGCCCGGCCGGCCGCCTCTGGTGTCGCTGTGGCTGTGAGATCGACTGCTCGAGCAACTTGGCTTGCCGGGTCGAGTCGGCAAAGGGCAGGAGAACCGCTAGGCTCGTTCGCCGTCTCAACAAGTCGACCGTGGGCGCGACCAACCCATCGGAAGCCTTAAAGAGGTGACCCAGGCCCGCAGGCATGTCGTGCAGGCAGCTCGCGCGACGGTGCCCGAGCAGTCCGAGGCTTGACGGTTTACTGGCGCGCTTTCCGCTCAGCAAGGCGTAGCGCGCGCACAACGAAAACAAGGTCTCGTCGGGTGCAAAGAAGCGCGGCATGAAGGACAAGCGGGCCACTGAGGTGGATGCAGGACAGGTCATGGCGCCCCCTTAACCGTGCTTTCAGGGCTAAAGTTGTTCGGTCCAGCGATGTGCGCGCCGTCACAAGTGGTTGATTTCATTAGCAGCCTTGTTCGGACTGAGTTATCGGTGTTCGGACTGCTTTGTGGTCCATACCCGCGAGCGCGTGCGCGCCGCGCTGCAGAGCAGCGGGCTCGAGTTTCCGGCGAACAAGCGCATCACCGTGAACCTGTCGCCGGCCGACCTGCCCAAGGAGGGCGCGCGCTTCGACCTGCCGATCGCGCTGGGGTTGCTCGCTGCCAGCGGCCAGATCGACGCCGAGCTGCTGTCCCACCTCGAATGCGCCGGCGAGCTCGGTCTGTCCGGTGAGCTGCGGCCGGTGAAGGGCGCGCTGGCGATGGCGCTCGCGCTGCGCGCCGCCAAGCTCGAGCGCGAATTGATCCTGCCGCGGGGCTGCGCCGACGAGGCGGCGTTGGTGCAGGGCCTGGTGGTGCGCGAGGCCGCCCATCTGCTGGACCTCGTCAACGCGCTGCAGCCGCGCAGCGATGCGCCCTTGCCGCGCGTGCAGCGCGATCCGCCGCCGGCGGTCGACACGCCGCTCGACCTGCGTGACATCAAGGGACAGGCGGGGCCGAAACGCGCCCTCGAGATCGCCGCGGCGGGCGGCCTGAGCGTGCTGCTGGTGGGACCGCCCGGCACCGGCAAGTCGATGCTGGCCCAGCGCCTGCCGACGCTGCTGCCGCCCTTGTCGGAATCCGAGGCCCTGGAGTCCGCCGCGCTGCTGAGCGCCAACGGCCAGTTCCGGCCATCGCTGTGGGCGCAGCGCGCTTTCAGGTCGCCGCATCACAGCGCGTCCGCCGCGGCGCTGATCGGCGGCGGCTCGCCGCCGCGCCCCGGCGAGATCACGCTGGCCCAGCATGGCGTGCTGTTTCTGGATGAACTCCCGGAGTTCCAGCGGCTGTCGCTCGAAGCGCTGCGCGAGCCGCTCGAGACCGGACGCGTCCATATCTCCCGCTCCGCGCATCAGGCGGATTTCCCGGCGCGCTTCCAGCTCATCGCCGCGATGAACCCCTGCCCGTGCGGGCATCTCGGCAACCCGACCAAGGCCTGCCGCTGCTCGCCGGACCAGGTCACGCGTTATCAGAACCGGCTCTCCGGGCCGCTGCTCGACCGCATCGACCTGACGGTGGAGGTGCCGGTGCTGCCGGCCGCGGTGCTTTCGGCCGCACCGGACGGCGAACCCAGCGCCACCGTCGCCGCGCGTGTCGCGGCCGCCCGCCAGCGCGCCGAGGCCAGGCAGGGCTGCGTCAACGGCCGGCTGGCCGCGGGTCAACTGGACGAGCACCTGCGGATGGCGCCCGACGCCGAGGCGATGCTGCATCGCGCGTCGGCGCGGCTGGCGTGGTCGGGACGCAGCTTCCATCGCGTGCTGCGGATCGCGCGCACCATCGCCGATCTGGCGGCCGAGGACATCGTTGCGCCGGCGCACGTCGCGGAGGCGATCCAGTGGCGACGCGCGCTGCCGGGGCGTGAGGAATGAGGCCCGGCGTGGTCGGGCCGGCGCCCCGCGCCGCCCCAGAACGCAGAAGCGCCGGACGATGCCGGCGCTTCGGGGGTTCGCGGCCGCGCGGGGCGGCCTCGCGATCAGGGATCCGGCTTACTGGCGGATCAGCTGGCCGTCGCTGACGCGCACGACGTCGCCGCTCTGCACGCCCGGGTCATGGCTGAAGGTCATCGTGCGGTTGCTCTGGTCGGCGTTGCGCATCTTCACCACCCAGACGGTGGTGCTGCGCTGGCGCTTCTCGATCTCGTTGCCGGCGTAGCCGCCCGCCACCGCGCCACCCACCGTGGCGATCTTCTTGCCGGTGCCGCCGCCGACCGCGCTGCCCAGCAGGCCGCCGACCACCGCGCCGCCCACCATGCCGATGCCGGTGCCCTGGCCTTCACGGGCCTCGGTGCGCACCGACAGGACCGTCGCGCAGGACGCGCACAGACGGGACTCGGCCTGGCCGGCGCTGCCGTTGTTGTCCGCGTAGCCGGTCGAGCCGCCGTCGCGCGACTGCGAGCCGCGGCGGGGTTCATTGGACGCGTGCTGCTGCACTGCCTGGTCGCCCGAGCGGCGCGCGGCGCGCGCCTCGTCGGCGGCATTGGCGCCGTTGCGATCGACGATGTTGCCTTGCTGCTCGGCCGCCGCGACCGGCGTGTCCGGCATCGACGGCGCCGACTGGTGCCGCCCCGCGAAGAACGCTGCCACGACCAGCACGGTGGCCCCAACTGCACCCGCCGCGATCTTTTGATTGGTATTCAACGCCATGATTCACCTCTTATGGTTTTCCCCTACCTCGGGGGACGAGCGAAGAATGCCACGCTGTTACAAGTCGCGGGGCCCGGTTCTTGTTCCGTTTGTAAATTGGTGAAACGCGGCCTGTAGGACAAGGCCGCGTCCTACGGTTTTCGTTGCTCCGGCGCGTCAGCCCAGCAGCGGCGCGAGCGCCCGCTGCGCGTCCTGCAGCTCCAGCGCCATGCGGGCCGCCCAGTCCGCCACCTGGTCGTCGCCGATGCGGCCCACATTGAAATAGGTCGCCTCCGGATGCGCGAGGTAGAAGCCGCTGACGCTGGCTGCGGGCGTCATCGCCATGCCTTCGGTCAGCGCCATGCCGATGTCCTCGGCCTGCAGCACGCGGAACATGTCCCGCTTGACCAGGTGATCCGGGCAGGCCGGATAGCCCGGCGCGGGACGGATGCCCCGGTAGGCCTCGGCGATCAGTTGCTCGTTGCTGAGCGCCTCGTCGGCCGCGTAACCCCAGAAGTCCATCCGCACGCGCTGGTGCAGCCGCTCGGCGAAGGCCTCGGCCAGCCGGTCGGCCAGCGCCTTGAGCATGATCGCGGAGTAGTCGTCCAGGTCGTCGATGAACTGCTGCTCCTTCTTGTCCACGCCCAGGCCGGCGGTGACCGCGAACAGCCCGATGTAGTCCGGCACCGTGCCCTTGGCCGCGATGAAGTCCGCCAGCGCCCGGTTGGGCCGGCGCACGCCGTCCACCACCGGCCGCTCGGACTGCATGCGCAGCCCGCGCCAGGTCATCAGCACCTCCGAGCGCGACTCGTCGCTGTAGATCTCGATGTCGTCGTCGTTGACCTGCGCGGCCGGGTACAGACCCACCACGCCATTGGCCGTCAGCCAGCGACCTTCGATCAGGCGCTGCAGCATGCGCTTGCCGTCGCTGAAGACGCGCTGGGCCTCGGTGCCGACGACCTCGTCCTTGAGGATGGCCGGGAACGGCCCGGCCAGGTCCCAGGTCTGGAAGAACGGGCCCCAGTCGATGCACTGCGCCAGTTCGGCCAGGTCGTAGTTGCGGAACTGGCGCCGGCCGATGAAGCGCGGCGCCGGCGGGGTGTAGGTCGTGAAGTCGGCGCGCTGCTTGTTCGCACGCGCCTGCGCCAGCGTCACCAGCGGCGTCTGCTTCTTGTTGGCGTGCAGCTCGCGGACCTTCTCGTAATCGGACTTCAGCTCGTCGATGAAGCGCGTGGCGCGTTCATCGGACAGCAGGTCCGAGCACACGCCCACCGAGCGCGACGCGTCGGGCACGTAGACCACCGGCCCTTCGTAATGCGGCGAGATCTACGTGCCCGACGCGTCGCGCTCGGTGGGCGTGTG
>Ga0209257_1001614_pt1 | contig 25841 bp, 31 predicted proteins | sample AraplaCvi_mCL_r2_FD_184277 | JGI IMG/M metagenome (GOLD analysis project Ga0209257, IMG submission 184277) | Arabidopsis root microbial communities from North Carolina, USA - plate scrape MF_Cvi_mCL_r2 (SPAdes) (version 2) | ecosystem: Host-associated > Plants > Roots > Endosphere | place: USA...
ATGGAGAAGGCCTGTCGGACTGGGCGCGAATCGCGTAACAATCTCGGCTCCGAAGGCGAGGGTCATGGCGGGCAGGAATAACGAAGACGCGGGGCTGCTGCAACAGGCGCTGGATCATCTCTCCGATGCCGACAGGCATATGGCGCAAGCGATCGCCGAGATCGGGCCGCCGCCGCCCCGGCACCGCCCGGCCGGCTTCGAAACGCTGATGCACGTGATCATCGCCCAGCAAGTCTCCACGGCATCCGCGCGGGCGATCTCCGGCCGGCTCAACGAACGTCTGTCGAAAGTGACGCCGGAAGGGTTCATTGCCTTGACCGATGCCGATCTGCGCGCGGTCGGGTTCTCGCGGCAAAAGATGCTCTATGGCCGCGATCTTGCCGCGGCCTTTCTCGACGGGCGGGTCTCGCTGCCGAAGCTCCGGCGCATGGACGACGAAGCCGCGATCGCGGCGCTCTCTTCCGTCAAAGGGATCGGCCGATGGTCGGCGGAGGTGTTCCTGCTGTTCAGCTTGAAGCGGCCGGACGTGATGCCGGCCCAGGACCTGGCCCTGATGGTGGCGGCGCAGCGCATGAAAGGCCTGCGCAACCGTCCGGATCCGAAGAGGCTCTTGAAGATCGCCGAGCCCTGGCGCCCGTTCCGCTCCTACGGCGCGCGAATGCTCTGGCACTATTACAGGAACGGGAAGGGCGGCATCGGCGGCCAGCCCCTATAAGGAATATAACGATATGCAGAACATCACTCTCGATGGTCCCAGGGTCGGGCCGAAGTCCGGGGCCAAGGCGAAGCAGCTGGTCGTCTTCCTGCACGGCTATGGATCGAACGGCGACGATCTCATCTCGCTCGCACCCTATTGGGCCGACCTGCTGCCGGATGCGGAATTCCTGTCGCCGAATGCGCCTTTCCCCTGCGAGCAGAATCCGTTCGGCGGATTCCAGTGGTTCGGACTGGAAGAGCGCAACGCGACGATGAGGCTGGGCGGAACGCGCGCGGCAGCGACCGTACTCGACTCCTACCTCGATCAGGTGCTGGAAGCGCGCGGGCTTGACGAGAGCAAGCTGGCGCTGGTCGGATTTTCCCAGGGCACGATGATGGCCCTCCATGTAGGCCCACGGCGCGCCACGGCACCCGCCGCAATCGTCGGCTTTTCCGGCGCTTTGATCGGCCCGGATGCGCTCGCCGCCGAAGTGAAGTCCAAGCCGCCCGTCCTGCTGGTGCACGGCACCGCCGATCCGGTCGTGCCGTTCGCGGCAATGGGAGCCGCGGCGCAGGTGCTGCAGGCTTGCGGCCTCACGGTCGAGACCGTCGCGCGGCCCGGCCTGCCGCATTCGATCGATCCCGACGGTCTGGCGCGCGGCGGGCAGTTCCTGCAACAAAATCTCCGCTGAAATACCGACGATTCTCCTGGGGATTCACCATCTTTCCCATGGCCGTCTCGTTCCGCCATTAAGGTATCCTTTACCGTCGCTAGGACTAAAATGCCCAGCTGAATTGATCCTGGGCAGAGGCGTGATGGCGAACGGCGACGGCATGGGCGCTTCGGCTCGCGAAGGACCGCATCTCGATTCCGAGCAAGCCGCCTATTGGCACGCCGTCATCTCCGACCTCGACGATGCGGTGATCCGCTATACGCCCGATCTCGTTTGCAAGTGGTGCAATGCTAGCTATGCGCGGCTGGTGGGCCGTCCGCCGGAAGCGTTGATCAACCACAATGTCAGCGAGTTCCTCGATCCGCAGAAAGTCGAGATCGCGCGCGAGCGCGTGCGCACCTTGCTGACATTGGGTTCGGTGAAGGCGGTCGAGTTCCAATGGGAACTGCCCGACGGCAGCAAGCGCTGGTGGAGCTGGAACGCGCAGATCGTGCGCTCGCCCTTGACCGGCGAGATCGAGCTGCAATCCGTCGGCCGCGACATCCAGGCGCTGAAGGAACGCGAGACCGCCTTGCAGCACGCCATGGTCCGGCTCGCCACCCAGACCGACGACATGGCGCGGCTGTTGCGCGAGTTGAAGACCGCGAAGTTCGACGCCGAGACCGCCAATGCCGCGAAGTCGCGCTTCCTCGCCAGCATGAGCCACGAGTTGCGCACGCCGTTGAACGCGATCATCGGCTTTGCCGACATCATGCGCCTCGGCGTGTTCGGGCCGATCGGCTCGGAAGCCTATCGCGAATACATCGACGATATCTGGCAAAGCGGCAAGCACCTGCTCGAAGTCATCTCCGAGCTGCTCGATCTCTCGCGGATCGAGACCGGCTTGCGACGGATGACGCTGGTCGACATCGATCCGCTCGACCTCGCCAAGGACACGCTGGCGATGATGCCGCCGCGACAGGGTGCGGGCATCGAACTCAGCGTCACCGGCACTGAAAGCTGCGGACTGTTCAGCGCCGACCGGCTGGCGGTGCGGCAGGCGGCGGTCAACCTGCTCTACAACGCGCTCAAGTTCACGCCGGTCTCCGGCAAGGTCTGGCTCGCCTTCCGCCGCTTCGAGGACCGGATCGAGCTCGAGGTCGGCGATACCGGGCCGGGCCTCACGCCCGGCCAGATCGACGGCTTGCTGTCGGCGACCGGCGGTATCGATGACGACCGGCTGGTGACGCGCAAGGGTCGCGGGGCGGGGCTCGGCGTTCCGATCGCGAAGTCGCTGGCCGAGGCCCATGGCGGGTCGCTGCGCTATGAGAGCGCGCCGGGTGAAGGCACAAGGGCGATCCTCAGCTTCCCGCAGCCGCCGATCGCGCCTGGGACGCACCGTTAGGGGCAGGCTCTAGACCGGACGCGGCGTTTCCCTCTAGGCTGCGGCGCTTCGCTCGGAAGGATATCCAGGTCTTGAACCGCTCCCATCTTCCGCTGGTGATCGCCGGCGCCTTCGCCGTGGTGCTGCTGACCGTGCTCGGCATCTATCTCTGGCCGAAGGAACCGGTCCGCCCCTCGCAGCAGGAGCTTGCCGCAGATTTCGCCAGGGGCCAGCAATACGAGCGCGGCAGCGGCGTCAATCTGGATTACTTCCAGGCGCTCACCTGGTACCGCAAGGCGGCGGAAGCAGGCTATCCAGAGGCGGAGTTCGCGCTGGGGCGGATGACCGCCGCTGGACGCGGCATGGTGCGCGACGAGAACGCTGCGGCCGAGTGGTACCGCCGTGCCGCGGAGCACGGCTTCGCCGAGGCACAGGTCCAGCTCGCCGGCGATCTCCTGACCGGCACCGGCACCGCAGACGGCAAGCCGAACAAGATCGAGGCCATGAAATGGCTGCTCATCGGCGCCGAGAACATGCCGGACGAATTGTCGAAGCAAGTGGCGGTCACCACTCGCGAGAAGCTCGCGAACGAGCTGAGCACCGAAGAGCGCACCGAGGCGGCTCGCCGTGCCGACGAATGGCACAAACAGCATCCGCCGATTCAATAAACTCCTAAGCCCAGTCCAGTTTCGGCCCGACCGGCACGATCCCGGTCGGGTTGATGGTCTTGTGGCTGCCGTAATAGTGATGCTTGATATGGTCGAGATGGACCGTCTCGCGCACGCCGGGAAAGCCGAGCAAGTCTTTGAGATAGGCCGAAAGCCGGGGATAGTCGGCGATGCGGCGGATGTTGCACTTGAAGTGGCCGACATAGACCGGATCGAAGCGCAGCAGAGTGGTGAAGAGCCGCCAATCCGCCTCGGTCACGCGGTCGCCGCAGAGATAGCGGCGTGATCCGAGCCGCTCCTCGATCCAGTCGAGAGTCTCGAACAGCGGTTGCAGCGCTTCTTCATAGGCGGCCTGCGTGGTCGCAAAGCCGGCCTTGTAGACGCCATTGTTGACCGTCCCGTAGATCCGCTCGTTGAGCGCATCGATCTCCGCCCGGAGATCCGGCGGATAGTAATCGCCCGGCTGCGCGCCCAGGCCGTCGAAGGCGCTGTTCAGCATGCGGATGATCTCGGCCGACTCGTTGCTCACGATCGTGCCGCGCTGCTTGTCCCAGAGCACCGGCACCGTCACCCGACCCGAATATTTCGGATCGGCCGCGATATAGACATCGGCCAGGGTCTTCGCCTGGTGAATCGGGTCGGGGATCACGCCCGGCCCGGGCGCGAAGGTCCAGCCGCGTTCGCCCATGTGCCAGTTCACGACCGAGAGCGTGATCATGCCTTCGAGCCCTTTCAGGGCACGCAAAATCAAGGTGCGGTGCGCCCAGGGGCAGGCATAGGAAACGTAGAGGTGGTAACGCTCCGCCTCGGCCTTGAAGCCGCCTTCGCCGGAGGGGCCGGGCGCGCCGTCCGCCGTCACCCAGTTGCGGAACCGGCTCTCGGCGCGCACGAAACGGCCCTTCTGCGAGTCCGTATCGTACCACTTGTCCTGCCAGACGCCGTCGACCAGAAGGCCCATGCTTCGCTCCTCGATGTGAAGCGAAAAACATGGGCCCTCGAGGATCCGGATGGAAGGGTCTATCCGGCGAACGGATTGTTCACTTCGCCTTGCCGCAATAGGCTTCCAGGCGATAGCCGTCGGGATCGATGACGAAGGCGGCGTAGTAGTTGTCACCATAGTCCTGGCGCAGACCCGGCTTGCCGTTGTCCTTGCCGCCGGCCTTCAGAGCGCCGTCGTGGAAAGCATCGACTGCCTTGCGGGTGCCGGCGTCGAAGCAGAAATGCAGGTTTGCTTTCTCGTCGATGGCGACCGGCGTCGCCACCTGGCCGATCCAGAGCGCCACGGCATCGCCGCCATAGCCGAGCGAGGCCGCATCCTCGCTCAGGCATTTGAAGCCGAGCGGCTTCAAGGCCGCGTCGTAGAATTTCTTGGTACGGGCGATGTCCCGCACGCCGATCGAGATATGGTTGAACATTCCAGACTCCTTCATTGAAGTTAGCCGGCCATGCGCCGGGCGAAGAATTCGACGTGTCGATTCCATTGGACGCCGCCGTCCCTGCCTTCATCGACATCGGCGGTCCAATGGAAGCTGTCTGGCGTGATATCAGTGAAGCGCCATCGGCGTTGCGGCGTCTCCTCGACGGTCAATTGCTCGATGTCCTTGCCGTCGCCGCGGCCGATCATGCGGGAATAGAATTGCTTCACCGGGTCGAGCCAGAAGATGTGCCAGGCATCGATTTGCGGATCGTAGACGCGGAAGGTCGAGCCGTAGAAATTCGCCGCGGCACTGACCGGATCGCTGCGGCTTCCGCGTGATGGGGTGATCCAGACGTCCTGGATGGCGCGGCCTTCGAGCACCCAGCCGAAATGGATCTCGCCCTTGCCGCGATACTCGGCGTCATTCGCCATGTGGACCTGGACGTCCATCTCCCAAGCGCCGATCAACCAGCCGTAAAGGCCCATCTTGTCGGCGCGGTCCGCAGCGGGCCCGTCGGCATGCAGGGCGTTGATGAAGGATGACGAGATACCGACAGCCGGCACGCGTTTGCTGGGCGTTGGAGACATGATTCATGCCTTTCGTTCGTGGTCATGCGTCCCCATCTAGGCGATGGAGCGGTGACGTCGCTTGGGAAAAGTTGCTATTCTGTACCGATGGACTCTCTACCGATGGCACAGGCCGTACCGATGACCGCGCGCCTGCTCGCTTCCGGCCCCGGCTGGATGGTGCAGGACGTGGTCTGCCGCGCGGGACCGGAAAGCCGCGCGTTCGAGGAGCGGCATGGCGCCGTCGCCATCGCCGCGGTCAACGAAGGCACGTTCCAATATCGCTCGAGCCTCGGCACCGCGGTGCTGACGCCCGGCGCCTTAATGCTGGGCGCGCCCGGCGTCTGCTACGAATGCGGCCATGAGCATGGGATCGGCGATCGCTGCACCGCCTTCCATTATTCGGCCGCGGCCTGGGAAGAGATCGTTGCGGCCATTCCCGGTGCCAAACAGGTGAAGATCATGCGGCCGCAACTGCCGCCGCTGGATACGCTGGCGCCGATCTTCGCCGAAGCCGAAGTCGCGCGTGACGAGGACGACGCTTCAGCTTTCGAAGAGATCGCGCTGCGCCTGGCGGGCGCGGTGGTCGGCGTCCTCGCCGATGGGCCGAAGCGCGCGCGTGAGCCCAGTGCCCGCGATATCAAGCGCGTCACCGCAATAGTGCGGCAATTGGCGGCGCAGCCGGAAGAGTCCTACGCCTTGGCGGCGCTGGCGAGCCAAGCCGCTATGAGCCCCTATCATTTTCTGCGCACGTTCCGGCAAGTGGTCGGCATGGCGCCGCATCAATACCTGCTGCGCAGCCGCCTGCACCGCGCTGCCTTGCGGCTGAAGCGCTCCCGGGACGACATCTCCGCCATTGCCTTTGAAGCGGGATTCAACGATCTCTCGACCTTCAACCGCCGCTTCAGACGCGTGATGGGCGTGAACCCTGGCGCCTATCGCGCAACGGGCTCGCGCCGGTAGATCAGGGTCGGCCAGGTCTTGTAGGTGCCCTCCCCCTGCTTCACGAAGCCGCTCTTCTCAGCGACGCGGATCGAGGCCGGATTCTCCGGCGCCATGATGCAGACGATCGGCGTCTTCAGCACCCGATCGGCCCAGGCGAGCGCTGCGCCGATCGCCTCCGTCGCATAGCCCTTGCCATGGCCCGAAGGCGCGAGCACCCAGCCGGCCTCGGGCAAGTCGCCCAGCGGCGGGTCCATCTCGCGCTGGAAATTGCCGAGACCGACCTCGCCGACGAACCGGCCGCTCCCCTTCTCTTCGACGACCCAATAGCCGTAGCCGAGGAAATGCCAGAGCCCGGCATAGCGCAGCAGCCGGGCCCAGGATTCCTCCGCCGTCGAAGGCTTGCCGCTGATATGCCGCGCGACCTCGAGATCGCCCCACATTGCGGCTACAGAGTTGAAATCATCGCGACGATGGCCGCGCAGGGTGAGGCGCGGGGTTTCGAGAACGGGAATGTCGGGCACGGGATTTCCTCGGGGCGTTATTTGCGTCTTTGGATTCTGACGCCCCAGACAATTAGCGCGATGCCGCCGGCCAGGAAAGGCCCGCTCACCAGAAGATACATGAAGGTCACGCTGAGGATATTGCCGAGAGGTGCGGCACCTTCCATCAGGTCCAGCACCGTGCCGACAACGCCGCCGCCGACGCAAAGTCCCGAGACCAGGGCAATCAACCCGCCGACGACGATGAGCGCAATCGGCCAGCAGCCGACCGGTCCGACAGCTGGAGCCCGCCCTTGAGCCGGATCAGGTGAAGACATCGGGACTCGCCGGCGGCACGTTTCGCCGCCCCCACTTCCGGGCCGCCAGGATCATGCCGATGCCGGCCAGGCAGGGAATGCCACCGAGCATCAATCCCGCCATGATTACAGCCTCGCTGTAGCTCGAATTGTCGACGATGCCGGAGATCACGAAAACGCCGCCGCAGAGGCCGGTCGCGATCGCCAGCAGCCAGCCGAGCACCATCACAACAATAGCCCAGACAGCGTATTTGCCAGGCGTCGGCGTGACTGGCGCGTTTGCCATGCCCTAGACCCTCACCGGCACCCCGCGCGCGCCTTGGCGGAACTTGTCCACCAGGCGGTTGCGGTAGAAGAGATTGTAGGTGTCGAACGGAATGAGCTGCGGTTCCGGCGTCACGAAATGGATGCAGGAGCGCTTCACCGAGGCGATGCAGAAATTGAAGCGGTCGAGGAACTGCACGATGACGACACGGAACACCTTGTCGTAGCCGAGTTCCTTCGGCACCTCGAATTGCGGCAGGCAGCAGAGAAAATTGGCGAGCGTCGGCTCGGTGCTCTCTCCGGTGCAGGAGAGTGACATCAGCTCGAACAGGCGCTGGCGCAACTCCGGATTCTTTTCGAAGGTGATGGCATTGGGCGCCACATCGAGCAGGGTCTTCTGGTCGAAGAACCGGGTGATCGGCGTGATCTCACGGCCATGCCTGAGGCCATAGCCGATGGCAATCGCATCGGGATTGCAGGGCAGCGGCATGACGTCGTCGGCACCGAAATGCGGCGATTGCTCGATGATGCCGCGGCGGATATCGGACAAGAGCACGCGGTCGCGATTCTTGTCGAAACCGATGTTGCGCCCGGCATCCTGGATCGGCTGGAAGGTGACACCGCGCACGCAGGCGTAGCCCAGCGCATGGTCGATGACGGCACCGAGCTCGTCGTCGTTGACGCCCTTCTTGATCACGCAGACCAGCGTCGTCGAGATACCGGCCGCTTCGAGATTGGCCAGCGCCTGATCTCGGATGCGACGAAGGTCCGCGCCACGGATGGCTTCGAGGGCGGAGGCCTTCAGTGAATCGAACTGCAGATAGACTTCGAACCCGGGCCGGAGATCGGCGAGGGCTTTGACGAAATCCTTGTCCTTGGCGATCCGCACGCCGTTGGTGTTCAGCATGACATGGCGGATCGGCTTCGACTTCGCGAGGCGGAGAATCTCCAGGATCTGGGGATGGATGGTCGGCTCGCCGCCGCTGATTTGCAGCAGGTCGGGCTCGCCTTCGGCCTCGACCAGCAGGTCCATCATGCGCTCGATCTCGTCCAGCGAACGATGCGTGCTGCGCGCGGTCGAGGATTCCGCGAAGCAAACCGGGCAGTTGAGATTGCAGGCCTCGTTCACTTCGAGGAGTGCAAGGCACGAATGCTGCTCGTGGTCGGGGCAGAGGCCGCAATCATAGGGACAGCCATATTCGGTGCGGCTGTGCAGCATCTGAGGCCGGTCGGGCGGCTTCAGATAATCGTGGCACTTGCGATAATAGGCGGCGTCGGTCGAGACCAGCGTCTTCTGCACCCCGTGCTCGAGGCAGCGCTTCTGATACCAGACGAGGTCGCCTTCGATCAGGATCTTCGCCGGCACCAAGGCCAGGCAGGTTTCGCAGAGCGAGGTCGTCTGCCCGAAGAACAGGTGGTTCTTGATCTCACGCGGATAGGCTTTCCGCTCGACCGGCTTGTTCATGGCGCCGCCGCTCTCCCCACAGCATCCAGAGACTGTACGCGAAAAGCGCCAGCATCAGGAAATGGAACATGTCGAAGGGCCCGAGCACCTTCGGATAGGGTTTCAGGAACTCCCAAAGGGACCGCTGCACCGCGTAGAAGCCGACCAGCAGATGGAAGCCCGAGCGCAGGACCAAAGGCGAGCGCCGCGCGAGCTGCCAGATGAACCAGATCAAGAAGGCGAACATCGCGAAGCTCTCATAGAGCTGCACCGGATGGCGCGGGATGCCGTCGCCGAAATCGACCCCCCAGGGGAGATCGGTCGGCGTGCCATAGGTGTAGTCCGGCAGGCCGGAGAGAAAGCAGCCCCAGCGGCCGATTGCGATGCCCGCGGCGAGCGGCGCGACGAAGACCAGTCCGGTTGAGCCTCTGATGCCGCGCACGAGCTTGTAGCCCTCGGCACCGACGATCCCGCCGGCAATCGCCCCGGCAATGCTGTGGCCGAGCGGCGGGAGTCCGGCCAGAGCCATGTTGCCGCCGCCGGCCAGGAGCGCGCCGATCCCCGCCCCAAGGGCGACGGCGATGATGTAGACCGGGTGTTGCGCCAGACGGAAACCGGAGGGCGTACCAGCGGCGAGATAGCGGCGGCGGACGGCGTATCCAATGAGAGCACCGGAGGCCCAGGCAATGAGGTCGAAGAGCGTGTGGATATTCATCGGCCCATCGTTCGACATTCTTCAGCGGCGGGCGAGGCCGAAGGCCAGAACGATCAGCAACAATCCAATCAACAGCAAGACGCCAAGGAGGGGCGCACCCATAAAGATCCAGAGGGCGTCACCGCCTTTAGCAAAGGCCACCACCAAGAGGAGAGCCGGAATCCCAGCCATGAGCGCGCCCAAGAGACCCAGCAAATACGGCCAGGGTGAAGAACTGCCGCGGCTCGAGGCTTGGTCACGGTCCCGGTGTTTGTCAGGCCGCCTGTCAGGGGGTGAATAGGTCACGTTGGCCCAGGCCTTGTTTGCAAGATCGTGAAGACTGCCGCGTCAATCTGTCAACATCTTGTGCTTTGTGGATAAGTTGACTATTTCTAGGCGCGGAAGCGAGAATGCAGATGATGATGGCTTCGCCCGAGTCCTGCCCAGCTCTCGTCCTCAACGCCGATTTCCGGCCGTTGAGCTACTTCCCGCTGTCTCTATGGCCTTGGCAGGAAACGGTGAAAGCCGTGTTCCTGGACCGCGTCAGCATCCTCTCGGAATATGACCGCGTGGTGCACAGCCCCAGCTTCTCGATGAAGCTGCCCTCGGTCATCGCGCTCAAAGAATTCATTCCGCAGGAGCGGCGGCCGGCCTTCACCCGGTTCAACGTGTTCTTGCGCGACCGCTTCCGCTGCCAGTATTGCGGCGAGCCCTCGCCGGCGCCGGACTTGACCTTCGACCATGTGATCCCGCGCTCGCGCGGCGGGCGCACCAACTGGGAGAACGTCGTCACCGCCTGCCAGACTTGCAACCTCCGCAAGGGCAACGCGCTGCCGCACCAAGTGCACATGCACCCGAAGAGACGACCGTTCCAACCGAGCACCTTCGAGCTCCAGGAGAACGGCCGCGCCTTCCCGCCGAACTACCTCCACCAAAGTTGGCGGGATTTTCTTTACTGGGATTCCGAGCTGGAGCCCGGCTGAGGCGCTTTGCGCTGTTTTGTCCACAGGCTGTGGACATATGTGGACAAGACATCTCGCACCATTTGCACGAGATCGCCGGGTCAAGCCCGGCGATGATGTCCTGTGAGAAACCGTCATGCGCAAGCTTGACCCGCGCATCTGGCGCAGCCCCAGCGCCCTGTGCGCCGAGTCGTGGATAACTTGCGAAAACCGGGGATGGATGGCCGGTTGATTCGACCCTCGAATTGCGCTCATTTGCCGCTTGCGGCGCCATTCGCCGCTTGGAGTCGGCATGTCGGAAGCGAGCAACAGCCTTTTTGTCGAAACCGCGATCGCCGCGGTGAGCCGCGACGTGCGCACCGGCGTGCTGCCCTATCAGGCGCTGCAGACCATGATCCGCGAGAAGGAGGTCTGGGCAACCGAGGACATCAACCCGGCCCAGCTCCAGCCGGCCAGCATGGACCTTCGCTTGGGGCCGGTCGCCTATCGGGTGCGCGCGAGCTTCCTGCCCGGACCGGATTCGACCGTGCTCGAGCGGGTGAAGGAGCTGGACGGCTATGCGATCGACCTCACCCAGGGTGCCGTGCTTGAGAAGGGCTGTGTTTACGTCGTGCCGCTGCTCGAGCATCTCGAGCTGAAGAGCGGCATCACCGCGGTCACCAATCCGAAGAGCTCGACTGGGCGTCTCGATATCCTGACCCGTATGATCGCCGACCGCAGCCAGGTGTTCGACGAAGTCGAGGCCGGCTATTCCGGACCGCTTTATGCCGAGATCACGCCGAAGACCTTCAGCATCGTCGTGCGCACGGGCTCGCGCTTGAATCAGATCCGCTTCCGCCGCGGCTCGCCGGCGCTGGCCGCGAGCGAGCTCCAACGCATGCATGATGCGGGCGACCTGGTGAAGATCGACGGCACGCCGAAGCCGTTGCGCGGCAAGAACGTTGCCGTCACCATCGACCTCGAAGGAACGGCGGATTCGACGCTGATCGGCTATCGCGCGAAGAAGCACACCGACCGGATCGACGTGGACCAGATCGGCGTCTACGACGCCAAAGATTTCTGGGAGCCGATCCACCGCCACCGCCAACCGCGGCTCATTCTCGATCCCGACGAGTTCTACATCCTCGCGACCCGCGAGGCGGTGCGCGTGCCGCCGGATTTCGCGGCCGAGATGATCCCCTACGACACCGCGGTCGGCGAGTTCCGCGTGCACTATGCCGGCTTCTTCGATCCGGGCTTCGGCTGGGACCTCTCGACCGGCGGCAGCCGCGCGGTGCTCGAGGTGCGCTCGCACGACGTGCCGTTCATGCTGGAGCATGGGCAGACCGTCGCCCTGCTCCGCTATGAGCGCATGGCGACACGGCCGGACAAGCTCTATGGTCAGGGCATCGGCTCGAATTACCAGAACCAGGGGCTGAAGCTGGCGAAGCAGTTCGCCTGACTTCTCATGTCATGCGTAATCTGAAGCGCTGGATCTTTCTCTTCGCCGGCTTCGCCTGCTATGGCCTCGCCATCGCCATGATGGTGCGGGCGCATCTCGGCCTTGGGCCGTGGGACGCATTCCATCAGGGTGTCGCCTTGCAATCCGGGCTGAAGATCGGCACCGCAGCGATGATCGTCGGCGCGGTGGTGATGCTGTTCTGGCTGCCGCTTCGGCAGAAGCCGGGGATCGGCACGGTCCTGAACGTGCTCTGCATCGGGCCGATGACCAATGTGGCGCTGGACTACGTGCCCGAAGCGCAGGGCCCGGTCATGCAATGGGCGCTGATGCTGGGCGGCGTGGTCGTGATCAGCATCGGCAGCGCGCTCTATCTCCCGACCAAGCTCGGCGCCGGCCCGCGCGACGGCCTCATGCTGGGGCTGCATCAGAAGTTCGGGCTTTCAATCCGCGTGGCGCGGACGATCGTCGAGGTCTGCGTGCTCGGCATCGGCTGGTGGCTCGGCGGCGCGGTAGGCCTCGGCACGATCGCATTCGCCTGCCTGATCGGCCCACTGGTGCACTGGATGCTGGACCTGGAGAAGAAGATCGGGCTGGTGGGGTAGCGCGGCGAGCGTGGCTTCGGACGCCCACCCGGCCCTCCCCGATTCGGGGAGGCGACCTTCTTAGATTCGCTCCGCCAGCTTAGATTCGCTCCGCCAGCCAGATCGCGAGCCTTGAGCCGGCTTTGATCGCCTGGGTCAGCACCGGATAGGCGGTGGCCTGCTCGGCGCCGTGGGCCAGGCCGGTGTCGCGGTGCTGCACTTCCTCGGCGCGGAATTTCTCGATCGTCTGGTGCAGCGGCTGCTCGTCGCTGCCGAGCTTCTCCGCCTGCTGGCGATAGTGCTCGTCGATCACCTCCTCGACCGCGACGGTGCAGGCCATGGCGGCTTTCGGACCCATCAGGGCCGTCGCCGCGCCGAGCGCGAAACCGGCGACATGCCAGAGCGGATAGAGCGCCGAAGGCCGCGCGCGACGCGCGACCATGAGGCGCTCGAACTCTTTCAAATGCTGGAGTTCCTGCTCGTACATGTGCCGGACTACGGCTGCTTCGGGCTTGCCCTTCAGCATCGCCAGCTGGCCTTCGTAGATCCGCTTTGCCCCATATTCGCCGGCGTGATCGACGCGGATGATGCGGTCGATCAGTTGCTCCTTGGTGGGGTCGCCCGGCAGGCGGTCTTCGGCGGTGGTCTTCGGCGCCTCATTCATTCGACGCACCCTTATCGATGGGCGCGCCGCGTGGCGCCCCAGAGCGTGAACCAGGCGAGCAAAGCCGCATAGATCCCGTCATAGCCCGCCATGGAGATGCCGAGAAACGTGAAGGCGGGCTCGTCGCAGCGGGTGACCGGCGCATCCATGATGGCCTTGGTCAGCTCTTCCGCGCTCATGCCCGCGGTGCTTTCGCCCACGCAGGCCGCGCTTCCCTGCCACCAGCCCTGCTCCACCCCGACATGGAAGACCGAGATGCCGACCACGGCCAGAAATCCCAGACCGGTCAGGGCGAGCCAGAACTTGCGCGCCTTCGGCTGGCGGCTGAAGAAGATCGCGACGATGCCGAGGGCGATGGTCGCCCAATAGGCGTAGCGAGCCCAATAGCAGAGCTCGCAAGGGGCGAGGCCGGCGCCGTATTGCGCCAGCCAGGCGACGCAGAGGGCGGCGAAGGCGAGCAGGGTCACGATCCACGGCACATCGCGGGGATCGATGCCGGCGGCGCGGCGATGGTGGAACTGGGGATAGGTGCGGGCCAAAGTGTCCTCAGCCGAGGTATTTGAGGGCGATGAAGCCGCCGACCACCAGGACGATGAAGACGGTGGTGACGAGGGTCAGGCGTCGCTCGATGAAGTCCCGGATCGGTTCCCCGAAAAAATAGAGCAATCCCGCCACCAGAAAGAAGCGGAATCCGCGGGTCACGATCGAGGCCAGAATGAAGGGGGTGATAGCAAATCCGGCCACCCCGCTGGCGATGGTGACCAGCTTATAAGGGATGGGGGTCATGCCTTTGATCAGGATGATCTCGGTGCCGTATTCGTTGAAGTCGGCGATGAAGCCCTGCATGGCCGCTTCCAGATGGTAGAAGGCGATGATCGGCTTGCCGATGGTCTCGTACAGGGTGTGGCCGATCCAGTAGCCGAGCAAGGCGCCGAGCACCGAGGCGACGGTGCAGATGAGGGCGTAGAGCCAAGCCTTGCGGCGGTCGGCCAGCACCATCGGGATCAGCATGGCGTCCGGCGGAATGGGGAAGAACGAGCTTTCCGCGAAGCTGACCGCGAACAAAGCCCAGGCGGCGCGGGGGTGGTGGGCGAGCCGCATCACCCAGTCGTACATTCGACGCAGCACGCTTTTCCCGACTCCGGCCGTCGTTATGGGGCCGAAGCTTTAACAGGCCGGGCCCGGCCTGTCATGCGCCCTGAGAATCGACTGGAGGCTCAATCAGTGCACGGTCAAAAGGTCCTGGGCATTGCGCCATTGCGGCGGGGCGATCAGCTCGGCCGAGGCGACCTGGACCGAGTGCAGCCTGCCGTCGAGGTTGCGGGTCCAGAAATCCAGGAACCGGCGCAGGCTCGGGAATTTCGGGGCGAGATCGTAGTCCTGCCAAACGAAGGTCTGCAGGAGGCCCGGGTGATCCGGCATGTGATAGAGGATATGGGCCGTGGTCAGCCGGTAGTGATTGAGCTGCAATGCCAGTCCGGAACGCGCCATGGAACGCAACCTCCAATCTGATAAGGCGGAGGGCTCCGGGCGGTTCGTCCGATTGGGATCGAAGCCGAACGACTCGGACCCTCTACGTAACCATACCAGCAGGCTAGTCTCCGTTCCTTAACAAATGTTTGAATAAGCAATAGATATCAAGCAGTTAGCACTCGTTAACACAGATTGCTGCCAGACTGCGGCAAAATACGCCGCGGGATTCATGAATTTCCGAGGCATTCCGGACTCTTAGGCCTTGACGGCGGGGGGCGCTGGGCCTAAATCGCTGGCACTCGTCGGATGAGAGTGCTAACAGTCCGTCGCGTTCCAGGACTGGGCCACCCGCATCCGACGGAAACCAGGGACGCCACTTTCAATCATACGGAGGATCTCCATGAAGTTCCGCCCGCTCCACGACCGCGTTCTCGTGCGCCGCATCGAAGGCGTTGAGAAGACCGCAGGGGGCATCATTATTCCCGATACCGCCAAGGAAAAGCCGCAAGAGGGCGAAGTGATCGCCGCCGGTGCAGGCGTGAAGAGCGAAGACGGCAAGCTGACGCCGCTCGACGTGAAGGCCGGCGACCGCATCCTGTTCGGCAAGTGGTCGGGCACCGAAGTGAAGATCGACGGTGAAGACCTGCTGATCATGAAGGAGTCGGACATCCTCGGCATCATCGAGGGCGCCGCTTCGAAGAAGAAGGCCGCCGAGTAAGCAATTTCGCCGCTCAGCGCCGCTTCAACGCAACAAAAGGATAGAGAACAATGGCTGCTAAAGACGTCCGCTTTTCCGGCGACGCCCGCGAGCGCATGCTCCGCGGTGTCGACATCCTCGCCAACGCCGTGAAGGTGACCTTGGGCCCGAAGGGCCGCAACGTCGTCATCGACAAGTCGTTCGGCGCGCCGCGCATCACCAAGGACGGCGTCACCGTCGCCAAGGAGATCGAGCTCGGCGATAAGTTCGAGAACATGGGCGCGCAGATGCTGCGCGAGGTCGCGTCGAAGACCAACGACCTCGCCGGTGACGGCACCACCACCGCGACCGTGCTCGCCCAGGCGATCGTTCGCGAAGGCGCCAAGGCGGTTGCCGCGGGCCTCAACCCGATGGACTTGAAGCGCGGCATCGACGCGGCGGTTGAAGCCGTCGTCGAGGACGTGAAGAAGCGTTCCAAGAAGGTCTCGACCTCCGAGGAGATCGCTCAGGTTGGCACCATCTCCGCCAACGGCGAAAAAGAGATCGGCGACATGATCGCCAAGGCGATGCAGAAGGTCGGCAACGAGGGCGTGATCACGGTTGAAGAGGCGAAGGGCCTCGAGACCGAGCTCGAAGTCGTCGAAGGCATGCAGTTCGACCGCGGGTATCTCTCGCCGTACTTCATCACCAACGCCGAGAAGATGATCACCGAGCTGGAGAACCCGTACATTCTCCTGCACGAGAAGAAGCTCTCCTCGCTCCAGGCGATGCTCCCGGTCCTCGAGGCCGTGGTGCAGTCCGGCCGCCCGCTCCTCATCATCTCCGAGGACGTGGAAGGCGAGGCGCTGGCGACCCTGGTGGTCAACAAGCTGCGCGGCGGCCTGAAGGTCGCGGCGGTGAAGGCCCCGGGCTTCGGCGATCGCCGCAAGGCGATGCTGGAAGACATCGCGATCCTGACCGGCGGCCAGGTCATCTCCGAAGACCTGGGCATCAAGCTGGAGAGCGTGACGCTCGACATGCTGGGCAAGGCCAAGAAGGTGGTGATCGAGAAGGAGAACACCACGATCGTCGACGGCTCCGGCAAGAAGAAGGAGATCGAGGGTCGCTGCAACCAGATCCGCGCCCAGATCGAAGAGACCACCAGCGAGTACGACAAGGAAAAGCTGGCCGAGCGTCTGGCCAAGCTGGCCGGCGGCGTCGCGGTCATCCGCGTCGGCGGCGGCTCGGAGGTCGAGGTGAAGGAGCGCAAGGATCGCGTCGATGACGCGATGCACGCGACCCGCGCCGCGGTCGAGGAAGGCATCGTCGCCGGCGGCGGCGTGGCCCTGCTCTACTCGGTGAAGGCGCTCGACAAGGTGAAGTTCGACAACAACGACCAGAAGGTCGGTGTCGACATCGTCCGCCGTGCGATCCTCGCTCCGGTGCGTCTCATTGCCGAGAACGCCGGCGTCGATGGCGCCGTGGTTTCGGGCAAGCTCCTCGAGTCCAAGAACACCAACTGGGGCTACGACGCCCAGACCGGTGAGTATGTGGACATGGTGAAGTCCGGCATCATCGACCCGACCAAGGTCGTGCGGTGTGCCCTGCAGGATGCGGCCTCGGTCGCGGCCCTGCTGATCACCACCGAGGCGATGATCGCCGAGCGTCCGGAGAAGAAGGCGGCCCCGATGGGCGGCCCGGGCGGCGGCATGGGCGGCATGGGCGACATGGACTTCTAAGTCCAGTTCGCACACAGAGCTCTTTCGTCTAGCGAAGGGCCTGCTTCCGAGAGGGAGCAGGCCCTTTTGCTTGGAGCCGAACAGCTGGAATCCCGATCGGGACGCACTACATAGAATTTCGGGGCCTGCATCCGGGAGGAGGCAGGCCCTTTACGTTTCAGGTTCCCGGTAACAGAAGGTATCAGTGCCATGGACATTGCCAGCCTGGTCGTGCTGTTGGCGCAGATCGGGGTCGCAGTGCACGCCTTGCGCACCGGACGGTCATATTGGTGGCTCGCGGTCATCCTGTTCTTCCCGCTGCTCGGTGCGCTGATCTATTTTCTGGTCGAGATCCTGCCGGAGTTGCGTGCCACCCGATCGATGCGCCGGTTCGGCAGCGATGTCGCCAAGGCCGTTACGCCCAATGCCGAGTTGCACCGCCGCGCAGAAGAGCTGAGCGTCTGCGGCAGCGTGCAGAACAAGCTGGCATTGGCCCAGGAATGCATGCGCCGCGGCCATTTCGACGAAGCCATCACGCTCTACGAAAGCGCCCGCGAAGGTCCCTTCGCCGCAGCGCCGGATGTGCTGCTCGGCTTGGCCCGCGCACGGTTCGCCAACGGCGAGCCGCAAGCGGCGCGCAGCCTGCTCGAGGGGCTGGCGCGCGACCATCCCGACTATTATCCGCAGGACGTCGCGATCCTGAAGGCCCGGGCAGCCGATGCGGCGGGCGATTCCGATACCGCCTTGCGCGAGCTGGAAGCGATGCTCGATCGCTCGGTCGGGCTCGAGGCCCGCTTCCGCTATGGCGAGATCCTGGCGCGGACCGGCAAGACCGGGCAGGCGCGGACGGAGCTGAAGAACGTGGTCGAGCACGCCCGCCGTTTCCGCATCGGCCCGACCGAGCGGCCCTGGGCCAAGCGATCGCGCCAGCTCCTAACCAATCTCGGTTAGCCTAGACCAAAGTCGCAGTCCGAAAATGCGCCCTTGTGCAATTCAAGGGTGCCACTCCTGACGATCTCGGCAATAATTCCGTCCGGCAGTCGCTTCCTGCGCCACCACTGCAGGCTTCCCTGCGGCTGCCGTCCAACGAAGACCCAATCGGGCAAATAGATCTGGGAGAGTAGGATGACCGTCATCACCCGTCGCGGATTTGTCGCCGGCGCAGCCGGCTTGGCCTTGGCCGCCAAGGCGCCGTCCGCCCTGGCCAGTCAGTTCGTCAATGTGCTGACAGGAGGCACCAGCGGCGTCTACTACCCGCTCGGCGCCGCCCTGGCGAAGATCTATGGCGACAAGATCCCGGACGTCCGCACCCAGGTCCAGGCGACCAAGGCCTCGGTCGAGAATCTCAACTTGCTGCAGAGCGGCAAGGGCGAGATCGCATTTGCACTTGGCGATTCCGTGAAGTTCGGTTGGGACGGCAATGCCGAAGCGGGATTCAAGGCGAAGCTCGACAAGCTGCGCGGCCTCGCCGCGATCTATCCCAATTACATCCAGATCGTCGCCGCGAAGGAATCCGGCATCAAGACCCTCGCCGATCTCAAGGGTAAGGGACTGTCGGTCGGTGCTGCGAAATCCGGCACCGAGCTCAACGCGCGCGCGATCCTGAAGGCCGCCGGCCTCACCTATGACGACCTCGGCAAGACCGAGTACCTGCCGTTCGGCGAATCCGTGGAGCTGATCAAGAACCGCCAGCTCGATGCCACGCTGCAATCGGCCGGGCTCGGCGTCGCCTCGATCCGCGATCTCGCGACCTCTTTGCCGATCCAGGTGGTGGCGGTGCCGGCGGATCTCATCGCCAAGCTCGGCACGCCTTATGTGGCGAAGGTGATTCCGGCCGGCACCTATGACGGCCAGACCGAGGACGTGCCGACAGCGGCGGTCATCAATTTCCTGGTCACCCATGACGGCGTCCCCGAAGAGCTCGCCTATCAGATGACCAAGCAGCTGTTCGAGAACTTGCCCGACCTGGTCGCCGCGCATAAGGCCGCCGCCGAGATCAAGCTGGCGGACGCCGCCAAGGACATGCCGATCCCGATGCATCCCGGGGCCGAGAAGTACTACAAGGAAAAGGGCGTGATGTGACGACCGTGACCGGATCCGCACCGGTCGCCACCGCATCTGCCGAAGGACCGGCCGGACCGCTCGCCGCGGAGTTCGGCACATCATGGGAAGGGCGACTGCTGTTCTGGATCGCGGTTGCCTTCTCCGCCTATCAGCTCGCCACCGCCGCACATCTTCTCAACCTGCCGAGCCAGGTGGTCCGAGCGCTGCACGTCGGATTCCTGATGCTGCTGGGCCTGCCTTTCGTGGCGCTCTTGTCCGGGCGGGCCGTGAAGACCGTCTCCTGGGTCCTTGGCCTGCTCGGCTTTGCGGTCGGACTCTATCAATGGGTCTTCTACGAGGATCTGTTGCAGCGTTCCGGCGACCCGACCCAGTTCGACATCGTCGCGGGAGTTGCAGGCCTGGCTGTGCTCTTTGTCGCGGCCTGGCGCATCATGGGGCCGGCGCTGCCCATCATCAGCGGCCTGTTCCTCGCCTATGCGCTTTGGGGCGAGTATCTCCCGGCGCCGCTCGACCATCGCCCTTACGATTTCTCGCAGATCGTCGACCAGATGGCCTATGGCACCGAGGGGATCTACGGCATCCCGACCTACGTCTCGTCGAGCTACATCTTTCTCTTCATCCTGTTCGGCGTGTTCCTGGAACGCACCGGCATGATCCAGCTCTTCAACGACGTCTCGCTCGGCGTCGTCGGACATGCCAAGGGCGGTGCGGCGAAAGTCGCGGTGATCGCCTCGGGCCTGATGGGCACGATTTCAGGGTCGGGCGTCGCCAATGTCGTCACCACCGGACAGTTCACCATTCCGCTGATGAAGCGGTTCGGCTATAGCCCGGCCTTCGCCGGCGGCGTCGAGGCGACGGCATCGATGGGCGGCCAGATCATGCCGCCGGTGATGGGCGCGGTCGCCTTCATCATGGCCGAAACCATCGACGTGCCTTATGCCGAGATCGCCAAGGCCGCGGTCGTTCCCGCTTTGCTCTATTTCGGCTCGGCCTTCTGGATGGTGCACCTGGAGGCGGGCAAGCGCGGGTTGCTGGGCCTGCCCAAGGACCAGTGCCCCTCCGCCATCGCCGCCTTGCGCAAGGGCTGGTATCTCATCCTGCCGCTGGCGGCCCTGGTCTATCTGCTGTTCGACGGCTATACGCCGCTCTATTCCGGCACCATAGGCTTGGCGCTGACCGTCGTCCTGCTGTTCGGCGGATCGCTGGCACGCCCGCTGCCGTCACTCCCCCTCCGGGTCCTGTTCTGGGTCGTGCTCGGTTTCGCCGCGGCCTCCTTCATCAAGTTCGGCGTCTGGATCATCGGCGCGCTCGTCGTCTTGCTGATCGCGCTCAACCTTGCGACACGCGGCGGTCGCGCCACGCTGGTCCTCGCCCGCGACGCGCTGGCTGAAGGCGCCAAGACCGCGCTTCCGGTCGGCGTGGCCTGTGCGGTCGTCGGCCTCATTGTCGGCACCATGACCCTGACTGGAGCCGCCACCACCTTCGGCGATTTCGTCGTTTCGATCGGCGAGAAGAGCCTGTTCCTTTCTCTCATCCTGACGATGATCACGTGCCTCATCCTCGGCATGGGCATTCCCACCATCCCGAACTACATCATCACCTCCTCGCTCGCCGGACCGGCGCTGCTGCATCTCGGCGTGCCGCTCATCGTCAGCCATATGTTCGTATTCTATTTCGGCATCCTGGCCGACCTCACGCCGCCGGTGGCGCTGGCCGCCTTCGCCGCCGCACCGATCGCCAAGGAGTCCGGATTGAAGATCGGCATCCAGGCGGTGAAGATCGCCCTGGCCGGGTTCGTCGTGCCGTTTATGGCGGTCTATGCGCCGGCGCTCATGCTGCAGGAAGGCGGGCCGTTGACGACGCAGCTCGGCTTTCCGCTGGCGGTTGCCTACATCGTCTTCAAAGCCTGCATCGCGATCGGGCTTTGGGGCGCCGCCGCTGTCGGCTTCCTGCTGCGATCGCTCGCGTGGTGGGAACGGGCGCTCGCAACCGTTGCGGCTTTCAGTCTGGTCCTCGCGGTCCCGCTTACCGATGAAATCGGATTTGCGCTGTCGACCGTCTTCGTCGCGCAGCATATCTGGCGCGGCCGCGTTCATCGCAGCGCCGAGCATGTCCGGTGAATCTCTGCGTCCTTCTGGGCGGCGGAAAGTCGATCCTCTACGCCACCACCGCTTTCACCCTGGCCTGGACGCATTCGGTGGAGAAGACCCGCTGGGAAGAAGACTGGCGCTTGACCCCGCGCGGGCTGGAGATCGTCGAGGCGCGTGTCGAGGGATCGGGTGCGGGCATGGATATCCCGCCGGAATCCCAATTCGACGGGCGAGTTTGGCATTATCATCCGACGCTGCCGCCGCAGGAGCGCCTCGCACTCGCCCGATCCGGCCGGACCGGCGGGTCATGGCAGATCTGCTTCGCCGGAGTATGCCATGATCTTCCGGAAGAGAATCCGGAGCAGCAGCCGGTTCTGCTCTCGGCCTGCCCTTGAGGCTCCAGATCACGGCACGCGGTGGACGCCGGTGCCCTTCAGGATCAGGTCGTGGGTGTTCTTTTCCTGGATGATCTGGTTGTTGAGGTCGAGGCGGCGCTGCTGCATCTCGATGCCGACATTGTTGGTACAGGCGGCCTGCGCGGAAGCCGACCCGGCCCCCTGGCAATGCAGCAGCGCCTTCGACTGGTCGGTCCGCAGATCATGTGCCTGGTTGCGGAGCTGGTTCTGGGCTTCGCTATGCCGCCGGTTCTCCGCATTGGCGGCGTCGTATTGCTGCGGCGTCTCCTGTGCCTGCACCGCAATGGGGAGCAGCATGGCGAGCGTCATCATCAGGGCGACCAGGATGCCACGGACCCATTCCACGCCGCTCCCCTGTTTATTCGCCCGTGCCGGATCGATCATGGCAATCTCCTTCTCCGGAGATATATGGGAAGCCGGGAAACCGCTCGCCAGGAGCCATGCCACACGCTGATTTTACCATACGTCCGGCGCAGCCGGGCGAGGCACCGGTCCTGACCGCGCTCTGCATGCGGTCGAAGGCGCATTGGGGCTATGACTCCGCGTTCATGGCCGCGGCGGCGCGCCTGCTCAGAATCGAAGAGACGGAAATCGGAGCCGGCGGCGTGCTGGTGGCCGTGCGGGAATCCGAGCTGGCACCCTGCGGCATGGCGGCGATTGTGCCCTTGCGTCGCCCGCACTGGTTCGAGCTCAGCCATCTGTTCGTGGCGCCGGAATGCCTGCGGCTCGGCATCGGGCGGGCGCTCTTTCACGCAGCCGGCGCCGCAGCGGCGCAACGCGGCGCCTCCCATCTCTCGATCCTGTCCGATCCTTACGCCGCGCCCTTCTATGAGCGGCTGGGCGCACGCCGCTGCGGCGAAGCGCCGTCCGGAGTCATGCCCAACCGCATGCTGCCGCTCTTCGCCTTCGCCATCACGCCCGAGCGCCGCGCGGCGGATTGATTCAAATCAAGGCAGCAGCAGGTCGCAGCGGCGATGATGCCGGGACACTGGCGAGGCATGCGCGATGGCGATCGATTCCCCCGAGACGGCAAAGGGTGGTGAGACGGCGAAAGGCGAGACGGCGAAAGCCCTGGCCTTGAAATACGACCGGCCGGTGCCGCGCTACACCAGCTATCCGACGGCGCCGCATTTCCACGCCGGCATCGGTCCCGCCGACCAGCGGGCAAGGCTTGCCGCCAGCGACCCCACTTTGCCGATCTCGCTCTACATCCATGTGCCCTATTGCCGGCAGATGTGCTGGTATTGCGGCTGCCACACCAAGATCGTTGCGCGCTATGAGCCGGTCGCGGACTTCACCGCGCATCTCCGCCGTGAGATGAAATTGGTGGCGGAAGCCTTCGGAAGCCGCCGCCGCGTCGCACAGCTGCATTGGGGCGGCGGAACGCCCAATGTCCTTTCGCCGGACGATCTTATCGGCCTGACCGGCGATCTCCGGCGGTTGTTCGATTTCGATGCCGATACCGAAATCGACATGGAGCTTGATCCGCGCGGAATCGGCACGGCCCAGCTCGCCGCCTTGAAAGAGATCGGCCTCAAGCGTGCCAGCCTCGGCATCCAGGATTTCGATCCGGTGGTGCAGCGCGCGATCAACCGCGAGCAGCCCTTCGAACTGGTGCGCGACGTGATCGGCGGCCTGCGCGAGATCGGCGTCGGCGGCATCAATTTCGACCTGATCTACGGCCTGCCCTACCAGACCCGGGCTGGCTTCGCCCACGCGATCGAACAGGCGCTCTCGCTGGCGCCGGATCGCCTGGCGGTGTTCGGCTATGCCCATGTACCCTGGATGAAGCGGCATCAGCGGCAGATCGAAGAGCATGCGCTGCCCGATCCGGTGCTGCGGGCGGAACTCGCGCGAAATGCGGCCCGGCAGATCGAAGCGGCCGGCTATCGCAGCATCGGGCTCGACCATTTCGCCCATTCGCGGGATCCGCTGGCGATAGCCAGCGACGCCGGGGCATTGCGGCGCAACTTCCAAGGTTACACAACCGACGGTGCGGCAACGCTGGTCGGCCTCGGTCCTTCGGCGATCAGCGAGACGGTCGACGGCTATGCGCAGAACGCCGCTGAGATTCCGATCTGGAGTCGTGCGATCGATGCCGGCCGGCTGGCGACGCAGCGCGGCTTGACGTTGACTGAGGATGACCGCTGGCGCCGGGTGGCGATCGAGCGGCTGATGTGTTTCGGCAAAGTGGATCTCGCGCATCTGGCCGCCGCGTTCGACCTGCCGAACGGCCAGTTCGCCGCCGAGCGCGCCAGGCTGGCACCGCTGATCGCCGACGGCCTCGCCACTCTCTCGGCCGACGTTCTCACGGTAACCGAAACCGGCCGGCCGATGGCGCGTCTGGTCGCGGCGGCGTTCGACACGTATCTGAACGCGGGAGCCGGCCGGCACAGCCGAGCGGTCTAGACATCGGCCGCCAGAACCGGGGTTGTCCTCGGCCTCCGGTTCGGTGAGAATCCGGTTCCGAGCGATCCCGGGGCCCACTCATGCGTGCAAGAACAATCGCACCGCTTTTTTCTCTGCTCGCTGCCTTCGGCGCGATCGGCAGCGCGTCGGCGCAGCAGGATCAGCCTTCGGTGAAGCTCGGCACCAAAACGCTCGAGCTGACCAGCACCGACGAATCGCGCATGCAGGCGAAGATCGACGGCGAGATCCTGGAAGAGGATGCCTTCATCGAGGTCGAGACCTCGTTCGACGACGGCAAGAAAGGCGCCGCCGTTCTGCTGGTCTCAGACGGTGGCAATGGTTGTCCCGGCAATTACGTCGTGGTCTCCGTGGACGAGGCGGGAAAGCCCGCCACGACGGAACCCTTCGGCACCTGCTCCGATACCGCGGAGGCGAGCGCTGCGCAGGGCAAGGTCACCGTGCGCTTCCCGCCGATCGGCGGGCGCGACGGCACGGTCTATCACTGGTCCTTCGCCAAGGGGCTGGAGCCGCCGGTGGCGGAAGCGTTTCAGCCGAAGCCCGGCACCAGCTGGGCAAATGCGAACGCGCTCATCGGCAAGTATCCCTGGGAGGCCCTGGACAATGCCGATGTGCTGGCCGCGTTCAAGACGCTGCTCGGCGCGGACTACAACACCTTCACCAATTATTTCGGCAAGGGCGATCCGATGGATGCGACGCCCGAGGGTGTCATCGTCGGCGACTGCTTCGACGATTCCGCCGAGGATTCCACCAACCTGCTGATCGCCATCGATCTCGCGAACAAGAGAGTATTCGCCGCGATGCAGGACGGGGCCGAAGCGCCGCGGCTTTATCCCGCCAAGGAACAATGGCCGGCCAGCCTACAGGACAAGCTGAAACAGTGGCCGTGAGCCCGCGCCGAACCGCGGTCAGTTCGGCTTGCGCAAAATCGTGCGTCGCGCCGGTCGTGGCGGAGAGAGATCAGCCAACTGACGCAGGCCGTGCAACACCCGCAAGGCGCGGCTCTCCAAAGCGTCCAAGGTGCGGTTCGCGGCGATGAGATCGCCACGGCGGAGGCTGATGCCGATCTTGGTCAGCGCACCGTCCGCACCGACGCCGACGCCGTTCAGCCGCTCCATCATCTGCCCATAAGCCTTGCGCGCAGCAGCGAGATCACCGGATTGAATGGCTTCGACCATCAGGCGGTAATCCTGCGACAAGCCTCTCCTCGGAGCAGCAAAGTCGGGACGGGTCGACGACACGGCGGCATCCTTTCAGCGCATGATTTGCCCGCGTCTTCCTTCACACGGCAGAATCTGCCGAGCGGCCGGCAGATTCTGCCTTTGGAACGAGAGAGCAACGGCGCAGTTCCATTCCAGTACGCGCCAAGTGCTTGTCATCCGGCGAAAAAGTGATTGACCGGCATCACGGCGCTCCAGCGTCAAACGCAAGCGACATGCCGTGTGACAATAGGAATTTGTTGCCCTCCCTGCGCTCTGCGAGCTTCGGGAAGCGCGCCTCCGGAAAGGCTAACCGCGGCGGCGCCTACGCCTGCCGCCATCGCCGTCATCGATCGGCGCGGCAGCTTTGGGTGCGGGCAAATTCACCGCCTTGGCGAGGTGCGGATAAGCGGCGGTCTTATGCGGAATCGCCATGGCGCCGACGAAGTGCTCCTGGAACTTCGGCTCGACCGCGGTCTCGACCTTTTCGACCTGCTTCACCACGCGCGCGATCTCGTCGCGCGAGGCGCGGTTCAAGAGCGCGATGCGGGCACCGGTGCCCGCGGCATTGCCGGCGCTGGTGACCTTGGCGAGATCGCAAT
>Ga0209257_1001615_pt1 | contig 25834 bp, 14 predicted proteins | sample AraplaCvi_mCL_r2_FD_184277 | JGI IMG/M metagenome (GOLD analysis project Ga0209257, IMG submission 184277) | Arabidopsis root microbial communities from North Carolina, USA - plate scrape MF_Cvi_mCL_r2 (SPAdes) (version 2) | ecosystem: Host-associated > Plants > Roots > Endosphere | place: USA...
ACATGGACGGGCGTCGATCCGTATAACATTGCGCGTCCCGGCGATGCGGTTTGCGTACCCCAATCCCCGGCGGGCGTCTGCTTCCTCGATCTCAGCAACAACCCGTTGCCTTACATGCCGAAGCATTCGGGGAATGTGACGCTCCAGTACACGGCGCCGCTCGGTGCCGATGTCGGCGAACTCGGGCTGTCGGCGTCGCTCTTCACGCAGAGCCGGGTCTATTATGTCGCGGCGGCGGCGCGCGATCTGCAGCTCTACCCGGGCGGCCTCGATGCCATTTCGCAAGCACCCTACAGCACCGTCAATTTGCGGGCGGAACTGCGCGACGTGGCGGGATCGGGCTGGAATGGCGCGGTCTTCGTGAACAACCTGACCGACAAGCTCTACGCCACCGGCAAGGTCGCACAGCTTCATACGCTCGGTTTCGCGGCGGCAAACTATGCGCCGCCGCGGATGTTCGGGCTTCAGGTCTGGAAAAAATTCTAGGACGCAAACGCCAGGGAGGCGCAAATATGGCAACGCAACCAATCGGCCAGCGAGTGGACAGTATCTCGCCGGAATTGAGCGCGCGGCTCGACGAGCTGAAATTGTGGGACAATGTGCGCGACCTGGTCGAGGATGGCTACACGATCATCCAGGATCCCGCTGCGCACGCGATCACCGACGAATTGCGCGAGGCGATCCTGCGGCTTTCGCAGACGTCGGAAGGGGAAAACAGGGGGCGGCGCGCGGGTCTGTTGCTCGGCCGCGATCCGGTCTTTGCGAAAGCGGTCACCGTCCCGCGGCTGCTGGCCCTCGCGCAATTCCTGCTCGGCCGCGGCATGCTGCTGAGCCAGCTCCTCGGAACGATACGGGGACCGGGCGGGGGCAATCTCGGGCTGCATGCCGACAATAGCTGGTTTCCCGAGCCGTTTCCCGCTTGGGAAATCATGTGCACCGCCTGCTGGGTCACGGACGAATTTACCGAAGAGCATGGCGCCACGATGATCATACCGGGCACGCACAAGCAAAAGCGTCACCCCCCGAAAGACGTCCGCAAGTCGCTGGAGGGCGCGCAGGCGATCGTCGCGCCGAAGGGATCGATCTGCCTGTGGGACGGATCGGTCTGGCACGGCAATTACGCGCGCAAGACGCCCGGCGAACGGGTCGTGCTTCATACCACCTACACGCGGCTCGGCATGCAACCGATCGACGATTACAGCCACCTCGGCGATGAATGGCTGGAACAGAACTCCTCCGAACTTCGCGGCCTTCTCGGCCGCGACCTTTTCTTCCATTCGACCACCGAAACCAGTGGGCAGACGGATCAGGAAAAATTGCGCCACACCTACCGTATGGTTCACGGTCCGCAGGGATATTGACCGGCAACACCGCACAGGAGACGAAATGAGCGATATCTGGACGGGCAGCGCTATTCCGGGCGCGGAGGCTTGCGTAACGGGACCGCTGCTGGAACGCTACGCGCGCGAAACCCCCGACAAGGTCTTCGCTCTCTTCGAGGATGGGAGCAACTGGACCTACGCGGAAACGCTCGCGATCGTCCGGAAAATGGCTGGCGGTCTCCGTTCTCTCGGCGTCGCTCAGGGCGACTATGTCAACGTGTGGTTGCCGAATGGCCGGGAAACCGTCGCGGTCTGGCTGGCGATCAACTGGCTCGGCGCGATCTATGTTCCGATCAATCTGGCCTACCGCGGCAATATTCTCGAGCATGTCGTCGCGAACGGACGGGCGCGACTGATGATCGCGCAGTCGGACCTTGCCGAACGGCTGCGCACGATCGATCATGCATGCCTGACCGACGTCGTCGTCCTCGGCGATGCTCCCGAAGCGATGGGCGATATACGCTTCCACAAATGGGAGAGCCTCGACGGCGCGCAAGTCGCGGAGCCGGCCCGGGTCATGCCCTGGGACGTGCAGATGGTGATCTACACATCCGGGACGACCGGCCCGTCGAAGGGCGTCCTCGTCACCTATTGCCACAGCTATACGTCGGTCAGCGCGGCGTTCGGCTATGTCGGTCCCGACGATCGCTATCTCGTCGCCTTGCCGCTGTTTCATATCTCGGGAACCGGGGGTGTCCTCCTCGCCCTCTATAACGGCGCATCCTTTGCGCTGATCTCGCAATTTTCGACCTCGAATTTCTGGCGCGTCGTGCGCGAGACGGGGACCACTTGCCTTGTCCTCCTCGGGGTGATGGCCGCCTTCCTTGCCAAGGAGCCGCCGCGGGACGACGATCGCGACCATCCGCTGCGGTCCGTCATGATGGTTCCCTACACCGAGGATGCCGCCATCTTCGAAAGCCGCTTCGGCTGCGAGGTGCGAACCTGCTTCAACATGACCGAGATATCGACTCCGCTGGTGGCTGAGCCCGGCGGCAATCTTCCGGTATCGAGCTGCGGCACGGTCCGCGCCGGGGTGGAAGCGCGGCTCGTCGATGCCCATGACGTCGACGTCGCCGACGGCGAGATCGGCGAACTCATCCTGCGCTGCGATCGTCCTTGGTCGATGACGACCGGTTATCTCAACAATCCCGAAGCCACCGCGGCGGCGTGGCGCAATGGCTGGTTCCATACCGGCGATGCGTTCCGACGGGACGAGGCGGGGAATTATTTCTTCGTCGACCGGATCAAGGATGCGATCCGCCGCCGCGGCGAGAATATCTCCTCCTTCGAGGTCGAGAGTGACGTCTGCTCGCACATGTCGATCCGGGAGGCCGCGGCGATCGGCGTGCCAAGCCCCTTCGGCGAGGAGGAGGTGATGGTCGTCGTTGCGCCCGCGCCGGGTGAGAAGGTCGATCCGAAAAAGCTCATCGAATTTCTGGAGCCGCGCATGGCCGGTTTCATGCTGCCGCGTTACATCCGCACGATGGAGAATTTGCCCAAGACGCCGACGCAGAAGGTGCAGAAGCATCTTCTGCGCGCAGAAGGGATCACCACCGACACCTTCGACCGGCTCGCCTGATCGCCGCGCAGGTGACGGGGCGCCGCGATGGCGCCCCGGCCGGCATCACCAGCTATCGATGAACGGGCGCTTCTTCTTGCCCGTCGCTACGGGCGCGGGAATGCTTTCGAGGCCCGCGACGATGTGCGCCCGCGTTTCGGCAGGATCGATCACTTCATCGAAGTCGAACCCCATCGCAGTGCTGATCGCTTTACCATTCTCATAGGATTCGGCGACGCGTTGCTCGTACCAGCGCTGCCGCTCGTCGAGATCGGCGATCGCCTCCATCTCCTTGCGATAACCCAGCTTGACGGCGCCCTCCAATCCCATGCCGCCGAATTCGCCCGTCGGCCAGGACAGGGTGAAGAAGGGAGCCTGGCTGTGGCCGCCGACCATCGCCATCACCCCGAGGCCATAGCCCTTGCGCAGGACAATCGAGAAGAGCGGTACCGTCAGGTTCGGACCGGTGATGAACATCCGGCAGCAATGCCGGATCAGCCCCGTCTTCTCGGCTTCCGGACCCACCATATTGCCCGGCGTGTCGGCGAGAACGACGATCGGGATGTCGAACGCGTCGCACAATTGCATGAAGCGCGAACATTTGTCCGCAGCATCGGCATCGACCGCGCCGCCCAGATAGGCCGAATTGTTCGCGATCACGCCGACCGGGCGGCCCTCGATCCGGGCCAGCGCGGTGATCGCGGCGCGGCCGAATGCTTCGCGAAGCTCCAGGACCGATCCCGTGTCGCACAATGTCTCGATGATCCGGCGGACGTCATAGGCGCGCAGACGGTTTTCGGGGACCATGCCGCGCAAAAGCCGCTGGTCGGCCGCGTCCCACGAAGGCAGGCGTCCCTGAAAGTAGGAAAGATATTTCTGCGCAATGCGCACGGCGTCGGCTTCATCCTCCGCCAGGATATCGATGACCCCGCCGGCCGCCTGTACCTCGGCGGGCCCGACTTCCTCCGGCGTGTAAACGCCGAGACCACCGCCTTCGATTAGCGCCGGACCCCCGACGCCCATTGTCGTGTCCTTCGTCGCGATCACGACGTCGCAGCATCCCAGCAACACGGCAGCGCCGGCGAAGCAACGCCCGTTTGCGATCGCAATCTGCGGAACGAGCGCGCTCAGACGGCCTTGCAAAGCAAAGGCACGCGTGTTGAAGATGCCGCCGCCGGCTGGCCGGTCGGTGTCGCCGGGACGTCCGCCGCCGCTTTCGGCAAACAGGATGACCGGCAGGCGCCAGCGCTCGGCGAGTTCGAGCATCCGGTCCGTCTTTTCATGATTTTTCAGCCCCTGTGTGCCCGCCTGAACGGTATAATCGTAGGACATCACGACGCAGCGCGAGGCGTCGGCACCGAATATGTCGCCATTCACGCGCCCGATCCCGGTGACCATGCCGTCGGCCGGCGTGGTGCGAATGAGATGGTCGACCGGATGGCGCAATCGCTGGCCCGCGATGACCAGCGAGCCATATTCGATGAAGCTGCCGTCATCGACGATATCGTCGACATTTTCCCGCGCCGTGCGATATCCGCGCGCACGCCGCTTCGCGACGGCATCGGGACGCGCAGCATCCAGCGTCAATGCGCGGCGCGCCTGCAATTCGGCGAGATCGGGGCGGATATGGTCGGGGTCGAAGTCGGCGTTGCTCTCGATGGCCGACAGGCCCACATCGGCTTCTTCGAAGAACAGGATCGGATTGCCATCCGATATCACCGCGCCGACATCGTTTGGCGCCAGGCGGACATAACCAGCGGCTGGCGCGGTGATGACATGCTCGAGTTTCATCGCTTCCATGATCGCGATCGGCTGTCCCGCTGCGACCGCGTGATCCGGCTGCGCCAACAATGCGATCAGCGAGCCGGTCATCGGTGCCGCGATCGCGACAGTTCCGGGGGGCGCCGCCATTGCCCGATCGGGCGATCGCGCGTCGTCGGCGGCGCTGGACGGCGGCTCGGGCCGCAACTGGGCAGCACGTTCGAGAAGGGGCCCTAGATTGCGCTCGACGAAAAGCGTGTCGAACGCACCGCCCGCGATCTCGGGATGTTGCAACAATGCGCGCAGAAAGGGGAGATTGGTGTCGATGCCTTCGACGGCGAACTCGCCGAGAGCGCGGTCGGCCAGACGCGCCGCGTTTGCGAAGCCGCCCGTCGGCGCGGTCGCGACGACCTTGGCGAGCAGGCTGTCGAAGCGGGGATTGGGCTGATATCCCTGGCTTGCGCAGTCGTCGACGCGCACGCCGGGCCCTGCGGGCACTTCGTAACGGCGAATGCGACCGCCGGACGGCCGCGGCGTCCCGTCGGCAGCGATCGATTCCGCATTTACGCGCGCCTGAATGGCGACGCCGCGCGGGGCAGGCACCTTGTCCTGCCGCAGATCGAGGTCGAGGAGCGACGCCCCGCTTGCCAGCGCCAACTGGATGTCGACCAGGTCCAGCCCCGTCACCGCTTCCGTCACCGTATGCTCGACTTGCAGCCGCGCATTCGCCTCGATGAAGTAAAAGTCACCGGTATCGAGATCGATAAGAAACTCCACCGTCCCGACGCCGCGATAGCTCACAGCCCGGCCGATCGCGACAGCAGCATCGAACAATCGCTGCCGTAGCGCGGGCTCCAGACCGGGGGCAGGAGCAATTTCGACGATTTTCTGCCGCTGGCGCTGCAAGCTGCATTCGCGGTCCCACAGATGGACGATCTCGCCCGTGCCGTCGCCGATGATCTGCACCTCGACATGCCGCGCCCGGCCGACGAGCTTTTCGCAGTAAACGGCGTCCGAGCCAAATCCGGCAAGGGCTTCCGAACTGCAGCGTCGATGCGCCTCCGCGACAGTCTCGCGGTCGGTGACCGGCCGCATCCCGCGACCGCCGCCGCCGGCGACCGCCTTGATCATCATCGCTCCGTGACGATCGAAGAAGGCGAGGGCCTGTTCGACGTCGACCGGGCCCTCGCTTCCGGGCGGAACGGGGATATCGGCCGCCTGCGCAATCGCGCGTGCCCTGGCCTTGTCGCCGAGCGACTCCAGCGTCGCTGCAGTGGGTCCGACGAAGACCAGGCCAGCCTCTTCGCAGCGCCGGGCAAATTCCGCCGTCTCGCTCAGAAAGCCGTAACCTGGATGGATCGCGTCACAGCCCGCCTCGCGCGCCGCGCCGACGACAGCTGCGACATCGAGATAGGCGGCGGGGCCATGTCCCGGCAGCGCGATCGCCTCGTCGGTCCTCCGGATGTGCAAGGCGTCGCTGTCGTCGGCGGAATAGATGCCGACGGACGGGATTTCGCGGGCGGCGGCTGCGCGAGCGATACGGACGGCGATCTCGCCGCGATTGGCTATCAATAGTTTCCGCATCATCTATGCCGCCGTTTCGCGTGCGATACGGTCGTGCAACTGGCGCAAGACCGCCATCACCGGTTCCGACGCCTTGTGGCTTCCGACGTGGACCGTCATGCGGCCCTCGGCGATCATGGCGCGCCGGTGATCATTGGCCGCGTCCAGCATCTCTTTCGTCGCTCCGTCATAGATCAGCATCGCTCCGGGCAGCGCCGCGGCTTGCTCGGCAACCAGCGCAAAATCGGCGTCGGGATCGGGGGCATCGCCGAACCGGACGCCTCCGCCTTCGATCCGTGCAGCCCAGAAGCCGGTTCCTCCATCGGGCGGAACGGACGTGAAGGTCTCCGACAGCGAGAAATGATGGCCGGCCAGACTTTCGCCGTGCTCGGTCACCAATTGCTCAAGCAACTCCTTGATGCGTTCGATCCACTGTGGGCTGGCAAAAATCATCGTCATTCTTTCGATTCCAGTTCGTGCAGGATGCGGGCATGCTTGTCGCGGTCGAGGTCGTAGAACCACATGATCGACATCGAGATTGCGGTGAAAACGAGCATCATCGGGCCGTATAGAAGTGCGAGATGGATGGCGGCTTCGCGCGGTACTGCATCGACCGCCACGCCTTGCGGGAAGCGGATCAGGTCGAGCGCGATCCCGGCCAGTGCTCCACCGATTCCCAGCGACGCCTTGCGCGTGAACGCGCTGACGCCGAACAGGAAGCCCTCGCTCCGGCTCTTGAACCGCAACTCATAGGCATCGGCGATGTCCGCGAGCATGGCGCCTGCGATCACCATCGCCGGGCCCCCGGCAAGCGATGCGAAGAAGGCCGCCGCGGCCAGCAGGGCGGTCAAGGCTTCCGCGTTATCGGGAGGCGTGAGGATGCCCGCTTCTCGAAGGCCGATCGGCGCCACGTTGAGCGTGACCGACAACACCACAGAGGCCACATAGGCCGTGCGCTTGTCGAACCGGTCGGCAAGCGCGCGCGCGAAGAGCGATCCCAGCATGAAACCGGATGCTGCGCCCAGAAATACCCATTGGATGCCCCATGTGGGCAGCTTCCAGTAGAAAGTGTTGACGTGCACCGCGAGGGCCGCCTGTACGCCGCCGAGCACATAGGAAATCAGGATCGCGACGAAAAAGATCGTGAAGGTCCGCAGCCGGAAGGCGTTGACGAGATTGCTTAGCATGGGTTCGTGGATCTGGCCTCGGCCCTGCGACTGCATCCGGGAATAATATTGCAGCGCACGTTTCTGGGTCGTCGCGGCGGACACCAGGATTACAATCAGCGCAATTGCGCCGCAGGTCATCGCGAGCGGCGGATAGGCCGCCTCGTTCAACTGTCCCTGCGGATAGTCGGGGGTCGCGTGAAAAAATAGGCTGAAAGCGATTCCGAGGACGAGCAACCGTCCTGCGAAAGCGAAGATGTTCCGGTAGCCGGAGACCGAGATCCGTTCCCTGAAGTCGGTCGAAAGTTCGGCACCGAGCGCCATATGGGGGATGAAATAGACCGACTGCATCAACCGGCAGAAAGCGGTGAAACCGAGCAACCAGAAAAACGTCCCCCATTGCCCGAGGCCGGCCGGCGGATCGAAAAGCATATAGAGGGCGAAGGCGAGCGGTACGGGAGCGAGATAGAGATAGGGATGCCGGCGACCGAGCCGCGTGTTCGTGCGGTCGGACAATTGCCCGATCAGCGGGTCCGAAATGCCATCGAACAGCAACGCGATCAGAAGCGCGAGCCCGACCAGCGAGCCTTGCAGTCCGATGACCTGGACATAGTAGAAAAAGAGAAAGGTCTCGAGCGTCGCCGTCTTCACGCCCTCGGCCATTTCGCCGAGGCCATATCCCAATTTGGTTCCGATCGAGAGCCGCTCGTTGCTCCTGGTCTCGGCAGCCGCATCTCCGAGGAAGGGCGAAGGCGCACAGGTGACCGCCGGGGCATGTCCCGGAACTGCTTCCCTCATCCTTCTCTCCGTTTCTGAAGGCGTATCGATACGCTCGCGAATCTATTTATGGTAATGTGTTACCATCGGGATGCCATCACGCGATCAGCTAGTCAATGTCGTGGGTTGCAGGCGGCGAGACACGCGATATACGGCAACGCTATGACGGATGTCGAAGACGTGACGGGGCGGGGTGGCCATATGTCCGGGAAGGCCGCAACCTTGCTGGAGGCGGCGCAGGCAATTGTCCGCGAAACGGGGAATTTTGATCTTCCGATGCGAAAGCTCGCGGCGCGCGCGCAGGTCAGTTTGCGCACGCCCTATGAAGTGTTCGGGTCGAAAAACGGAATTATCCGCGCGCTGCTCGTTTCGGAACAGGATGAGTTCCGCGAGATCGTCAGAAATTATCGCTCGATCGACCGGCTCGAGATGTTTTTCGACCGGACATTGCTCGGCATGGATTTTTATGCGCGCGAGCAGCCCTTCTACAGGGCCCTGTTTCGGGCGACGCAGGCCTTCTCGGGCGGCGACGAGACCGAACCCGCCCGCGAGATGCTCTCTGTCTACGAAAACATGGTCCGCCGGGCGATCGAAGAGGGCTTCCTGCGCGACGATCTGAACATCACGAACATCGCCGAGATCCTCACCGACCTGTTCGCGGCGAACCTGCGCAACTGGGCATCGAGCGATTTCGACATCTGGCTGGCCGGGCAGAAGATCTGCTTTGGATTCTCGCTCGCACTCGCCGGCGTGGCCGCGCCGCAATGGGTCGAGCGGTTGCACGCGAGCGCCCGCAATTACGACAGGGCGATCCAGGATTATCTCGACGGAAAAGAGATCCCCCCTAGGTAATTCCGCGCTTCTGCCAGAATTCCGATCCGTGAACCTGGTCATAGGTTTTCCGGAGCAATTCCCGGTCGTTCTGTTTGAATGTGGGGCTGCGACCGAGAAAGATTTCACGGCCCAATAGTCGGGGCAGTTCCGGGTCCTTGCCGTTGAACCACGCCTCGTCCAAATGGTCGTAATTCTCGATCGGCTGCATGCCGATGCGCGCGTAGGTCATGTGGAGCACGATACGTTCTCCGGGGATCTGGCGGGGATAATTGCCGTGCCAGACCGACCCGTCCCACAGGCATATCGCACCCTTGGACGCGACGATCGGCTGCGCGCCCTGCGGCTCTGCCCGTTCGTCGGGGGAGGGATGGCGTTTCAGCTTGTGCGAACCAGGCACAACGAGGGTCGCTCCTGACTCCTCGGTGAACTCGTCGGTGACCAGGCAGGCCGTACACATGATTTCCCATTCCGGGAAGGGCGCCGGAAACCAGCTATTGTCGGCGTGCAGGCCGAGAGAGCCTTTCCCCTGCCGGCGCCGAGAGCCTGATAGCTGCGAGAAGAGCGCGCCTCGTCCGAGAAGATACTCGACCAGCGTCAAAAGCTTGGGCGTCGATATCGCATCGGCGAAAATCGGATCTTCGCCCAATATGGTGAACCGCGTCGGCGCTTTTTCTTCCTCGCTTGCCGGCACGGCACGAATGATGGCTTCGCGCACTTCGTCGGCGATGCGGTCCGTCCGCTCGTCATGGAAGACCGTGTAACCCCACCGATCGAGCTCGGCGATATTTTCCTCAAGCCCCTGTTCGCGAATGCGATCTTGCAGTTGCTGCATATCCAGAATCTCCTCACAACAAGAGGTAACGCGTTACCAGAAAGTTGCAATCCTAAAGTTTCTTGCTCGGCTCGTGAACCACTCCACCGGCAAGCAGGTCCTATTCTCGAGCAGAGTCCGCAAGCTCCTCAGTGCGCCCTTGAATCTTATTTCGATCGTCATCGGTTTAGCGATGCTCATCGCCGGCCCGGTTCTGACCTCCATGCAGACAGTGCCTTCGGTCCGTGCGACGAGAATCTGGGCTGGCTGTTCGTCAAGAGCATTTGGGCGCTGCTGATGGGTGTTTTCCGGGCGATGTTTTCTCAACGAGCGTCTTGCCGCCATAATCTGTACGAATGTTTCCAGCCTTGAGAATTCTGTTCCCGGCCGCCCGTGCGACGCGATGGGCGCTAAGACCGGGCCGGAGAGTGCAAAACCTTCGACCTCGTCAAATTGATAACCTGCCTCACAGGAAGAATGATTTTCGTGGCCTGGAACGCGCGATGGCCCGACCTATCCGCGCCATCGGCGGCCGGTGCGTCGCGCGATTGGCGTCGTTCCCTCGGGCGGTCCGTTGGCTTCCTCCGCTTCGTCAGATGCCCGTACCGGGAAAGGGAAAGCCGCCCGGGGGGGACAGATTGCGACGGTAGTGCCGCCGCAGCCGCGCGTCGCATATCGCATATCCCCAATTTATGAGGCGTTCCTGGTAGTTCCGCGTCTTTCGCCTGAGATCCGTTGGCGTGAGGGCGAGCTCGCGTGCCCGAGAAACCGGGCAGGGAAGTATCGGATCTATCGCCTCCACGGCGGGGTTCGCGCCGATCGGGAAGAGCGTGCCGGTGCGACCGGACACCGGATCTTTGGAATGGAAGCTCGCGACGAGCTGCCGGGCGCGAATCGCGCCGACCTGGTTCTGGATGATGGACAAGGCACGATAGGCATGAAGGCCCCATCGGCGCGAAGGATGCGGCTGGACCGCAAGTGCCGCCCCTCCGTCGCTCGCGAGGATCGTCCGGTAGCGCTTCCATGCCGTCTCGAGCCCAAGATTGTCATAGACCCCGCCATCGGTCAGCATCCGCCTGTTGCTGGCCGACAGCGGCATGCCGTCGCTCCCGATCCATTTCTCCGGATCCACCTCGATATCGATCGGTGAGAGAAAAGGCGGGAAGGCGCTCGATGCCGCGACTGCACGGGCGAGGGAGATCTGCGGACTGGAAAACCTGCCGCTCTGCCAGTCGCCCATATAGGGCTTCGAAAAGCGCCACAGTGCACCATTCTCGACATTGGTCGCATTGATCACGAAGCGTGGTGCGTCCGGCAGGTCCTGCAGCGTCAGTTTCCTGAAGAGATAATGGCGATAGGCCCATTCGACCCAGTAGCCGGGGCGATTGTTGGCGAGCGCGCCGATGGCGATGGCAGGAAGGTCGATGCTGCGCGAGGCGAGCGCCCGTACCGGCTCGACGACGAGCCTCTCGAAGCTCTGGCCCTTGTCGGTCCAGTCGAGGTCGGTCCAGACCGCGCCGAGACGGGCAGCGGTGATCGAGCCCCCCGAAACGCTCGAGATGCGCTGCACGTCGCGAAGGATGTCGGCTTCGTTGAGACGCCAGAGCGTTCCCAGGTGAAAGAGCATGGCGCGATAGCCGCCGCCCGAGAGCGTCAGCGCGATCCCGTCTGCCGGCGGTCTGGTTCCGCGGTCGACGACCGGGGCTGCGCCCATGTCGACTTCGGTCTCGGACATCATGCTTCCTCCAGAAATCGGTGGACTCGACACGCGCGCAGCCGCGACCGCGTTAGAAATCCGGTCTCGACGGATCGGCTACTGGCCACAGCGTGCAGGGATCGGCCCCAGCCGCGATATCTTCCGATATGGGGACACGGGCGAAGCCATTCGGCCAGACTAGGGGCCATTCGATCGCCGCTTGCGGGGCAGGGGGCCGGGAGGCCAGATGCGATAGTCGACGAAAAGCTCGTTCCCCTCTTCGAGCCGCGCTGAAAAGTCGCGTTTGCGGCCGTAGGGCGTGACGTCCTCGTCGTCCTTCCAGCGCCGGTCGCCGCGGACGAGCCGGCCCTGCGTGCGTTCGAGGAGTGCCTTTCTGACCTCGGGATTGGGCATCAGCCAGCCCGGCGGTCTCCCCTGGCTCTTCGCTTCTTCCTCGACCGTCGACACGAGGGCGACGAGGTCGTCCCGCGTCATCATCGCGAGGCCCTGCCCCTTGAGGGTGGCGTTATGGCTGCCATGATGCCCGACCTTGTAGAGCGCCGTCGCGCCCAGGATTTCTTCGGCGCTCCAGCGCCGGTCGGCGAATCCATAGTCCTGATCGTGCCATGACAGCCAGTTGCCCACCTGTGCGTCGGCCGCGAAGAGCATGAACCGGTCGTCCGGAAGCCGGATTGCGAGCACGAGACTGGTGTTGTTCGTATCGCTGTCGAGCTTCAGCGCCAGCGAGGCCGGCGCCTGGAAGTTGGCGCCGTCGATCCGACGCTCGCTTTGCGACTGCCCCTGCTCGTCGAGCTTGTCGTAATAATGGGTATGGAACCAGTCGGCGATGCCGGCTGGCGTGTCGGGGCTCGTGGTCCGGTTTTCGACGTCGCTCTCGTTCAGACCCGCGTGATAGCGCGGCGCGAATGGCGAGCCGAGGGCCAGCGCGCCACCATCCGACGCGGTCCCGTCGACGCCGAACAGCGAGTAGTTGGCGAGCTCTTCCTCGGTGTAATCGGGTTCGTCCGATGCACCCGTCGCGCTACCCCCCCGGTCGAGATAGGTCTCCTTGTTCGCGCCCGAACTCGGAAGGTCCTTGAACAGCCTCTCCTCATTGCGCGGGGGCCCCAGGACGGCGACCGGCAAGCCGATATCGAGCGGCAGCTCGACCACCGATCCCGGCTCAAGATAATCGACATCCTCGGCCAGCGCGGTCAGTTCCTCAAGGATCCGGGCGCCGGTGAGCCGGCCACCCGGCGCGGCGGCGGTGCCCGGAGGATCGAGCGGACCGATGAAGCCGTTGAGGTCGCGCACCAGCTTTGCCGCGGGGTCATCGATCCGATGCTCGTCGAGCGCCAGTGCCAGCCGGCTTACGGCCTGTTTGCGCTTGTCGAACCGCGCCCGCAGCGCCCGCGCCTGCGGATCCTCGGGCCGTTCGGTCCAGGCGAGCCACAGGCGCCGGTATCGGATGCGCGCGCCATCGAGCAATATATCTTTGGCCTGCGCAAATCCGGACAGGTGATCCCAATGCTCGTGCGTGACGACCAGAAGATCGACGACGCCGCCCGTCGTGGCGGCTATGTCCCTGGCAACGGCCGTCATCCGCTCCGCGGCGCGGGGCAGCCCCTGCAGAAGACCGCAATCGATCAATATATGCTGGCGCGCCGCGCCGGTCGTTTCGACACGGAGCAGGAAACAGTCGCCGAGCAGGCCGCGGTACATGCGCACCGTCAGGGCTCGCAACTCGGTCATCGTCCGCTCCGATGCAGGAAAGCGAAGGGTTCTGGCGGCGAGGCGCCGGGCTGCCCCGTGAAGGTGAGGGCATCCGGATCGCCGAGCAGGAAACCGCGCTGCTGTGCGAGCCGTCCATCGTCATCGATGCGTTTGCGCACCACGCGGCGGACACGGCCGTCGCTGAGGTCGACGAGAAGCGTCGCGCCGCCCCGGAACCAGAAGTCGGGCTCGGCCGTCTGATCCGTGCCTCCGGCAAGCTCCCCCTTGTCCGCGGCCGCCTGCACCGCAGGATCGAAATAGCCGCGCCGGCGCTGGGTGACCTGGATGATAAGCTGGTGAAGGGACTGGCCGTCAGGGCCCTGTCGCCGGGCAACGCGCACGCTGTGCACCTCGACCCGCGGTTTTTCGCCGCGGAACATGACCGTCTGCTTGTCCTGATGGAATTCGAGAGGGCGAAGACAGATGCCGAGCAGATGCTCCCATTCCTCGTCGTCTTCCTCCGACTTGGCGAGCCACTGCTGGATCATCTTCTGGTTGTGCTTGACGATCAGCGTCGCGAGATCTCTCAGATTGCGGCGCTCGATCGCATCGGGGGTGATGTTGCGGGGTTCTATATATGCCTTGGCGCCTTCCGAGGCGTTTTCGCGGAGGTCGGTCGACAGGGTCGCCGGGTCGTAGACGACGTTGAGAAGAAGCCTGGGCAGCACCTCGGCGAAGGACGTGTCGGCACTTCGCGTCTCGCCGCCGGACGGCCGCCCGGCGTTCGCGAACGGCGCGGGCTCCTCCCACAGCAGCGTATCGACGGTAACGAAGTCGCATCCGCGAACCGTCACGCCCCGCTTGCGGAAGGCTTCGGCAAAAGCGACACGGTAGTGCCGCCTGTCCACTGGCACCAGATCGGCATCGGCGGTCAGGATCGCACGCAGATATTCTCCGAAGGTCACATCGACCGGCGGCAGATAGTCGAGCCCCCTGATGCACATCCTGAGCACATGGTCCGCTGCCTTCTGCGCTTCGACGACGAGACGCTCGATCAGCTCGACCGACATGTTCGCGGTATCGCCGCGCCGGCGGCCGGCGAGACGGAACAGATCGTCGGTCCGCTGCTCGAATATGGTGACGAAGACATCGAACACCGCCGCGACCAGTATCTGCCCGCGCTTGTGCGGCTGGGTGATGCGGGCGTTGCGGTCCGGATTGAGCCGCCCGTTGGCGGCAAGTTCCTTCTCTTCGTCTTCGACCATCTGGAGCGCGAACCGCAGCGGGCCCTCGCGCCCCGTTCCCCGCCCGAACTGCTGTGCCAGCCCGTTGAGCAGGCTGACCGACCGCATCGCGCCGCCCGACTTGCGCATCTCGTGCCTGACGACCGCGGCAACGGTGAAATGCTGGAACAGCGCGATGATATCGGCAAAGGCCTCGTGAAAGGCGAGCGCATCGGCATTGCAGGACTCGATCGAGCGCGGCCACATCCCATGCAGGATTGCGTGCGCCGTCTCGTGCGCGACGATGTCCTGCGAGAGGCAGGTGAAGATCCATCCGCCCCCCGTCCCGTCGCGAGCCGGCTTGCCGCGGAAATAGCCGAAGAGGAGCGCGGCCTTCTGCGGACTGTAATAGGCGTTCGCCTCACGCATGGCGTGCGGATATATGCGAAGACGTTTGATATAGTCGCGGTAGCGAGGAGGCCCCTCTGCGCCTGCCGTCCGCCGCGGAGGCTCGCGCATCCAGAGCACCATTCGTCCCAGCGCACGCTCGAACGTGCGGATCGTCTTCATCGCGACCGCGAATACCATCTGCTGATGGAACTGGGGATTGCCGTCCGAAGGGGGAAGGCCGTGCTGCGCGAGGAGCATCGGGTCGTCGAGATCGACAGGCTGATAGAAGCATGCGCTCGCGGGGTCGTAATCGACGACTTCCAGATAATCGTTCACCGGCCCCTTCGCGAGAGAATCTTCCCACGGCTCCTCCCAGGGCAGCTCGACGATCGCGTCGTTGATCGGCGCCGTGTCGAGTTCGATCGATGCCTGCGGGTCGAACGCGAAAACCCGGAGGCAACGGCTCGACGGCTTGGTTGAAAGACTGTGAGCCGGCCCCATACCCCCGCTCCTCGCGACAGAATTGCCCCCGGAGTCGAATCTCCGGGCTCCCCGGCGTCGAGAATGTCCGAAAAGGGCGATGTGACAATCGAAATCCGGCCGGTTCGCCGATCTTTTAGGTCCGTTTTGGCTGTAAACGTCCGCCGATCGGTGGGCGAGGAACCTGGTGATGCCGAGATCGGCTACGGGTTGCCGATCCGGGCCGCACCGGTCGGTTGCCTGTCAAGAGTCGATCGGGTCATGCCGGCGGCGATCCTGCGGGGCTTTGAATGTGGCTGGTTTGTCAGTTCGGCGGATGCTCCGGGGTGCATTCGATGTGCCCGCCGATCAGATAGGCGGCAAGGATCCGCGGCGCAGCCGAGGGAACGCCCCGGTTCCAGCGCAGGAAGGCCATCGCGTCATGATCCGCGGGATCGAGCAGGTCGGGCTGTCGGAATATTCGTTGATGTTCGGGGCTGCCGCTAGACGTCAAACCGTAGGATCCGTTTCTCGGCCATGGGTTGAAAGGAGACCACAAGGGTATGACGACGTCGAGAAACTCCTCGGGCAGGCTGTTGTCGTAACGCTCGCCTGCGAGCGCCTGCAGGTATCGGCCCGCCGCGTCGGTGCCAAATGCGCCCGAGAGCCGCGCGAAGCTCTGCCCAAGTCCCTGCGGCACGCACAGCACCGAGAGAAGATGCTCCGACTCGATCTCGGCGACGGCGATCGTCCAACGCTGAGTGAGCAGCGTGTCGACGAGTCCTGGCCAGATGGCGTCGGCGAACATCGCTTCCGGAAAGGCGAATTTGATCGCTGCGCGCTCGGCGAGATAGCGCGTGTCGGCGGCAAGAAGCAGCTCGCGAGGCACGCGCGCGACCTTCCGCGTTTGCCGCGAGCTCCCATAGCTCGCATCTTCGGGCGGGATCGGGAGCAGGATCAGCAGATGACCGCAGAGCCAGTCGGTAATGCCTTTCCACTGCGCCTTGTCGGGCATGATCCATGCCTTGCGGTCGCCGTGGCCATAGCGATCGGTCCCCGTGGTCCAGATCTTGCCGGTTCGCTCGCCCGCGTCGAGCAGCACGTCGATGCTCGCGGCCGCCCGGAAACGGCGTTCGGCAGTTGCCCTCCGCGCAAGGTCGGCCTGCGAGACGGGTGCGAGGCCGGCCTGGCCGCCGGCCTCCTGCCGCAGACGGTGCATGGTGCGAAGCTCCTCTACCAGCCATTTCACATGGTTGTCGCGCTCCGCGGTGGTCAGGCGGTCGAGAATGGCGCTGGGATCGACGAGGTGCTGCACCATCTGGATCACCGGCGCCGCTTTCGCGGCGCCCGACGACCCGCAGGCCTGTCCGCTCGCCTCGATCCGGTCGCGCTCGAAATCGAGCCGCACCGAATGCGCTGCACTGCTGCATCCATAACGCGCATGGCACGACGACAGGTCCGATCCGCCGACGAGGATTTCCTTGCCCCGCCGGCATGCACAGAACAATGCGGCGCCCGATCGCAGCGCGGCTTCGCGAAAGTCGTTGCGGGGCAGGCCGTGCTTGCCGCCGGCGCTGACGAGGACGGCCCGCGGCCTCAGCCACTGCCAGACCTCGTCATACGCGTCGAGCTTCTCGCCAACGTGCGAGAGCGACCCGTGATGCGGCGCCTTCACGATCTCCAACCCCAGACCCGCCGGATGGTTGGCCATGAGATAGGTGAAGCTCTGGAGATCGCCCGTGAACAGCATGCGCTTCGGCACCCCGCCGATGTCGGCCTCGACGAGCAGGACGAGCGAGGTGTCGTTGAGCACCGAATTTCCGAAGAATTCGGGCTCGATGCCATAATCACGCGCGGCTTCGGCCACCAGCGCGGCCGGGTCGCGCGGTATGTCGATGTCGCGCGGCAGGGAGGGCGGCAGCGCGGCCGGAACCCGCCGGGGGTCGATCTCGCCGGTCCGGATCGCGTCCCTGAGATCGGCGAAACGGTCTTCCTCGCCCGCGCCGCCATCGGCATCCAGCAGCCAACCGATCGGCATCGGCTGCTGGAGAAACAGCGACAGCGCATCGTCCCCGACGAGGAGGCGCTCGATCAGCCGGCCTGGGGGGGACAGGAGCCGGAGGCGAAGGCCGCCATCCTCCGACTGCCACGATGCATGCTCCACCGGCCACGAAATCACGGTGCGGTCCCTTATGGCGTCCTCGAGCTGCGCAGCGACATCGAGGCCGCGTCCGACCCGAGCCGGAAAGAGCCAGCGATGGCGCTGGAACGCGGGAAGGCAGGGGCCCCAGTAGCGCGCGATCGGCAGGCGAGACGGACGCTGCGCATATTCGAGGAGGCCGTCGACATGGTCGGCGTCGGTGTGGCTGAGGACCATGAGATCGACCTGCCTGGCCTGAAGTCCTTCCAGTGCTCCCGCCAGCTTGTCGCCGCCGCCGCGCGGCCCGCCGTCGATCACGACGACGCTCGCCTCGCCCTTGTCGGGCTGCCATTTCAGGATGAAACAGTCACCATGGCCGACGGCCACCATCTCGATCTGGAGTTTACCGGGCACGGGCTGTTCGTCCTTCGCACTGATGAAAGGGATCGGGGAAGGGCGATGCCGCTTCGATGGCGGGGCGTACCATGGTCAGTCGGCCTCCACCTCGGCGATCAGGCGGGCAAGGCGCTCGCCATTCTCGCAAAGCCGATGATATTCGCCGCGCTGCTCCAGATGGTCGAAAATGCGGTCGAGCAGGGGCGCGTCGGTCGCGAGCATCGCCGCGCTTCCGTGCCGGAACCCGAGTTCGGCCCTCAGGCCCGCCGGTCGCTCCGCGAACACCACGCCGCGCTCGGGCTCCAGAAAAACGTCATGCACACGGCGATAATAATGATAGGAGGCGCGCGCCGCCGGACGGTGAATGCAGACGAATTCCTTCGGCCATGCCGCGAGATCGGTCTTGCTCCAGCCGGTGAACAGGTCGCCGCGCGGCCATGTGCCGATCCGCTCCCGGTCCCTGTCCGATAGCAGCGGTTCGCTGCGTACATCGTCACGCCGTACGAGTTCGCGCGCAGCCTCCGCACGGTCTTCCATCCTGGCGGCTCCGGTGGTGAACGCAAAGCCGGTTCCCCGAAACCGCTCGGGGTCGGCCGCGACGGCGTGCAGGAGCGAGGGTGCGTCAGTCGGGATCGGGCGGCGCGTCGGCCCCCATCCGGCCGGACGGGCATTCCAGCTGGCCTCGGCGGCCGCGAGCGCCTCCGGCCCTATCTTGCGGCTCTTCTTCCAGAGGCCCTCGAACCAGATGTCGGCCGCCTTGAAGCTTTCGCTATCGGGCTCGACCAGAATGCCGGCTTCGATCAGCCCGGAAGCGCCGCCAAATCCGATCCCGTTGTCGGACGCGTTGGCCGATCCGATGATCGCGCCGCGCTTCGACAGATAGACCTTGGCATGCAGGCGTTCGACATGGCGCAGGGCCTTGTTCGACGGCGCTCCCAGGAGAATGAGTTCATCGGGGTTCGTGCCGCCAAGCGACAGGTCGCAGAGAATCCGGGCGTCGGGATGACCGGTTCCCGGAAAGAGATGGGCCGCCGCCCCGCTTCCCCAGAAAGCGACGGCGCATCTTGCGTCCTCCCCCGCCATCAGATCCGCGATCGCAGCTCCAAGATCCGCTTCCGACAGAAATCGACTTTGCAATCCGGCCCCCCGCCTGGCATTCAGGTGAGGTCAGTTTGCCACGATGCGACAGCATTGAGAAGCCGGCCATCGGGTTGCAGCCGCGTGGTTTCCTGACAGGTCAGCCCCGCAACCTGCCTGCAGGCCCATCGGCGTTTTTACATCCGAAACGGTTCTTCCTGCATATTGCGAATCGCAGGTTTTGATATAGCTCGAACGCTTGGAGGGGGCGTGGCAACTGTAAGGGTAGGGGTTCGCAGGGCGGGGCGTGTCGTTGCGACCATAGAGCGTCCCCTGCGCAACGCATCGGGCGGCCCTGCCGTCGCTTACCAGCGCCGGATCTGGCGTCTTGCCGATGGTCACATCGACATCGATGGTCCCAGTCTCGATGACGAGCCCTTCCGGCCGATGACAGCGGCTGCGGCTGCGGCTGCGGCCGCGGCCGGGACGAGGCAGGCGTCACCGCCGCCACCCGGACCTGTACCGACCCTCCTCGCGGACCTTCCCTTCGTCGCGGAAACCGACGATTCCGCCATACGCGCCGCCATCATTGCTGCACCCGCGTCGGTACGGCAACTAGTCGATGCCGGGCCCGGGACCGGCAAGACGGAGCTCGCGGCAAGGCGCCTTGCCGGCCTTCTCGGCAGCGGACTGTCCGCAGGCCAGATTCTCGTGCTGAGCTTCTCGCGAAGCGCGGTCCGCACCCTGACCCGGCGCATGGCAGGCATCGGCCAGTCGGACAGCCGGGTGGTCGAGGACCTGCGGCATCTGTCGGTCCGCACATTCGATTCATGGTCCTTCAGAATGCTGCGGCTGATGGGTGAACAGCCACGGACCCTTCTGTCGCGCACCCACGACCTGAATATCGCTGCACTTGCCGGACTCGCGGCCGGCCCGCGACGCGACGAGCTGCGCGCCTGCATCGGTGACCGGCGCCATCTCATCGTCGACGAGTTTCAGGATCTTCCGGGGGTAAGGGGAGATCTGGTCCTTGCCCTGCTCGCACTGCTCTCGCCTCCGGGAACCGAAGGCTGCGGATTCACCATTCTCGGAGACCCTGCCCAGGCGATCTACGCTTTCGCACGCGGACAGCGCATCGACGGGACACCATATCCGCCGCCAGCCGAATACTGGCGGGAGGTCCGCCGGCTTTACGGCGACGGTCTTGTCCTGCGCTCCCTGACACAGAACCATCGCGCGACCGGGGATCTTGCGCGCCTGTCATCAGGCCTGCGTTCCGTGCTTCTCGGCGACCAGCCCGATGCCGTGAAGCTACAGGTCATGCTCGGGGCCATCGCATCGCTTCCGGATTCTCCGCAGCCCCTCGGACCTGATCTCCTCCAGTCCGGCAAGGGGGAAAGCAGGGCGATCCTCACCCGTACCAACGGCGAGGCGTTGCGCGTGCTCCAGCAGCTGCTGGGGATGAACAACGACTCTCCTGCGGTGCCGGTGCGGCTGCATGCGGGCAGCCACGCGACACTCCCGCCCGCATGGATCGGTGCGCTTCTCCGCCGTCTGCGGTCCACCTCGCTGCCACGGTCGCAGTTCGACAGGATATATGCCCATCTGGCGGCAGCATGGGGCCCTGAAACGTGCAGCATGCTCGGGCTTCCGGAACAGGAGATCGCGTGGGCGCGCCTAGCGCGCGCGAGCGGGGCGGCGGAAGACGCGACGGCCGTCGACACGGCGGAGCTGCGATTGCGGCTCGCATGGCCCGATGCCTTCCCCGATGACCAGCCGCTTGCGGATGAGGGAATCATCGTCACGACCGTTCACCAGTCGAAAGGCATGGAGTTCGACGTCGTCACGCTTCTCGATCCCGCACCGGCGGACGAAGCGGAGGATGAAGAAGGCGATGGCGAGGGGAGCGACAGCACTGAGGACGATGGCGCCGTCGCCGACGACGGCGAACAGGCAAATGTTGCCTTTGTAGGCATGAGCCGGGCCGGACGGCACCTTCAGCGTGCCGGGCATGAGCAGATCCACAGGCCGCCCCGCCGCCGTCGCTTTGCCGACGGTCGGCGGCGTCTGTGTTTCCGCAACCGGCAATGGGTCAATCTGGAGATGGGGCTCAAGGGCGACGTCGATCCGCTCGGCTTTGCCGATCCCGGGCTGCTCGGGAGTGCGGAAGCGGTCGGTGATCTCCAGGAGTTCCTGCTCGCCGAAGCCCGGCGGCTGCACGGACGCAAGGTGATGCTCTGCAAGGCATATGCCGGCGGCAATGCCGAATGGCACATCCATCTGCAGGAAGGGCGGAAGCCGGGAAGGCTGATCGGCCGCACCGCCAACCAGCTTTCTGTCGATCTCCTGCACCTTCTTCATAAACGTGGATATCGTCTCCCGCCTGTCATAATGAATCTGCGCATCTCTTCGGTTGGCACCATTTCCTCGGAAAGCCTCTCGCAGCTAGGCGAGCCCGAGCGGACAAGCGGCTTCTGGCTCGGCGTGGGGCTGTTCGGCACGGGGGATTTCCAGCCGAGGAAGGAAAAAAAGGAATGAGCCAGCCCGACCATCGCCCCATCCGCACCGCGTTTATCGAACGGGCGACAGCGCTTCTGCTCGGCCCGCTCGAGGACCGGGAGGAAATCGGCTCGGCTCCGGTCGACACCTATCTTACCGGCATCCTGTGGCCGCAGGGCGAGACCCTCGATGCGATCGAGGACGACGAGGACGACGGATCTCCGTCCGGCATGGACGGGGATGCGGATGGAGGCGTACCCGGATACCGCGCGGTGAAACCCTGTTCGCTGGGACTGACCTTTGCCGCCCACCGTGAAGCCGCGATCGCGGTGACCACGGCGCGGACGGCTCGCTATGTGGCTGTCGAGCGGGAGGCGGGCGAAGGCGGCCGGAGCAGGCGGATCTGGTGCCGGCAGCAGCTCGACTATCTTCATCGCATCGCTCCGGGCGATGCCGGCACCTGGCGCATTCACGACTATACGGCCGCCGACGGCACAACTGTCCATGACCCGGCGGTGGAGATGCACATTCGCCGGCGCATCGCCGGCGACCTGCAGGTTCTGACGGTCACGCTCGTCAACCGGACGCGGCAGACGGAGGACCGGCTGCGGGACGAGCTGTGTCTCCTGCAGGCAGGGCTGAGGATCGACGCGGTGGCAAAGGAGGGCACCGGCGCCATTGTCCCGCGGCCCGCGGTGCCGCCCGCGTCGCCGGACGAGGACATGCAGTCCGCCGCGCTGCTCTACCGCGACATCCTCGAATATGCCGTGGGCCACGGCATTGCAGTCTCATGGACACCCGATCCTTCGCGACGGGTCACCGTCCTCGAGACATCGTGGATGCCCCGGGCCGAGGTCAAGGGGATGAGTGCCTCCGGACACGAGTCCCTGGAGGACTATCTGGCCACCCACCCCGGAACGCTCTCGGCCTCCTGGCTCGCGCGCGCTGACGCGCGCACCTCGATCATCGCCGCGCTCTGTGGGTTCGCGGACGTTTACGGCAGCTGGATCGAAGAAAGGCTGACCGCAAGGCTCGACGGATTCGCAGGCGACCTGCACGCGGCCGCGCAGCGCAACCGCGACCGCTGCGTGGATGTCCTTCGCCGGATCCGCGACGGCATCGCCCTTCTCGAAAAAGACGAGGTCTGGACCGCGTTCGTCCTCGCGAACGAGGCCATGGACCGCCAGTCGCGGTTCGACGGCAAGGGAGACCGGAAGCGTCCGCTCGTCTGGCGTCCGTTCCAGCTTGCCTACATCCTGATGGTCATTCCCGGGCTGGCCGAACCGGACAACGGGGACAGGGATTTCGTCGATCTGCTCTGGTTTCCGACGGGCGGTGGCAAGACCGAGGCTTATCTGGGTCTCGCCGCATTCGAGATTTTCTTCCGCCGTCTCACCGATGCCGGGCGGCGCAGCCGGGGCGGGGTCGACGTCCTGATGCGCTACACGCTGCGCCTTCTGACCGTGCAGCAGTTCCAGCGTGCGGCATCGCTTGTGACCGCATGCGATATCATCCGGCAGGAGCGCGAGGACCTCGGTACCGCGCCGATCTCGATCGGGCTCTACGTGGGAGGCGATGCCACCCCGAACCGGACCGCCGGGGCACTCGCCGCTCTCGACGCCGAGAGGCAGGGGCAGCGCCCCCGATCGACGCCGAGGCAGCTTCTCGAATGCCCGGTCTGCGGCGAAGATCTGGACATCCGGTGCTACTCGGCGAGGGAAGACGGAATAGACGTCAGCTGCGCCAACAACGCGTGCGCAACTTCCGGCAGGCCTCTGCCGGTCGTCACCGTCGATGATTTTCTCTACGCGGAGCCGCCGAGCCTCCTTATCGGTACCGTGGACAAGTTCGCTCAGCTTCCGCGCCGCGACGATCTTCGAAGTCTCTTCGCTCTCGACGGCGGGAAGCGTCCCGGGCTGATCATCCAGGACGAGCTTCATCTCATCTCGGGGCCCCTCGGCTCGATGACCGGCCTCTATGAAACCGTGGTGGACATGCTGTGCACGGACAACGGGGTGAAGCCGAAAGTGATCGGCTCGACTGCAACGATCGGACAGGCGGCGAGGCAGGTGCGTGCACTGTTCGACCGTCCCGTGATGCAGTTTCCACCGTCGGGCTTCGAGGCGGACGATTCCTTCTTTGCGGTCCGTGACGCGACCGGGCCGGATCGCATCTATCTTGGTCTCTGCTCGGCAGGCCGAAGCCCGAAGTTCGCCCTCCAGGCTGCCGCGGCCGCGTTTCTGCAGACCGGCGGCCAGCTGGTCGAAGACGGAACCGGCGCCGCACTGGTCGATCCCTACTGGACCGCTGTTCTCTATTTCAACAGCCTTCGCGAACTCGGCGGTGCGCATGTCCTGATGCAGGACGATATTCCGCGCCAGATGGCATTTCTTGCCGGCCGCCTCGGCGGGCCGCCGCGACCACTCGAAGCGGAGGCGATCGAGCTGAGCAGCCGCGTAGCCTCGCGCGACCTTCCGGATCATCTTGCCCAGCTTGGCATTCCGCTCGCCGACGACGGCGACCCCTTCGCTCCGCTCCCGCGGGATGCCGTCCTCGCGTCGAACATGATCTCGGTCGGCGTGGACGTCCCGCGTCTCGGCTTCATGATCGTCAACGGCCAGCCCAAATCGACCGCGGAATATATCCAGGCGAGCAGCCGTGTCGGGCGCGGTCTCGACGGTCTCGTCCTGACTCTCTACAACTTCGGCCGGCCCCGGGACGTCTCGCATTTCGAGCATTTCCTGTCGTACCACGGCGCCCTCTACCGCAGCGTCGAGGCGACCAGCGTCACTCCCTGGGCGCCGCGCGCACGCGACAAGGCGCTCCATGCGGTCGTTGCGGCTGCCGTGAGGCACCTCGTGTCCGGCATGGACGACGACGAGGCGGCCCTCGGTTTCGATGCGTCCACCCAGGAGGTGAAAGCCATCCTCGCGTCCGTTGCCGCACGGGCGATGTCCGCCTCGGAGGGTGTCGAAGGGCAGGACGCCCTTCTGGATATCGAGGCCATCTCGCAGCAATGGTCGAGGCGGAGCAACGACGCGCGGATCGCCGGAAACGCACTTCTTTACTGGGAGCGGAAGGCGCCCTTCGGGAAAACGAGGCCGCATCTCATGACGGCGGCCGAGGAAGGCGCCCGGCCGGGCGGGCTGGCCTGGCCGACCCCGAATTCGATGCGCGAGGTCGAGCCGTCGACAGCCTTCGCGCTCAAGAGCTTCGGAAAGAACTGACATGGCGAGACATCCTGCCGGGCCGGCCCAGGCCGCAGCGGTCGACGCGGTGGAGCCCCTTGGTTCCATCCGGCGCTCGCAGCTCGTTTCCACCTTCGGCATCGGGGCGATCGTCGACCTCGAAAAGGGATCCTTCATGCCCATGGGGCTGGAAGACTGGGAGCGGGTCAACTCGCTGCCATCCCTGCGGATCGGTGAGGAGCGGCTGCAGTCGATGGTGGGCGTGAGCCATTTCCGGCTGGGTCCCGTCGTGGAACCGGTCACCGGCACCTCACAGGTCCGGGCCCGGTCGGCGGCGCCCGCCGCCCGGTTTCCCGAGTGGCAGGAATGCCCGCGATGCCACAGGATCGGCACCGAAGGCGATCCCTTCGAACGGGCCGACGACGGTGTACGGCTTCGCTGCGCCGCCCATGGCGGCAACGTCTTCACCAACCCGGTCCGTTTCGTCGTCGCGTGCCGGAAGGGGCACCTGAACGACTTCCCCTGGCAGCGCTGGGCGCACCGGGGACGTGAAGGGGGCGTATGCGAGCATCCCGTCCTCTACCTCGGCGCGCACGGGCTGTCGGCATCGCTCTCCGATCTGTTCGTCCGGTGCGACAGCTGCGGCACGTCCGAACGGCCGACGCGTCAGTCGCTTGGCGACGCTTTCGGCGGCGAGGCGATGCAGTCCTGGAACTGCGACAGGTACCGGCCATGGCTGCATGACCGCGATCCGGACGACTGCAGGGAACAGGTCCGTGCCCTGCAGCGCGGTGCCTCCAATGTGCACTTCCCGGTCGTCGCGTCGGCACTCTCCATTCCACCGGCGTCCGAGGCGCTCAGCCTGATTGTCGAGCAGTCGCGCATGTTCCTCGACGGCGTTCCCGATGAAGCCCTGCCCGCCGTTCTGGCAGGCGTCGGCGCGACCTATTCGGTTCCCGTCGGGCAGCTGCTCGCCGCCTACCGGCGCATGCGCTCGCTCGAAGGGGAGGGGCCACCGCTGACCGAGCGCGAGGCACGCGACCAGGAATATGCCGCCCTGTCCGAGGATCGCGACGACCCGGTGATCGGCGGCATCGTGCCGCAGTTCCGCAACAGCGCGCAGGCGCCCCCTGCCGCACTCGCCGCGTGGTTCGATCTCGTCGGCGCGGTCTCAAGGCTGCGGGAGGTCCGCGCGCTCGCC
>Ga0209257_1001617_pt1 | contig 25832 bp, 23 predicted proteins | sample AraplaCvi_mCL_r2_FD_184277 | JGI IMG/M metagenome (GOLD analysis project Ga0209257, IMG submission 184277) | Arabidopsis root microbial communities from North Carolina, USA - plate scrape MF_Cvi_mCL_r2 (SPAdes) (version 2) | ecosystem: Host-associated > Plants > Roots > Endosphere | place: USA...
CTGTTCATGTCCATCCAGGAGCGCTGGGGCCGCGGCATCAAGCTGACGATTTCCCTGTTCATGTTGGGCACCGCAACCGCCGGCATCGCGTTCCTGCCGGGCTACAACACACTGGGCGTGAGCTCGATCGTGATGCTGGCGCTGCTGCGCATGCTGCAGGGCATCGCGCTGGGCGGCTCGTGGGACGGCCTGCCCTCGCTGCTCGCGATGAACGCCCCGAAGGGCCGCCGCGGCTGGTATTCGATGCTCGGCCAGCTCGCCGCGCCGATGGGCTTCATCGTCGCCGCCAGCGTCTTCGCATTCCTGTACGCGAGCCTGAGCCAGGACGACCTGCTCTCGTGGGGCTGGCGCTATCCGTTCTTCGTCGCCTTCGCCATCAACGTCGTGGCGCTGTTCGCGCGCCTGCGCATCGTGGTCGCCGACGAATACCAGAAGAAGATGAGCGAGCTCGAACTGGAGCCGACGCCGATCCGCGAGCTGTTCCAGGCGAAGGGTCGCCACGTGGTGATCGGCGCGTTTGCCGCGCTGGCCAGCTACGCGCTGTTCCACATCGTCACCATCTTCCCGCTGTCGTGGATCCTGCTGTATTCGCAGAAGTCGATCGTCACCTTCCTGATCATCCAGATCATCGGTGCGTTCATCGCATGTGGCGGCGTCGTGGCCTCGGGACTGATCGCCGACCGCGTGGGCCGCGCGCGCACGCTCGGCGGCCTGGCGATGCTGATCGCGATGTTCAGCGGCTTCGCGCCCACGCTGATGGGCGGCGGCGACGTCGGCCAGTCCGCGTTCGTGCTGATCGGCTTCGCGCTGCTTGGCCTGTCCTATGGCCAGGCCGCAGGCGCGGTCACCGCCAATTTCGGTCGTCGCTATCGCTACACGGGCGCGGCACTCACCTCCGACCTCGCATGGCTGATCGGCGCCGCGTTCGCTCCGCTGGTCGCGCTGGGCCTGTGCTCGCAGTTCGGCCTCGCGTGGCTGGGCGCGTACCTGCTCTCCGGTGCCATCGGCACGCTGGCCGCGCTGGGCATCAACCGGGCGATGAACTACAAGAGCTGAGTCGGCAGCAGCGTTCGCGTCGCCAACAGGACTCCCGCAGTGGCGGGAGTTCATGCCCTGCGCAGCGCCGATTCCACCGCCTGGATGCTGACGGGCTTCTGCAGGACGGAATCGAATCCGCTTTCCAGCAGCACCGCCATTTCCTCCGGCAGCACGGATGCGGTGTAGGCGACGATCCTGAGCGGACCCTGTTGCCGCCGACGCAGTTCGCGGCACACTTCACGCCCATCCATGCCAGGCATGCCGATGTCCAGCAGCACCGCGTCGAATGGCTGCTGATCGAAGCACTCCAGCGCGGACGGACCGTCCTCGCGTTCCTCGACCGTCCAGCCCGCGCGTTCGAGGATCGCACGCGCCAGCTTCCGGTTGACCAGGTCGTCATCGACGATCAGCACGTTGCCCATTGCGATGCCCCCGCGGATTCATTCATGGATGGGATTGCCGCGCCGGAGCGGTCGCGTCCGGCCCGGCGACAGGAAGCCAGAACGTCACCGCAGTCCCCTGCCCCTGCACCGACGCGACCTCGATTTCGCCGCCATGCAGTTCGACCAGTTCCTTGGCGAACGCCAGACCGAGTCCGGAACCGGCCTGCGCCTGCGATGCGGGATCGCGCCCTTCGCTGAAGGGTTCGAAAAGGTGAGCCTTGACCTCGTCGCTCATGCCGATGCCGGTGTCGGACACGCGCACGGCGACACGGTCGTGCGCAGCCGACAGTGACATTGCGACGCTCCCTGCCGACGTGAACTTCACCGCGTTGTGCAGCAGGTTGTTCATGACCTCGCGCACGCGCACGCCGTCGCACATGACGGCATGCGGGACGTCTGGCGCGATGTCCAGCCGATACTCGAGCCCCTTCCCGTTCGCCACGATGGCGTGGGTGCGCGACACGCTGCGCGCGATGTCGGTCAGGTCAACCTCGCGCAACTGCAGCCGCAGGGTGCGGTTACGCAGCTTGGTAAGGTCCAGGATCATGTTCACCAGATGCAGCAGGTGGCTGGCGCTGTCGTGGATGTAGGAGCCGTACTGGCGCTGGTCGGCCTCGCCCGCCGTTGTCTTGACCAGTTCCGAGAACCCCAGGATGCCGTTGAGCGGGGTGCGCAGGTCGTGCGAGATCTTCGCGAGGAAACTCGACTTGAGTTCGTTGGCGCGACGCTCGGTCTCCGCCAGCCGTTGCAGCGTGCGCTTCTGCCGACGCGCGAGTACCGCCGCCAGCACCGTCAGCAGCCCGACGCAGAGCGTGAAGACTGCCGTGCCGACGAGGTAGATCCGGCGGTGGCGTTCGTACTCGCCAAGCACGGCGTCGCGCGAGATGCCCACGACGATGATGGTGTCGTAATCGCCGAGGTAGCCGCCCGACCACAGCCGCAGGATGCGCAGCTCGGGACGCACGACCGGCTGGATCGTGCCGTCCTTCGCGCGAAAGAACACGGGCCCGCGCGGCCAACGCGATGCAGCGAGCGGTTCGCCTCCGAGCAGCGCGGCGCGCACGTAACCGTCCACGCCGAGCATGGCCGCGACGTCGTCCGGGCCGAGTTCGACGCTGCCGAACTGGTGCGCGATCGGTCCGACATTGAGCTTGCGCAGCTTGCCCAGGACCTGGTCCGGCCGCACGCTCACTACGACGGTGCCGTACCGTGACCCATCGGCGCGCAGCACCGGCCGCGTGATGGCGAGCGTATCCGGCCGATCGCCGCTGGCGACCTGCGTCTCAGACAGCGAAGGGCGATCCACCGTCGCTCGGCCCTCGGGGAGCGCTTCGCGCAAGCTGGCCGGAAGCGTGCCGTAGACGAGGCGACCGCTGCCATCGACGACGCCGAACTGCGCGTTGCGCGGCACCGCGATGCCCGAGTCCGCGAGCACGCCCGCGATCGTGTCCGGACTCTTCCCGGCGAGGTACGCCTTGCGCACCACGCGCGTGACCTGGTCCAGTTCGTCGAGTCGATGCTGCACGAGTTCGGCGAAGGAACGGCTCAGCCCATTCGCGTCGCGATAGCCTTCGGCGAGGGCGTGGTTGCGGTCCTTGGTGATCTGGCCGAGCGCGACGATCCACGCGAAGCAGATCATCAACGGGCCGACCAGCAGCATCAGCAGCGCTGGATCGACGCGGCTGGTCGCCTTGCGGAACCACGATTCGCGCCGGACGGGCGAGTCCGGCATCACTGCCACTCCAGGCGCCAGCCGACCACCGCTTCGGCTTCGTCGCCAAGACTTCGATGCTCGACGCCGAAGGTGATCGCCTGCCGGTGCGGCAGGGGCCACACGCCCAGGACGTGCACGATGAAGTTGTCCGGCTTGGTGCCATAGCCGATGCCACCGGTCAGCTGGAGGCGGTCGCGCTCGTAGGTGAGGTCGGCGACGTACGCCATCGTGTCGTCACCAAGGGCCGGCTCGGCGTAGTACGCGATCAGCGTCGCGTATGTGCGCGTCGATGTCGGCACGCTGACGCCGGCGTGCCACAGGCGGTCATCGCGCCGCGACGGGAACTGCTGCCGCACGCCGGCGAAGCCCTGCACGTCCCCACCGAGGCGGTGGCCGACGTTGAGTTCGACGCGCTGCGTATCCGGGATCAGATCATGGTTGCGGTACTCGTAGGCGACTTCCCAGAAGTACTGCCCGGGTACGCGCCGCAGCCAGCCCACGCGCACGCTGTCGAGGGGCATGACCGCGCGGTCGATAGGATCCAGCGTGACGAGTTCACGGTCGTTGTTCTCGTAACGCACGCGGAACGTGTCGCGCGCATTGGGCGCGCCTTCCCACTGCGCGATGACGCGATTGGAATTGCCCTCCTCGACCTCTTCGCGACCGACACGCAGGTCGATGCGATGGCGCCAGCCCTGCGCGAGCTCGGCCAGGCCGGCGCGCACTTCGGCGTCGTCCGGGTAAGCCGCCTGCAATGGCTGCAACCGCTCGCGCGCCACGTCGTAGCGGCGCTGCTGCAGGGCCGCCATCGCCAGCCCGGTCCGGGCCTCGCGGTCTTCGGGATCCGTGGCGAGCAATGCTTCGTAGATGCGCTCGGCTTCGTCCGGACGGTACTGCTGGCGCGCCACGCGCGCGAGGCCGAGCCGCGCGCCACGCGAGGACGGATCGATCCGCAGCGCCTCTTCGTACAGCGGCCGCGCCTTGGCCGGGCGTTGCTGGAATTCGTACGTGACGGCCAGTTCCATCATCGGCGCGAGTTCGCCTGCCGCCTGCTCGCGTGCCCTCGACAGGTGGGTCACGGAGTCGTCCAGCCGACCGGCGTCGCGCGCGATCACGCCGTCGAACAGCTCGACGCGATAGTCGGTGCTCGCGGCTGCGCGGCATTGAGCGAGCATCGCCACGATGCGTTCTTCGGGACGCGGTTGCTGCGCCATCAGCTGCTGCGCGATCTCGATCTCGCACGGCGGCGCCTGCAAGGCGAGTGCCGACAGCAGCGGCAGCGCGGCCAGGTTCATGGGCCCAGCCAGAAGCGCAGCGCAGCCAGCGCAAGCAGCACGAGCAGGATCACGATTTCCGCATACAGCAATCGCCGCTCGCGCCGGATGTCGGCCTGCAACGCCGCATGGAATGCACGGACTCTGGTGTCGTCGCTCATTCCAGCTGCCTCACCTTGCCGACCTTGATGGTCTTGTCCCAGCTGCGTTCGGCGCCGCGCCACTCGGCCACGTACGCGGCGAAGGCAATCGCACACAGCACCGGCCCGTAACCCACAAGCGCGAGCAGCGGCCGCACGATCCACGGCGGTGCGCCCGCGCGCTCCAGCCGATACAGCGCCCACCCCGCGGCCATGCATGCACCGACCCAGGCGTACAACACCACCACCACGACGGCGCGCCAATCCCATTGCCCGTCGAAGCCCGGGAAGGACGCGAGGAGCGACTGCATGCTTTCGGGAAACACCGACCACGCCATCAGCCCCAGCGACAGCAGGCCCGGAAACAGCACGCCTTCCAGCCACGCGCGCCGTGCCGTTTGCGCGTCGATACAGCACGAGAACAACAGCACGAAGAGGTACACGAACGCGTTGATGAGCCACAGCGCATGGAACGCCCGCCATGCCCAGCCCTGGTGGACGAACAGCAGCGTGAGGCCCGCGACCATCGCCACCAGCATCAGCACCGGCATCAGCAGTGTCGAGAACCAGATCAGGCCGAACAGCCAGCCGCCGATCCCGCGGTGGGAGAACGGCCGGAACCACGCGTGCCGAAATGCCCACGTCAGTTGCAGGTTGCCGCGCGTCCAGCGCAGCCGCTGTTTCCACAGGCTGGCCAGCGCGTCGGGTTCTTCGGCCCAGACCACGGCGTTGGCGTCGAACAGCGCACGGCGTCCGCGCAGTTCGGTCAGGAACGTGCTGTAGGTGTCTTCGGCCAACGTCGAAGTGTCGATGGCGCCGCCGATGGCGACCAGATTCGCGCGCGTGTGCAACTGCGCGCCGCCGGCCAGGCAGGCCATCACGCCCATCACGTTCTGCGCGCGGCGCGAGGCCGCCTGCGCGGTGATGTACTCGAAGGCGATGGAACGCGAGACGTACCCGCCAGGCTCGCCGCCTTCCTTGATGTAGGCGGTGACAGCGCCGACCTCGGGATCGGCCAGATGGCGCACGAGCCTGGAGAGCGCATCCCGCGAGAACACCACGTCGGCATCGGTGATCAGCACCGCTTCCATCCAGTCGTCGTCCAGCACGTGCGCAAGACCGTAGTTGAGCGTGTGCGCCTTGCCCTGCCCACCGTTCTCGCGGCGCAGGTGGAAGACGGAGCCCGGGTAGCGCAGCGCAGCAGCCTGCGCGACCTGCGGTGTCGCGTCGGTGCTGGCGTCGTCGATGACATACACGCGCAGCGCGTCGCGCGGATAGTCCATCGACATCATGTGCTCGATGGTGTTGTCGATCACCAGGCCTTCGTTCCAGGCCGGGATCAGCACCGCGACGCGCGGCGAAAGCGGCGCGCAATGCGCGTAATGATTGTGCACGCCGTGCACGCCGACGAGCAGGAACTGCACCAGCGCCGCAAGCTGCGGCGCCGCACCGAGGAAGACGGCGATGACGCATGGCCACACCAGAAATTCCAGCATGCGCGCGGGCCTCCGCGTCGCCCGCCGTTCGCATCCGTCGATGATCGACCTGTTTACCACAACGGCTCCGCATCGCAATGTGTGCACCTCGCGCCGCGTGAACGACGCCGTCACGCGGCCCTCGCTAGTTTTTTCGCTGCGCCCAGCCGTGAAAACAAAGACATGCGCGTCCTGGTCACCGGAGCGGGAGGTCCCGCTGGCGTCAGCGTATGGAAGTCGCTGGCGGCCGATCACGAACTGTTCCTGGCGGACATGGACGCGAACTCCCCAGGCCTCTATCTGGTGCCGGCGGACCGTCGGTTCCTGATCCCGCGTGGCGACGATCCGGCGCTGGTGACGGCGCTGCTCGACCTGTGTCGTGCGCGGGCCATCGAGGTCCTGATCTCCACCGTCGACCCCGAGCTCGCGCCGCTCGCCGAAGCCGGTGACGCGTTCGCCGCCTTCGGCACGCGCGTGCCGCTGTCGCCGGCGTCGGTGCTGCAGATGTGCCGCGACAAATGGGCGCTGATGTCGCACCTGGCGGCGAACCCGTTCGTGCCCGAATGCGTGCTGCTCTCGACGCAGACGCGATCGGCGATCACGCGTTTTCCCTGTTTCGCCAAACCGCGCGCCGGCTCCGGTTCGCGTGGCATCGCGATGGTCGAGAGCGAGGCCGACCTGGACCCGCTGCCGCACGACGGCTCCTACCTGGTGCAGGAACTCCTGCCCGGGCCGGAATTCTCGGTGGATGTCTACGTGAGCCAGCACGGCGAACTCATCGCCGCCGTGCCGCGCGAGCGCATCCGCACCGATTCGGGCATCGCCATCACCGCGCGCACGGTGCACATGCCGGAACTCACGCAGGCTGCATCCGACATCGCGCGTGAAGTCGGCATCCGGCACGTCGCCAACGTGCAGTTCAAGCAGGCCGTGGATGGCCGCTACAAGTTGCTGGAGATCAACCCGCGCTTCCCGGGCAGCCTGCCGCTGACCGGCGCGGCCGGCGTCGACATCCCGCGCCTGCTGATGGACGACCTGCAGGGCAAGCCGCTACCGACCGGGCCGATGCCGTTCAAGGAACTGCTGATGGTGCGCTACTGGACGGAGCAGTACCTGGATCCGGCGGAATGGCTGGCGCTGTGCCGCCGCTGAGCGTCCACCTCGTCCGCCACGCGCAGACCACCGCCAATGCCGGCGAGGTCACGCCCAATCACGCCGACATCCGCCTGACTGCCCTCGGCGAACAGCAGGCACTCCAGATCGCCACGAAGCTCGCGCAGGCACCGGACCTCATCGTCGTCTCGCCGTTCCGGCGCACACTGGATACCGCACTTCCGACGATCCACGCGCACCCGCAGGCCATCGTCGAGACGTGGCCGATCGAGGAGTTCACATACCTCGCGCCGGCACGCGCCAACGGCACCAGCGCCGCCGAACGCAAGCCCATGGTGGCGAAGTACTGGCAGCTCGCCGATCCGGCCTTCGTCGATGGCGAAGGCGCCGAGTCGTTCGTGCATTTCGTGGGTCGGCTGCGCGCGTTCCACCGCCGCCTCTGGCAACAGGACGGGAACGTGGTGGTCTTCGGCCATGGCCAGTTCCTGCGCGGATTCACCCTCGGGCTGGTCCGCGGCTTCGCCGACACGCGCAAGGCGATGCTGCGTTTTCGTCGGAGCGAAACCGCCGATCCGGTGCGCAACGGCCAGATCATCGCCGTGTCGCTGTCGCCGCCGGACGAGGTCGAACGTGGACGGTGAGGGCGAACTCGACCTCGAACAGGCGGCGCGCCTGCTCGGCGACGCCGCGCTTGTGCCGCTGGTGGTGCAGGCCTTCGCTGCGTCGGCACCGCTCGTCCTCGAGCGGATGCGCGAGGACATCGTCTCGAACGACGCGCCCGCCGTGCGTCGACACCTGCACCGCCTCACACCCACGCTGGCATTGCTGGCGCGCCGCGACCTCCGGGACGAATGCGCGCGGATCTCCGCGGCGTGGCGAGCGCCGGATGAAGCGCAGCGGCAGGTGCGCTCGCTGACACTGGTCGACCGCATCGCCGCGCTCGTGCGCGAAGCGGCGCGCGCATCGTGAAAACGCCGTCGTTCAGGGCCCTCGTTGGCGCACGACTTCCAGCGGCTCGGCCATCACGTAGCCGGCGAAACGCCCCCAGTACCGTGCCGTCGCCACGATGAGGTCCGGCGCGAGATAGGCACGCAGTGCGGTCTGGCTGGAGTACGCGTCGATGGCCTGCAGCTTCTGATCGATGTACTGGGAAATGTCGATGAACAGACCCGGCCGGAACTCGACCGTCGCGGATGGAGGCTGGTAGCAGTACACGTTGCCGACGCCACGCGCGGCGACCATCGTGGCGTGATGCGTGTTGCGGTGGTCCTGGTGCGTATCGTTCTGCGAGTGCGTGTAGATGTGCGTGGGCTGCACGTCGCGGATCACCTGCTGGATCACCTCGATGCTGGCACCGCCTTCGGAAATCCGGGTGTCGCGCAGGTCGCCGAGGATGAGACGCGCCCGCAGCAGGTCCGCGGCCGCCTGCGCCTCGCGCGCCCTGACTTTCGGGTCGCCACCCTGCGTGCCGTGGCTCAGCGTCAGGATGGTGACTTCGTCCTGCCGTGCCGCGTGCATCGAAAGCGTGCCGCCGCAGCCGATCTCGACATCGTCCGGATGCGCGCCGATGGCCAGCACCGACCGGCGCTCCTGCTGCCGGCGACGACACGTCTGCTGCGCGAGCTTGCGCGCTTCCTGGAGGAAGACCTCCTTCGCGAACGGCTTGAACAGCATGCCGTCGGCGTCGTTCTGAAGCGCGGTGCGCGCGTATTCGGCGCTGATCACGCCGGTCATCACCAGCACGCAGGCCCACCGATGCGCGGCCTTCACTTCCTGGATCAGCTCCAGGCCGCTCGCGCCGGGCATTTCGACGTCCGTGACCACCAGGTCCCAGTCGCGCGTGGGCATCAGCAGGCGCGCCTGCACCGCGTCCTGCGCGAGGGCGACCCTCGCGAAGCCGTCCTCCTCCAACCACTGCCGCACGATGAGCGCGTACTCCGGGCTGTCCTCCACCACCAGGACTTCAAAGGGACGCTGGGCCTGTTCGGGCATGGCGAGTTCCTGTCTGGCTGCGCAAACGCATCTCGTCGTCCGATGACCCCACTCGGCGATGTAGCGCGATCGACACCGCGAATGCGGCGGACTGTGCGGCGCGCACCGTGAAGGAGCTGCATGTGGATTGACCGCCGGGACTTTCGGCGCATTCACGCATCGACCGCGCAGCAGCCGTTAGCGTCGTCACAGGCAACTACGACGGACATGGCATGCGCAGAAACATCGCGGACGGCCCGACGAGGATGGGCAACCCGGATCGGCAACGCCGGATGCGATGAGCCGCCCCGCGCAAACGCCGGGCCGCCCGCTCCGACTGGCCGCATGCCTCGCGCTGCTCGCCAGCGCCGCCGCATTCGCCGCCGATGCGCCCGACTGCAGGACGCGGCTGCTGGAATCGTTCGGCTGGCGCTTCGTCCCGACGGACACGCAGCAGGTCTCGATCGAAGCCGGCACGCCCTGCGATCGCGCCGATCTCGCGCAGGCGCAGGCCGCCGGCGACCTCGTCGTCCGCGTGCCAGCCGGGCTCGACTCGAACGCACGCGCACGCCTCGACGAGGAACTGCTCCGCCACCCCGCCACCGCCTGCGCCTACGGCTTCGCCCTGGGCGATGCCACCCGCCGCGCAGTGGACAAGCTGGTCGCCAACCCGGGATACGGCTTCTCGGCGCTGCAGATCGGATGGGTGGGCTTCGGTCCGACCGGTTCGAGGCGCGACGGCTGGGAACCCATCGCCTCGTTTGGTCGCGGCTATCGGCCGCGCGGGTCGAATACGCGCGCGATCGAGGCCTTCTACACGGGCCACGTGCGCGCCGAATGTGGCGTCGGCCGGCAGGTCGCGCAATACGCGACGCAGGCCGAACTCTATGGACGCGAAGGATTCGACGCCGCCTTCGACGCCGATGAGATCGTCATCGGCACCTTCAACCGCCTGCACCACACGCGCAGCTTCCTGCTGGGTTCCTCCGCGGGCGACTTCACGCGCGATGGCCTCGCCGTCGAAGCCTCGCGCGCGGGGCGGCAGGCGTTCATGGGGCTGCCCGGTTTCATCTTCCATGTGTTCGACCGCGGCAAGCTGGACGATCTCAACAACCAGGCGGAGAACTTCGTCGTCTACGACGTGGACGAAAGCGCCGCGGCCGCGTTGCGCGAGCATGGCGGTTTCGAGCACTACAACGAGCGCAACCGGGCGATCTGGGCGCTCGCGAAGTCCATGCCCGTGTACCGGCCGAAGCGCTACTTCGAGCGACTGCTGTTCGAACGCGATCCCGCGCTGCGCACGAGCCTGCCGCCAGCCGCGCAGGCGACGCTCGCCCAACTCGATGCACAACTGGCCGACCCGTTCTATCGCGGCTTCCGGATCTACGTGCACCGCCAGGGCGTGAAGCCGGTCGGCTTCCACATCGCCCGCCTGCTCGACCGCAATCCGCGCACGCCCTTCCGCATCGAACTGGCGCTGCACAACCTGCATACGACGCTATTCGAGCGGTACGTGGACTATCGGTTGAGGACATGCGGCTACCGGTGAGCCCTGGCGAGAGCCCAGGTGACCTCCACCATCACGCCACCGCGTTTAAGCTTTGGAAATAGCCCGGGGACAAGGGTGGGCAGGCATGTCGTGGGTGCAGATCGCGTGGCCGATGCTCGCCGCCGCCAGCCTGACGCTGGGGTTGATCCATGCGCTGATCTGGGTCCGCCAGCGTTCGGCGCCGCAGCATCTCGCATTCGCCTGCGCGGCCGTGTCGTTGTCGGTCATGGCGGTGCTCGAGATGCTCGCGCTGCTGGCCCGCACCCCGGCCGAGCTGGGCGGGGTGATCCGGTGGATGCACCTGCCGGTCACGCTGCTGGTCGCCTCGCTGATCGCCTTCGTCCGACTTTCCTTCGGCACGCGGTACTTCACGCTCGCGGCCATCGCCCTCGGGCTGCGGGTGGCGGCGCTGGTGGCGAACTTCACCACCGGCATCAACCTCAACTTCGCGTCGATCCAGGAAGTCGGCCGCGTGCGCTGGCCGGGAGATGTGTGGATCGCCTACCCGATCGGCTCGCCGAATCCGTGGGTCATCCTGGGACAACTCAGCAACCTGATGCTCGCGATCTACATCGCGATGACCCTGGCCGCCATGCTGCGCTCGAACGATGCCCAGTTGCGCCGGCATGCGGTGATCATCTGCGGCGGCTGGCTGCTCTTCATCGGCCTGATGATGACCGCCGCGCTGGCGATGACCCTCAGCATCGGCAAGACGCCTTTCATCGGCACGCCCAGCTTCGTGTTCGTCATCGCCGCGATGAGTTACCAGCTTGGATCGAACCTGATCGAATCCAACCGCCTCGCCGTGAAGCTTCGCGAAAGCGAACTGGCGCGATTGCAGGGCGAACGCGACCTGCAACACGCGGCCGATGCAGGCGGACTGGGCCTGTGGTCGTGGGGCATTCCGGACGACCGCATCGTCGGTTCGCCGAAACTGCGCGAATGGTTCGGCGAGCATGAAGGCGAATGCGAACTGGCAAGCGTGATGCGGCAGGTCCATCCCAACGATCGCCCGCGCCTTCGCACTGCCATCGAGGAAGCGTGGCAGTCGGGCACCTTCACCACCTCGTTCCGCCTTGCACGCAACGGGCCCCAATGCTGGCTCACGGTGACCGGCGAGATGGAATTCGACGACGAAGGCCGCGCGCTCGCGATGCATGGCGTGGCGCGCGACGAAACCGACAGCCGGATGTCCAGCGAGCGCTTCCGCGCGTTGCTCGAAGCCGCTCCCAGCGCGATCCTGCTGGTCGACGAAACCGGACGCATCTGCCTGCTCAACGCGGAGGTCGAACGCATGTTCGGCTACGCGCGCGACGAACTTCTCGGCCGCGACCTGGAACGCCTGCTGCCCGAATCCATGCGCGCCGCGCACGTGCGCCATCGCCACATGTATACGCTCGGCCCGACCAAGCGCGTGATGGGCAACGGCTACGAACTGCGTGGACTGCGCCAGGACGGCTCGGAATTCCCGATCGAGGTGGGCCTCAATCCCGTGCGCTTCGGCGACCAGACGCTGACGCTGGCCGCGGTCACCGACACGTCCGAACGCCAGCGAAAGGACGCCGAACTCTCGCTGCGTCGCGACGAGGTCGCGCATCTGTCGCGCGTGACGATGCTCGGCGAGTTGTCGGGCTCGCTCGCGCACGAACTCAACCAGCCACTGGCCGCGATCCTCAGCAACGCACAGGCCGCGCAGCGCATGCTGGTGCGCAATCCGGAAGACCTGTCCGAGATCGGCGACATCCTGTCGGACATCGTCGACAACGACCGGCGCGCAGGCGACGTCATCCGCCGGTTGCGCACGTTGCTGCGAAAGGGGTCGCAGGACCTGGCGAGGATCGACTTCAACGAGACCGTGCGCGAATGCCTGCGCCTGCTGCGCACCGACCTGCGCAATCGCGAAGTGATCGTGGTCCTGGACCTCGCACCCGGGCTGCCGCCGATCGAAGGCGACCAGGTGCAGTTGCAGCAGGTGCTGCTGAACCTCATCTTCAACGCCTGCGATGCGATGGCCACCGAGGAAGGCCGCCACCTGACGGTGCACACGACTTCACGCCGCGACCAGGTGCGCCTGACGGTGTCCGACGACGGCCCGGGCATTCCCGCCGACATGCTTGAGCGCATCTTCGAACCGTTCCAGACCAGCAAACCCAACGGCCTCGGGCTCGGGCTGGCCATCTGCCGCACCATCGTCGAATCGCATCGCGGACGGCTATGGGCGGAGAACGGCGCCGGCGGACGCGGCGCGCACCTGCATGTGGAGTTGCCGAGGGCGATGAGCGAGTAAGGGCGTGCGCGCTAGAAACAGGCTGGGTTGCGTCGCCTCACGCCACGTGCGCGCGCTCCGCCAGCCGCACCAGTTCCGCCACTGATCGCACGCCCAGCTTGTGCATCACGTGCGAGCGATGGACCTTGATCGTCTTCTCGACGATTCCAAGATCGGCCGCGATCTGCTTGTTCAGCCGCCCGGCCAGCACGTGGTGCAGCACCTCGTGCTCGCGCGGCGTGAGCACCGCGAACCGCATCGCCATGCGGCATTCTTCTTCCGCCAGCGTGCGTGAATTCCGGTCGTGTTCCAGCGCCCGCGTCACCGCCTCGATCAAGGCATCTGCTTCCACCGGCTTGGTGAGGAAGTCGATCGCCCCGCCCTTCATCGCGCAAACGGAACTGTGCACGTCGCCGCAACCGGTGAGGAAGATCACCGGACACGCGATGCCGCGACTCCCCAGCAGCGCCTGCGTCTGCAGGCCGTCCATCTCGGGCATCGACAGATCGAGCACGATGCAGCCGGGCACGTCGGGGTCGTAGCGTTCTAGGAATTCGCGCGTGGAGCCGCTTGCCGCGACCTCGAAGCCTCCGGATCGAAGGATGCGCCCCAGCGCGACGAGCACGTCGCGGTCATCGTCGACCATGTGAACGACTGCGGACATCGTGACCGCTCCTTGAGTGCAACCGATGCATACGCCGGGCCGATTATTCGGACAACGCAGCCTGCGCGTCCAGTGCCGCGTGCGAGCAACCGTCGAACATGCACTGCGATCTTCACGCCGCGTGCACATTCGCAAGAAGCGTGCCGCCACCGTTGGTACGCGCCCCTTGGGCCAAGGGCCAATTGAACGCCTTTCCGACGTGCCCTTAAGTGGCCGCATGCCCAGGCGCCCACTCACCATTGCCGTCGTGGACGATGAAGAAGACGTCCGCCACGCGCTGCACCGCCTGCTTCGGTCCGCCGGGTTCGAGGTACTCGTCTACGCGACGGGCACCGAGTTCCTGCGTCACGCGCGCGAGAGCGCGCCGCATTGCGTCGTGCTGGACCTTCACATGGCGGGGATGAGCGGCTTCGACGTGCAGAGCCAGTTGCGGGCCTGGTCGTTGCCGCTGCCGGTCGTGGTGCTGACCGGCAACGACACCGCCGAGGGCCGCAGGCGCGCACTGGACAACGGCGCCAAGGCGTTCCTCAGCAAGCCGGTGGACGACGAAACGTTGATCGGCGCCATCCTGGATGCGGTGGGACCGCATGGAACCGGCGCATGAGCGCAAAGGCCGAAGGCGCACGACCATGAGCCCAACCATCACGACACGTCGCGAACCACGCGCCACGCATGCCGGGCGCCGGCACGGGCGGATTGCCCTCGCGTTCGCCCTGCTCCAGCCGTGCCTCGCGCACGCTTCGCTGCTGAGCGGCGATGCGCTCGACACCGCCGCCAACGTCGTCGCATGGGTGGCGCTGATCATCGTGCCGGTGGTGTTGATCGCCGCGTTCTGGATCGTGCACATCCTGCCCGAGCGGATCGCCGAGAAGCGCAGGCATCCGCAGCTGGACGCGATCAAGACGCTCTGCCTGCTCTCACTGTTCTTCGGCGGCCTGCTGTGGCCGCTGGCGTGGCTGTGGGCCTACACCAAGCCCGTCCTGCACAAGATGGCGTACGGCACCGATGTCACCGACCACCACGGCCATGCGGGCGATGCACTCACGCCCTTCCACGATGCCAAGACCGGACCCGATCGCGAGCCCGAACCTGTAACCGAAGCGGTAACGTCAACGACACCGCGTGCCGTCGAGACGCAGGCCGAAGTGGAGGAGATGCGTCGCCGCATCCGTTCGCTCGAGATGGCGCTGGCAATGGGAGAACGCCCCGGCGCGCGGTCCAACCCAGGCGGGGACGAGGAGTAAGCCATGGAGATCATCCTGCTGCTCATCTACTCCGGCATCGTCTGGCTGATCTTCTTCAAGTTCAAATGGTTGCCCTGGAATTTCATCTCTCAGATCATCGTCGTGTCGCTGCCGATCTTCGCGCTGACGGCGATGATCCTGATCCTCAACGTGGTCGCGCCCTCCTCCTCCGACGTGCGCGTGATCAACTACGTCGTGCAGGTGGTGCCGCGCGTGACCGGACGCGTGATCGAAGTGCCGGTGGAAGCGAACCGGCCCATCCGGAAGGGCGACGTGCTGTTCCGCATCGACCCGGTGCCCTTCCAGCAGAACCTGGCCGCGCTGGAAGCCAAGCTGCCGGAGATGTCGGCCAAGCTCGACAGCGCCCAGGCCTACCAGCGTGAACTGAACGAGTCGCTGCGCGCGGCACGCTCCACCCGCGATGCGCTGACCTCGCGCGTGGCCCTTGCGGAAAAGCGCGAACGGCAGACGGCAGAGCTTGCGCAGACCGGCGCCGGTTCCAAGTACGACCACGAGCAGGCACAGACCGAGGCGGCGAGCCTGCGCGCAGAACGGGCGACCACCGCCGCGCAGATGGCGCAGGTGCAGCAGAAGCTGTCGGCCACGACGCGCGACGGCCAGCTGTCGGAGATCGCACAGGCGCGCGCCGCGGTCGAACAGTTGAAGGCGCAGATCATCGATGCGCGCTGGGAGCTCGAACAGACCACTGTCTATGCGCCCGCCGACGGCACCGTGATCAACCTGCAGCTGCGCGAAGGCTCCTTCGCCGCGCAACTGCCGCTGACACCGGTAATGAGCTTCGTGGAGAAGGAACAGATCGTGCTGGCGATGTTCGCGCAGAACGAACTGGCGAACGTCGCGCCGGGCAACGAGGCGGAAATCGCGCTGAAGACGCATCCCAACCGGATCATCAAGTGCGCGGTGGATTCGGTCGTGTGGGCGTCGGGCACCGGGCAACTGCCGATCAGCGGCATGGTCCCGCAGACGGGCACGACGCCGCTTCCGGTGGGACGCATCGCGGTGCGCCTGCGGCCCGCAGGCCGGGACGAAAACACCTTCATCGCCATGGGCGCGCAGGGCCAGGGAGCGATCTACACCGAGCACGGCAAGCTGCTGCACATCGTGCGAAAGGTGATCCTGCGCGTGAGCACCAAGCTCGACTGGCTCGTGCTGAAGCTGCACTGAGGCGACCATGAGGACGCGCCTGGCGATCGTCGCGTTCACGCTCACGCTGGCGACCGGCTGCGCGCTGCTGCCCGAGCCGTCGGGCGAAGACGTGCGCGGGCAGGCGTTCACGCAGGCGGTCATTCCGCCGAACTGGTCCGCGCAGGCCAGCGCGGCGCAGGTGGACGAAGCGTGGCTCGCCAGCTTCAACGACCCCACACTCACGCAGTTGGTGCACGAAGCCCTCGAACACAATCCCGACCTGCTGATGGCCGGCGCACGCGTCGAACAGGCCAACGCGCAGGTCGACCTGGCCGAGTCCAAGCTCAAGCCGGCCATCGGCCTGATCGGTCGCGCCGGCTCCAAGCCCATCGCCGACCTGGTGCCGGTGCTCAGTGGCATCATGCTGCGCATCAGCTGGGAGATCGACCTGTGGGGTCGCCTGCGCTACGCGCGCAACGCGGCGCGTGCGTCGCGCGACGCATTCAGCGCCGACTACCGCTACGCCCAGCAATCGCTCGCCGCCAGCGTCGCGCGCGCGTGGTTCCTCGCCAACGAAACGCGCATGCAGGCGGCGCTGGCCGACGAAATGACGGGCTCGGCGCAGCATCTGCTCGAGTTCGCCCAGCAGCGCAAGCGCGTCGGCCCCGGCACCGAAGGCGAAGTGGCGATCGCCAACGCCAACCTGGCCACGTACGAAGACGCACGCCAGCAGATCGAACTGGCCAACCGCCAGGCGCTGCGTGCGCTGGAACTGCTGCTGGGCCGCTATCCGGGCGCCACGCTGGCGACCCGCGGAACGCTGCCCGCGTTCCCCGCGCCGGTGCCGGCGGGCATCCCGATGGACGTGCTCGATCGCCGGCCCGACGTGATCGCCGCGCAACGCCGCGTCGCCGCCGCGTTCGACCTCGTCGGCGAGGCCAAGGCCTCGTTCTTCCCGTCGCTGTCGCTGTCGGGCGGCTACGCGCGCATCAGCAATGCCGCGGTCTCGACACGCGATGACCTCGAGCAGACCACCAACACCATCAACGCCACCGTCATCGCACCGCTCTACATGGGCGGCGCGCTGACCGGCCAGGTCCGCCTGCGTACCGCCGAACAGAAGGAAGCGGTGGCCGATTACGCGCGACGCGCCCTCAACGCGCTGGACGAAGTGGAGGAAGCGCTGACCGCCGAACGCGTGCTTACCGAACGCGAACGGCTGCTCCGCGAAGCGGCGCAGTCCAACCGCACCGCCACCGACCTGGAACAGACCGCGTACCGCGTCGGTCGCTCCGACCTGCGCGCGGTGAACCAGCGTCAGCTCGCGACATGGGCCGCCGAAGTCGCGCTGCTGGGCGTCCAGCGCGAACGCCTGGCACGTCGCGTCGACCTGCACCTCGCCCTCGGCGGCGACTTCGGCATACCGGTGCAGGCAGCTGCCGGCGCCGCCGGCGACGACGCAGCCCTACTCCCCCGCTGAGGCAGACGCGATGAAATGGCTGCTCCTGCTACTGCCGCTGGCGATCGCACTGGAGCACTTCGCGCCGGAGCGTTCGCTGCTGGTCTTCGTCGTCGCCGGCCTCGGCATCGTGCCCCTGGCTTCGCTGATGGCGCAGGCGACGGGCTCGCTGGCCGTGCGCCTTGGCCCCGGCATCGGCGGCCTGCTCAACGCGACTTTCGGCAACGCCGCCGAACTCATCATCGCCCTCGCCGCATTGCGCAGCGGGCTGCACGACATGGTGAAGGCGTCGATCGCCGGCACCATCATCGGCAACATCCTGTTCGTGCTGGGCGTGGCGATGGTGCTCGGCGGTTCGCGCCACGGCGAACAACGCTACGACGGTCGCGCCGCGCGCACGCAGGCGACGATGCTGACGCTTGCGGTGATAGCGCTCATCATGCCCGCCGCGTACGGCGCGATCGTGCCGGACGCACAGGCGCAGCTCGATCCGATCAGCGCATGGATCGCCGTCGCGCTGCTGCTGGTCTATGTCGCGAACGTCGCCTACACGCTCATGGCCAGTCGCGCGACGATGGCGCGCAAGTCCGCTACCCAGGCGGAAGAACCGACCGCAGATGCGCACATGCACCACGCGCCGCAATGGAGCCCGAAGAAGGCCGTCATCGTGCTGGCCGCGGTGAGCCTGGGCATCATCTGGCTCAGCGAGATCCTGGTTGGCGCCGTCGAACCGGCCAGCGAGGAACTCGGATTGTCGGATGCCTTCACCGGCGTGTTCGTGCTCGCGGTGATCGGCGGTGCTGCCGAACAGGCCACCGCGATCGTCGCCGCGCGCCAGAACCGCATGGACCTTGCGATGTCGATCGCGCTCGGCGCGAGCGTGCAGCTGGCGTTGCTCGTCGCACCGCTGCTGGTGCTGCTGAGCTACGTCATCGGCCCGCATCCGATGGGCCTGGTGTTCGGGCCGGGGCTGGTGCTCATCATCCTGTTCTCGGTGCTCATCACCGGGCAGGTCGCCAGCGACGGTCGGACCGACTGGCTGCGCGGCGTCCAGCTGCTCGCGGTGTACCTGATCCTCGCCGCGGTCTTCTTCTACGTTCCAGACGTGACGGGAGCCTGATGAACACGGTCGCTCCTGCCTCACGCAATTTCCTCGACCGGCACCGCTACGCGCTGCTGTTCTTCTCGCTGCTGCTCACCGTCGCGATCGGGCCGCTGCTGGAGGCGATGAACTTCGGCCGCACCCTGATGGAAGGATTCCTTGCGGTGAACCTGATCGCAGCGGTCTTTCCCATCGTACTGGCGGCCGAACGCCGCACGCTGTACGTGTTGATCGCCCTCGCGGTGCTGCTGCGCTGGATCGGCACGCACGGTGCGCAGTCGCCGGCCCTGTCCATCCTCGCCGCCGCCACATGGGGCGCGATCGCGCTCGTCGCTGCGTATCGCGCGGTCAGGTTCTCGCTGTCGAGTGTTCGCATCGACGCCGAGCGCGTCTATGCCGCGCTCAGTGCCTACCTGCTCATCGGCGTCTGCTGGGGCGTGGTGTACGCGGCGATGACGCGCGTGCTGCCCGGCTCGTTGCTGTTCTCGGGTGCCGCGATCTCCTCCGGCCTCAGTGTCGGCGATGCCATCTATTTCAGCTTCGTCACGCTGGCCACGCTCGGTTATGGCGACTTCGTGCCCGCCACGCCCGCGATGCGCGGGTTGGCGGTGTTCGAGGCGGTCATCGGCCAACTCTATCTGGCGCTCCTGGTGGCCCGGCTCGTCGGGCTGCAGACCGCCGCACATTCACGATGACATTCACCATGAATACGCCACGGCACTTCCGAAGGGAGATCCCCATGAACACCCGCACCGCAATGCATTTGAGCGTGTCGATCGCCGCGGCGGTCCTGATGCTCGCGTCCATGGAGTGCCGCGCGATCGAGCCGCTGGACACCTTCAGCTTCCGCATCGGCGGCTACATCACCAACTTCGACACGCAGGTGCGCGCCGATGGCGAGACGCAGGGCGGCACGGAAGTCGACCTCCAGCGCGACCTCGGCCTGGACAAGAGCAACACCGTCGCCAACATCGGCGCCACCTGGCGCCCATTCGACAACCACGAATTCGGACTGTCGTACTACCAGGATGATGCCGCGGCGACGCGCCGCATCTCGCGCACCATCGAGTTCGACGGCACGGAGTACGAAGCCGAGAGCACCGTCCGAGCCGAAGTCGACCTGGATGCGTACGACCTCTATTACGTCTGGTGGGCCGCCAACAACGAACGCTGGGCGCTGGGCCCGCGCTTCGGCCTGGTCTGGTACCGCATGGAACTGGGGCTTGCGATGGAAATCGACTCGGAAGGCAACCGCATCGACGGCGCGATCAGCGAATCCGTCGATGCCGACCTGCCCGCGCCGAGCATCGGCGGCAGCTGGCGCTGGGCACCGCTCGACCAGTGGCGGTTCTCGGCCGACGTCGGCTACTTCTCGGCAGATGTGAACGACATCGACGCCGACATCACCTTCGGCCGGGTCGGCGTGGAATGGTTCCCATGGGAGCGCGCCGGCTTCTCGCTGGACTACACGCGGCGCAAGATCTCCGCCGATGCGGAAGCCTCGGACTTCGTCGGCAATCTGGAATTCGTCGACAGCGGCCTGCGGCTCGGTTTCACGTACCGCTTCTGACGGGCGGTGCGGGCGATGGTCGCGAACGGTTCGGCAGTGCGTGCGATGCGGCACGTGATCGCCGCGTTGCTCGCTGCATCGTTGTGCGTTGCCCTGTCGCTTGCCGGAACTGCCATCGCCCAGACGGCACCGCCGCCCTCGCCCGCGGCGGCGGCGGTGCCTGCGAATGCGCCGGCGACGTTGCGCTACTTCAACCGTGACATCGTCGTGCTGCGCGTTCCGTTCTTCGGCAACTCGCCGGAACGCCGCGCACGCGTGGCCGAAGCCAACATCGCCCGCATCATCGACGAACCCGGCGCGTCGAAAGTCACCTACCAGCCGGTACCGCAGGGCGTGGCGATCCTGATGTCGGGGCAACTGGTCGGCGTCCTGGTACCCGGCGATGCGGACAAACTGCGCGGGCAGACGCTGGACCAGCTGCGCGCGCAGACGGTGTCGCGCCTGACCATCGCCGTGGATGCCGCCGAACAGGCGCGCATGCCCGAGCGCGTGCTCCAGGGACTGATGTGGGTGGTGCTCGCCACGGTCGTCGCGTTCGGCTTCCTGTGGCTGTTGCGCCAAGTCCTGATGCGCGTGCGGCATCGCGTCGATGGCTGGGTCAAGCGGCGGCTGGCGCTGCTCAAGAGCGAATCCGCCCGGCAGATGGCATCGGGCTTCATCGCCAGTGCGCGCGGCCTGGCGCGGGTCGTGACGTGGCTCATCGTGCTGCTCACGTTCGAGGAATGGCTGCGCTTCGCGCTCGGCCGGTTCCCGTACACGCAGCCGTGGGCGAACGCGATGACACAGTGGATCACCGCGCGTACCGTCGGCTTCGGCAACGCGATCCTCTCCGCCCTGCCCGGCCTGTTCAGTGCGCTGCTGATCTTCCTGCTCGCCCGGCTGGTGACGCAGGCGGTTCGCATCACGTTCCATGGCGTGGAAGCCGGACGATTCCAGCTACTGGGCGTCGACCAGCAACTGGCCGAACCCACGCGCAAGATCATCACCGCGTTGATCTGGCTGTTCGCGCTGGCGATGGCGTACCCGTATCTACCGGGCGCGGAAACCGAAGCATTCAAGGGCCTGAGCGTGTTCGTCGGCCTGATGGTCTCGCTGGGCGCGTCGAGCATCGTCGGTCAGGCCGCAGGCGGATTCACGCTGCTGTACTCGCGCACGATGGCGCCCGGCGACGTGGTTCGCATCGGCGAAACCGAAGGCACCGTTCAACAGATCGGTCTGTTCACCACGCGCCTGCGCACGCCGCTGGGGGTGGAGGTGAGCTATCCGAACAACGTCGTTCTCGGCGGGATGCTGCACAACTTCTCGCGCAATCCCGACGGTCCCGGCATGTGGATAGAAGCGGCCGTGACGATCGGTTACGACGCGCCATGGCGACAGGTGCATCGACTCCTGCTGGACGCCGCGCAGCGCACGCCGGGCGTGCAGGCCACGCCGGCGCCGTTCGTCGCGCAAGCCGCGCTTTCCGACTTCTACGTCGAGTACGTGTTGCGCGCGCGCATCCTCGACGTGCAGCAGCGGCTGATCGCCCGAAGCACGCTGCACGCCAATATCCAGGACGCGTTCAACGAGGCCGGCGTGCAGATCATGTCGCCCAACTACGAGGCCGATCCGGAGGCGCCGAAGATCGTGCCGAAGGCTCACTGGGAAGGTATCGAGAACCTCCCCGCGCCGAGCGGTGGTCGGGAAGATGCGTCCGCCTGAATGCACACTCGGGCCTGGTCGACACTGCCGAGCCCTGCGAGTCGCGACCTCCGCGTCGCTGCTGTTGCTGTGCGCCACTCCCGCTCTTGCGCGCGATGTCGCGCAGGAGGCCGACCAGGCTCCCGGCCCTCTCCCCTCCGAAACCGCGGGGCCTGACCGGTTTTTTCTCTGGACCGACACCAGCATTTCAGCGCTTCCGTACGGCTACGGCTTCGAGGTCGATCCGCGCGAGCAGTCCACGATCACCATCGAGCATGCGCATGCCTCGAAGATCGGAGACTTCTTCGGCTTCGTCGATTTCACGAAATTCCATGGGGCACCGAGCGGTTCGGATACCGAAACCTGGTATGGCGAGTTCGGTCCGCGCCTGAGCTTCGGCAAGATCTTCGACAAGCAGATCTCGTTCCATCTCTTCAGCTGGAGCGCGTTCGAGGTGAAGGACGTGCTGCTGGCGACGACGTACGAACGCGGCGAGGATCCCGACGTGGCGGAAGCCGCGCTGGTCGGCATCGGCCTGGATCTGGACGTGCGCGAGAAGGGCTTCCTCGGCACGCTGGGCAAGTTCAACTACGTGCAGATGAATCTATACGGCCGTGCGGAACTGACGGAGAACACGCGCAGCGGCTTCCGCGACGTGCAGATGACGATGATCGCCAGTTATCCGTTCAAGGTCGGCCGGGCCGACTGGCTGCTCGACGGCTATTTCGACTGGGTCATGGGTTTCGGTTCGGAAGACTGGAGCTACCACCTCAACCCGCAGCTCACCGTCGATCTGGGCGCGCTGGTCTGGGACGTGCCGAAGAAGTTCTTCGCCGGCGTCGAGATCGACCTGTGGTGGAACAAGTACCAGATTCCGGACTCGCCGGCGTTCGACACGAACCAGCAGGCGGTCAGTCTTCTGTTCAAGTTGCACTTTTGAACGGAGCGCCGGCGGCGCATCGGCAAGGATCGTGCCGGTGAAGCTGAATACCGGCGATGTAGGGCCAAGGCCCAATTGAGCTGCGCCGTGGACGGCGTAGAAAAGCCAGTGGACGGGACGGGTCGCCCCGCCGGACATCACGAGGATTCTTTCGATGAACAAGCCGACGCTTCTGAAGTCGCTGTCGCTCGCCGCCGCGATGGCGGCCGTGCTCGCTGTATCGTCCGCCTCGGCGGCCGATGGCGACAAGAGCAAGATCAAGGGCCTGATCACTTCGGTGCAGGGCGACACCATCGTCGTCAAGGACGCCAGCAACGTCGAGCAGACGATCACGCTCTCGCCGACCACGACCTACAAGAAGACCAAGGGCCTCACCGGCGTCGTGCACGAGAAGGTGCAGCAGGGCGCGTTGATGCCCGGCCTGCCGGTCACCGTCGATGCGGTCGCGGCCGGTAGTGGTTTCAACGCCACCGAGGTGACGTTCAAGTCCGAGGACTTCCGCACCGCGCAGCAGGTCCAGGCGGGCCTGGCGCCGACGACCGAACGCATGAACGAGTTCGGCAAGTACGAGGCGCTGGCCCAGGCCGAAGTGCTGTTCGATTCGGGTAGCGCGACGATCAACAAGGCCGGCAAGGCCGACCTCGACGCCTTCGCCGCGAAGGCGAAGGAAACGCAGGATTACCAGGTCGTGTTGCAGGGCTTCACCGATTCCACCGGCGACGCAGCGGCCAACCAGCGGCTGAGCGCGCGTCGGGCGAATGCGGTCGCCAATTACCTGCAGCAGAACGCCGGGCTCCAGCCGGGCCGCGTGCGCGCGGGCGACGGCATGGGCGTTGCCACCGATGCAGGCGCGGGCAGCAATGCCGGCGCGCGCAAGGTCGTGGTGAAGCTCATCGTCGACAAGGGCGTGCAGGCCGGGAAGTAACGCAGCAACGCGGCGGCAGGCCACCTCCCCCGATCTGCCGCCGCGAGTGGAGGATTCCATGCGCATCCTGATGTTCCGGGCGGCGACGCCTGCCCTGCCGACGACATCCCTGCCGACGACATCCCTGCTGACGGCAGCCCTGCTGACGGCAGCCCTGCTCACGGCAGCCCTGCTGCTGGCGACGCTCGAACCCGCGTCGGCGTCGCCCCTGCAGGCGTCGTCGACGCCATCGGCTTCGACGAACACGGCGTCGTCCGGCACCTTCACGCGCGAAGAGCTCGACCAGATGATGGCGCCGATCGCGCTGTATCCGGACGCGCTGCTCGCGCAGGTCCTGATGGCCTCCACGTATCCGGGCGATGTCGCCGACGCGGTCGCGTGGTCCAAGGCGCACAAGGACGCCAAGGGCGGGGACGCCGTGAAGCAGGTGGCGAACGAGTCCTGGGATCCGAGCGTGCAGTCGCTGGTGGCGTTCCCGCAGTTGCTTGCGGTGCTCGGGCAGGATCCCAAGTGGGTGCAGCGCATGGGCGATGCGTTCCTCGCGCAGCCCGATTCGGTGATGGAATCGGTGCAGCGCCTGCGTCGCCAGGCCGACGCGGCCGGGAACCTGAAGTCGAACGAACAGCAGAAGGTCACCACGCAGCCCGCGCCGGCCGGAAGTGCGTCCGCGCCGCAGACGATCGTCATCGAATCCTCGCAGCCGGATGTCGTCTACGTGCCCAGCTACAACCCGAGCGTGGTGTACGGCTCGTGGGCGTATCCGTCGTATCCGCCGTATTACTACCCGCCGCCGGCGTACTACTACCCGGGCGGCGCGCTGCTGAGCTTCGGCATCGGCGTGGCCGTCGGCGGCGCATTGTGGGGCGACCTGGACTGGGGTCACGGCGACATCGACATCGACGTGAACCGATACAACGAGTTCAACCGCAACACCAACCGCAACGTCAACCGCGACGGCACCGGGCGCGACCAGATCGGCCGCGATGGCAAGTGGCAACACAACGCAGCCAACCGCGATGGCGTGCCGTATCGCGACAGCGCCAGCCGCGAACAGTTCGGTCGCCAGCTCGACGGCGCCGGACAACGCGATGCGGCGCGCGGACGAGACCCCGCACGTTCGGCGGAACGCGATCGCGCACGGCAGTCGATGGAGCAGCGCGGCTTCGAAGGCCCCGCTGCCAGCAATCGCGAAGCGCAGCAACGTGCAGGACAGGCGTCGCGGGACATCAGTCGGACGGGGGATCGCTCGGGTGCGACCGGACAGAACCGCGCCGCGCAGAACCCGGGCGCCTTCCAGCAGCGCGGCGGCCAGAACAACGCGCAGGCGCGGCAGGGTGCGCGCGACCACGCCGGGGCGAATCGTCCTTCGCAAGGCAACGCCTTCTCCGGCGCGGGCAATCCGGGCCAGTCGCGCGGCGATGCGGGGCGCGGACAGCGCAGCATGCAGCAGTCGCAACGTCCGGCCGCCTCGCGCGGTGGCGGGCACCAGATGAGCCGTCCTTCGCGGCCGCCTTCGCGCGGCGGCGGCGGGCGTCGACGTTGAGCAGGAGAACCCCATGACCGCATCCGTCCGCTGGCTCCCGCTCGCCCTCGCCGTGCTGCTGGCATTGCCGGCGCACGCGCAGGAATCCTTCACCACCCCCGATGCGGCCGCTGACGCGCTCGTCAAGGCGCTGGGCACGAAGGCCGCCGACGAGGCGCGACTGACCGCGATCCTCGGTCCGCAATGGGAGCAGATCGTCCCGCGCGGAAGCGTCGATCGCGACGACGTCGATGCGTTCCTCGCGCGCTATCGCGACAAGCACGCCTTCCAGAAGAAGGACGCGACGCACCAGCTGCTCGCGGTGGGCAAGGATGCCTGGACGCTGCCGGTCCCGCTGGTGAAAGGCGCGAATGGCTGGGCGTTCGACATCAAGGCGGGCGAGCCGGAAATCCGCGCGCGCCGCATCGGCCGCAACGAACGCGAGGCCGAACAGGCGGTGCTCGCATACCACGATGCGCAGATCGATTACGCGTCGGAAGACCGCAACGGCAACGGCATCCTCGAATACGCGCAGAAGTTCGTCAGCACCGACGGCAAGCACGACGGCCTGTACTGGACCGACGACGATGGCGGCGA
>Ga0209257_1001618_pt1 | contig 25829 bp, 26 predicted proteins | sample AraplaCvi_mCL_r2_FD_184277 | JGI IMG/M metagenome (GOLD analysis project Ga0209257, IMG submission 184277) | Arabidopsis root microbial communities from North Carolina, USA - plate scrape MF_Cvi_mCL_r2 (SPAdes) (version 2) | ecosystem: Host-associated > Plants > Roots > Endosphere | place: USA...
GGCCGGCCTGGCGCTGCTGGGGACCATCGCTGGCGGCCTGGCGGCGGCGCTGAAGGACGAGCACCACCGCGATGCGGCCATCCTGACCTTCCTGGTGACGCTGTCGGGACTGAGCCTGCTGGGCATTGGCTCGGCGTTCTGGGGGGTGGTCGCCGGTGCGGTTTCTCTTTTGGTGCAACACTTCCGGGCTGCTCCGAAGCCATGAGCTCCCGACGTCCCTTGCCGAAAGCCCTGCCCATGAAACTGCTGTTCGTCGCCGATCCGCTGACCGCGTTCAACACCTACAAGGATTCCACCTTCGCGATGATGCGCGAGGCCGCCCGGCGCGGCCATGAACTGTGGGTGTGCGAGGTGCCGGATCTCCTCTGGATCAGCGGCGGCCGCGTGACCGCGCACGGCGCCAGGCGGCTGACGCTGACGCCCGAGGCGATCGCCAGCCGGGCCGGCACCAAGCTGGCCGTGTGGCATGAGATCGCCGCGACGCAAGACCTGGCGCTGGCCGAGGCCGACGCGGTGCTGATGCGCAAGGATCCGCCCTTCGACTCCGAATTCTTCTACGCCACGCATCTGCTGGAGCAGGCCGAGCGCGAGGGCGCGCGGGTGTTCAACAAGCCAGCGGCGCTGCGCGACCACCCGGAGAAGCTCGCGATCCTGGAGTTCCCGCAGTTCATCACGCCGACGCTGGTGACGCGCTCGGCGGTGGCGATCCGGGCCTTCCACGCTGAGCATCAGGACATCATCCTCAAGCCGCTGGACGGGATGGGCGGGATGGGGATCTTCCGCGTCAAGGCCGATGCGCTGAACCTGGGCAGCATCATCGAGACGCTGAACAAGAACGGCGCGCAGTCGGTGATGGTGCAGCGTTTCGTGCCGGACATCGTCAAGGGCGACAAGCGCATCCTGCTGATCGGCGGCAAGCCGGTGCCGTATTCGCTGGCGCGGATCCCGCAGGGCACGGAGGTGCGCGGCAACCTGGCGGCGGGCGGCAAGGGCGTCGCGCAGCCGCTGACCGAGGACGACCGCCGCATCGCCGAGGCGCTGGCGCCGGTGCTGGCGGCGCGCGGCCTGCTGCTGGTGGGGCTGGACGTGATCGGGGACAAGATGACCGAGATCAATGTGACCAGCCCGACCTGCTTCCAGGAAATCATGGAGCAGACGGGGTTTGACGTCGGCGCGGTGTTCATCGATGCGCTGGAGGCGGCGGTGGCCGCCTCGCGCTGAGCGGCCCGCGCGGCCCATCCGGGAACCGACATGGATGTCGAACTGATCAGCGAGCACGCCTGCTTCGGCGGCGTGCAGCGTTTCCACCGCCACGACTCGACGCAGATCGGCCTGCCGATGCGCTTCGCGCTGTTCCTGCCGCCGGGTGGGGCGCGGGCGGCGAAGGGACTGCTGGTGTTCCTCGCGGGGCTGACCTGCACCGAGGAGACCTTCACGATGAAGGCGGGCGCGCAGCGCAAGGCGGCGGAGCTCGGCCTGGCGCTGCTGATGCCGGACACCAGCCCGCGCGGCGAGGCCGCGAGCGCGCTGCCGGGCGCGACGGCGTCGTGGGATTTCGGCATCGCGGCTGGCTTCTACCTGGACGCGACGCAGGCGCCGTGGGCGGCGCACTGGCGGATGGAGAGCTACCTGATGAAGGAGCTCATTCCGCAGGTGCAGGCGCTGCTGGGGCTGGACGCGTCGAAGACCGGCATCGCCGGTCACTCGATGGGCGGGCATGGGGCGCTGACGCTGGCGTTGCGGCACCCGGGGGCGTTCGCGTCGGTGTCGGCGATCGCGCCGATCGCGGCACCGAGCCGCTGTCCTTGGGGCGTGAAGGCGTTCACCGGCTACCTCGGTGAGGACCGCGATGCCTGGCCCGCGCATGACGCGAGCGCGCTGATGCAGGCCCAGGAGCGCGCTCCCTATCCCCACGGCATCCTGGTCGATCAGGGACTGGCGGACAAGTTCCTGGTGGAGCAGTTGTATCCCGAGGCGCTCGAGTCCGCCTGCGCGTCGGTCGGGCAGCCGCTGACGCTTCGCCGCCATGAGGGCTACGACCACGGCTACTATTTCATCGCCTCGGTGATCGATGACCACGTCGCGCACCACGCGCGGCAACTGGCCCGCTGATGGCCGGCTGATGGCCCGCTGATCGCCGACGCCCTGTCGCAACCTGAAAGGCCGCCATGCGCATCGCTCTGCTGTCCGACATCCACGGCAACCTGCTGGCTCTGGAGGCCGTCGTGGCCGATGCGCGGCGGCGGGGCGTCGATCGGATCGTGAATCTCGGCGACATCCTGTCGGGGCCGCTGCAGCCGCTGGAGACCGCGCAGTACTTGATGGCCCAAGGCTGGCCCACGATCGCCGGCAACCATGAGCGGCAAGTGCTCGCGATCACGGCGCAGAAGCCCGGAGGCGCCTCGGACCGCTTCGCGCGCGAGCGGCTCGGAGAGGTGGAGCTGGCCTGGCTGCGCTCGCTGCCGACGACGCTCCCGTTGAGCGATGAAGTGTTCCTGTGTCACGGGACGCCGCGCAGCGACGTCGAATACTTCCTCGACACGCAGGTCGGACCGCGCTTGACGGCGGCTTCGTCCGCGGAGGTCGAAGACCGGCTCGGCGACCAGACCTCGGCCCTGGTGTGCTGCGGACACACCCATGTGCCGCGCGTGGCGCGCAGCGCGCGGGGGCAGTGGCTGGTGAATCCTGGCAGCGTCGGTCTGCAAGCCTGGGATGACGAACACCCGGTCTATCACGTCGCCGAGAACGGGTCGCCGGATGCGCGATACGCGATCGTTGAAAGGGTGTCCCAGGGCTGGGTCATCGAATCGATCAGCGTGCCGTACGACCACGAGGCCGCGGCACGCACCGCGGCCGCAAATGGCCGGGAGGACTGGGCGCGCTGGTTGAGGACCGGCTACGCCGCGGCCTGAGCGCTGGGCGCGACGCGCGCGTAGATGGCCTCCGCGGGAATGGTCAGGTCCAGGGACGCCAGATGGAGTGGCGCATCGCCAATCGACGGGTGACGGGACCAGGTTCCGTCGCCCTCGCGGCGATGAAGGTCGATGCGACGGCGGACATGGTCGACCAGGACGTATTCCCGCAGGGACGGGATCTGAAGGTAGTGCTGCCGCTTGACCGTCCGGTCATGACGCGCCGTCGACGCCGACAGGACTTCGATCAGGATCAGCGGCCGGCGCATCACGTCGTCGTCGGACAGGTCGGCGTTGTCACACACGACGGAGACGTCGGGGAAGAATCCGCCTTCCGTCTTCTCGCAGCACAGGCGCAGATTGCTTCCGAACACCTCGCATGGAGAACCCGCGAGGTGATGCTGCAAGCAGGACACGAGGTTCACCACCACGCGTTCGTGATTGCGCGTCGCGCCGGCCAGCGCATGGATGGCGCCGTCGAAGAACTCGTACCGGGACAGCTCTGAATGGGCGGGAGCTCGGTCCCACTCGAGAAACTCCCCCAGCGTCAGAGCTTGGCGACCCGCGTCCAGGCCCGCGAAGGCCTGTGCCACTTCGAAGCCGAAGGCCAGCGACTCCAAGCGCGCGGACTCCCCCGGGCGGTACTCCGAGATTGCCCAGGTCCCGTCCGTTTGGAGGCGATCGATGCGCACGCTCCGCGCGGCGGGATCCACGACCACCAGTTCCCGCAGCGCGCCGTTGCGGCGTAAGGTCAGCGTCCGCCTCATGACCTCGGACGCGCGGACGCCTGTCGAGACGATGTCCATGACCAAGGGTGGGTTCATCGGGGCGGAGCGGGGCGCGACCATCGCATGGGGGAGCAGGACGTTGTGCAGGTCCAACTTCAGCGATTCGCCGTAAACGAAGGTCGCCCAGCCACGGTTGCCCAGCCGCCCCAGCTGTCGCTTCATCGCGCCCGTGATGTTCAGAAGCACTCGGAAGAATGCAGGATCGCGGTCTGGCGCGGGGAATGGCTGCCCACCGATCAGCTCGTGAATGCCTTCCTGCTGGGCTTGCCATTTCGAGAACTCGTCAGCGGTCATCAACTGCTCTTGATACATGAAGGACATCGCACCACTCCTGCAACTTCATGAGGAAAGGTGCTGATTCTTCGGAGGCTGTCCGTCGACGTCTTTCACCTCAATCAGCATGAAAGCGGCTCGAAGTGCCCGATCGAAGGCGACTGGGTGACCGGAACGAGGAGGGCGGTTCCGGGGCCTTGGCGCGGGACGCCTGACCCAGTCCGCGCCACGCGAACAGCGCCAGTGGAATCGCCAGCGCCGACAGCGCCAGCGCGAGACCGCCCGCGGCGCTCCAGCCCCAGCGCTCGACGACCGCGCCCATCAGCGGCGGACCGAGCAGCGCGCCCGAGGCGCCGAACTGCGTCAGGCGGCCGCTCGCCAGCGCGAGCCTTCCGGGCGTGCCCGCGGCCAGCGGCAGCAGCGCGAAGACCAGACTCGGGAAGACCCCGGATGCGGCGTTGATCGCGACCGCGAGGGCCGCCTGCATGGGCGCGGCGCCGCCGTCGCGCAGCGTCGCCATGAAGAGCGCCCCCGACAGGCCGAGCGAAAGGGCCATCCCGCCTGCGATCGCGCGCGATGGCGCGCCATGCCGACGCAGCAGCCAGGCGCCGATCGCGCTGGCCGGCACATTGGCGAGCGCGGCGGCGGCGGTCCAGCTGCCGGCGGCGCCAAGCGGCATGCCGCCTTGCGTGAGCAGGCTGGGCAGCAGCGCGAGCAGGCCGACCTCCGCGATCGCGTAGGCCCCGAACGCCGCGACCAGCGCCCACAGGCGCGCGCCGGTCGGGCCGGGCGGCGCGTGCCCATGCGCGTCCGCCGTGGCGACGTCCGCGGGCGCCGCGCGCAGCGCCAGCCACAGCAGCACGCCTCCCGCGACGCTGAGCGCCTGCGCCTGCCGCCAGCCGGCCCAGCTCGCCGCGTTCGCATAAGCCCAGGCGCCGAGCGCCATGCCCACCGGCACGAAGGTGCTCCACAAGGCCATCGCGGCGGCCTGGCGCCGGCCCTCGGCCGCGCGGGCGATCAGCACCGGCGCCGCGACGACGATCGCGAGATAGCCCAGGCTCTCCACAAAGCGAGCCAACGCCAGCATCGTCACGTCCTGTGCGAAGGCCGCGCCCGCCGCGCCGGCCGCGAGCGCCAGCACCGCCGCAGACAGCGAGCGCCTGAGCCCCAAGCGCGGCAGCCGGTGCCCGGCCATGCCGCCCAGCGCCGCGCCACAGACCTCCAGCAACGAGGTGAGCGCGGCCATGGCGGCCAGGCCCAGATGGAGCTCGCGCGCGATCGGCGGCGACAACGCGGCCAGCTTGCCCAATTGGGCCGCGGCGAACACGCCGCAAAGGTAGTACAGCAGAATCCTCACTTCGGTCCCTTCATGCCGATGCCTGTGTTGTTGATCGATTGCCTGCCCGCGCCATGAACGATTCGCCGCTGCTCTTGCGCGATGCCCGCCAGCTCGGCCGCAGCCTGCGGCTGTGGCGCTCGCTGCGCCGCCTGAAGCAGGGCGCGGTCGCGGCCGAGCTCGGCGTGTCGCAGACGACGGTGTCGCGCTGGGAAGCGGGCCTGGCGGCGCCGTCCTTCGACGAACAGCAGACGCTGCGCCGGCTGATGGCCGCGCGGCTGGACAGCGCGGCGGACTTCGAGCTCGGCCGGCTGGTCGAGCGCGCGCCGGTGGCGATCCACCTGATCTGCGATCTGAGCCACCGCCTGCTGGCGATGTCCAGCGCCCGCGAGCGCGATTGCCGCCTGCCGCGGGCCGAGTTGATCGGCCGCGCGCTGTGGTGCTACGCGACGCCCGAGATCGTGGCGCAGGAAGGGCGGCTCGACGCGCTGGGCTGGTTCGAGCCGGCACCCGCGGCGGTCGAGTTCGACACCGGGGCCGCCGTCGAGCAGGACATGCCCATCCTGCCCAGCCGCATGCGCTGGGTGCGCCTGCAGCTGTCGGACGGGAGCTTCGTGCGATTGACGGAGACCCTCGCGATGGTGCGGGGACCGGACGCGTGACGAGGACATGCCCGCCACCCTAAGGGGGCGCCGCGGGTCCTGTCCATGAATGAAAAATTCAGCGCGGCAGCAGCCGCAGCTGGAGCGGCTGCTTCGGCCGCAAGGTGATGTTGAGCACCGGCTCGGGCGGCGCCGCGCCGGGCACGGGCGCCAGCCGGAAGCGCTGCAGCAGCATCGCCGCGACCAGCGTGATCTCGGTCAGCGCGAAGTGACTGCCCAGACAGACGCGCGGTCCCGCGCCGAATGGCATCCACGCGCCGCGCGGGATCTCCGGATGGCCGCAGCCGGGATCGAAGCGTTCCGGGCGGAAGGCGTCGGGCTCCTCGAACCAGCGCGGGTCTCTCTGCATCACGCCGGGCGTGATGCGCAGCATGGCGCCCGGCCTCAGCGTCAGGCCGCCGATGCGCAGCTCCGTCGCCGCCTGCCGGGAGAACAGCGCCGGCGCCGGGGGATGCAGCCGCAGCGACTCCTTGATGCACAGGCTCAGCCAGGGCAGGCGGGTGAGGTCGGCGGCCTCGGGCACGCGGCCGCTCAGCACGCCGTCGACCTCCTCGATCGCCTGCCGCTGCGCGTCCGGATGCGCGGCCAGGCACCAGCCGAGCCAGGTGAGCGCCGCGGCGCTGGTCTCGTGGCCGGCCAGGAAGGCCGTCATGCACTCGTCCCGGAGCGCCGTGTCGCCGAGTTCCCGTCCGTCCTCGTCGCGCAGCGACATCAGCAGCGCGAGGAGGTCCTCGGGCGGAGCGTCCGCCCCGCGCACCGCGGCCCGGACCGCGCGGCGCCGCGCGATGTGGCCGCGGATCAGTGCGTCCAGGCTTCTCAGCGCGAGGCGCTTGCCGCGCTTCCACGGCGCCCACAAGGGCGCGCTGACGGGCACGTACATCTCGCCCATCGCGACCCGTCCCAGTTCGTGAACCGCCCAGGCCGCCTCTTCCGACGCGGCAGACGGCGTGGCGCCGTCGGCCGAGAACAGCGTGCGCAAGATCACGTCCATCGTCAGCAGCGTCATCAACTGCTCGAAGTCGATGTCCGAGGGATCACCCGCCGCAGGCGCCGCGCGATCGAGCGCCTGACGCGAGGCCGCCACCATCAGCGGCACGAAACCCTGCACCCGCTGCGGCGAGAAACCCGGCTGCAGCAGCTTGCGCTGGCGCTGCCAGGCCGGCCCCTCGGCGACCAGCACGCTCTGGCCATGCGCGTCGGCGAAGACCTGCGTCGCGCGCTCCCAGCGGATCATCCCGTCATGGCTGGCGATCAGCAGCTCGCGCACCTGCGCGGGATGGAAGAAGTTGTAGTCGTCCAGGCCCAGCAGGCGCTGATGGACGACGTCGCCATAGCGCTGCTGCAGCCGCTTCATGTGGCCGAGATAGTCGCGGCGCATCGAGAGGATCTCGGGCAGTCCGGCCCAGCGGGGGCGCGGGCCGGGCACGGTGTCGGGAATCGCGAGGACGTGGCTCATGGCGGGCATCCTGCTCGCGGCGGGCAGCGCCGTCTTGAATGGAAGCGACATCGGCGGGGCTTCTCTCCCGCAGGCAAGGCGCCGCGCCGAAGGCCCCTAGACTGCGGCGCCATGGAAGCCTCCCTGCATCCCGCCACCATCGCCCGGCTGCTCATTCCGCCGTCCGCGTTGGAGGGCTGCCTGTACGCCTACCTCTGGCGCGACCTGTCGGCGGCGGCCGCTCAAGGATTCGAACTGAGCCAGGCCCAGTGCCAGAGCTGGTTCCCGGCGACGCCGCTGTGCGGGCTGAGCTGGTCGCTGAGCGGCCGCGTGCGGCGCCTGGGCCCGTCGGGCGAACCCGGCGACTGGCTGCCGGCCGGCGTGCTGGGCGGGCCGCGCGGCGGACCGCACCGCTTCCAGTCGACGCCCGACGGCCGCGCTTTCATGGCGGCGATCCGGCCCGAGGCGCTGCAGGCGATGACGGGGCTGGACATCGGCGCGCTCAAGGATCGCCTGGTGCCGCTGTCGGAGATCGGTGATCCGGATTGGCATGCGCTGGACGCCGCGATGCAGGCCGCACGCGATGAACACGAAGCCCGCCGCACGCTCGAAGTCTTCCTGCTGCCGCGCTGGCGCGCCGTGCGCGAACGCGTGCTGGCCGATGATCCCGTGCCGCACGGCTACGCCGGCTGGATGCAGCGTCTGGCGCTGCGCGCGATCGCTGCCGGACATGGCCGAAGCGTCCGGCAGGCGGAGCGCCGCATCAAGCAATGGAGCGGCCAGAGCCTGCGCGCGCTGCGGCTGGTCAGCCGCGCCGAGGCCGCGTTCCAGGACGTGCGCCGGCTGGACGAGGACGAGGGCGCGGTGATCTGGAGCGCGCTGGCGCAGGAGCACGGCTATGCGGACCAGGCGCACCTGTGCCGCGAGACGCGCCGGCTCAGCGGTTTCAGCCCCGAGGAACTGCGCCGCCGCGTCGCGGCCGACGAAGCGTTCTGGGCCTACCGCGTCTGGGTCTGACCCCTCGCTCCGGGTCTGCCCTCGCCCCCATCGAGGACAATCCCCCGATGGCTGTCCTCTCCCTCACCAACGCCCACCTTGCCTTCGGCCACGTGCCGCTGCTCGACGGTGCCAACTTCTCCCTGGAAACCGGCGACCGTGTCGGCCTGATCGGCCGCAACGGCACGGGCAAGTCCTCGATGCTGAAGGTCCTCGCGGGCCTCGAGAAGCTCGACGACGGTCTGCTGCAGCTCGAAAAGGGCCTGACCAGCGTCTACGTTCCCCAGGAGCCCGAACTCCGCCCCGAGGCCACGATCTTCGACGTCGTCAGCGAGGGCGTGGCTGAAGCCAAGGCACTGCGCGCCCGCTACGAGGCCCATGACGAGAACGACGACCTGGCCTGGGTGCAGGAGCGCATCGAGCAGATCGGCGCGTGGAACTGGGAGCAGCGGGTCGACGAGACGCTGCACCGCCTGGGCCTGGACGGCGCCCGCCCGGTCGGCGAGCTCTCCGGCGGGCTGAAGAAGCGCGTCGCGCTCGCCCGCGCGCTGGTGGCCCAGCCCGACGTGCTGCTGCTGGACGAGCCCACCAACCACCTGGACCTGGACGCGATCCGCTGGCTCGAGGAACTGCTCAACGGCTTCAAGGGATCGCTGCTGCTGATCACCCACGACCGCGCGTTCCTGGACAACGTCGCCAACCGCATCGTCGAACTCGACCGCGGCCAGCTCCGCGGCTATCCCGGCAATTTCGCCGCCTTCCAGGCCGCCAAGGCCTATGAGCTGGAGAACGAGGCGCTCGCGAACGCCCGTTTCGACAAGCTGCTCGCCCAGGAGGAAGTCTGGATCCGCAAGGGGGTCGAGGCGCGCCGCACCCGCAGCGTGGCCCGCGTGCAGCGCCTGCACGAGATGCGCAACGAACGCGCCGCCCGCCGCGACGTGCAGGGCAAGGTGCGGCTCGACGTCGCCACCGGCGAATCGAGCGGCAAGATCGTCGCCGAGCTCGAAAACGTCTCCAAGCGCTTCGGCGACCGCGTCATCGTCGACCACTTCACCGGCACCATCCTGCGCGGCGACAAGGTCGGCCTGATCGGCCCGAACGGCGCCGGCAAGACCACCCTGCTCAAGATGATCCTCGGCGAGCTGCCACCCGACAGCGGCACGGTGCGCCTGGGGACCAAGATGACCGTCGCCTACTTCGACCAGATGCGCGATGCGCTCAACCTCAACGCCACGCTGGCCGACACCATCAGCCCCGGCAGCGAATGGATCGAGATCGGCAACCAGCGCAAGCACGTCAAGAGCTATCTGGGCGACTTCCTGTTCTCGCCGGCGCGCGCGGACTCGCCGGTCTCCAGCCTCTCCGGCGGCGAACGCAACCGGCTGCTGCTCGCCCGCCTGTTCGCGCGGCCAGCCAACGTGCTGGTGCTCGACGAACCCACCAACGACCTCGACATCGAAACGCTCGAACTGCTCGAGGAACTGCTGGCCGACTACGACGGCACCGTCTTCCTCGTCAGCCACGACCGCCGCTTCCTCGACAACGTCGTGACCTCGACCATCGTCAGCGAAGGCGCAGGCAAATGGCGCGAGTATGAAGGCGACGTCGAGGACTGGCTGCAGCAGTCGCAGCGCGCGGCCGAGATCAAGGCGCGCCTGGCACCGGCCGCCGCGGCACCCGCTCCCGCTCCGGCGCCCGCCCCCGTGGTCGCCAACAAGCGCAAGCTCAGCTACAAGGAACAGCGCGAACTCGACGAAATCCCCGCGAAGATCGGCGCGCTGGAGACAGAGCAGAAACACCTGCAGGCACTGCTCAACAGCACCGAGCTCTACCAGCAAGGGGCCGCGAAAATCACCGAAGTCACCAACCGGGCGGCGGAGATCGATGATGAGTTGCTCATGCTGATGGAGCGGTGGGAGCAGTTGGAGGCGAAGTGAGGGAGGCTCCTGGACTGCCGTCACCGAGCACGGCGCGGCCACGGCATGGGGGCTCCCTCCAGGACCCCCAAGCCCTGTCCACGCCCGGACATATCACCGCGTGCGGCGGATCTGCGACCGGGGACCGCGTCAGGCCTTGACCGTGAGGTCGCCGAGACCGGCGTAGCGCGCCGTCACCGTCACGCCCTTCGGCAGCTTCGTGGCGACTCGCCAGGAACCCGTCGTGACCACGCTGCCGGCCGGCACCGTCTGGCCCTTGCGGGTCGCCTCCTGAAGCCATCCGGCCACGACCCAGGCGGGATCGTTCAGGCCATGACCGCCGGTGCCCGCCATCGGCGCCTGGTCGCCAACGATCAGCTCGCAGGGCTGATTCGCCCAGTCGTGACCGGGCTTCCACGCCTGCCAGGGACCCAGCGCCAGCGCGCCATGCGTCTGCGCATCGGCCAGACGCAGCAGGCTGTCAGCGCCAAGCCCACGCTGCCAGCGCGAGCCCAGCCATTCAACGGCAACGCACATCGCATCGATGAGGTGTTCCGCTTGGCCGGGCACCAGCGCGGCGGCCATCTCGGGCGTCACGTCCTGCCCGAGGCGCAGCGCGATCTCGGCCTCCGCGCCGATCAGGGGCAGATCACCGAAGTCGCCGCCATTGCGCAGGCCGCGGACTTCGCGCGCCAGCAGCGGCGGCAGCGGGGAATGCCCCAGCGCGCCATCGCGCGACGAGCCGCCGCACTTCCAGAACTGCGCGCGCCCCGGCGCCAGCCAGTCGAGCTGTTTTGCGAGCTCGGCCTGCGCCGCGTACGCGGCCGGTTCATCGGGAAGCGACCAGGCGGCGTCGTCCAGCAGCGTGTCGCCGGACCAGGCCCGGGCGAGCGCGGCACCCAGGTCCGCGGGGGAGGAGAAGCTAGGGATCGTCATGAGCGCGGATCTTAGGCGCGGCCGCTAGCATCCAGCCCGACAACGACACACCGAGCCGGGCGCGGCAGCCGTCCGGCGCAGACACGGCCAGGGAGGCCTCCAGATGATCGACCGCTCCGCAACCCCGGCGCGCGCCGCCGCGGCGCTCCTGTCCGTGCTGCTCGCGGCCTGCGCGTCGCAGCCGCTCAACCCCTTCGGCCGGCCGTACGACGACCAGAACGTCCTGACGCCGGGCCCCTTCGGCGGCTGCGAGGGCACCTACGACGCGCCCCCGTATCTCGAGTTCGGCAGCAAGACCCTGTATCCGGCGACGCAGCACATGAACGCGTACAGCGGCGATGTCGAGGTCGTATTCCGCGTCGACGCGCAGGGGCGGGTGACGCCGCTGACGGTCGCCGAAGGGCCGGCCCGCTCGTTCATCAACCACAACCATGTGGCCATGCAGGACTGGCGGGTGCGCCCGGCCACTTGGAAGGGGACGCCGGTCGAGGCCGTTTGCCGTCTGCGCCAGAGCTACCGGCTCATCGGGCCCTATGCGCCGATCCGCGACGACAACGAGCCGCCGCCCGAGCGCCGCTGACGGCGCGGGCCGGGCGGGTCAGCGCTTGAGCGCCTCGCGGGCGCGGGCCAGCGCGTGCCAGAACTTCGGGTCCTGCGAGGTCGCGAAGTTGATCCGCATCAGCGTGCCCGGCGTGCGCGTCGGACTGAACAGGATGCCGGGCGCGATCAGCCAGCCCTGATCCATCATCGCGGGCGCGAGCCGCTCGGTATCGGCGCCCACGTCGACCCAGCCGAACAGCCCCGCCGGCGCCGCCGCGAAGCGGCATCCCGCGTCCTCGGCCAGGCGCACGCAGCGCTGCCGCGCCGCCACCAGCCGCGCGGAGATGCGCTCCGCATGCTTGCGCAGCAGGCCCTGCTCCAGGCACAGCGCCACCGCGCGGTCCATCAGCGGACTGGTGGTCAGCGAGGCCAGCAGCTTGAGCTCGGTGAGCCGCGCCATGCGGTCCGGGCTCGCCGCGACGAATCCGACCCGCCAGGCGGGCGACAGCATCTTCGAAAAGCCCGAGACATAGATCGTGCGCCGCAATTGGTCGAGCGCCGCCAGGCGCGGCGCGTGGTTCGGCGCGAACAACGCGTAGGTGTCGTCCTCGACGATCAACAGGTCGTGCTCGTGCGCCAGCTGCAGCACCTGGTGCGCGTGCGCCAGGTCCAGCGTCGCGCCGGTCGGGTTGTGCAGCACCGACACCGTCACGTACATGCGCGGCCGGTGTTCGTCGATGAGGCGCCGCATCACCGCCATGTCCGGTCCGTGCGCGCCGCGCGGCACCGGCAGCAACCGCATGCCGGCCTGCGACAGGCGCGCGTACTCGATCGCCCAGCCCGGGTCGTCGACCAGCACCGCGTCGCCCGGCTCGAGGAAGGCGCGCGTGATCAGGTCCAGTCCGTGCGTCGCGCCGACGGTGCTCATGATCTGGTCGGGCGCGGCCTGAATCGCGATGTCCAGCAGGCGCTGCGACAGCGCGCGGCGCAGCCGCTCGTCGCCGAGCGGCTCGCCATAGCCCGACAGCAGCGCGTCGTCCGCCTGCGCGGCCAGCCGGCGCAGCGTCGATTGCAGCAGGCCCAGGTCCAGCCATTCCGCCGGCAGGGTGCCCAGGCCCGGCGAACGCCGGGCATCGGCCTGGAACATGCCTCGAATGAGCGCGCTCGCGTCGACGGGCGGCGGCAGCGGCGATCGGAGCGATCCGGCGGCGGGCGCGGCCACCGGCGCCCGCGGCGGCAGCGGGCGGGTTTCGCGAACGTAGAACCCCCGCTTCTTGCGCGCCTCCAGCAAGCCTTGGGCGAGCAGCTGGTCGTAGGCCGCCACGACGGTGTAGGGGCTGACGCCGTGATGCCGCGCGCAGTCCCGCACTGAAGGCAGCCGCGCGCCCGGGAGCAGCAGCCGCTGCTGGATCCGCGCCGCGAATCGCTGCGCCAGCTGCTGGGCCAGCGGCTGGCTCGCATTGCGCGACAGGGCGCCGGGCGCGACCATCGTGGCCGTCGAACCGGCCGCGCCGGCGTTCACTGTGCTGGTGTCCATGCCGATACAGATGATGCGGTGGTATGGCTCAGTGTATTGGTTCTGTGCTGGTCGACGCACTAGACTGGGCCGCTCAACCGGAGACACCCCCATGAATCGCAGTCCCTGGACGCAAGCCCGCCGTGCCGCGCGCATGAACCCGTCCATCATCCGAGAGATCCTGAAGGTCACCGAGAAGCCCGGCATCCTGTCGATGGCCGGCGGCCTGCCCAGCGCCGACACGTTTCCGGTCGAGGCCATCAAGACCGCGTGCGACCGCGTGCTGACCCACAACGCCAAGGAGGCGCTGCAGTACGCCGCCAGCGAAGGCTTCGCGCCGCTGCGCGAGTGGGTGGCGGCCAAGGTCGCGACGCTGGGGATCCAGGCTTCGCCGGACCAGGTGCTGATCACCAGCGGTTCGCAGCAGGGGCTGGATCTGGTGGGCAAGCTGCTGTGCGACGCCGGCGCGCCGGTGGCCGTCGAGACCCCGACCTACCTGGGCGCGCTGCAGGCCTTCACGCCCTATGAGCCGATCTTCGCCAGCCTGGCCAGCGACGACGAGGGCCCGCTGCCCGCCGCGATCGAGGCGCTGCCGCATGACGCGCCGGGCACGCGCTTCGCGTATCTGCTCCCGAACTATCAGAACCCCACCGGCCGCGTGATGAGCGCCGGCCGCCGTCAGGCCGTCGTAGCCGCCGCGCGCAAGGCTGGCGTGCCGATCGTCGAGGACAACCCCTATGGCGATCTGTGGTTCGACCAGCCGTCGCCGCCGTCGCTGAGCTCGCTGTGGCCCGAGGGCAGCATCTACCTGGGCTCGTTCTCCAAGGTGCTGACGCCGGGCTTCCGCCTGGGCTACATCGTGGCGCCCAGCGAGATCTATCCCAAGCTGCTGCAGGCCAAGCAGGCCGCCGACCTGCACACGCCCGGTTTCAACCAGCGCGTGGTGCACGAGGTCATCAAGGGCGGCTTCCTGGACGAGCACGTGCCCAAGATCCGCGCCCGCTACAAGGCCAATCGCGACGCGATGGCCAAGGCGCTGGCCGAGTGCCTCCCCCCGGGCTGCGAGTGGCAGGTGCCCGAAGGCGGCATGTTCTTCTGGATCCGTCTGCCCGAGGGCCTGGACGCGATGGCGCTGCTGCCGCGCGCCGTCGACGCCGGCATCGCCTACGTGCCGGGCGCCGCGTTCTACGCGCACCAGCCCGATCCGCGCACGCTGCGCCTGTCCTTCGTGACGCTGACGCCGGACCTGATCGCCGAGGGCGTCGACAAGCTCGGCCGCGTGCTGCACGAGGCGCTTGCGCTGACCACTGCCGAAACCGCGCCCTGATTCCCTGCTGAATCGAGCGCTGATTCCCGCGCCGGGCCGCAGCGCCCGGCGTGTCCCCTGTTCCTGGCACCGTCACCGCCCCGTCAGCCGGGCGCGGTCGACTTCGCCCTGCTGCCAATGAGGCTCCGCATGTCCGAACTCCGCCGATTCGTCCAGGTCGATGTCTTCACCGCCGAGGCCCTGAAGGGCAATCCGCTGGCCGTCGTGGTCGATGGTGCGGGCCTGGACGAGGCGGCGATGGCCGCCTTCGCGCGCTGGACCAACCTGTCCGAGACGACCTTCCTGCTGCCGCCTACCGATCCGGCGGCCGACTATCGCGTGCGCATCTTCACGCCGGGCGGTGAACTGCCGTTCGCCGGTCATCCGACGCTGGGCTCGGCCCACGCCTGGCTGTCCAGCGGCGGCGATCCCAAGCGGCCTGGCGAAGTCGTCCAGGAGTGCGCGATCGGCCTGGTGCGCATCCGCCGCGACGGCGGCCGGCTCGCGTTCGCGGCGCCGCCGCTCAAGCGCGAGGGGCCGGTCGAGCCCGGGTTGCGCGCGCAGGCGCTGAAGGCGCTGCGCCTGGACGAAGCGGCGCTGCTGGACCTGGTGTGGGTCGACAACGGTCCGCAGTGGATGGCCGCGCGGCTGGCCTCCGCGGAGGCGGTGCTCGCCCTGCAACCGGACTTCGTCGCGATGGCCGGCCTGAAGCTGGGCGTCGTGGGCGCTTATCCTGCGGGTTCGCCACAGCAATTCGAGGTCCGGGCCTTCGTGCCGGGACTGGGCGTTCCGGAAGACCCGGTCACGGGCAGCCTGAACGCGGGTCTGGCACTATGGCTGCAGGGCGCCGGTCTGGCGCCCGACCGCTATGTGGCCGCCCAGGGCGCCGCCCTCGGGCGCGCCGGCCGGATCCATGTGGCACGCGAAGGCGCGCATTGCTGGATTGGCGGCGATGTGACGCCGTTGATCCACGGTCAGGTGAGGTTGTGAAGCCATGAGCATGGAAGTCGATCATCTCGTTGTCGCCGCGAACACCCTGGAGGAGGGGCGCGCCTGGTGTGAACGTGTCCTCGGTGTCGCGCCGCAACCCGGCGGGCGCCATGCGCTGATGGGCACGCACAACCTGCTGCTCAACATCAGCGCGCCGCCGACGTATCCCCGCTGCTATCTGGAAATCATCGCCATCGACCCCGAGGCGCCGGATCCCGGCCGCCCCCGCTGGTTCGACCTGGACCAGCCCGCCGTGCGCGAGCGCCTGGCGCAGGAGGGCACGGCGCTGCTGCACTGGGTGGCGCGCGTGTCCAGCCTGGATGCGACGCTGGCCACCTGGTCCGGCGAGGGCATCGATGCGGGCGAGGCCGTCGAGGCCGGGCGCGGCGACCTGCGCTGGCGCATCGCGCTGCGCGAGGACGGCCGCCGGCTGCGCAAGGAAGGCCTGCCAGTGCCGATCGAGTGGCAGGGCGACGCCCATCCCACCGACAAGCTGCCCGAGAGCGGCGTCCAGTTGCTGAGCTTCGAAGCCCGCGACGGCCTGCGCGCCGAGCTCTCGACGCCCAAGGGCACGGTCCGGCTGGAGGCGATCGAAGGCACCTTGTCCGATGCGCCGACGCAGTCGGGCGATCTCGACGACGCGCCGGCGCCATGAGCGCGCTGCGCGTGCTCGGACGCGCCGCGTCCATCAACGTGCGCAAGGTGCTGTGGACCGGCGTCGAGCTGGGTCTGGACCTGGTGCGGGAGGATGTCGACGTGAAGGCCGAGGCCTTCCGGGCGCTCAACCCCAACGCGATGATGCCGGTGTTGATCGAAGACACCGGCGTGCCGTTCTCGATGTGGGAGAGCAACAGCATCTGCCGCTACCTCGCCCGGCGCGAGCGCCGCGACGACCTGCTGCCCGAGGACGCGCAGCGGCGTGCGCTTGTCGAGATGTGGATGGACTGGCAGGGCGGCGAGCTCAACAACAGCTGGCGCTATGCGTTCATGGCGCTGGTGCGCCGGAGCGCACTGCATCAGGATGCGGCGCAGATCGAAGCCGGCATCGCGAGCTGGAACCGGCACATGACGATGCTCGACGGGCAGCTCGAACGCTCGGGCGGCCCGTATGTGCTCGGCGAGACCTTCACGCTCGCGGACGTGGTGCTGGGGCTGTCGGCGCACCGCTGGCGCGCGGCACCCATCGAGCACGCGGTGCTGCCTGCCGTCCAGGCCTGGTACGAGCGGCTGCTCGAGCGCCCGGGATTCGCCAGCCACGGTCCCGCGGCCGGACCCTGACCGCCGCCCCTGGACGGCGGCTTGAAGCGCGCGCGCCGCTCGCTACACTCGCCCGCTGTGGATACCCCTGACATACGACTGATCTGTCCCGATTCACCCACGATGTGGGAAGAAGCGCGCGCGATCATGCGCGAATACGCGCAGACGCTGGACGTGGACCTCTCCTTCCAGGACTTCGAGCGCGAACTGGCCTCGCTGCCCGGCGAGTACGCCGCGCCACAGGGCGTGATGCTGCTGGCGCTGGTCGACGGCCAGGTCGCCGGCTGCGGCGGCTTCCGGCCGCTGGCGGATTCGGACTACGCCAACGCATGCGAGATGAAGCGCCTGTTCATCCGCCCCGCGTTCCGCCGCTTCGGCCTGGGGCGCACGATGGCGCAGGCGCTCATCGACCGGGCCACCGGCGCGGGCTACTCCAGCATGCTGCTGGATACGCTCGACGACATGGAGGCCGCGCGCGGCCTGTACGAGAGCCTGGGCTTCGAGGAGATTCCCCCGTACTACTTCAACCCGGTGGCGGGCGCGCACTACCTGAAGGTCGACCTGGCCTGACCGCGGCAGGGGCTTCCTGGTGGCGGTCGCCGGTTTCGCCGGGTTACCGGCATAGCATCGCGGGATGACCTCGCACGCCGCTTCGCTCGCCACCACGTCCTTCGACGAGGACTTCCGCCTCACGCCCGCCTCGGCGACGCCGGCGCTGCTCGGCGAGTCGCCGTTCTGGCATCCATTGGAGCAATGCCTCTATTACGTCGACATCCCCGGCAAGGCGTTGTTCCGGCTCAGCAGCGCCAGCGAGGCGCCCACGCGCTGGGCGCTCAATGACGAGCCAGGCTGCGTGGTGCCGCTCGTCGAGGGCGGCCTGCTGATTCCGCAGCGCAACGGGCTGTGGCGCTTCGATCCGAAGACCGGCGAGTACGTGAAGCTGGTCGACCCGCCGTATGACCCGGCCAAGCGCCGCTTCAACGACGGCAAGGCCGACGCGAAGGGGCGGCTGTGGGTCGGCACCATCGACGACGCGCGTCAGCCCGAGTCAGCGCTTTATTGCCTGCGCGACGGCGCCTTCGTCCAGATGCAGGACGGCATCACGACGTCCAACGGCCTGGGCTGGAGCCCCGATGGCCGCACGATGTACTGGGCCGACACCAAGGCGCATCAGATCTATCGGCTCGGGTTCGACGTGGACAGCGGCGCGCTCGGGGAGCGCGAGCTGTTCGCCCGCTTCGAGCCGCGCGGCGCGGAGCAGCCGCTCGAGACCTATGGCGGCCGGCCGGATGGCGCGGCGGTCGACGTCGAAGGCGCCTATTGGGTCGCGATGATGGAAGGGCAACAACTGCTGCGGCTATCGCCGGCAGGCGAGGTGCTCACGCGCGTCGAGCTGCCCGTGCGCTGCGCGACGATGCCGGCCTTCGGTGGTGCGGACCTGCGCACCATCTTCGTCACCACGGCACGGGAAAAGCGCAGCGACGCCGAGCTCGCGGCCCAGCCCTGGGCCGGCCGCGTGCTGAAGATGCGGGTGCCGGTCGCCGGCCTGCCGGTGCAGTTCGCGCGCTGGCCGGGCTGAGCGGCTCCGCCAGCGCTCCCCGGACGGACGCCGCATGACTTGCGGCACGGCTCGCGGGGCCAGGTGTTGCGCGCGCACCTCGCGCGGGCGGCGGGCCGATTCGCGCGAAAGCCCATGAACAGGGCTTGGCACCGCGCTATGCGCGCTTCGCACGGACTGTCAAGTTGCGCCGGATGGGCTGGCGCGACGGCCTGTTAAGGGTCTGTCAGGTCAGTACCCCTATAATCCCGTGGTTTTGCTGAACGTGCCCTGAAGCCGTGAATCCCGATCCAGCGCGCGCATCCGATGCGCCGCCCGCCGAGCCGCCCGCCCGCGTTCCGAAGAACGCGCCAGGCGCCGCCAGCCAGGATCCTTGGGACGACCGAATCGATGGAGATGCGGATGGCGAACCGGCTTTCAAGCCCCTGACGCGAGAAGAAGCACAGGACTTGCGGGCCCGGCTCCCGGTGGTGTCAGCCTGGTCGTTGTTGACCTGGCAGACGGCGGCGGGAGTCGCGATGGTCGCGCTGTGGGGACTGCTGTCCCTGCAGGGTGACAAAGCCTGGTCGGCGCTGTTCGGCGCCGTCTCGGTGGTCGTGCCGAACGCCCTGATGGCGTGGGGCATGACCCGGCGCCCGGCGATGGGCGGCGGCACCGCGGTGCTGTCGTTCATGGTGTGGGAGCTGATCAAGATCATTCTGGCGGTCGCCATCCTGGTGGCGGTCGCCGTGGGGTTCTCGTCCCTGAGTTGGCCAGCCATGCTGTCGACCCTGGTCGTGACCCTGAAGGCAAATTGGCTGGCCCTGCTTCGGCGGGGTCGATTCAAAAAATAGCATCGGAAAGCAACCATGGCAGCAGAAGGACACGCGCCGACCTCGGGTGAATACATCACCCACCACTTGCAGCACTGGCAGAAGAATTTCCAATTCCAGGACGTCAAGCAGACGAACATCGTCGACTTCAGCGTCTTCAACTTCGACTCGCTGCTGTACACGTCGGTCCTCGGCCTGCTGGCTGTCTTCTTCCTGTGGCGTGCTGCACGCAAGGCTCATGCCGGCGTCCCCGGCCGCTTCCAGGCCGCCGTCGAGATCCTGGTCGAGATGGTCGACAACCAGGCCAAGGCGCTGATCCACAACGAGAAGAGCCGCAAGCTCGTCGGCCCGCTGGCGCTGACCGTGTTCGTGTGGATCTTCTTCATGAACGCCATGGACATGCTGCCGGTCGACGCGCTGCCGTCGCTGTGGGCCTGGTATGTCGGCACCACCGGACACGATCCTCACCACGCCTATCAACGCGTCGTCCCGACCGCCGACCTGTCCACGACCCTGGGCCTGTCCACCGGCGTGCTGCTGCTGTGCTTCTTCTACAACATCAAGATCAAGGGCCTGGGCGGCTGGGCCCATGAGCTGATCGCGGCCCCGTTCGGCGACCACTGGGCGCTGTGGCCCTTCAACTTCCTCATGCAAGTCATCGAGTTCATCGCCAAGACGGTGTCTCATGGCATGCGGCTGTTCGGCAACATGTTCGCCGGCGAACTCGTGTTCATGCTGATCGCCCTGATGGGCGGCGGCTGGGCCCTGACCGGCACCGGCATCGGCCTGGCCATCGGCCACGTCATCGCCGGCACGGTCTGGACGCTGTTCCACATCCTTGTGATCACGCTGCAGGCCTTCATCTTCATGATGCTGACGCTGATCTACCTGGGCCAGGCGCACGACGCGCACTGATCCGGCCGGACAGCCTCGATCCCGATTCAACAGTTCCTTTTCCCTTTCCTTTTTATCTAACTCTCTCAGGAGCAAAACATGGAAAACATCCTCGGTCTGGTCGCTCTGGCTTGCGGCATCATCGTTGGTCTGGGCGCGATCGGCGCTTCCATCGGCATCGCGCTGATGGGCGGCAAGTTCCTGGAGTCCTCGGCCCGTCAACCCGAGCTGATGAACGAACTGCAAACCAAGATGTTCATTCTGGCTGGCCTGATCGACGCGGCCTTCCTGATCGGCGTCGCCATCGCCCTGCTGTTCGCCTTCGCCAATCCGTTCGTCCTGCGTTAATCCGCTACGTCCCCTTTCACGACTGAAAGGATCGTGCCGTGAATATCAACGCTAGCCTGTTCATTCAGTGGATCCCGTTCATCGTCCTCGTGTTCGTGACGATGAAGTTCATCTGGCCGCCGATCGTGAAGGCGCTGGACGAACGCGCGGACAAGATCCGCACTGGCCTGGCTGCCGCCGACCAGGCGAAGGCCGAACTGGCCACCGCCAACAAGAAGGTCGACGAGCAACTGGCGCAGACCCGCAACGAAACCACGAAGCTGCTGTCCGACGCTGAGAAGCGCGGCGCGGCCATCGTGGACGAAGCGAAGAAGCGCGCGGAAGACGAAGCTGCCAAGATCATCGCCGCTGCCAAGGCTGAAGCCGAGCAGCAGTCGGTCCGTGCCCGCGAGGCCCTGCGTGAGCAGGTCGCCGCGCTGGCCGTCAAGGGCGCCGAGCAAATCCTGCAGCGCGAGGTCAATGCCAGCGTGCACGCCGAATTGCTGAACCGTCTCAAGACGGAGCTGTAATCATGGCTGAACTCGCAACCATTGCCCGTCCCTACGCCGAAGCGCTGTTCCAGGTCGCGTCCTCGCAGGACCTGAAGGCCTGGAACGAGCAACTGGCCGCGCTGGCGCTCGTCGCCGGCGACAGCCAGCTGCGCCAGTTCGCCGACAACCCGAAGGTGGGCACCGATCAGGTGTTCCAGGTCATGTCGGCGGCCAGCAAGCAGACGCTGCTGCCCGGCGTGCAGAACTTCCTGCGCGAGGTGATCGCCAATGGCCGCCTGTCGGCGCTGCCGGCGATGGTCCAGCAGTTCCACGACCTGGCCAACGCGGCTTCCGGCGTGTCCGATGCGCACATCTACAGCGCGTTCCCGATCGAGCCGGCCCAGCTGGCCGACGTGGTCGCGTCGCTGGAGAAGCGCTTCGGTCGCAAGCTGCAAGCCAACGTTGAGCTGGAGCCTGGCCTGATCGGCGGTATCCGTGTGGTGGTCGGTGACGAGGTGCTGGACACCTCGGTCAAGGCCCGCCTGGAACGCATGAAAGTGGCGCTGACGGCCTGAGGCGCGAGCCTCAGGCTTTCGGCCCGACTGCCAAGATCCCCCCGATTCACCCTGGTGTCCCGCTGCGGCAGGATGCCGTTGGGAGCAAGCAATGCAACTGAATCCTGCTGAAATTTCCGAACTGATCAAGAGCCGCATCGAAGGCCTTGGCGCGTCCACCGACGTGCGCAACCAGGGCACCGTGGTGTCCGTGTCCGACGGCATCGTGCGCGTGCACGGCCTGTCCGACGTGATGCAAGGCGAAATGCTGGAATTCCCGGCCGCCGCTGACGGCTCGCAGACCTTCGGTCTGGCCCTGAACCTCGAGCGCGACTCCGTCGGCGCCGTGATCCTGGGCGCCTACGAGCACATCGTCGAAGGCGACACCGTCAAGTGCACCGGCCGCATCCTCGAAGTGCCGGTCGGCCCCGAGCTGATCGGCCGCGTCGTGAACGCGCTGGGTCAGCCGATCGACGGCAAGGGCCCGATCAACGCCAAGATGACCGACGTCATCGAGAAGGTCGCCCCCGGCGTGATCGCGCGCCAGTCCGTCGACCAGCCGGTGCAGACCGGCCTGAAGTCGATCGACTCGATGGTCCCCGTCGGCCGTGGCCAGCGCGAGCTGATCATCGGCGACCGCCAGACCGGCAAGACCGCCGTGGCGATCGACGCGATCATCAACCAGAAGGGTCAGAACATGACCTGCGTGTACGTCGCGATCGGCCAGAAAGCCTCGTCGATCAAGAACGTCGTGCGCGCGCTGGAAGCCGCTGGCGCGATGGAATACACCATCGTCGTCGCCGCCTCGTCGTCGGAATCCGCCGCCATGCAGTACGTGTCGGCCTACTCCGGCTGCACGATGGGCGAATACTTCCGCGACCGCGGCCAGGACGCGCTGATCGTGTACGACGACCTGTCCAAGCAGGCCGTCGCCTACCGCCAGGTCTCGCTGCTGCTGCGCCGCCCGCCGGGCCGCGAAGCCTTCCCCGGCGACGTGTTCTATCTCCACAGCCGCCTGCTGGAGCGCGCTGCCCGCGTCAACGCCGAGTACGTCGAAGCCTTCACCAAGGGTGAAGTCAAGGGCAAGACCGGCTCGCTGACCGCGCTGCCGATCATCGAGACGCAAGCCGGCGACGTGTCCGCCTTCGTTCCGACGAACGTGATCTCGATCACCGACGGCCAGATCTTCCTGGAAACCAACCTGTTCAACGCCGGCATCCGTCCCGCGATCAACGCCGGTATCTCGGTGTCGCGCGTCGGTGGCGCTGCCCAGACCAAGCTGATCAAGTCGCTGTCCGGCGGTATCCGTACCGACCTGGCCCAGTACCGTGAGCTGGCCGCGTTCGCGCAGTTCGCCTCGGACCTGGACGCCGCGACCCGCAAGCAGCTGGACCGCGGTGCCCGCGTGACGGAACTGCTGAAGCAGGCGCAATACAGCCCGCTGTCGATCAGCCTGATGGGCGCGTCGCTGTACGCGGCCAACAAGGGCTTCATGGACGACATCGAGGTCAAGAAGGTCCTGGCCTTCGAGCACGGCCTGCACCAGTTCCTGAAGACCTCGCACGCCGCCCTGCTGGCCAAGCTGGAAAGCGACAAGGCCATGGACAAGGACGCCGAAGCCGAACTGAACGCCGCGATCACGTCGTTCAAGAAGTCCTTCGCCTAAAGCAACCATGACCGGGTCTCGCTGAAGTCTGGCAAGACCCGGCCCTCACAAGGAGAAATCATGGCAGCAGGCAAGGAAATCCGCGGCAAGATCAAGTCGGTCGAGAACACCAAGAAGATCACCAAGGCCATGGAGATGGTCGCCGCTTCGAAGATGCGCAAGGCGCAGGATCGGATGCGCGCGGCCCGTCCGTACGCCGAGAAGGTCGGCAACATCGCAGCCAATCTGTCCAAGGCCAACCCCGAGTACCGTCATCCGTTCATGGTGTCGCATGCCGACGCCAAGACGGCCGGTTTCGTTGTGGTCACGACCGACAAGGGCCTGTGCGGCGGCCTGAACACCAACCTGCTTCGCGCGACGACCAACAAGCTCAAGGAGCTCGAGGCCGCCGGTCAGAAGTCGGAAGTGGTGGCGATCGGCAACAAGGGTCTCGGTTTCATGAACCGGATCGGCGCCAAGGTCGTCGCGCACGCGACGCAGCTCGGCGACAGCCCCCAGCTCGAGAAGCTGGTCGGTCCGGTCAAGACGCTGCTGGACGCGTATGCGGAAGGCAGGCTGTCGGCGGTCTATCTCTGCTACACGCGCTTCGTCAACACGATGAAGCAGGAGCCGGTGGTGCAGCAGCTGCTGCCGCTGACGGCCGAGTCGCTGGAGACGGATGCCGCGGGTCACGCATGGGACTACCTGTACGAGCCCGACGCCCCGACGGTGATCAACGAACTGCTGGTGCGCTACACCGAGGCCCTGGTCTACCAGGCCGTGGCCGAGAACATGGCGTCCGAGCAATCGGCGCGCATGGTGGCCATGAAGGCCGCGACCGACAACGCCGGCACGCTGATCGGTGAGCTCAAGCTGGTCTACAACAAGACCCGCCAGGCCGCGATCACCAAGGAACTGTCGGAAATCGTCAGCGGCGCCGCCGCCATCAGCGGTTGATCTCGCGATCGATCGCAGGCAACAGATTTGAATTGAAGGAACGAAGAAATGGCTAACACTCAATCGGTGGGCAAGATCGTTCAGTGCATCGGCGCCGTGGTGGACGTGGAGTTCCCGCGCGACCAGATGCCGAAGGTCTTCGACGCCCTGAAGATGGAAGGCTCGGCCCTGACGCTGGAAGTGCAGCAGCAGCTGGGCGACGGCGTGGTCCGCACCATCGCGCTGGGCTCGTCCGACGGCCTGCGCCGCGGCACCGAGGTCTACAACACCGGCGACATGATCAAGGTCCCCGTGGGTCAGGCGACCCTGGGCCGCATCATGGACGTGCTGGGCAACCCGATCGACGAGCGCGGCGATGTGTCGTCCGCCCAGACTGCCCCGATCCACCGCAAGGCCCCGGCCTATGACGAGCTGAGCCCGTCGCAGGAACTGCTGGAAACCGGCATCAAGGTCATCGACCTGATCTGCCCGTTCGCCAAGGGCGGCAAGGTGGGTCTGTTCGGCGGCGCCGGTGTCGGCAAGACCGTCAACATGATGGAGCTGATCAACAACATCGCCAAGGCTCACTCGGGTCTGTCGGTGTTCGCGGGTGTCGGCGAGCGTACCCGTGAGGGCAACGACTTCTATCACGAGATGTCGGACGCTGGCGTCGTGAACCAGGAGGACCTGAGCAAGTCGAAGGTCGCGATGGTCTATGGCCAGATGAACGAGCCCCCGGGCAACCGTCTGCGCGTCGCGCTGACCGGCCTGACGATGGCCGAGTCCTTCCGCGATGAAGGCCGTGACGTGCTGTTCTTCGTGGACAACATCTACCGCTACACGCTGGCCGGCACGGAAGTGTCCGCGCTGCTGGGCCGCATGCCGTCCGCGGTGGGTTACCAGCCGACGCTGGCCGAGGAAATGGGCCGCCTGCAGGAGCGGATCACGTCGACCAAGGTCGGCTCGATCACCTCGATCCAGGCCGTGTACGTCCCTGCGGACGACCTGACCGACCCGTCGCCCGCCACGACCTTCGCCCACTTGGACGCCACCGTCGTGCTGTCGCGTGACATCGCGTCGCTGGGCATCTACCCCGCGGTCGACCCGCTGGACTCGACTTCGCGTCAGATCGACCCGAACGTCATCGGCGAAGAGCACTACACGACGACCCGCGCGGTGCAGTCGGTGCTGCAGCGCTACAAGGAACTGCGCGACATCATCGCGATCCTGGGCATGGACGAGCTGTCGCCGGAAGACAAGCTGGCCGTGGCCCGTGCCCGCAAGATCCAGCGTTTCCTGTCGCAGCCGTTCCACGTCGCGGAAGTGTTCACCGGCGCGCCCGGCAAGTACGTTCCGCTGAAGGAAACGATCCGCGGCTTCAAGATGATCGTCAACGGCGAATGCGACCACCTGCCGGAACAAGCGTTCTACATGGTTGGCACCATCGACGAAGCCTTCGAGAAGGCCAAGAAGATCCAGTAAGACTTCGCAGACGGCGCGCTGGCGTCGTTGCCGTGCTCGCCGGACGGGAGTCCGGCTCTGCGCGGCGCCTAGCCAGCCCACCGTCTGCTCGCTTACTGAATCTTCTTCCCGCGGCGGCCTAGGCCTCGCGGGTCAAACCTAAGGAAACGCAATGGCAACCCTCCACGTGAACGTGGTCTCGGCGGAAGAGCAGATCTTCTCGGGCGAGGCGAAATTCGTGGCGCTGCCGGGCGAAGGCGGCGAGCTGGGCATCCTGCCCAAGCACAC
>Ga0209257_1001624_pt1 | contig 25752 bp, 32 predicted proteins | sample AraplaCvi_mCL_r2_FD_184277 | JGI IMG/M metagenome (GOLD analysis project Ga0209257, IMG submission 184277) | Arabidopsis root microbial communities from North Carolina, USA - plate scrape MF_Cvi_mCL_r2 (SPAdes) (version 2) | ecosystem: Host-associated > Plants > Roots > Endosphere | place: USA...
CGAACTTCCAGACGTACGGGCACCTGCGCCTTTCGATCGGCCTCGAGGATCCGGAGGACCTCATCGCCGACATCAAAAACGCCCTCGATCAAACGTTCGATCGACGCTGACGAGGAAGACTGGTTTCCAATCCGGAGAACTGAGGATGCTGACAACCGACTATCCACCTGTTTCTTCTCGACCACTGGAAGTTCCCCGGAACGGATGCTGAACCTGTGAAAGGAACGCGTGCCACTTGCAATCATTGTGGGGTTGTCCTGTGTCCACTAACTGAACTCACGCCCGGCATGTACTGCATGTCCCGTGAGTCTGAGCCTCAGAATTTGAAAGGGTCTAGCGCCTAAGCGGGCAGGAGCGGTGTTTCGACTGCACCTGTGTGCCAAAACTCGTGTGCTGTGATTGGTGACCTAGAGGGAGGAACAGACAATGAAGCATCAAAAATTTGCCGCCGAGTTTCTGGGGACCGGAATACTGGTTGCCTTGATATGCGGGGCGATCGTCATTCCCGACTACGGATCTTCTCAAGGCATTGCAACATTAACAATTGCGAGCGCATCCGGCTTTGCGGTTGCCGCCCTGGCCTACGCAATAGGCCCAATCTCGGGGTGCCATATCAATCCGGCGATTACCGTCTGCCTATGGACAGCGGGAAGGTTCCCGGCGCGAGAAGTTCCCTATTACGTGGTGGCCCAGTTTCTGGGCGGCCTGGCAGGTGCGGCCCTGGTGTCGGGACTCCTCAGTGGCAGGGCGGGAGGAGCGGATCTGGCGCCGCCGCTTCTACTGGCGCAAACCGGTTGGGGGGCGAGTTACTCCATGACATCGGCGTTCATTGCAGAAACGTTCGCCACGTTCGTCCTCTCTCTCGTTGTTCTGGCTGTAACTGCCGAACGCACTGGTACTCCACTGGGAGGCGTGGCAGTTGGCTTGGCGGTAACCGTATTGCTCATCACCTTCATGAGGGTGAGTGGTGCGTCGCTAAATCCGGCACGTAGCTTCGGACCCGCGCTGCTTGGAGGTGGCGAACCGCTCGCGCAATTCTGGCTCTATTGTGTCGCCCCGGTCCTCGGTGGCGTTCTCGCGGCGCTCGCCGATAAGATCCTGCACAGTCCCGTTGAGGCTGCTAACAACGCCCGGCGAGCGGAGCGATCTACCGTTTGATTGCACCGTAACGGTCGTGGGTTAGCATCAGATGTTTCTTGGCACAGTCATCCCGGCAGTGGCTAGCGGTGTCTTTTGTCCGACCGCTTTCCCCTGAAAGGACGGACCTAACCGCTGCAACTCCCGCGATGCGTAGGCCGTGAAGGCATTGACGCGAGCAGTCCGACGGAGGTCTTCGTGGGTTAAGATCCAAAGGCCCGTTTTTATGGAGGCGACGTCTCCATAGTCGATTCGCTTCAAACCCTCTGCCGAGTCACCGAGATAGCAGGGAAGGATCGCGAAACCCAGTCCGGCCTGGGCTGCCCTTCGCAAAGCTACCAAGGAATCGGCTCTCAGCGCGACTGCCGCTGGTGCAACATTCTTCCTGAGCCACCGAGATATTGCCATGCCTCCCAAGGTGGCGTCCGGTACAAGCCACCGATCATACTCTGTTGGATCGACCGTCTTGTTTCTTTCGACAAGCGTGGGCGTCGCGTAGATTGCAAAACAGACGTCCGTTGCCCGCCTTCCGATCAGTGTCTCTGGGACATCGTCCCCTGTCCGAATAGCAACATGGGCATCCCGTTGGGCGAGATCTGTTACGAAACTGCCTGTCGTTAGTTCCAATGTAATTCCTGGGTGAAGGCCGCTAAAACCTTCCAAAACCATCGGCAATACCGACCCCATAAGGGTATCACACGTGGTGATGCGGAGGACGCCTTCGAGACGTAGATCCCTGCCGGTCAATTTCCGTTCGAGTTTGTTGACAATGGCCTGCATTTCACGAGCTGATTTGAGAAGCTCTTCACCAGACTCCGTCATCGCGTAGCCGCTTGAGAGACGCTCGAAGAGCCGTAGCCCATTTCTTTGCTCGAATGCGTTTACGCGCCGCAAAACCGTGGTGTGGCTGAGCCGCAGCGCGCGGGCCGCACCAGCAAGCGATCTATGCTCGGCAACTGCAAGCACGAACCTCAAATCGTCCCAATCCCATCTGTGCATTTTTGCACTTTATGTTGCTATATTTGAAAATTGAAGTGCCTTTTATCAAGGTCTAAGAGTGGCCATCAACTGCTTATGCAACGTGCATGGGCGCAACTTGAGGAGAAACCATGATAGACGACAAAACCGGACCCTACGGGCTCCTGCTTCTCAGAGTTACGACCGGTCTAGCACTGCTGGCGCACTCTCTTTACTTGAAGGTGTTCGTCTTCACGATGTCTGGAACGATCGAATTCTTTCGATCCATCGGGCTTCCGGGGCCGCTAGCATGGGGCGTTCTGTTGATTGAGATCGGCACCGGCATGATGCTTATCTTCGGAGTTAAATCCCGCATTGCTGCAATTGCCGCTATCCCGGTGCTAATCGGAGCCACCTGGGCGCATTCCGGCAACGGATGGCTGTTCAGCAGCACGGGAGGTGGCTGGGAATATCCGTTGTTCTGGACTGTGGTCCTGCTTGCGATTGCTCTCCTGGGCGATGGCGCACATGCTGCCGTACCGACTTCGGCAATCTCCCGCTCTGCCGCCGAGCGCTGAAAATCCTGCTTGCGAGACCAGGCAACAACCGGTGTTGCATTACGACGGCATTCCAATGTCGGTTCCGCACGTAGCTTTTGGCCAGAGACGTCTTCTGGCCCTTATTTCTCTTCGGCGTCTGGGGCGAGCGTGGGTCGGCGGGGCTCTGCCGCATTGCAGGCCACATCTAAAGCACCTTAAAGGCAACCAGCAGGGAGCCGACGAGCACCACTGCTCCGATCGCACCAGCAAAAGGCAGCATGACACCGTAGGCGTCCCTTTCACGCCCTGGCGTTCCAGCAAGACTGCAAACTATCGACATGCGTACAGGCGAGATCAGATTCAAGGCTAGAGCCGAGGTGTGCTGCAATGCGATCACTGCACCGACATTGAGACCGGCCTCCGTCGCAAGACTGACTTGGGAACTCATGAAGAGGCCATTAGCGGCATTGCCGCTGTTGGCCAATGCTCCGAACCCGGCCGAAAGAAGGGAAGTGACGACCACAGCCCCCCGTCCAAAACCATGGTAGATCCCAGCTCCCAGGCCTTCAGCTATGCCAGAGCCTGCCAAAATTTCGGCCATCATGGAAAAATTTATTACGGCGAGAACCGCAAGGCGGCCCGTCTTCCATGCCAATAGGGTTTCCTCCTTTAGAGTGGAGGGATAGCCGCGGAGGCAGGCAGTCAGTACAGCACCGAGAACCAACCATGTGCCGGCATGAAAAAGTGGCGACCACGCGGGAGCCCCTGAAAATGGCTGCATCCGCCCAGCCTGCAATAGGAATTCCGCGAGTGGCGAAATCAAGCGGATTGCCACAAGCCAACCGATCAGCAGCGCGAAGGGGGCCATCTTCCGCATGGCAAGAAGAAGATCGGCGCGGGCCGGCTGTTTGTCGACGAAATACCGCAAGACTATGACTGGACCATAGGCAGAGAGCATGGCGACCTCGGGTCCGAGTAGCGCCGTGGCGACGATGAGAAGGGCAAGACTGCCGCCAAGCCAGATCGCCTCACTGAGGCGCTCACGCCCGGAGCCAACAACTCCCGCCTTGTCCGCCATTCGCCAGTACAGCGGCAGCCACAAAACATTCAATGCGACTTGAAAGAAGCTGGCATTGACGGCTAGCGTTGTCGGATCAGTGCGCGCAAACGCAGCAGCGACGACGGCGCCGTTTCCCATTCCGCCCCACAAGATCATCGTCTGGCTCAGCAAGCTGAAGGCGAGAAGATGGAGCGGTTGCAATTCAAGCCGGCGCACCAAGACCATTGTGCCAACGATGCCGACGCCAAAACCGGTCGCAGATTCCGAGAAGGGACCGATCATAAAGCACGCGGTAAACAGAAGCCGCCGCCTGGCCCGCATCTGCGGATGCCGCGTCTCCACCGGCATTGCCGCGTTGCCCGGCCGAATTGCCATCTGCCAGAACAACAGCCCGCCAAGAATATATGGGACAACAATCCAGCCGATCCACGTTCCTCGGAGAAGCGCGAGGGCCGCATCGCTCGGCCGAAATTCGCTTGGAGCGGCGCCCAGGGCGACAGCGATTGCCACAGTAAGTCCTATTGTCGAAGCGACGAGCGTGGTCGTTCGCCCGCTCGCAAGTAGGCCGACGACTATGAGCGCGGGCATTGCCCAAACGAGATAAAGCAAGCCTTTGTGATCCTTCCTCGGCGTCCGGAACGGTGTTCGCCTTAGGCCAGATCTTGTTCAAGCTTTGAAAGGCAATGAGCAATCTTCTCTTTGGCGGATTGCGTCAGTGGAAGAATGGGGCGAGGCGGCTCAGTTTGGCAGACGCCGAGTAGGTCGGCTATCGCGTAAACCGTCCGAAGGCTGGTGAACTGCTTGAAGAGGTCCCAGACTGGGCCCAGAGCCGCATCGACCCGGCGTGCCTCGGCAGCGTCGCCGCTCTGAGCTGCTCTGACGATGCGCAAGCAGATGTCGGGCAGGATGCCAGCAAGCACGCTGTACCAAGTGTCTGCGCCGCAGATCATGGCTTCTGCAGCATTCCAGTCCCCACTGTACCCAATCGAGAAGCCGTTCGGCGTGATTGCTCTCTGTTCCCTCAGATGGCCGCCGATTTCGTCGCTTTTGTCAGTCGGGTTCTTAATGGCTACGATGCCCGGTACCTGAGACAATCGCCCGAGGAGTTCCGTGGTGAAGCGGAAATGGGTTGTTCCAGGATTGTCGTATATGACGATTGGCAGCTTGCTCTCGCGAGCGACAGTGGAGAAGTGCTCGAAGACTTCATCCTCGTTGAGCGGTGCGTAGGAGACGGCGGCAAGCAAGCCGGCCGCCGCGCCCAGGGCTTTGGCGTCCTGAGCTAATCGGACAGCTTCATCGGTCCGTAAGGCCCCGACGCCCACGACAACCGGTGCGCGCGCATCAGTTTCCTCCAGGGCAGCACTAAGTGCTCGACGCCGCTCCTCGCGTGAAAGGTACATGTAAGTACCAGTGCTACCGAGGAGGCCGATGGAGTCGACCCGCGCTTCGCAGAGCCGGCCGATCAGCTTACGCACGGCGGTCGTGTCGACGCGACCATCGCGATCGCTGGGCGTAATGGGGAATGCGGAAAGCCCGCTCAGAAATGCCATTTGTAACTCCGAAAATCTGTTTTGGTCACTGGACCGCCGGATGGTGAACCCCGGCATCTCGTCATAGAATCTGTAGCGCCTGGCGCAGATCGCCGATCAGATCATTCACATCTTCGAGACCCACCGACAGGCGAATGAGGTCTTCACCGACGCCTTCGATCAGATGCGCATCCTTTCGAATGGACTGGCGTGCCCTGGTTATGCTGGCCGGATGATAAATGAGGCTGTCCGTGTCCCCTAGGCTCACGGCGCGTGTCAGTAACCGAAGGCGGTCCAGCATGGTGCGCGCGCCTTCGAAGCCCCCATGAAGCCCGAAGGCAAGCATGCCGGAGCCGTGGGTCATCTGCTTGCGTGCAACCACGTGGTCGGGATGGGATTCCAGGAAGGGATAGCTCACCCATGCGACGGCCGGATGCGACTCAAGCATGCTTGCGATCGCTAAAGCCGATGCGCTGTGCCGCTCCATCCGAAGAGAAAGCGTCTTCAGGCCGCGCATGATCAAGAATGCCGAGTGCGGGGACAATGTCGCTCCGGTGATGTAGCGCAAGCCGTTTTCGTGCAGCGTATGAAGTGTTTCAGCATCGCCGAGCAGGGCGCCACCCAGCGTGTCACCGTGACCGTTGATGTACTTCGTCAGGGAGTGCAGCACGATGTCGGCGCCGTACTCGAGTGGGCGCTGCAGCGCCGGGGAAGCGAATGTGCTGTCGACTGCGACCCTTACGCTCCGCGCATGGGCGCGCTCTGAAATAGCGGAAATGTCGAGAATTGCACTCAGCGGATTTACGGGCGTTTCAAAATAGACCAATCGCGTCTTTTCCGTGATTGCCGCATCGAGAACAGACGGATCAGACAGGTCGACCGGGACAACTTTGATTCCGAAGCGAGGAAGGCCCTGCTCGACCATGGCAACTGTGTTCGAATAGAGTGTCTTATGGACGATAAGCTCGTCTCCCTGCGATAGCAGTGAGAGGACCAAAGTGCCGAAAGCAGCCATCCCGGTTGATACCACCAGCCCCGCTTCAGCACCTTCGAGGTTTGCAAGCCTCTGCTCCAGTATCTCTGTTGTCGGATTGTATTCACGAGCATAAAGTCGACCGCCGCGCGCTGCCGCGGCATCGTTCGCCTCGACACTCTCGAAACCATAGGTGGAGGTCAGGAAGACCGGTGGTTGGACTGCCCGCTTGAACGCCGCCGGGTCGAAGGCGTGATGGATCGCTCGCGTGTCGAAACCAAGGTCGTCAGGGCGCGAGAGATCGAAAGTACTATGGATGTCGTGCTCGGTGTTGCCTGTCATGAGCTCGCAGTATCCTCTTTGTTTCCACTCAAACTGCCAGCATAATGGCTCACGGAAAATATCCAGTTGCATGGAAAGATGATGGTCCAGTTTCAAGATGAGCTGCAGGCAAAGAGGACAGGGGCTCGCCAGATCTATCTGGCATTCAAAGAACAGATACTCGCTCGCGTCTATGAGACCGGTAGCCAGTTACCATCGTCGCGAAGCCTGGCAAACGAACTCGGCGTGTCGAGAACAACCGTGACGTCTGCCTACGAGCAGTTGGCAGCCGAGGGGTTTATAGAAATACACCAGGGCACGCGTCCCCGCGTTGCAGCCCCGCTGCTTCGAAAGTCTCCGATAGGCGCAATGGCTAAGACGCATGTTTCGCTCCGGCTGTCGGCTTACGGAGAGAGGCTCCGGGCGGCACCGCCATGGCTGGACTATCTGCCGAACCAATTGACCGTCGACTTCCGTTACGGAGACCTGGCGCCATCGGACTTCCCGGCGCTTGTGTGGAAGAGAGCAATGAACACGGTGCTGTCCCAACGACCCAGGCGACTCGCCTACGACGATCCGCGAGGCTCGCGACGTCTCCGGCAAGCATTGCAGGGATACCTTTGGCGAGCGAGGACGCTGCACTGCGAGCTGGAGCAAATTATTATCGTGAACGGCTCTCAGCAAGGCTTGGACCTTTGTGCCCGGCTTCTGCTCGATCCCGACAGCGCCTTTGTCATGGAGAATCCCGGTTATCGGATGGCTCGCCATATTTTCGCGAGCACGGGTGCTTCACCGATTTCGGTCTCCGTGGACCAAGACGGCATGACGACCGAGCAATTGGCGGGGGCGCGAGGACGACTGGCCTATGTGACGCCGTCTCATCAATTTCCTCTTGGCGGGGTCATGCCGATCCGGCGTCGCCACGAGTTGCTTGAATGGGCGCGAGAGAACAACGCCTATGTAATCGAGGACGACTACGACAGCGAATACCGTTATGACGTGAAGCCGGTGCCACCGCTCCATGGTCTGCAAGGCGGCGGCAACGTCATCTATTTGGGCACAGTTTCGAAGACGCTCTCACCGATGATGCGTATCGGTTATCTTGTCGTCCCTCCGGAACTGCAGGACGTATTCGCAAGGGCCAAGCAGTTGACCGACCGGCACACTCCCGTGAGCGAGCAGGAAGCGTTGGCCGTCATCATCGAAAGCGGAGCATATGAGAGCCACGTCCGCCGAGTGCGCCGCCTGAACAGCGAGCGCCGTGAGGCGTTGTTAAACGCACTTCGACGCGAATTCGCCGAGCGCATCGCAGTGGAGGGTGCCGACGCCGGCTTGCATGTCGTGGTCTGGTTTAAGGATATGCCAAAATCCTCCGAAGGCGCGCTCGTTGAAACGGCACGGCGAGCAGGCATCGGCGTTCACAGCATCTCACCCCTCTACGAGCCGTACCCCGACGAGGCGATGCAGGATCGGCTGGGGCTGGTGATGGGGTATTCGGCCCTGACGACGTTGCAGATTGAAAAAGGTGTTCCAATTCTTGCAGCGGCTGTTCAGGCAACACAAAAGCAAACCACACCTTAGCAAAACCGCGCAATTAGGCGGCACAAGCCATCAAAAGCCTTGCAAGCGCGTCTCGATCCAGCGGTCAGGCGGCCTCTCCAGCTCGGATGTGCCACTCGCGTGGCCACCTGGTTTCATGGGCCGCGAAACCCGTCTCTCGATGCGTCGTGGCAGTTGCTACCGAAACCTCGCAAGAGGGAGGCTTCCGAGGAAGCAATGCATCACCCTTAACGCAAAGCCAGCGTGTTGCCACAGAAAACTGGACCAGCGACATCCACTCGAACTGGCCCTATCCATTGGATCAGTCCTCGGCCAGAGTTCATCTACCGGACCGGCGACGAGGCAATTCAACGCTACCAAGCCATATCTAAATCGCGACATGCCGGCGGCACATTCAGGACGAGGCGCAACTGATGGCTTTGAAAGGCTGATGCATGACCTGGTGCGGAACGTTGCTCCATATTCACATCGCGCCAGCGGCTTCCTACGAGATGGAAGAGCAGGCGGAAGCGCATCTCATAGCAGGGCGTGGCATTCTTGGGGACCGGTACTATCTCGGCACCGGAACCTATTCGCCAAAACCTGACGTTCGTGAAGTCACACTGATCGAGGTCGAGGTTCTGGAGGCCCTGGCCCGAGGCGAGCCCAAAATCCCCGGCGTCAAAGCAAAACTCGAACCTGAAGATCATCGACGCAACTTGACGACCCGTGGTGTCCCCCTCGGCCACCTTGTCGGCAAGCGCTTTCGCGTCGGTGAAACGGTTCTGCGTGCAGCGCGCATGAACTTCCCTTGCAAGTACATCGAAGAGCTCCTCGGCATCCCCGGCCTCTATGAAGGACTGTTGAACCGCTCAGGTCTCAACTGTTCGATAGAAGTTGGCGGCGTCGTCCGCCCCGGAGACCCTATTCTTCCTATGGATGAGTGAAGCGACATGGCATCTCCACGTATTATCATGAAGTTGACGGTCACCGCTGTACGAAAGGAACCGGGGGATGTTTGCGTCATCGAACTAAAGCACCCGCGAAAGCCACAACTTCCAGTGTTCGATCCAGGTTCACACGTCGATGTCCATTTGCCCGATCAGAAGGTGCGCCAGTATTCGCTCTGCGGCGATCCGCTCGACCGGAGCCAATACACGATCGCAGTGAAGCGCGAGGCGGAGGGCCGGGGCGGTTCCGCCTGGATACATGACACGGCTGTGGTTGGCGCGGAACTCTCTGTTTCGGCCCCACGCAATCACTTTCCACTCAAGGATAGCGAGGGGCCGGTGCTGCTGTTAGCAGGCGGTATTGGGATCACGCCAATCCTCGCCATGGCCCGCACCTTGGTACGGGAATGCAAACCGTTCCAGTTGCACTATTTCACCCGTAGTCGTCGGCTCGCACCGCTGTTGTCGGTGATCGAGCAGGTCATCGACAACGATAACCTGCATTTGCATTTTGACGACGAACCAGAGACCAGGCAGGATCTTGAAACCTTGTTAACGGCAAGTCCTTTCGGTGCGCAGCTTTTTTACTGCGGCCCACGGGGTTTTATGGCAGCCGTCGGCAAAGCGGCGGCGCATTGGTCGGAAGGCGCGGTACACTTCGAAGCTTTCCAGCCGGCAGCAGCCGGCAATGCTCCATTGGAGCCGTTCACTATCGTGCTTCGCAGCGGAAAAGTTATCCCCGTTTCGGCTGACACCTCCACGCTGTCGGCTGTTCGCTCCGCGGGAGTCTTGCTGATGGCGTCCTGCGAAAATGGAGTTTGTGGGACTTGCGAGTGCGGCTTCCTTGAAGGGCAGCCGATCCACAGGGATGCCGTCTTGTCGAAGGAAGCCCGCAGCCACCGGTTTATTCCCTGCGTGTCGCGCGCAACCGGTGTGCTGAAGCTCGACCTGTGACGATGCAGAAGCTGAGTATAGGAATGACGCTGGAAGTGGGGAAGCGGATGAGATCAGAAATCGCCTACTTGAACGAAATCGAACGGTGCGTCTCCTGGCTCGCCGCGTGGACGATTCACCATGCAAACCACGTCCGCGCCGGCGACGAGATCAAGGTGGGCGGGCACCAGGCTTCTTCCGCCTCCCTAAGCACGATTATGACCGCACTCTATTACTCCGTTCTGCGTCCGCAGGATCGGGTAGCCGTCAAGCCACATGCTGCCCCGATCTTCCATGCGATTCAGTACCTGTCCGGCAATCAGACGCGAGAGAAGCTCGAAAACTTCCGCGGTTACAAAGGCGCCCAGAGCTACCCATCCAGAACCAAGGACGTGGACGATGTCGATTTCTCGACCGGCTCTGTAGGACTGGGCGTCGCACAGACCCTCTTTTCGTCACTCGTACAAGACTATGTGTCAGCTCATGGGTGGATGAAGGATCGCCCCGAAGGACGCATGGTTAGCCTGATCGGTGACGCGGAGATGGACGAGGGCAACATCTACGAGGCCCTGATCGAAGGCTGGAAGCACGGACTCCGGAACTGCTGGTGGATTGTCGACTACAACCGTCAGTCACTCGACGCGGTAATCCGAGAAGGACTTTGGCAACGCTTCGAACAGATATTCAAGAATTTCGGCTGGGATGTAGTGATTCTGCGTCATGGTTCCCTTCAGCAGGAGGCCTTTATTGAGCCGGGAGGAGAAAAGCTCCGCGATTGGATCGAGCGATGCCCAAATCAGCTTTATTCTGCGCTGACCTTTCAGGGCGGAGCAGCCTGGCGGAAGAGGCTGCTCGATGAGATCGGTGATCAGGGACCAATCACTCAACTGGTTGAACGCCGGTCCCACGAAGAATTGCAGGCGCTTATGGTCAACCTCGGCGGACACGACATGCCGAGCCTCCTGGACGCCTTTAAGGCAGCCGCAGGGCACGACCGGCCTGTCTGCTTCATCTGCTATACGATCAAGGGATACGGCTTGCCGTTGGCCGGGCACAAGGACAACCACGCCGGACAGATGACCCCCACGCAGATGGAAGGGTTCCGCCAGCAGATGGGGGTTGGGCTCGGCACGGAATGGGAGAAATGGGCCGCGGCAAAGTTGCCCGCGGAGGAACTTGACGACTTCATCGCCGAAGCTCCTTTCTTCAGCGAGGGACGCAGGCGGCTCACAACGCCCCCGATCCCCGTGCCGGATGTGCTGCCTTCGGCGACCCAAGGCAGCAGGTCGATCTCGACGCAGATGGGGTTCGGTCAGATCCTGAACGAGATTGCTCGGAGTGATACTTCGCTTGCGGAGCGCATTGTTACCACCTCGCCCGACGTGACGGTGTCGACCAACCTGGGTCCCTGGGTCAATCGCCGCGGCTTGTTTGCACGCGAAAGTATGGCCGACACCTTCAAAGCCGAGCGAATACCCTCGACCTACACCTGGGAGTTCGGCCCTGGCGGCCAGCACCTCGAACTGGGCATCGCCGAGTCGAACCTCATGATCATGCTCGGCGCTCTAGGTTTGTCGCATTCGATAAACGGCGTTCGTCTGCTACCGATTGGCACCGTCTATGATCCATTCATCTATCGTGCTGCCGATCAGTTGAACTACGCGTGTTACCAGGATTCACGCTTTCTGTTGGTCGCTACGCCGTCCGGCGTGAGCCTTGCCCCCGAAGGCGGGGCCCATCAGTCGATCGGCACGCCGTTGATCGGCATGGCGCAGGACGGTTTGTGCGCCTTTGAACCAGCTTTCGTTGATGAGCTTTCGGTGACTATGCGGTTTGCTTTCGACTATATGCAGCGTAACGGCGAAGGAGATCCGGACGAGATTACCTGGCTTCGCGACCAGACCGGTGGATCAGTCTATCTCCGACTATCCACCCGGCCGCTAGAGCAACCCTTGCGAGACATGAACGCTGATCTCGCGCGCGATATTGTCAATGGTGCCTACTGGCTGCGCCGGCCGGGACCCAACGCCAGCGTGATCATCGCATACCAGGGGGTTGTCGCACCGGAAGCAATTGCCGCGACAGGTCTCCTGGCGGAGGACCGACGGGATGTCGGTCTGCTCGCCATCACTTCTGCGGATCGGCTCAATGCCGGCTGGCAGGCGGCGGAACGCGCCCGGCAGAGAGGAACGAGCGAGGCGATGAGCCACATAGAGCGACTACTGGCTCCGCTGTCGCGTGATTGCGGTATAGTCACCGTGATTGATGGTCACCCTGCAACGCTAGCATGGATCGGTGGCGTCTACGGGCATCGCGTCAAGGCATTGGGTGTTGAGCACTTTGGACAGACAGGCACGATCTCGGATCTATACCGCCATCATGGGCTTGACGCGAATGGCATTGTTCACGCGGTTCAAGCGGTCAGTCCAGGACGAACTATTCGCTATCTGCACGCGCTTCCGTAGCCTGCCATCGCCATGATTGCGGCTTCGGGACGCGTATCGGCGCCAACCGACCGCAACTTGGGTTGCCCAGCAGAGCGCCGGCCGGCGATGGTCGGAAGAACTCGCAAAGAAGCCCGCCCGGAGGGGCGTGCTTTCTTGTGAGCGGTAAACCGATCCTAGTGCAGGATCTGGCTGAGGAAGAGCTTGGTGCGCTCGTGCTGCGGATTGTCGAAGAATTCGGCGGGCGAGTTCTGTTCGACGATCTGGCCCTGGTCCATGAAGATCACGCGGTTGGCGACCTGGCGCGCAAAACCCACTTCGTGGGTCACGCACAGCATGGTCATGCCTTCTTCGGCGGGGCCCACCATCGTGTCGAGCACTTCCTTGACCATTTCCGGGTCGAGCGCCGAGGTCGGCTCATCGAACAGCAGGATCTTCGGCTTCATGCACAGCGAACAGGCAATCGCCACGCGCTGCTGCGCCGCCCGAAAGCTGGCCCGGATACTTGTGGGCCTGCTCGGGGATCTTGACGCGCTTCAGGAAGTGCATCGCGATTTCTTCGGCCCGCTTCTTCTTCTTCGGCATCTTGCGAACCCAGATCGGCGCAAGCGTGCAGTTTTCGAGGATCGTCAGGAAGTGCTGGAACACCATGCCGACTTCGCGGCGCACTTCATCGATCTTCTTGAGGTCGTTGGTCAGCTCGATGCCGTCAACGACGATCTTGCCCTTCAGGTGTTCTTCCAGCCGATTGATGCAGCGGATCATCGTCGATTTGCCGGAGCCCGACGTCCTTGAAGAGGCTGATGAAGGTGTTCACGATGCCGGGAATCACAAGCTTAATGGCCTGTCGCAGCGCTGTTCCATAACAAACCTTACGCGATTTTGGGTAATGATATTACATAACACAACGAAGCCCGGCCGCTCGCCAGATCTCGCTTACCGATGGTGGACAGTGCTGTTTGCCAACGTCATAGAGCCATCAAAGCAAGCGCGATGTCGATAAGGCATTAGTCACATAACGGATACCGAACGCGGCTACGTCTGAACATGCCTTTCGGCACACGAACGGTGAAGTCGTGGGGAGGCATGGATCCGTCCAAACATCCAAGGAAACGAGAGGCCCCGGCTCTTCTTCCAGAGTGCGGGGTTTTCTTTTGTACGTCATCGGCCCCGCCCCTCCGCCTTCGCCCCATAGACCTTTAGTCCGCCGATGATCACAGTTAAAAAGTCCTCGTAGACCCGTCAACCAATCGACTTGCTGCCAGCCTTCCGAGGCGGCCGTCCGACGCTTATCTTCGGCCTATGCATTTCCCTCATAGGAGCGCTGACGTTTGAGCGCTGCAACTTACCAAAGGCCTGAGTTATAAGGTGTTCATCGAAGCGACACGAGGCGCCACGGACTGGCAGCCAGGCTTCGGAAGCCCATTGAAAGGGGGATCAAGATGAATATCGCACGCTCTATCAACAACTGGCGCAAGTATCGTCAGACGGTCACCGAGCTGGGCCGCATGTCGAACCGCGAACTGCGTGACCTCGGCATCGAACGCGCCGACATCGACCGCGTTGCACGCACGGCCTTCGCCCGCTAAGGCGATCTTACAGACTGAGTAATTGCCAAGCGCCTGCATCTCCTGCGGGCGCTTTTGCTTTGTGGGGGCAGGACGTGCAAAAAGAAAACCCCGCCGGGGAAGGCGGGGCAAGGCTCGCGCACCAGTTGGCTCCCTGGGACGCGGGGAAGAAACTCCATCAGAAAACTGATACGTGCACATAGCGTAGAACTAAACACGGTGGGAAGGTCGCCTTCCGCGAATCCGGTACGCTACTGCTAATATATCACTCGCTGAACTGTGCGCCGAAACCCCGTGGCAGATGGCCTGCTAGATTAGGCGAGCTTTGGTTCTTCCGTGATCTCATAAGCTTCCGTCGGCCCTTCCATTTCTCGCACGCCCTTGAATGAAGGATGTCGGAGTTTTCCGTCTTGCGTCCAAGCACGATACTCGACATCGGCGACCAAGAGTGGCCGCGCAAAGACTGCTCCTTTGCGCCTCAACGTTACCGCCGGCCTGTCGGCTGGAATCGCGTTCAGTAACTCCCGCAGAGCGGTGGATTCCTTGTTGCTCCACCCGGTTCCGCATCCGCCGACATAGACAAGGCCTTCGCCCTTTCTCGCCGCTAGCAGCAGCCGGCCGATCGCACCCGGCATAGTGGACGGCTCATATCCCACGATGACGAATGCATCGCGTCGCGCGCATTTGATTTTCAGCCACTCCGGTTGGCGGCCCGATCGATAGGGCTTGTCCCGGCGCTTGGCGACGATGCCTTCGAGCCCATGCTCGCACGCGACGCGGAAGAAGGAATCGCCGTCGGCCTCGACCTCTTCGGAGAAGCGGATCGCGCCGGTGCGGCCGGCGACGATGGGCTCAAGGAGACGACGGCGCTCGGCCATCGGCAGCTTCCGCAGATCGCGCCCGTCGAGATAGAGGAGGTCGAAGGCAAAGAAGACGATCGCGCTCGCATCATGCGCGCTGGGTCTTTTACCGACCGCGCGCTGTAGCAGGCCGAAATCGGAACGGCCCTGGTCGTCGAGGACAACTGCTTCCCCGTCGATGATCATGGAAGTGTGGCCGAGCTTGCGCGCCTCGGCGACGATAGATCCAAACTTCTTTGTCCAATCGTAGCCGCCGCGGGTGACCGCCCTCACCTCGCCTGGCTCGACATGCACCGCGAGCCTGTAGCCGTCCCACTTCACCTCGAAGGCCCACTCCGGTCCCGTCGGTGGCTTGTCGACGAGGGTTGCCGCGCATGGCTCGACGCGCCGCGGCATCGGATCGGCCGGCGTCGCGGGAACTGATTTCTTTCGAAGTGTTTTAGCCATGGCGCATTAACGCACGAAACACGGAAAACGTCTAAGTTGCCACTCAGGAGGAACCCCATGCCGAAGCCGCCGATATTCTCGTCACCGAAGCGCGGTGGCGCCTATCCAGATCGAGATCTGGATTGCCAAATGGCAATGGAGGATATTTTCCGGGCAGTGGCCGAGCAAGCACAGGGGGCTGCTGGTCCGAGCGAGAGGTCGCCGACGCGCTTATCGAACTGGCGCATAATCACTGGTTTGCCCAAGATGCCAAGGATCGAATGTTCGAGGACGCCGCCGGCGTCATCATATGGAAACCGAAGGCATCACCCGTGCACTGAGCGCCTCCCTATTTCTCGGCGTTGACTCGCGTGTCGCATGAGAACAATATAAGAACATTCGAGGTGATGACCGCCGCCTTACCAACCATCTGAAGTATGAAGTACTCTGGCGCAATCCGGAGAAGAAGAAGCCATGTCCGCCGTCCTGCACCGAAGCGAGATCGAAGAGAACGAGGATCCGGTCGACGAGTTCGTCGCCGCGCTCGCGTGGCACCGAGGCGACAAGGACGCCACCATCCGAACACTCCTCGAAGACTGCAGGTACCTGCGCGAACAACTGACGTTGGCCGGCGCGACGATGAGCGTCGGCTTTGCCCGCGGCTGGCGACCGGCCCTTGAGCGCTCGTTGGATGCCGAGGCATGAGCAACTTCGCTCTGAAAGATCGATGGCGGCTGGCATGAGTGACGAACAGCCGGGCGCGAAGAAAGCGATTGAAGGACCTTGGGTGCATCTATGCGAGCACCCCGGGTGTACGACGTGGGGCGGCTTCGGCTTTTCGGCCGGCAAGGGCCCATCGAACTGGTTTTGCTTCGAGCATCGACCAACAACGTGGCCGCCAGCTCGGCAGCAGTAAAGCACATCACCGGCGCCGCGGCGGCCGCCATCCACTCAATGCGGGCAAATTCGGAAAGGTTCAGGTGCCTGCGATGGCGCGCGTCCTATATGCAAACCACTCCTATCCTTCGCACCTGAAACTCGTCTGCCTCAAAGGCGATTGGCAGATCTGCTTCCAGGCCAACGGAACGCTCGACGGTCGGCGTATCCGCGCATGGCTTCGCAAGGTTGACGGTCAATTCGTTTGCGAGGTCGGCAAGGAGTGCCAGGTCGAAGACATGCCGGAATTCGAGCGACTGAATTTCTTTGGCGACAGATACCACCTGTCTATCGATGAAACCGACGATGCCGGCAAACGCACGAAGTCGCTTGCCGGCGCGGACAACATCCACGCCGCGCGCGCCGCGTTCGACGCACTCGTTCCGCAATATGCAGGCCGTCGCATCATCCTTCGCGAAGGGGCGAGGATCCTGCTCGTCGCCAAAGGTGGCAAGATCGAGGGTTAGGCCGTTGAACCCAAGCCGCGCCGCAATACTTGAGAAGCTCGGATGAAACATCACCGAGGGATCGAGTTGGTTTCCGACCGCCGCCACATCACGCCCGAAGATGGCATCGGTCATATCCGGTTCCGCGACTTGGGCCGAGTGGGAGATCATCGGCGCCCGGTGTGCCAAGTGCGGCTACATCAACTGGCTTGACCGCTGGAAGCTCGCAAACAAGTATGGCGCCGAAACGCCGATCGCCGTTCTCCGTCCACACCTGCGCTGCAGCAAGTGCGGCAATCGGGACGGCAACGGCCTGAGACTTGGTGCGATCAATCGCAACGCCTGAGAGGACGCATGTGTAATAAGTACACGATCGAAGTGCTCTTTGACGAACTCTGGCGCCGGTCCAAGGCGACGCGGGATATCGCCAACCGAGCGAACCCATCGCAGGAAGCCTATCCTGATAGGGTCGCGCCGGTGGTTCGGAATACCCCCGACGGCGAGCGGGAGATTGCAAACCTCACTTGGGGCATGCCATCGCCATCCTTCGTCACCAAAGGTAAGCCCGACCATGGCGTCACCAACATCCGCAACGTCGAATCCCCGCAATGGCGGCGCTGGCTCGGCATACCAAACAGATGTTTGGTGCCGTGGACCAGCTTCATCGAATGGGAAGACACGAAGCCGAAAAAGACCGAGCGGCAGTTCGTGATAGACCCGAGCAAGCCCCTTGCCTTCTTCGCCGGCATCTGGGCGCCTTGGAAAGGCGAACGCGGCTCGCAGAAGAACCCGCGCGCCGGTGAGCATGAGCTGTTCGGCTTCCTGACTTGCGAAGCGAACGCTGTCGTCAAGCCGATCCACGCCAAGGCTATGCCGGTGCTGCTGACCAGCGAGGCCGACATCGACCTGTGGATGACCGCCGAATGGGACCTGGCAAAGGTGCTGCAGCGGCCATACCCGAACGAGGCGATGACCGTGCTTCCAGGCGCAACGATGACGACGGAACCCCTGTTGATCTAATCCTGATCATATCGGCGCAAAAAGGTCAGGATATCGATACGTTAGGCCGATCGTAAGCAGCTTCCAAAACGGAATTCATCTCGTTGGCATTCAAGGTGGCCCGCGTTGCGATCAGATATGCCGCCATATAGGTCAGCTTCAGCCTGGATTCCCGGTCGCCCCGCGGCTTGTAATTGACGATCGCCAGCCAACCGGCTTCTTCATCGCGCGCAACGCCCAATAGGCCATTTGCATAGGCGACGTCCGTAACCTCGCCGGCCGCCCTGCGTCCATCCCACGCACGAACCGCATCCGCTGCCGCCCGTTGCGCCGCGATATGGCGATCCATCAGCTCGCGAAGGGAAACAGCAGTTTCCGCCTCCCTTTCTTGTCCCTTCCCGCCTGAGGGGCCCGCGACTTCTACATACGAAATACCGTCGGACGCTAACGCACTCAAAGCCGTCCGCAATGTTGAAGAATTCAATCCCCAGCTATGGGACCGAAGCGAAGTTGAGAGGCTGTCGGTCTCTACATGAAGCGCTGACAATGACAAAATTGGCATGATTGAGTGTCTCACCGATGGCAAAAGGAGTCCTCCTCCCGGCAGTTGCACGCGTCATCTTGGAAGCGCCACAAAGTTGCGTTCAACAGAAAGGGCCGTAGATTGAGTGCAGAGGCACGAGAGGAAACGAAATCCAGCGAAGCGAAACGAAAACAGGGCCTGTAAACCGTTGATAAAAAACGGAAAGTTTTTTCTTCCACCGTTGAAAGACGGGAGTGATTTCAAAGAGCTATTCAAACAATTGGCTGCGGCGGGAGCGGGGCGGCCATTGGGCAACGATGGCTTCACGGCTGGCCCATGGACGCCTGATCTGCTGGCGGAGGCGATTTCACAGATCGATTCCAACCGGGTCGGGGTCGATCTGCGAACAGTGCAGCTCTGGTTTCAAGAGAACGACAAGGGGATAAGCACCGCCAACATTCGTTGGCTGGCACGAATTTTTGGATGCGATGATCCGACGGCAACGAGCGAATGGCAGATAGAACTTAGTGCGGCGCAATCTCGGTTAGCCGCAAAGAGGCGAGGCTCAAAGAATGCGGACAACAGTGATGCACTAGGGGCTCCAGATCTGGAGCGGATTGCCACCGCCGATGATGAGACAGATTTCCCGGCTGAGCTGGATACGAATGCCCAACGGTCGCATCGGCGTTTCAGCTTGGCGCGGAGATCAGAGGCGCTCTTTAGTCGCGGATCTCCGTTGGATTTACCGGCGTCTGTGTTTGCAGGTGCCACCGCTCTTGGGTTTTTGTCTTACATCACGGGGATTCACAACTCTTCCTACGTCCGCGCGGATGGCCTTCTTAAGCAGGTTGGATTTCTTTGGGCACCCAATTGGACGTTCGTCTTCATGGCGCTCCTCCCGCTGTTTTTTGCATTCGTAATAGAGCTGTTGGTGTTTTGGAAATATGAATGGCGTTTGAAACTTGTAGCGCACGGCGGCCGGGTGGAAAACGACGACGCCTGGGAGCGCAACGTTGAAGCTTCTTCGTACACCTATTGGGCGGTCTTTCTTATCTGTGTGTTGTTCGCAGGTCTTTTTCAGTGGATCGGCGTGTGCTTGATCCCGTTGATCAACGGTGGTGGCAACTATGCGATTGATTGGGGCAAGATAACACTTGTGCGCCCTGAAGTCATATCAGTGCCGATGTCGATTGTATTCACAGGGCTCGCTTACCTTTACATGTGCCTGTGCTTCTATTTGTTCTTCGCGGCTCTCATCTTGCTTCATACATTGGTTCACGACCTTTGGAAAATCGGTGAGGCATCGAAGAACTGGGCAGGAGTGGATTATCCATACGAGGTCAATGAAGTCAGCCTGCGGGTAATGCGCGGAATCTTCCGATGCACTGTTTTGGGGATTCTGATCGCCATATGCATGAAGGTCCAAAGCTCTTACCTAACGTCGAATGGAAAGAACATTGTGACGTGGTTGGTCGGGGACATGCTTTCAGCCTTCCAAATGCGCAACAATGTCAGCGACGGATTTCGCTATAGAATGCCGACGCATTACAGCAGTCTTCTTGTCGCTATCTCGATCTGTGTTGTTTTTCTGTATGGTTCCATCCGTTTAGGTGTCGGACGTCAGCGTCATTTTCCTTTGTGGAGAATGTCGACGGTCGTGGCGTTACTCTTTGCCGGCTATCTGCTGATCGACGCATTCGCTGGTTTTTCGATCCTTCTGGGCGTTGGCGTGCTGCTTTCGATATACGGCCTGTGTGATCCCCGGTTTGGGCAATGGCGAGCGAGCAAGTTAGGAAATCATCAGCGTGTATCATAATTGGCTTGATCGATGGGATGAGCGGCGGGCGCGGCGCGGTGAGGACGGTAAGAAAACGACGGATCTCGTCTTCGACGCGGAACGCGCTTTTCCAGGCGCGAAGGACGTAGAGACGGTTGAAGAGTTTTGTCTCCTTGCGGACCATGCCCTCGCCGACCCGGCCTATTTCGATGAGCCGGGCGGGGGTGATCAGGGTTTTGCAAAGCAAGACGGGTGGCTCAAATTTCCGTCCGGAATTTCTACTGACGTCGAAGAGAACAACGTCGTCTGGGCAAAAATCACCGAAAGCCAGTCGTGCGACCAGGCATTGGTGATTTTTCACCATTGGAATGCGAGCGCCCGGAATCGTCAGATCGCAGACTTTTTCTCGCGCCGTGGCATCACGGTTGTCGAAGTTGCTATGCCTTATCACTTTGAACGCAGCCGTCCCGGCTCCGAACACGCCGATTATATGCTTAGCGCCAATCTCGGCCGAACGATTCAGTCTGTAAGGCAGGCAGTGTGGGATGGGCGAAAGCTCATACGTTGGCTGAAAAGCGAAGGCTATCGAGAAGTTTCGGTTCTCGGAATGAGCTTAGGTTCCTGGGTCGCAGGACTGATCGCGGCGCACGATTCCTCAGTGTCGAAAGCTTCGTTGTTTCTGACGGCGGGAAGTCTCGCGGATATGGTTTGGACGGGGCGCGCGACACGATCGATACGTGCAAGCCTCGAGCCTGAGATCGGGCTGACCGATCTAAGAAGGGCCTGGGGTCCACTTAACATGGAGAACTACGCGCATCGTTTCGCGCGTCCGGATCTCGATCTTCACGTTGTGCTGGCAAAACGAGACCAAGTGGTGTTGCCAGAACTTTCGGAGCGGTTCATGCAGCGGCTTAAGGAAGCCGGAGCCAGACCAAACATCCTGAAATTAAACTGTGGTCACTATTCGCTTGGCCTGCCGCCTTACATTCTGTTGGCCGGTTTCAGCTTAAAGCGGTTTCTATCGCGTGCTGCCAACTCGACCCGGCGAACATGAGTTCGGCGTGGGGCGGCAACTTACCAGTTAGTTCTCCGGTCGGCGTCGCGAAAGGGGATGAATTCAACTCCGCCCCTGCCAAAACTCACCACCTGCCCTCCTGGCAATGACAGGGATAGAAGCAATTTGGCGCATCGCCGACGCGAGCCCGCTCTATGCCGTCGGCACGAAGTCCGTGAAAATCGGCCTTCGCCCAGCCGGGTAACGATCGGTTGCGCGGATTTCGCTCCGCATCTAATCGTCCAGTGCGCATCAAATTGGCTCTGAATCCCGTTTACACGCCCGATTGAAATCAGCATATTGTGCGCCGGCAACGCCTATCATGAGTTGGTGATGGCAAGTCGCTAGCCCTTCTTGTCATGCGCCATGGGGTCGCCCTGTTCACGAGGCAGGGCGGCCCTATTCCTATCCGAATTGACGGCCGCCACCCGGCCGGCTTTGCCCTTCTGAAGGAGAGAAAGAGGACGCTGCCCTCTCTCCCTCACAAGGGAAAAAACGGTCTCCCCGTCCTTCCTCCCCTCGCCTTCGGCTCGTTCCGTGCAGGATCGACGCGGATCCGCATGCGCGAATTAGCGCCGCCCCTTCGGCTTAAGCCCCGGCGGGCGAACCCCCTCCGTTTTGTTCCCTTGCCTCCCACTCACCCGCTGCTCCGCGCGAACTCAGGGATCAGGAGCGGGGCTCCTGCCCCTCGGGCAGACGCTAGACCGCTTCGCGCAAAGGAAAGGGCTAGAAAAATGATACGCGCAAACACCGCATATGTGCTGGACCCGGAAACGACGATCTTTAAGCCGGTTGAGCTTCCCGTCTCGATGGGCATCCGGCCGGTCTATGACCTGGTTGGGTGCCGTCTTCTTGAAGTCGTGCGTTTTGACGAACGTCACACACTCTTTGTCGACGAGGAAGGATTGAAGGATGGGCTAACGGCTTTCACTGCGTTTGAAGGCTTCCCGCAGCCAATCGCGGGCAGGATCGTTCTTGTCGGCGGCGATGGTAGCTCCCCCTACACGTCTCCCCTCGTCAGTCTTGAGGATGCGGCCAAACATTTCAAATGCTGCCGGCCGGTCCTCGACCCAGTCTTCGCACAGGCCGACGAGATGTCCCCCGGCGGCATCATCATTGCCGGTGCGCTGGCGGGCTTGCAGTGCCGCATCGAGCGCCGCGACCCGACCCTTGTCGAGGGAGAAGCATGATGAAAATCGCGACAGTCGAAAATAACATCCTCGCCATCATCGCAGGGACCTTCACCGCAACCATCGCGGCGGAGGAAATCGAGGCGCAGTTTCATGCCCTCACCCACTTTCCCGACCGGCGCGCAAAGATCGAACTTGGAGACCTGGCCGAGCGGCTTAATCAGTTCGCTGCGCACGTGGTCGAACTATGGAACAAAGCTTGCGCACCGATTCCGGAGCAGGAAATCGAAGCCTTTGCTCGCCGTCACGTTGATCTGACGTGGCGGTATTGGGCGGCGGAAGGCCGTTGCATGAATTGGTCTATCACTGGCCCTGCCCGCTTTCCGGTTGCCCGAAATGAAAAGCGCATGCGGATTTCTGACGCCCGACGCGCCGATCTGAAGGCGCACGAGGCGGCGGCCCGCAAGGCTGCCAAACGGAAGGCGTTCCCGCATGGCGGAGACGATGAACCGATCCGTTCAGGGGACCCGGTCGCCTTGCAGAAAATCATGACGCGCATCGAGGAGACGGCGCTTGCCATCGACCGGATGAAAGCAGCGAACGCAATCATCCGGCGCATGGAAAAAGACCTCGTCAGAGGACATGATTGCCGTCGTCGTTGCGAACACCGGCCTTTCCCCGGAAGCCGCAGCCAACGGCATCAAACTGGCGCCGTGGCAGTCCCGTCGCGGATTCACCACGACCAACAGCCGCGCCGAGCTTCGTCGCCTGCAACAGCGCCTTGCGATCCTCGCAAGGATGAAGGAGCGCGGCACCCAAAGCCAAGAACTCGAGACAAGCGCCGGAGCCGTCGAGATCAAGGAGAACGCCGACATCGCGCGCATCCAGTTGATCTTTCCCGGTAAGCCCGACGATCCGACGTGGCGCGTCCTCAAGGCCAATGGCTTCCGCTGGTCGCCGTCACAAGGCGCATGGCAACGGCATTTGAACGAGGCCGGGCGCTACGCGCGCAATCCGTCCTGAAAAAGATCAGCGGCACTGATGCCGCCTGATCCTGCCCATTCGAAGGAAGGACATTCCAATGGCCCAGGCAATCTATTTCGTCATGGAGTTTCACGGCACGGGTGACCCCTGTTTCGGCGGCATGGCCGCCGATTGGGCGCTCTACAAGACCGAGGACGGCGGATACACGTTCATCAGCGCCGCCGACGCGCAGCGCCGGAAATTGGTACTGGCCTATTATCCGACCCCGACCGAGGCGGAACAGGCCGGAACCACGGCGAGCATACGGAAAGGAGGGATTTCCGCCCTTCCGGCCAAGCTCCGGCCAGACCTGCCCACCGGGCAGATTTCATGGATCGTCGGCAACAAGCATGTTGGTGAGGACGATACCGAACTTGCCGGGGATATGGCCGTCAGGGCGAAACGCGCGGGTGCGACCGATCCGGACATGGTGGCGCAGATCGTCGCCTATGCCCTTGCCTGCCACCGCGCCAATCAGGCGCTTGTCGCTCATTTCAACCTGTAGGGCGCGGACATGCGACACCAGCGCGCGCAAACGTCGAGGTTTTCGATACGCCGTCAGGCATGGGCGGAAGCTTCACGGTTTCCATTGTCGAGGAGCTTGCCGCCGATAAAGTGCGGGTGCGCGTCTGGTACGGACGCGCGACGGCCCAGGGTTGGGAGGCTTGGAAGGATTGGGACCTTAGTGGCCTTACGCAATCTAATGCTGTGCACGATACGGCTGGTCCTGCCCTGGCGTGCAACCCCAAAGGGTTCTCCTCTTCACTTCGTTCCGTTGCGACCGCTACGCGGTGCACTCGGCCGTGCCTGCCGAATTCGAGCTTCGCGATTACGCACAACCACTAAAGAGGATTCACCTCGTGAAAACGCTCGTAACCTTCTACCAGAAAACCGGCCGCCGCCTTCGTCACTACATCAATCGGCAAGTCGGCAAACTGTCCCATAAAGGCCAGTTGAAAATCTTGGTATCGGTTTCGCTTCCGCTCATCGCCAAGGTCGAGGTCAGCTACCAGTGTGATTTCAACGCCAAGGCCGACAACGACAACAAGCCGAACTGAGCAGAGCCGCACCCGGAAGGGCGCGGCTTGCCGCCGTGGACCCTTGGCCTCCTCAAGGAACACCCGATCACAGCCCGTGGCGCGGAGCGCTCCATACTCGGAGCGCCGCGGGCGCTTGCGCCGGCACCAACCACAAATCCCATCTCAGCCTCGTACACAGTGCCCCGACCGGTCAGGTTCTCCGCGGACCTTGTAGAATCCTACAATTTGCAACGTGCTTTGCTGCAATTAAAACTAGCACGCGGAACGGGAAAGGAGCGCCAAATGGAATGCACGCTTTGGGCGTATCAGGTCACGCCGGGTTCGGACAATATTCTGTACTTTGCGGAGAATGAGGCCGATTGCCGGCGCGCCGCGCTCGAGCAGCGAGCCGAATTGAAAGCTGGCGACCCGGAGGATTACGAGGAAATGGGCGCGATGGCGCTCTACTCATTTGCCTTTGGTTCGATGACTGCCGGTGAGCTAGTCGCAGTTCTGAATGAGGAGGCCTCGCTGATCGAGGCGTGCGCCGTAGAGCGAAAGCTTGTTGGGCTGATTGAAGACTGAGAACATCAGCCCGGGTGTTCAGCGCGTGTTCGTCATGAAGGTTCGGAGCGCCGTCTTGACTCGATTAGGATTATGTTCCTATTTTGTTCTCTTCCTCGCATTGAGCCAAGAGCAATGAGACTGAAAGCACCATTCTTACCGTCGTCGTACATTGAGCACGACCCGGCGATGTACAACACGATTAAAGGCTTACACGAGTGGGAGGTGTTGGGTGCACGATGCTCGGCATGTGGCCGTGTCGGCTGGGTCAACAAGGACGCCGTGCTGGCACATTGGGGCGATCAATATCTGATGAACCCGAGAAGCAGGTTCCGCTGCGACTGCGGCAATCGAACCGACAACACCGTTCTGATCGGTCGATTGCCCCGGTAACAAGCGCTCACTCTAGCCGTCAGGCAGCTCTTTGAGCATCATCAGTCGGTTTCCCGGCAGCAGTGCGACGATCTTGTCCTGTTCGAGCGCATACAAGACCTCCATGATTTCATCCTGCGTGAATCCTGCCGCGGTCAATGGAACACCGATGTCGAAAACGTTGATTGACGTGTCCGGCAAAGCCTTCAGGGCGCGTAGGCGCTCAATCAATGCGATTTCAGTTTCCGTGAATCTGCTCATCGTAGCTTCATAACGCTTTTCCGGCTGAATTGTCTCCTGGGTCCAAGTCGCAGCGCGTCTGGTTGCCATAGCCATGACCTTGAATCATCTGCAGACCAGCCCGAACGATCGCCTGGTCGATTGAAACTCCGGCAGGCAGTACCGCTTGCCGGGGCCAGTCGGTCCCGGTTCCCGCTGATCGCCGGCGCTATGCTGAACCTCCTGCGGCGGGCCTTTTAACCGGTCAAGCGGTGCGCGAACGGGCTTCGGCCGCTGCTAAGCCTGCGCCTGGTACGCTCATTGTTATTTTAGGAGGGAAAGGGTGGCTCGGCCCCCTCTCCCCTGCAAGGGGAAAATCGGTCTCCCCGTCCTTCCTGCGCTCACCTTGGCTCGCTGCGTGCAGGATCGACACAGAACCGCTGATGCGGATCAC
>Ga0209257_1001628_pt1 | contig 25721 bp, 24 predicted proteins | sample AraplaCvi_mCL_r2_FD_184277 | JGI IMG/M metagenome (GOLD analysis project Ga0209257, IMG submission 184277) | Arabidopsis root microbial communities from North Carolina, USA - plate scrape MF_Cvi_mCL_r2 (SPAdes) (version 2) | ecosystem: Host-associated > Plants > Roots > Endosphere | place: USA...
CGGCGCCGAGGCCAACATCCTGCTGCGCAAGAACTATGAGGCCCTGGGCGCCTTCGAGGCCGCCGACCGACCCGCGACGCTGGACTACCTGGGCTTCGCCAGCCAGCTGGTGTTCACCACCGCCTGCCTCTCCAACTTCGGCCTGGAGCAGATGGGCGAGGTGGAGCTGGCGCTCGAGGCCGCGCGCGCCCACAACCGGATGATGACCGAGTTCTGCTCGGTGGACCGCCGCCTGCTGGCCACCGGCTATGTGCCGCTCATCGACCGCGCCCGCGCGCCCCAGATCGCCCGCGAGGCCATCGCCCTGGGCGCCAAGGCCCTGGTCGTGCCGTCCCGCCACCCGCCCGGCTTCTCGCCCAGCCATCGCGAGCTGGACCCGCTGTGGGCGGTGGCCGAGGAGGCCGGCATCCCGATCCTCTTCCACGTCGGCGGCGAGGAGAAGATGCACAAAGACTACCTGGAGAACGGGTTGCCCTTCGTGAAGGATTTCCACGGGGGCGACGAGAACTTCACCTCGCTGACCTTCATGGCGATCCCGCTGAGCGTCTGGCAGACGCTCTCGGCCCTGGTGATCGATGGGGTGTTCGACCGGTTCCCGCGACTGAAGTTCGGGGCCATCGAGCTAGGGGCGTCGTGGCTGCCCAGCCTGATGAAGTTCCTGGACTCTGGCTGCGCGGCCTTCGGGCGGGAGGAACGGCTTCAGAAGCTGTCGGATACGCCCAGCGCCATCCTGCGGCGCCAGCTGCGCGTCACGCCCTATCCGCACGAGGACGTGGCCTGGATCATGGAGAATTCCGGCCGCGAGATGGTGCTGTTCTCGTCCGACTTCCCGCATGTGGAAGGCGGGCGCAATCCGCTGAAGCGGTTCAACGACAGCCTCGCCGGCGTGGACGCGGCGGCGAAACGGGCCTTCTATCGGGACAACTTCATCGACCTGATGGGAAAGGGCCTGGATCCGGTGCTCCACGACCTGCCGTCGCTTGCCGCCGCCTGAAGTCACCGAGCTCAAGTGGCGTGACCCGCCGCTGGCGCAGGTGCGCACGCCGCGCGGTCGGCTGCGGCTGACCTTCAGCGTGGGATCGGGCCTGGCGCGCCGGCCTGGTGATCCGAAGGGCCGCATCTGGGGCCTCGGCGACCGGGGCCCGAACCTGAAGATCAATACGGCGATGGCGCTCTACGGCCTGGACCACCTGGCGCCGCTGAAGGCGCGGCAAGGCGCCAAGGTGCTGCCGCTGGCGGACTTCCAGCCCTGCCTGGCCGAGCTGCAGGTGGGCCGCCGCCGGGTGCGGCTGCTGCGCGTCCTGCCGCTCTCCCATCCGGATGGCCCACTCTCCGGGCGGGCGCCGGCCGGCAGCGCGGAGGCGGCCATGGAGCCGATCTTCGACATCAAGGGTCGCGTGCTGCCCGCCGATCCCGCCGGGATCGACCCCGAGGGGATCGTGGCGCTCGCCGAGGGCGGGTTCTGGATCTGCGAGGAGTACGGCCCCGCGCTGCTGCGGGTAGACGCCGACGGGATCGTGCGCCGCCGCTTGACGCCGCCGGGCCACCCGCTGCCGGACGCCGAACCCGTGCTGCCGGCCGACGCCCAGCGCCGGCGGCTGAACCGCGGGTTCGAGGGCCTGGCGATCAGCGGCGACGAGCACTGGCTCTATGCGGTGTTCCAGAGCGGCCTGACCGGCGAGCCGCGGGACCACACGGCGATCTGGAAGCTGGACGCCGCCACCGGCGCCCTGGCAGCGGCCTACGCCTATCCGTTCGATCCGCCGCTGAGCTTCAAGGCCGACGCAGAGGCGGGCGAGGCGGCGGCCGAGGACCTCAAGGTCTGCGACCTGGTCTGGACGGCGACCGACCGGCTGCTGGTGCTGGAGCGGATCACGCGCAGCGCCCGGATCTATCGGGTGGATGTGTCGACGCCCGGCCCGCTGGCGAAAACCCTGGTGTTCAGCACCGACGACCATCCCGGCGTCGCCCAGGACCTGGAGGGCATGACGCTGCTCTCCGACCGGGAGTTGCTGATCGCCACGGACAACGACTTCGGGACCGAGGGCGCGGAGACGCGGTTCTACCGGCTGAGGTTCGACGAGGCCCTGTAGCTTGCGGCGCTTTCCAGGCCGGGGACCGCCGAGATCGCGCGGATGATCGCGCCCAGCAGGTCCTGGAGCTGGATCGGCTTGGCGGCGTGCTCGGTAAAGCCCTGCTCCAGGTAGCGCTGGCGGCCACCCGAGGTGACGTCGGCGGTCAGCGCGATCACCGGGACGGCCTGGTTCGGCCCCGGCGCGGCGCGCAGCGCTTCCAGCACGTCCAGGCCGGTGAGGCCGGGCATCTGGATGTCGGTGAGCACCAGGTCGAAGGTCTCGTCGCCGAGCGCCCGGAGCGCCTCGGCCCCGCCCGACGCCTTGGCGACCGAATGGCCGAGACTGGTCAGCAGCTGGTCCAGCACCAGCAGGTTCACCGCATTGTCGTCGACGGCCAGGATCCGCAGGGCGTCGATGGCCATCGACTGCGGCTCGTTGGCGTCGGCCGGGGCGCCGGCGTGCGCCGCGTCCTGGACCACCTCCAGCGGGACCTCCAGGTGGAAGGTCGACCCCAGGCCGAGCTCGCTCTCGACCCAGACGCGGCCGCCCATCAGCTCGACCAGCTGCTTGACGATGGCCAGGCCCAGGCCGGTGCCCCCGAAGCGGCGGGCCTCGGACTCGTCGGCCTGGGAGAAGCGGTCGAAGAGCTGCGGCAGGTGGTGGGGCGCGATCCCGGCGCCGGTGTCGCGGACGGCCAGGTGGAGCTGGACGGTGTCGTCGTCCCAGGCGGCCGCTTCCGCGATTACCTGCACCGATCCCCGATCGGTGAACTTCAGGGCGTTGCCGACCAGGTTGAACATCACCTGGCGCAGGCGCAGCGCGTCGACGAACACAGCCGCGGGCACGTCGTCCGCGACCACGAGCTCCAGGGCCACGCCGCGTTCCTCTGCGCGCGGCGCCCAGAAGCTCACGAGGCGGCCGAGGAAGCCCGGCAGGTCCTCGGCGGCAGGCACGATCTCCAGCTTGCCGGCGTCGATCTTCGAGACGTCGAGGATGTCGTTGAGGATCGACAGCAGGTACTCGCCGCTGTCGATCAACACGTCCAGGCGGCCCGACTGCACGGGATCGGTCTCGTCGCGCTTCATGAGCTGGGCCATGCCGAGGACGCCGTTCATCGGCGTGCGGATCTCGTGGCTCATGGTGGCGAGGAAGTTGGACTTGGCGCGGTTGGCCTGGCGGGCGGTCTCGCGTGCGGCGTCGGCGGCCGTGCGCTCGGCCACCGCCTGGTCGCGGGCGGCGGCCAGCTCCTCGACCATGTTGGTGTTGGCGAGAAAGGCGTCGTGCCACGTGGTGATGGTGCGGATGGTGGTCTCGGAGACGATCACCAGCAGCAGGGCCAGCACCGCGACACCCGTCATCAGCGCCGCCGCCGTCGGCAGGTCGAACCGCAGGAAGGTGATCGCCACGATCTGCAGCAGCACCGGGCCGGCCAGACCCCAGAAGACCATGCGCGACAGCGCGCCGGCGCCCTTCGCGACTACCAGCAGCGTCATGAGCTGCAGGCCGTAGGTCAGGTATTCGGGCAGGCCGCCGTTCCACGCGAGGGCCAAGGTCGGGGCGGTGTAGGCGCAGACCCGGACGAAGCAGAGCGCGGCGAGCTTGCGGAAACCGATGGTCTCGTCGGCCTCGGCGCTCTTGGCCAGCCAGGCCCGGATCAGGATCTGCTGGACCGTGTCGAAGGTGCTGGCCGACACGAACAGGGCCAGGGCCAGCAGGGGGTGACCCAGCAGCCAGATGCCGGCCGACGCGAAGAGGTTGAAGGCGTAGTGGAAATGGACCGGCAGCCAGAGGCCGCCGACGGTGAGCTGGTAGGCCGTGAAGCGCGCGTCGACGACCCCGCCGACGACAGCCGGCGTCCCACGCCCAGGCTTGGCCTTGTCCATAACGCCCCTTACCGCTTTCGGCGGAAGCTAGGGCGCAAAAGTAAACCGTCCGAGAATCGGTGTTCTCTCAACCTTCGGTAGTGCGCGCGCCCCCTATCCGGCGAGCGCAGGGGCCGCGGTGGCCTCCAGGTCGCGCGCGCCGTGCTCGGCGATTCCGTCGGCCAGGCCGGGCGCCAGGGCCAGCACCTGGCTGGCGTAGAGGCGTGCGATGGCGCCCTTGCCGGCCAGCCACGGATCGTCAGAACCGGCGGCGGCCAGCGCCTGGCGGCCGAGGATCCAGCCGCCGATCACGTCGCCGGCCAGCTTGAGGAACGGGGTGGCGGCGGTCAGCGCGGCGGCGTTGTCGCCGGCGACCAGCGCGTCCGTCGCCCGCTCCAGGGCCGCGATGCCGGCGGCCAGGCGGCGGCCCACGGGGGCGAGCTCGGCGGTCTCGGTCAGCACCTCGGCGGTCAGGGCCATCTCGCCGCACAGCGCCTTCAGCGTGGCGCCGCCGTTCAGGCGTACCTTGCGGCCGACCAGGTCGATGGCCTGGATGCCGTTCGTGCCCTCGTAGATCGGGGCGATGCGGGCGTCGCGGTAGTGCTGGGCGGCGCCCGTCTCCTCGATGAAGCCCATGCCGCCGTGCAGCTGCAGGCCCAGCGAGGCGACCTCGACGCCGATGTCGGTGGACCAGGCCTTGGCGATCGGCGTCAGCAGCTCTTGCCGCGCCTTGGCGGCGGCGCGCTCGTCCTCGCTCTCGGCCAGGCGGGCCAGGTCGGCCAGCACGCCGGTGGTCAGGCAGATCCCGCGCGCGGCCTCGATCTTGGCCTTCATCAGCATCAGGGTGCGGCGCACGTCGGGGTGGCCGTAGATCGCGCCGTCGGCCTCCCAGGCCGTGCGGCCCTGCTTGCGTTCCTGGCTGAACTCCAGCGCCTGCTGGAACGCCCGCTCGGCGATCGCAACCCCTTGGACCCCGACTTGCAGGCGGGCGGCGTTCATCATGATGAACATGTGGGCCAGGCCCTGGCCCAGCTCGCCGACCAGCTCGGCCTGGGCGCCTTCGTAGAGCATGACGCAGGTGGGGGAGGCGTGGATGCCCAGCTTGTGCTCGATGGAGCCGGGGCGGAAGTCGTTGCGCCCGCCCAGCGAGCCGTCGTCCTTCACCTCGAACTTGTTGGCCAGGAACAGGCTGATGCCCTTCACGCCCGGAGGCGCGTCGGGCGTGCGGGCCAGCACCAGGTGGCAGATGTTGTCGGCCGCGTCGTGGTCGCCCCAGGTGATGAAGATCTTCTGGCCGGTCAGGCGGTAGCCGCCATTGCCGTCCGGCTCGGCGCGGGTGGTCAGAGCGGCCAGGTCGGAGCCGGCCTGCGGCTCGGTCAGCACCATGGCGCCGGTCCATTCGCCGGAGACCATCTTCGGCAGGATCAGGCGCTTCTGGCGCTCGGTGCCGTGCAGGGCCAGGGCCTCGATGGCGCCCTGGGTCAGCATCGGGCAGAGGCCGAAGGCCATGTTGGCGGCGTGCACCATCTCGAACACCGCCAGCTCCATGGCCTTGGAGAGGCCCTGGCCGCCGTGCTCGGGGTCGGCGCTGAGCGAGTTCCAGCCCTGCTCGACGAAGTGCTTGTAGGCGTCGGCGAAGCCCGGCGCGGCGGTGACCTTGCCGTTCTCGTAGCGCGCGCCCTCCAGGTCGCCCTTGCGATTCAGCGGGGCCAGCTCGTTGTCGGCGAAGGACGCGGCCGCCTCCAGCACCGCCTGCACCGTGTCGTCGTCCAGGTCCGGGAAGGCGCGAGCCAGCAGCTCCGGGTGGCCGATGGTCTTCAGGGCGAAGGCCAGGTCTCTGACGGGGGCGCGGAAGGTCATGCGGGCCTCATGGAAAAGCTGGCTGGGTTCTAGAGCGCTGTCCGTCCCGCGGCGAATATTTTGTGTCGACGGCCAATCCGAAGGCCGGCGGGGCGGCATTAACGCGGGAACGGCCGCCGATATTCCGGCGGGCCGATCGGGTATCATTGGGTTCCGAAGGAGTCTTCCGCATGCTGCGCCGCGCCGCCATCGCCCTGGTCATCAGCTTCCTCGCGTCCAGCGCCGCGGGGGCCGATCCGACCAGCCGGGACCCGGCCAAGGTCCCGGCCGGCAGCTATGAGCTGGATCCCCGCCACGCCGCCCTGCTGGTCAAGGTGCCGCACATGGGCGGCTTCTCGCGCTACACCATGCGCTTCCGGGTCCTGAGCGGCGCCTTCACCTACGATCCAGCCAACTGGCAGGCGACCAAGGTGGAGATCACGGTCGATCCCAAGTCGATCGACACCGAGGACAACGCCTTCAACCGGACCGTCGCCGGCTATTTCGAGCCGGAGAAGTATCCGACGATCCAGTTCACCTCGACCGGCCTGATGACCAATGAGGAAGGCAAGGGCCAGCTCAACGGCGACCTGACCCTGCACGGCGTGACCAAGCCGGTCGTGCTGGACGTGGAGTTCAACGGGGTCGGACCGGGCTTGATGGGCGCCGGCACGCGGATGGGCTTCTCCGGCGCAGGCAAGATCAAGCGCTCCGAATTCGGCGTCACGGGGGGCCGGCCCTTCGCTGGCGACACGGTCGACCTCAGCTTCGAGGTCGAGTTCGTGAAGAAGTAGTCGTGACCGACGCTGCACGGACGTCCCGGTACACGGCGGTCGCGATTGCGCTGCACTGGACCATCGCGGCCCTGATCGTCATGCAGGTGACGCTGGCCGGGCGGATGGAAACCCGTTCGCTCGAAGCCTTCGCGGTCACCCAGCTCCACAAGTCGGTGGGGATCACCATCCTGCTGCTCAGCCTGGCGCGGCTGGCGTGGCGGCTGACGCATCGCCCGCCGCCGGAGCCGGCGAGCCTGGCGCCCTGGGAACGACGGCTGTCGGCGGTGGTGCACTGGGGCTTCTACGCGGTGATGATCCTGATGCCCCTGACCGGCTGGATCATGGTCTCGACCAGCCGCTTCGCCTTCCCGACCCTGCTGTTCGGGACGGTCCCCTGGCCGCACCTGCCGGGCCTGCCCGACCTGGCGCCGGCGGCCAAGGCGGTGTGGAACGAGACCGCCAAGGACGCCCACCACCTGATCATCAAGGGCGCCTACGTCCTTTTCGGCCTCCACTTGGCCGGCGCGCTGAAGCACCAGTGGCTGGACCGGGCCTCGCCGGTGCTGGCGCGGATGGCCCCGGGGGCGCGGCCCGGGCGGCGGCCGGAGCCTCGGCTGCTCCTCGTGGCCGCGGTCCTGGTCGCGGTCGTCGGCTTCGCGCGGTTCTACCAGCCGCCGCGTCCCGCGATGCGCGCCCCGCCGCCGGCTGTCGTTGAGGCGGCGACGGCCGCGCCGCAGGTCGCGGCGATCGCGGTTGCGACGCCGTCCCAGCCGGCGCCCGCCGGCCCCGTGCGGTGGGCTGTGTCGCGCGGCTCGACGATCGGCTTCACCACCGCCTGGAGCGGCCAGGCCATCGAGGGGCGCTTCGAGCACTGGACGGCGGACATCCTGTTCAGCCCGGACGCGCTGGACGGCTCGCGGATCAAGGTGGCCATCGACACGGCCTCGGTCGACACCGGCGACGAACAGCGCGACGCCAGCCTGCCCACCGCCGACTGGCTCGACTCGGGCGCGCATCCGAAGGCCACCTTCACCGCCAGCCGGTTCGAGCGGACGGGCGAGGGCCGGTACGTCGCGGACGGACGCCTGACCCTGCGCGGGGTGAGCCGGCCGCTGCGGCTGCCGTTCCGGCTCAAGATCGACGGCGACAGGGCCGAGGTCAGCGGTGTAACCAGCCTCGACCGGACGGCCTTCGGCGTTGGGCAGGGCGAGTGGACGAGCACCGATCAGATTCCGGCCAAGGTGACCGTGCGGATCGCCTTGAACGCGCGGCGGATGTCGCCGGAGCCGCCGAGGCCCTGAAGGCCGGCGGCCTGGTGCTGATGCCCACCGAGACGGTCTACGGCCTGGCGGCGGACGCGGCCAATGCGCGCGCCGTGGCGGCGGTCTACGAGGCCAAGGGCCGGCCCAGCTTCAACCCGCTGATCGCCCATGTGGCCGACCTGGCGATGGCGCGGCGGATCGCGCGCTTCGACGCGCGGGCCGAGGCGCTGGCGGCGCGGTTCTGGCCGGGGCCGCTGACGCTGGTGCTGCCGGTCCTGGACACCGCGGCGGTCTGCGACCTGGCGCGGGCGGGGCTCGACACGGTGGCGGTGCGCGCGCCGGGCCACGCCCTGGCGCATGCGCTGATCGCGGCGCTGGGCGCGCCGGTGGTGGCGCCGTCCGCCAACCGTTCCGGTCGGCCGAGCCCGACGACCTTCGCCGATGCGGTGGAGGAGACGGGCGCGGCGGCCGCCGCGGCGCTGGACGGCGGGCCCTGCGACATTGGGCTGGAGTCGACGGTGGTCGCCCTGTTGGACCGGGCGCGGTTGCTGCGGCCCGGGTCGGTCACACGCGCCGAGATCGAGGCCGTGATCGGGCCCCTGGCCGAGGCCGAGGCGGACGCCAGGCGCTCGCCCGGCCGTCTGACCCGCCACTATGCGCCGAACGCGCCGGTGCGGCTGGACGTGCGGACGCCGAACCCGGGTGAGGCCTGGCTGGCATTCGGGCCGAGCGGCTCCAGCGCCTGGAACCTCAGCCCCACCGGCGACCTGCGCGAAGCCGCCGCCAACCTGTTCGCCTACCTGCGCGCCGCGGACCGCACCGGACCGGCCGGCATCGCCGTGGCGCCGATCCCGCACGAGGGCCTGGGCGAGGCGATCAACGACCGCCTGAAGCGCGCCGCGGGCTTTGTAGGCTAGGCTGACCGCTTCGTGGTGCGGAGCCTATTCCTGCTTTCGACCCCATAGCGGACGTTGCGGCCGACGTTCTCCTCTCCAGCCTCTCCCAGGGCGCTGCCGCGTCTGGGAGAGGAGCGGGCTGGAGACAATATCCCCTCCCCACCCCGTCCAGACGTCTCGAGACTCCGCTTGTGTGGCGTCGTCTCGCCTTCGAACTAGAGCGCCGAGCGGATGTCGGTCTGCGAGAAGTCGTCGCCCTTGTAGAGCAGGGGCGCGTCGAGCGTCTTGGCCAGGGCGTAGGCGAAACAGTCGGCGAGGTTGAGGCCCGCCGGATTGAGACCCTTCCCGAAGCGGAGATAGGCCTCCAGCGCAGGGCCGCTCAGCTCGAGGTCTTCGCGCACCTCGATGCCCATGCCTGCAAGCCAGTCGTCCACTTCGCCGCGATCAAGCAGAAGGCCGCGCGCGATCACGACGACGCCCGCTTTGACATAGTTGATCGGCGAGATGTAGCTGACGTCCGCTCGATCGAGGGCGGCGAGGGCCGCCTCCCGCTCCGGTTCGCGCTGGGCGATGGCGACCAGCGCCGAGGAATCGACGGCGATCAATCGCCATCCTCTGCCAGCCCTGGAATCTCGTTGAGCTCGTCCCACTCCGCCTTGGTCAGCGGCGGCGACGGTCCCTTGATCCCGGCGCGTTCATGCATCCGATCCGTGGCGGCGATCATTTCTTCCAGGCTCAGCTTCCGACGCTTCGGCTGCGCTTCCGCCAGCGCCCTGTCCAGCGCTCCGTCGATGGCCGCCGTCATGCTCTGACCGTGCAGCTTCGCAAGCTCGCGCGCCTTGCGTTCGACCTCGGGGTTCTTGATCAGGATGGCCATGGCAGGCTCCGGTATATATCGGAGTATATACTGGCGAACGCCCCGCCGGAAGCGTAGGTTTTGGCCATGACCGCCCCTGTCCCCGCCGATGTGATCTCGCGCCTGAAGGCCGTGCTGGGCCCCGGCGGCTGGAGCGAGGACCCCGAGCGCATCGCCCCCAAACTGGTGGAATGGCGCGACCGCTGGGTGGGGCAGACCCCGTTCCTGGCGCTGCCGCGCACGACCTCGGATGTCGCCGCCGTCGTCGGCGTCTGTTTCGAAGCCGGCCAGCCGATCACGACCCAGGGCGGCAACACCGGCCTGGTCGGCGGCCAGATCCCGCAGGGCGAGATCCTGCTGTCCACCGAGCGCATGAAGGGCATCCGCGAGGTCGACGCCTTCGACGACGCGCTCACCGCCGAGGCGGGCGTCACCCTGGCCGAGGTGCATATGGCCGCCGCCGAGGTGCGGCGGCGGTTTCCGCTGGGCCTGGCGTCGGAGGGCTCGGCCACCGTGGGCGGCGTGGTTTCGACCAACGCCGGCGGCACCCAGGTGCTGCGCTACGGCATGGCCCGGAACCTGGTGCTGGGCCTGGAGGCGGTGCTGCCGACCGGCGAGGTCTGGAACGGCCTGAAGCGTCTGCGCAAGGACAACACCGGCTACGACCTCAAGCAGCTGCTGATCGGCGCCGAGGGCACGCTGGGCGTGGTGACCGCGGCGGCCCTGAAGCTCTATCCGGTGATGGCCTCGCGGGCCGTGGCGATGATCGGGCTGGGCAGCCCCGAGGACGCCATCCGCCTGCTGGCCCGCGCCAAGGACGAGACCGGCGGCGCGGTGGAGGCGTTCGAACTGATGGGGCGTCTCGGCCTCGACTTCGCGCTGCGCAACATCGCCGGCACGCGCGATCCGCTGAGCGAGCCGCACCCCTGGTACGTGCTGGCCGAGTTCTCGTCCGGCGAGCCCGGCTCGGCCGAGGCGGCCATGGAACGGTTCCTGGAGGCAGGCCTGGAGGCCGGGCTGATCCGCGATGCGGTGGTGGCCCAGACGGACACCCAGGCCAAGGCCCTGTGGGCCATCCGCGAGAACCAGTCGCCGGCCCAGAAGCCCGAGGGCGCGACCTGGAAGCACGACATCTCGGTGCCGGTGAGCCAGGTCGCGGCGTTTCTGACCGAGGCGACCGCCGCCATGCAGGCCTTCGCCCCCGGAGCGCGCATCGCCGCCTTCGGCCACGTGGGCGACGGCAATATCCACTACGACGTGCTGCGGGCCGACGGCGCCTCGGACGCCGAGCACTCGGCCCGCCGCGACGCCGGCTCGCGGATCGTCCACGACATCGTGGCGAACATGGGCGGCTCGATCAGCGCCGAGCACGGCCTGGGCGCGATGAAGACCGCCGAAGGAGCCCGCTACAAGAGCGCGGTGGAACTGGCCGCCCAGCGCGCCATCCGCCAGGCCCTGGACCCGAAGCGCATCCTGAACCCGCGGGTGTTGTTCTAGCCCTTCGCGTCCAGCACCTGCCGCACCTTCAGGGCCACCTGCTCGATGGTGAAGGGCTTGGCGAGGAAGGCGACCTCGGCGTCCAGCATGCCGTTGTGGACGATGGCGTTGCGGGTATAGCCGGTGGTGTAGAGCACCTTCAGGTCGGGCCGCGCCTCACGGGCCCTGTCGGCCAGGCGCCGGCCATCGAGGTCCGGCATCACCACGTCGGTGAACAGCAGGTCCACGCGGGGCTGGGTGGCCAGCACCGTCAGCGCCTGGGCGGCGTCCGAGGCCTGGACGACGGTGTAGCCCAGCTCGCGCAGGGCATCGACGCTGAGGTGGCGGACCCGCTCCTCGTCCTCGACCACCAGGATGATCTCGTCCGCGCTGCCGTGCGGCAGCTCGCCGGTGGGCCGGACCTGGGTATCCGCCAGGTCGAGTTCGCCGGTGTTGCGCGGCACATAGATCTTGATGGTCGTGCCGACGCCGGGCTCGGAATAGATCTTCACGTGCCCGTGGCTCTGCTTGACGAAGCCGTGCACCTGGCTGAGCCCGAGCCCCGTGCCGCGGCCGACGCCCTTGGTGGTGTAGAACGGCTCGAAGGCGCGCTCGATCACCTCGGCCGGCATGCCCGTGCCCGTGTCGCTCACCGAGATCATCACATACTGGCCGGGGTGCACCTCGGGATGGGTGGCGGCGTAGGCGTCGTCCAGATGGGCGTTTGACGTCTCGATCGTCAGCTTGCCGCCGTCGGGCATGGCGTCGCGGGCGTTGACGCACAGGTTGACGATGGCGTTCTCCAGCTGGGCGGGGTCGGCGAAGGTGCGCCAGAGACCGCCGGCCAGCACTGTCTCCACCCGCAGGTTCTCGCCGATCGTGCGCCGCAGCAGTTCGGACATGCCGCCGACCAGCTTGTTGACGTCCAGCACCCGCGGCTCCAGCGGCTGCAGGCGCGAAAAGGCCAGCAGGCGGGCGGTGAGCTGGGCGGCGCGGCCGGCCCCTTCCAGGGCGCTGTCGATGCAGGCCTCGGCCCGCGCCGCGTCCGACTTGAGACGGCGCTTGGCCAGGTCCAACGAACCGATGACGATGGCCAGCATGTTGTTGAAGTCGTGGGCGATGCCGCCGGTGAGCTGGCCGATCGCCTGCATCTTCTGGAACTGGCGGACCTGGGCCTCGGCGGCCTCGCGGCTCTCCGCCTCGGCTTTCAGCCTGGCGTTGGCCGCGGCGAGCGACTCGGTGGCCTCCAGCGCCCGCCGCAGCCGCCGGCGGCCGTCGGCGAAGGCGAAGGCGCCCAGCGCTAGCACCGCCACGCCGCTGACCAGGAGGGCGACCCGCAATTGCAGGGTGGCGGCCTCCACGCGCTCGGTGCGGATCGCGAGGAGCCGGTCCTCTTCCGCGCGCATCGCCGCCATGACCCCGTGCAGGTCTTCCATGACCCGGCGGCCGGAATCGAGGCGATCGGCGAGCAGGGCGGGCGGCGTTCCCCGCTGAACGCTGGCGAGGTTCTCACGCAGGAACGTCATGCGCTCGACCGCCAGCGCGCGGAACTTCGCCGCCCGGGAAGCCTGACGCGGGTTGTCGGCCACCAGGCGCTGGAGCGTATCGAGGTCGCGCCCCAGGCGCTCGCGGGCGAGGTCGTAGGGGCCCAGGAACTCCGGCCGGCGGGTGAGCAGATAGCCGCGCTGCCCCGTCTCGGCCTCCTGGATGAGGGAGGTCAGGTCCGCGAGATGGTTCTCCACCTCGAGCGTGTGGCGGGCCTGGCGGGCGGTGTCGGCCTGACGCTCGCTGAGCCCCAGCGAGCCCAGCATCGCGACGGCGAGCGCGGCGAAGCCGATCAGCAGCGCGACCAGCGGTTTGTCGTTGTGCACACGCCCCATGGCGCAGTCATCGCCGACCCGCGAGCGTCAAGCAAGATGACCCATGGCCACGCCTTGGCGCCGGGCGCAAGACGCGGCAAAGGGTGCGGCGATGCTCATCGTGCTCTCCCCGGCTAAGGCGCTGAACTTCGACGCCGCGCCCCCGTCCACACCCCTGACCCTGCCGCAGCTCGCCGACCACACGGCCGAGCTCTCCAAGACCACCAAGAAGCTGCGCGTGTCGGACCTGAAGCGCATGATGTCGCTGTCCGACGCCCTGGCGAAGCTGAACCGCGAACGGTTCCAGGCCTTCGAGCCGCAGAGCGAGGAGGGGCTTCAGGCGGCCTTCGCCTTCAACGGCGACGTCTACCTGGGCCTGAAGGCCCGCGAGCTGGACAAGAAGGCGCTGAACTGGGCGCAGAACCGGGTGCGCATCCTGTCGGGGCTCTATGGGGTGCTCCGGCCCATGGACGCCATCCAGCCCTATCGGCTGGAAATGGGCGTGCGGATCAAGACCAAGCGCGGCGGCAGCCTCTACGACTTCTGGGGACCGCGCATTTCGGAGCAGCTGAACGCAGCGGCCGAGGGCCACAAGGACAAGACGCTCGTGAACTGCGCCAGCACCGAGTACTTCGGCGCGGTCGACCGCGAGGCGCTGAAGCTGCCGGTGGTGGGCTGCCGGTTCGTCGAGGAGAAGGATGGAGAGGGCCGGGTCATCTCGTTCTTCGCCAAGCGCGCCAGGGGCGCCATGGCCCGCTACGCCATCGACCACCGGATCGACCGGGCGGCCGACCTGCGGGCCTTCGACACCGACGGATACAAGTACCAGGCCCATCTCTCCTCGGACGAGGAATACGTCTTCACCCGGCCCCAGCCATCACCGGTCGCCGGCAGCCGCAGGAAGGACGCCTGAACGGCCGTCGGTGGGCCATCGCCTCGTGGTGGGCCGCGCCGGCGTGGTGACCGGGTCAACCAGCGGCCTGAGCATCGGTTGATGATTTGACCGGCAGGCGCCGGTTCGACAGCGTGGCGGCCTCGCATTTGGGGGACCTGCGCCGTGAGATCCATCCTGATCGCCTTCATCGTGGTGCTGGCTACGGCTGCGGCCGCCGCACCCTCGACCGCCGCACCCTCGGCCCGGGCGGTGGTGGAGGCCAAGTTCGCCGCTGTGAACCGCCATGCCGTGGCCGACGTGGTGGCGCTCTATGCGCCCGACGCGGTGGTGACGGCGTCCGACTTCTGCCAGCCGCGGGGGGGACGCGACGACGTGCGCCGTACCTATGAGGCGATCATCGCAGGCGTGCCCGACGTGGTGGCCGACGTGCAGGAGATGATCGTCGAGGGCGACCGGGTGGCGGTGAAGTTCGTGGTCCGCAGCCGCATTCCGGGCCGGGCCTTCGACGTGCCGATCCTGGACTTCTTCACCGTGCGCGACGGCCTGATCGTCCGCGACGACGGGGTATTCGACAATCGCGGCCGGGCCTGCACGCCGTAAAGATCCCACCTCCTCGCCCGACAGGGGGAGGAATCACGCTAGGCGTAAACGCCCGTAGGGCCGCGCCAGCCGCCCGAGACCTTGAACCGCCAGGTGCGTTCGGCGCCCGGTAGGTCGTGCTCGCCCCAGGCCACCTCGCCGGTCCCTTGCAGCTGCAGCAGTTCGCCGTTGGCGAAGTCCACGAACAGCAGCGCCGCGCGCGGCTCCAGCAGCAGGTTGCCCAGGGTGTTGAAGTAGCGGTTGCCGCGGTAGTCGGGGATGGTCAGCACGTCTCCCGCGACCCGGACGAAGCCCGGCGGGCCACCGCGGTGGGAGATGTCGACGCCGCCGTTCTCCACGCCGGCCCCGCTCGTCGTGGCCACGAAGAAGGTGTCGGCGGCGGCGATCTGCTTGCGGGCGCGGGCGTCGAGGCCCTGGAACGGCTCGGCGTCGATGGCGACCCGGCGGTCGACCATCACGTGGCGCGGGTGGATGTACTGCGGGCAGTTGCCGAAGCTCTGTTCGACGCGGACCGCCAGGCCGTCCGGCCCAGCCTCGGTCACCAGACCGTTGGCGCGGTTGCGGCGGCGCGTGTCGGGCTGGATGCCCAGCAGGCCGATGGGCGCGCCGGCGACCAGCCGGCGGCCGGCCGGATCGGCGCTGTGGGCGGCGAGGATGAGCGTCGTGGGATCGGGGCTCGTGACGAAACCGGGCCGCCCCGTCAGCAGCGTCGCCATCGGCGCGCCGGCCTCGTCCAGCGTCGCGGCGACCATGAAGGGCAGCGCGGCGAAGAACTCCCGGTGCTGGTCGGGCATGAACCTGCGGATGCCCGCGCCGCCGGGGATGTTGTCGGCGCCCGACAGGGCCTGGGCCTGAAGCTCGCCGACGTGCCAGGGACCGGCGTCCATGGCGGTCACGCGGGCACGGCGGAGCGCGGCATGGCCTTCACGCCGGGCAGGGCCTCGAACCGGGCGATCCAGGTCCGGACGGCGGGATAGGGCTGCAGGTCCACTCCGCCCTCCGGCGCGCAGGCCACGTAGGGATAGCAGGCGACGTCGGCGAGGGTGGTCTGTTCGCCGGCCAGCCAGTCCTGGGCGCTCAGCGTGGCGTCCATGAACCCCAGCAGCCGGGCGGCCACGGCATGGGCGTCGGCGAGGTCGGTCTTGAGCCCGAACATGTGCACCGCCCGCGCGTTGCCCGGGCCGAAGCGGACCTCGCCCGCCGAGATCGACAGCCAGCGTTGCACCCGCGCGGCGTCGGCGGGCGCCTCGGGCAGCCAGCGCCCGCCGGTGTCGTAGCGTTTCGCCAGGTAGACGAGGATCGCGTTGGAGTCGGCCAGCACCACGTCGCCGTCCTCCAGGACCGGGATCTGGCCGAGGGGATTGAGCCGGCGGAAGGCGTCTGTGGCGCGCTGGTCGCGCCCGGCCTCCACGGTCTCGAACGACAGCCCGAGGAGCCGCAGGAAGACCTCGACCTTGTGGACGTGGCCGGAGAGGGGAACGCCGTGCAGGCGGATCTGGCTGCTCATGCCAGTGAACGTAGGCGTTGCGCCTGACGGGCAGAAGCGGGCAGGATCGCAAGTCAGAATTGCATAGACTGGAACAATGGACCGGCTGGACGAACTCGCCGTCTTCGTGGCGGTGCTGGAGAGCGGCAGCCTGGCCGGCGCGGCCCGGCGGCTGCGGCGCTCGCCCGCCGCGGTGACCCGGACCCTGGCGGCCCTGGAGGCGCGGATCGGTGCGCGCCTGATCGAACGCACGACCCGCAAGCTGGCGGTGACCGAGGCGGGCCGGCGCCTGGCCGACGAGGCGCGGGCCGTGCTGGCCGCCTACGACGCCGCCATGGCCCGCGAGGAAGCCGGGCCGCTGCGCGGGATGCTGCGGATCAGCGCCCCGCTGGTGTTCGGCCGCCGGCACGTGGCGCCGGTGCTGGCGGCCTTCCTCGACGCCCATCCGCAGGTCAGCGCCGAGCTGGTGCTGAACGACCGCAATCTCGACATGGTCGACGCCGGCCTGGACGTGGCGCTTCGCATCGGCGCGCTGTCGGACAGCAGCGTGGTCGCCCGCCGCGTCGGCGAGGTGCGCCGCGTGGTGGCCGCGGCCCCGGCCTATCTCGCGCGCCGCGGGACGCCCGAGCGGCCGGCGGACCTGGCCGAACACGACATCATCTTCTCCAGCACCCAGCCTGGCCCCACCGAATGGCGGTTCGAAGGGCCGCGCGGCGCGCAGACGGTGCGCCTGCGGCCGCGGCTGATGATCAACGCCGTCGAGCCGGTGGTCGAAGCGGCGGTCTCGGGGCGCGGCGTCACCCGGGTGTTCTCGTACCAGCTCGCCGACGAGCTGGCGGACGGCCGGCTGGTGCGGCTGCTGGCGGCCCACGAACCCGCGCCGATCCCGGTGCAGCTGGTCACGGTCAGCGCGCGGCTGATGCCGCCGCGGGTGCGGGCCTTCCTCGACTTCGCCGCGGCCGAGCTGTCGCGCCTGCCGGTGATCCGGACCGGCTGACCTCGCGTCACGGTTTCCATTGATAACCTGCGGCGCCATCCTGGCCCCAACGATACCGGGAGGACGTCCGATGGCCCTGCACACCAAGCTCTGCGACCTGCTGGGCGTGAAGCATCCGATCATGCTGGCCGGCATGGGCGGCGTCTCCTACGCCGAACTCGCGGCGGCGGTGACCAACGCCGGCGGCTACGGCGTGCTCGGCATGGCCGGCCGGGGGCCCGACTTCATCCGCGAGCAGATGCGCCAGGTGAGGAAGCTCACCGACGGCCCGTTCGGCGTCGACCTGCTGGCCGCCTCGCCCGAGAGCCTGACCGCCTCGGTGGAGATCATCATCGAGGAGGGCGCGTCGTCCTTCGTGGCCGGCCTGGGCGTCCCCATGCCGATCATGGAGAAGCTGAAGAAGGCCGGCCTCAAGGTCATGGTGGTCTGCGGGGCCGTGAAGCACGCGGTGAAGGCCGAGCAGGCCGGCTGCGACGCGGTGATCTGCCAGGGCGGCGAGGGCGGCGGGCACACCGGCCTCGTCGGCACCCTGCCGCTGGTCGCCCAGGCGGTCGAGCAGGTGAAGATCCCGGTGGTGGCGGCCGGCGGCCTCTACGACGGACGCGGCCTGGCGGCGGCGCTGAGTCTCGGCGCGGTGGGCGTGTGGATGGGCACCCGCTTCATCGCCTCGGCGGAGGCCCACGCGGGCCAGATGTACCGGGACGTGATCGTCGAGGCCACCGACGAGGACACGATCCGCACCCGCAGCTATTCCGGCAAGCCGATGCGGGTGAAGAAGAATCTCTATGTCGAGGACTGGGAGAAGCACCCGGCCGACATCCAGCCCTTCCCGCAGCAGGCCATGCTGTCCAGCCGCGAGGGCGTGATGGGCGGCATCGGCGGCCAGACCGAGGGCCTGGACATCGACCGCTCATGCTTCGCCATGGGCCAGTCGGCGGGCGGGGTGAAGGACGTGCTGCCGGCCGGCGAGATCGTGGCGCGGATCATGGCCGAGGCGGAAGCCGCCATCGACCGCGTGGCGGCGATCAAGGCCCGCTCGGCGGTCCCGGCCTAGGAGGCGTCCCGTCGCTCATCGGCGCTCCGCCGGGGTCAGCGACAGGTCGACCATGATCTCGGCCGAGATTGCCTCCAGCGCGGCCTGAACGCCGGCCGCCTTCAACCCCATCGGGAGGCGCAGGCCGGCGTCCATGTGGAACAGGGGCGCGCCCGAGTGGGGCTCGGCGGTGATCCTCGTGTCGAAGGTCTCGATGTTCACCTCCAGGCCGCTGAGGACCGCGGTCACCTGGCGCACGATGCCCGGCCGATCCTGGCCCACCAGGCTGAGTTGGAGCGCCTCGCCGGCCGCGCCGTCGCTTTCGACGGCCGGGGCGATGCGCACTTCGAGGCCCTGGGCGTCCACCGCCTGCACAGCCGAGCGCAGGGTGTCGACCTTGTCGGCATCCAGCGCGACGCGCACCGAGCCCACGTAGAGGCCGCCCAGCCGGCTGAGATGGCTCTCGAGCCAGTTGCCGCCGGCCGAGAGCACGGCGGCCGCCAGCGCCTCCGTCAGGCCGGGCCGGTCGCTGCCGATCACACTCAGGATCACCGAAGGCATCAGACGCTCTCAGAAGGGACGGGCGGCCACGCTAGCACCAGTTGGGCCCAGGCGGGATCGGTTCCGGGCGGCGGCCGGGATCAGGCCGCGTTGGCCAGGTAGGCCACGGGATCGCGCAGGAAGTCGCGCGCCTCGCCGAGGCACCCTTGCCAGGCGGCGAGGTGGGTCAGCGCGCTGTCGCGGGTGTCGGACTTCACCAGTATGGCCGCGTAGATCGCGTGGGCCTTGCCGCCCTTGTCCTGGTAGACGCGGCAGAAGACCGAGGTCTGGTTGAAGCCGTTGATCTGGCTGAGCGTCGGCGAGCCGCCGTCCAGCAGGCTGTCGAACAGGGCCGCCTGGCAGCCGCGGCCCTGCGGGTTGCAGCCGGCGAACTGCAGCGAGAAGTTGGCGGCGGTCGAGGTGACGGTGACGAAGACCGAGTCCTCTTCCTTGCGGCTCGTCTGAACCTTGGCCCCGGCCGAACCCAGGATGTCCATCAGGCCCTGCGGGTTCTGGGAATCGTACGGCCCGGCCGCCGCCGCTTTCGGCGCGGGCTTGGCGGGCGCAGCCTTGGCGGCCGGCGCCTTCGCCGGCGCGGCGGCCTTCGGGGCGGGGGCGGCGGCGAGGCAGGCGAGGGCGGCTGGCAGGAGCAGCAGGTGGCGGGTCATGTCGGACCGCTAACAGACCGACGATCCTGGCGCGAGCATGTCCGTCCGGTTTCCGTGGCGGCCGGCCCGGAGCCCCGATAAGCTCAACCAGGAGTTCCTGGGGAGGGATCACATGGGATTGATCGTCGCCGTCGTGTTCCTGGTGTTGGCCGTCGTGGTCGCGCTGGGCGCCATCAAGATCGTCCCGCAGGGGCGCGAGTACACCGTCGAGCGGTTCGGGCGCTACACGCGCACCCTCAAGCCGGGGATCAGCTTCCTGACGCCGTTCGTCGAAGGGGTCGGGCGGCGGATCAACATGATGGAACAGGTGCTGGACGTGCCGCGCCAGGACGTGATCACCAAGGACAACGTCTCGGTGCAGGTGGACGCCATCGTCTTCATCCAGGTGATGGACGCCTCGGCCGCGGCCTACCGAGTGACCAACCTCGACTTCGCCATCACCCAGCTGACGATGACCAACCTGCGGACTGTGGTGGGCAACATGGAGCTGGACGAGGTGCTGTCGCAACGGGACCAGATCAACACCCGGCTGCTGGACGTCATCGACCAGGCGACCAGCCCCTGGGGCGTGAAGGTGGCGCGGATCGAGATCAAGGACCTGCAGCCACCGCCGGACATCACCAACGCCATGGCCCGGCAGATGAAGGCCGAGCGCGAACGGCGCGCGGTGATCACCGAGGCCGACGGCGAGAAGCAGGCGGCGATCACCGTAGCCGAGGGCCAGAAGCAGTCGGCGATCCTGCAGGCGGAAGGCCGCCGTGAGGCCGCCTTCCGCGACGCCGAAGCCCGCGAGCGCGCCGCCGCCGCCGAGGCGAAGGCCACCGAGCTGGTCTCGGACGCCATCGCGGCCGGGGACGTCAACGCCATCAACTACTTCGTCGCCCAGAAGTACGTGGAGGCCTTCGGCAAGCTGGCCGAGAGCCCGCAGCAGAAGACGGTGATCGTGCCGGCCGAGATGAGCGCCCTGGTGGGCACGGTCGGCGGCATCGGCGAGCTGGTGAAGGCGATCAGCGCCGACGGCCCGTCGCCGCCCCGCCCGCAGCCGCGCGGCCGCGGCGCGGTCCCGCAGACAGGAACCTGAGCCATGGACACCATCGCAGGCATCTATGCGGCGCAGCCGTTCTGGGTGTGGGCGGGCGTCGCCGCCGCCATCCTGGCCGCCGAGGTGGTGAGCGGGTCGGGGTGGCTGCTATGGGCTTCGGCTTCGGCGGCGGTCACTGCGGTGGTGGTGGGCGTACTGGACATCAACGTGCCGACCGCACTGCTGGTCTTCGCGCTGTTGACGATCGTCTCCACGCTGCTGGCGCGCCGCTACCTGCTTCGGCCGGCCGCAGCGCCTTCGGGCGACATCAACGACAACGTCGCCCGGCTGGTGGGCCACAAGGGCTCGGCCGTGAAGGCGTTCGCGGGCCGCGCGGGCCGTGTCTTCATCGACGGCAAGGAGTGGGCCGCCGAGCTGACCGAGGGCGAGACGCTGGAGGCCGGCGCGAGCGTCCAGGTGGTGGGCGTGGACGGCGCGCGGCTGAAGGTGCGCCGCGCCTGACTCGCCAGGCGCCGCCGTCGGGGTCGCGGAACATCGTATTGTCAAGGTAAGTGCTTGGAAACAAGACATACTTCGGCCCGCATCTCGGCGCAGCTTGACCCCAGGGACATCGCAGCGCTTATGTGCGCGCAAAATCACGACCCCAAGGTCACGACCCAGGAGAAGACAAAGGTGAAGACGCCTAAAGCAATCGGGCTGGCGATGGCGCTGGTCGCCGCGCTGCTGGTCCCGGCGGCCGCCATTTCGCAGGGCAAGAAGCCGGCCAGCATCCCCGAAGCCGCCCGCAAGTCCGGCATGGCCCAGGCGCCGGCCGTCGTGCAGACCGCGGGCCTCTCCTGCCAGGTCTCGGACGCCCGCCTGATCGGCGAGGACAAGAAGAGCAAGACTTCGTACTACGAGGTCGCCTGCGGCTCCGGCCAGATGGGCTATGTCCTGCAGAAGCCGGCCGAGGGTAACATCACGGCCTACAGCTGCATCGAGGCGAACACGCCGCCGGCGCCGGGCCAGGCGCCGTCCGCGCCGTGCCTGCTGCCGGGCAACTCGGATCCGAAGGCCGTGCTCCAGACGCTGATGAAGGCCTCCGGCGTCGACTGCCTGCCGGAACAGGCCCGCGGCATCGGCCAGACCAAGTCGAACACCTACATGGAAGTCGCCTGCCAGGGCGGCGGCGGCTACATCGTGCTGGCCAGCGTCCCGTTCGACAGCGCCAAGCCGGTCCAGGCCCAGAACTGCCTGATGTACGATGACGCCGAGACGAACATCAAATGCACGCTGAGCGACAAGGCCTCGCGCCTCGCCGCCATCGACAAGTATGTCGCCCAGGCCAACAACGGCTGTACCGTGAAGGACCGCCGCTTCGTGGGCGTGTCCAAGGACAACTCCACCTTCTACGAAGCCTCCTGCCAGGACGGTAAGGGCTACATCTACAAGGTCGCCGCCACCGGCGCCCTGACCGAGACCTACGAGTGCGCCAAGGCCACCCAGATCCTCGGCGGCTGCGAGCTGACCGACGCCCGCCAGGCCCAGAGCGAGCAGGCCGGCCTCTATACGAAGCTGGTGACCAGCGCCGGCGGCAAGTGCGACGTGGACAAGTATGCGCTGTTCCCGGCGAAGCCGGGCGAGGAAGTCGTCGAGCTGGTCTGCAAGGACGGTTCGGGCGCCATCCTGATCTCCAAGGCCGGCTCCAAGGGCCAGGCGCTGGACTGCGCCCGTGCGCCGATCGCCGGCTACAAGTGCTCGCTGACCAAGCCGGAGGCCGCCTACGCCCTGCTCACCGCCGACCTGAAGAAGTTCAACTTCAACTCGTGCGAAGTCTCGAACAGCCGCGTCGTCGGCAAGACGGACAAGGGCACGACCTATGTGGAAGTGGCCTGCGCGGACAAGCTGAAGGGCTACATGATCGAGTACCAGGACAAGCCGACGGTCTCGGCTGTCCAGGCCATCGGCTGCGCCTTCGCCGGCAACTGCAAGCTGCCCGGCAACACCTAGGCCTCGGCGAAAGCTGAGACGGCTGAAGGCCCGCGGAGCGATCCGCGGGCCTTTTTGCTGGTCGTGGAGGCGGCTCGTTAACCCCGGCGAACTATGGTCTGCGAAGGTGTGGGTTCGCTCGGGAGCGGGTCTTGTTTCGGGTCATCGTCGTCGCGGTCGTGACGTGTTTCTGGGCGCTGGCCGCGGGCTCGGCCCTGGCGGAGACGCGGGTGGCCCTGGTGATTGGCAACGCCGCCTACCGGCATGCGCCGGGCCTGACCAATCCGCCGCGCGACGCCAGCGCGATCGCCGCGGCCTTACGGGGCGTCGGCTTCGCCACCGTCGAGGTCCGACGCGACCAGGGCAAGGCCCAGATGGAAGCCGGCCTCAAGCAATTCGCCCAGCAGGCCCGCGGCGCCGACGTGGCGGTGATCTACTACGCCGGCCACAGCCTGGAGCAGGCTGGGGTGAACTACATCGTGCCGGTCGACGCGACGCTCGGGTCGGACACCGACGTGGAATACGAGGCCGTGCCGCTCAAGCTGCTGGAACGCGCCGTCGGGGGCGCGACGCGCCTCAAGCTCATCATCCTGGACTCCTGCCGCAACAACCCGTTCGCCGCCGCCACGACACGGACGGCGGGGACGCGGTCGATCGGCCGGGGCCTGGCGCGGGTCGAGCCCGAGGCCGACACCCTGATCGCCTACGCCGCGCGCGAGGGCGCCGTGGCCTCGGACGGCGACCAGGGCAGCCCCTACACGACCGCGCTGGTGAAGCATCTGGCCACGCCGGGCCTCGAGATCCGGATCCTCTTCGGCCGGGTCCGCGACGATGTGCTCAAGTCCACCGGCCGGACGCAGGAGCCGGCCATCTATGGTTCGCTGGGCGGCGACCCGTTCTACTTCGTGCCCGCCGTCGCCGCCGGCGCCGCGACGGTCGCGGCGGCCCCGGCCAAGGCCGATCCCGCCGCCATGGAGCTCGCCTTCTGGCAGTCGGCGAGCGCGGGCGACGACCCGGCCCAACTGCAAGCCTATCTCGCGAAGTATCCCGACGGCGCCTTCGCCGGCCTCGCCAGGGCCAAGATCGCCGCGCCCCAGCTCCAGGTCACCCGCATCTCCACGACGCCCGCGCCCGTCGGCTTCGGCCGCACGGCCAAGCCCGGCGGCGGCATGCCGGTGATGGGGATGCTGCTGGGGCCCCTGGACGAGGCGGCGCGCGCCCAGTTGGGCCTGCCCGCCGATCTTCGCGGCGTGCTGGTGGAGGCCGTGCCTCCGCAGTCCGAGGCCGCCGGCAAGGGCGTGCGCCCGGGCGACGTCATCACCGAGGCGGCCGGTGTGCCGGTCGCCACGCCGGCCGAGCTGCGCGCCATCGCGGACCGCGCCTCCGCGACGGGCCGATCTGCGGTCCTGGTGAGCTTCTCCCGCGACGGCGTCATTAGCTACGCAGCCCTGAAGCCCGCCTTGGCGCCCGCGGCCCAAATGCAAGCGGCCCAAATGCAAGCGGCCTCAAGGCCAGCGGCCGTGATGGGCAAGCGGCCCATGCCGCCGTTCCGGCCGCCCATGCGCCAACGCCAGCGCCCCTGACATAGCCGCGTCCGCAGGTCGTCGCTTTCCAGCTTGCCGGACGCCACGGCAGCCCGCGAGGTTGCGCGCCTCAGGAAGAGGGAGCGCCCGCGATGCCGGCCTATGTGATCTTCATCAAGAACAAGACGACCGACGCCGAGGAACTGAAGACCTACGGCCAGAAGGCCGGCGCGGCGCGGGGCGACCACGCGATCACGCCGCTGGCGTTCTACGGCCCGCTGGAAGTGTTGGAAGGCGATTCCGCCGAGGGCGTGGTGCTGCTGCAGTTCCCTGACCGGGCCGCCGCCAAGGCCTGGTACGACAGCCCGGCCTACCAGGAGGCCAAGCAGCACCGCCTGAAGGGCGCCGACTACCGGGTGATCCTGGCGGACGGCCTGGGTTGAGCTATCCACGCTCCATCGGCCTGGGGCGCGTCAGCGTCTTGGCGGTGCAAGACAGCGCCTGCGGCGCGCCTCAGATCGCCGCCTCGATGAACATGGGGCCGCGCTGGCCCATCGCGCCTTCGAAGGCGCGCTCGAACTCTTCGGCGTTGGTGCAGCGGACGGCGGGCAGGCCGAGGCCGCGGGCCACCTGGACCCACTCGACCTTCGGGTCGCCCAGGTCCAGCAGCTTGCTGGCCGAGGGGCCGGCCTCGCCGGCGCCGGTGCGCTGCATCTCGATGTTGAGGATGCGGTAGGTGTGGTTGGCGAAGACCACGACGGTGATGTCGAGGTCCTCCCGCGCCATCGTCCAGAGCGCCTGCACCGTGTACATGGCCGCTCCGTCGCCGTTCAGGCTGAGCACCTTGCGCTCGGGCGCCGCCACGGCCGCGCCGATGGCCAGCGGCAGGCCGATGCCGATCGCGCCGCCGGTGAGCGCCAGCACCTCATGCGGCCGGGCGGTGGCCGCCGCGGCCGCGACGCCGGCGCCGGAGGTCACTGCGTCATCGCAGACGATCGCGCCCTCGGGCATGTGCCGGGCGATCGACGCCCCGACCGTGTAGGCGGTCAGCTTGCCGGCGGGCGACGCGTCGGGCAGCGCCAGCGGCTGGACCGGGCCCTCCTTCGGCGCGCCCAGCGCATCGGCCAGGGCGGCGAGACCCGCCACCGCATCCTCGCCGCGCTCCGCCAGGGTCAGGGTCTCGCAGCCTTCCGGGACCAGGACGCTGGGCCGGTTCGGATAGGCGAAGAAGGCCACCGGCATGGTCGTGCCGGCGTAGACCATCAGGTCGACGCCCTCGAGCTCGGCCAGGGCCATCTCGCCGAAATACTGCATGCGCTTGGGCGCGAAGCTGCCGGCGCCGCGCGGCTGCCGGGGCACGAAGGTGTCGGCATAGACGGTGACGCCGACCGCCTCGAGCCGGGCGGCCTCCTTCAGCGCCTCGGCGCGGACGGCCTGGCCGCCGAGCAGGACCACCGGCTTGCGCGCGGCCTTGAGGGCCCGGGCGGCGGCCTCGACGGCCGAGCCGGCGGGGGCGGGGCGCACCGGCCGCTGGGCGATGACGGGCTCGCTCTGGGCGAGCAGCCAGGCCGAGTCCGCAGGCAGGATCAGGCTGACCGGGCCGCCGGGCGGACCGAAGCTGGCGGCCACCGCCTCGGCCGCCAGGCTCGCCACGCTCTCCGGCGTGTCGGCCGACTTGGCCCAGATCGAGTTGGGCTTCACCAGGGTGGCGATGTCGGAGTTCAGGGGCGCGTCGTACTGGCGGTGGTAGGTGGCGTGGTCGCCGATCACGTTGACGATGGGCGTGAAGGCGCGGCGCGCATTGTGCAGGTTGGCGACGCCGTTGCCGTAGCCGGGGCCCAGGTGCAGCAGGGTGCAGGCCGGCTTGTCGGCAACGCGGCCATAGCCGTCGGCGGCGCCGGTGGCCACACCTTCGAACTGGCACAGCACCGGGCGCATGGCCGGCACGCCATCGAGGGCGGCCACGAACTGCATCTCGCTGGTGCCGGGATTGGCGAAACAGGCGGTGACGTCGTTGGCCACCAGGGTCGAGATCAGGGCGTCGGCGCCGTTCATCTAGAATTCCATC
>Ga0209257_1001636_pt1 | contig 25681 bp, 25 predicted proteins | sample AraplaCvi_mCL_r2_FD_184277 | JGI IMG/M metagenome (GOLD analysis project Ga0209257, IMG submission 184277) | Arabidopsis root microbial communities from North Carolina, USA - plate scrape MF_Cvi_mCL_r2 (SPAdes) (version 2) | ecosystem: Host-associated > Plants > Roots > Endosphere | place: USA...
CGCTGCACGGGATCGGCTATACGCACCCCGGGCAGACCGAATTCATTGCCGAACGCTGCGGCGTGACCGCGACCAATGCGGTGATGATGCTCGCCGGCCCCTCGCTGCGCGTGGTGCCGCTGACCGTTCATATCCCGCTTGTCGAAGTGGCGGAACGGCTGACGACCGAGCTGATCGTCGCGAAGGCGCGGATCGTTGCGCGCGGGCTGGCGCGCGATTTCGGCCTGGCATCGCCCCGGCTGGCAATCGCCGGGCTCAATCCGCATGCAGGCGAGAGCGGCCAGCTTGGCCGCGAGGAAATCACCGTCATCGCGCCCGCGGTCGCCCAGCTTGCCGAAGAGGGGATCGTCGTGGACGGGCCGCTGGCAGCGGACGCGCTGTTCGCGCCCGGTATCCGCGACCAGTATGACGCCATCCTTTGCGGGTATCACGATCAGGCGCTGGCGCCGTTCAAGGCGCTGCATTTTCACGACGGCGTCAACCTGACGCTGGGCCTGCCGATCATCCGCACTTCGCCCGACCATGGCACGGCCTTCGACATCGCGGGCAAGGGCAAGGCTGACCCGGGACCGACGATCGCGGCGATCGCAATGGCCGCCCGCATGGCCGCTGCCCGCGATCGCGCCGTCGCGCCGGCGAAGTGAGGATCGAGCCCAAGACCCCGCTACCACCGCTCCGCGAGACGGTGCGTGTCCATGGCTTGTCGGCCAGCAAGGCGCTGGGTCAGAATTTCCTGTTCGACGAACAGCTGCTCGACCGGATCGCGGCGCTCCCCGGAGACCTCGACGGCGCGACGGTGTTCGAGGTCGGGCCGGGCCCGGGCGGGTTGACGCGGGCGCTGCTGCGCGCGGGCGCGCAAGTGATCGCGGTCGAACGCGACGATCGCTGCCTGCCGCTCCTGGCGGAATTGTCGGACGCATTCGACGGGCGGCTGAAGGTCATCCCCGATGACGCGATGGCGATCGACGCCGACGCCTTGGCGGGCGGGCCGTATCATATCGTCGCGAACCTGCCCTACAACGTGGGGACGGCGTTGTTCACGCGCTGGCTGGAACCGAAGGCGTGGCCCCCGCAATGGCTGTCGCTGACCCTGATGTTCCAGCTCGAGGTTGCCGAACGTATCGTCGCCTCGGTGGGCACCGGTGCCTACGGACGGCTTGCGGTGCTCGCGCAGTGGCGCTCGAACGCAAAGATCGCGATGAAAGTGCATCGCTCGGCGTTCACGCCGCCGCCGAAGGTGATGTCGGCGATCGTCCATGTGACGCCGGCGGAGGAGCCCGCGGGCGTCGACCCGCGCATCCTGTCGAGGCTCACCGAAAAGGGTTTCGGCCAGCGGCGCAAGATGCTGCGACAGAGTTTGAAAGGCATGCCCGGCGCAGTCGAAGCGGCCGAGCAACTAGGCATCGACCCGACACGCCGCGCCGAGACGGTGAGCGTTGCCGAATGGGTCGCGCTGGCGCGGGCGCTTAGCGCTTAATTCTGGCTGCTGGTACCGACCGTCGCGACCGGCTTCGGCGCGATGGCTTCGGCGGCTACGACCCGTTTCGCGTCGCTGCTGGCGATCGCCTTTTCCAGTGAGGCGACTTGCGGGCAATTCGATTTGCAGACCCGTTTCGCGTCGGCGAGTTTTTCGCGGGCCAGTTCGAGCGCGCCCTTGTCGGCAAGCGCTTCGCCCTGCCCCGTCAGCGCGACAACGTCATTGGGTTCGAGCAGCAGTGCCTCGCGGTACAGGCCGATCGCCTTGCCCGGAAGCCCCTGTGCCCGAGCGACCTGCGCCATGGCGATGATCGCCGAACGGTTGCGCGGATCCGCGGCCAGCGCGGATTCATAGAAATCCACCGCGGCGTCGAGATTGCCGGCGTGCTGCGCTTCCTCGCCGCGCTTCTGCAACTCGGTCGAACGCGGGAGAATGTCATTGTCGGCGCGCTGCGCATCGGAGGCCACGGGCATGCTGGCAAGGATGAGGCCGGCACCGAGAGCCAGGAAACTGACGCGCATCGCATTCTCCCATTTCTTCATTTCGGGGGATGCTAACATGGCGCTGTCAGCCGTGCGAGGAAAAATCCGTCGCACCGGTCGTGCGCCGGGGTAAGCAGAAAACCACCGCCCGCCGTACGTCCCACGCCATCGGGCAGGTATCCGCTATCGGCCGTCCAGCCGGAATGTCGCTTCAGAAATTCGTCCACCTGGGCCCGCCCCTCGCGCGCGATGATCGAGCATACTGCATAGAGGAGTTTGCCGCCGGGCGCCACAAGATCGGCGCCGATGTCGATCAACTTCGCTTGGTCGGCAAGATGGCGGTCGAGACGTTGCGGCGTCAGCCGCCAGCGCAGTTCGGGGCTGCGTCGCCACGTGCCGCTCCCCGAGCAAGGCGCATCGACGAAGACGCGGTCGGCCTTCCCCTGCCAGTCATCAAGCATTGCGAGCTCTTGACCGGGGTTGAGCAGTCGCGTCTCGACCCGCGTCGCGCCGGCGCGTTCGGCGCGCGGCGGCAGTTGCTGCAGGCGCGCGCGATTGGTGTCGCAAGCGAGGATGCCGGCGTCGTTGCCGGTGAGCGAAGCGATGGCGAGCGTCTTGCCGCCGCCACCCGCGCACAGATCCACGATAGATTGCCCCGGCACGGCGTCGAGTGCGGCGGAGGCATATTGGCTCGCGGCGTCCTGCACCTCGAATACGCCGTCGGCATAAGCAGGATGCTGCGCCGCGGCGGTTTCCGGCGGCAGGCGCCAGCCGTCAGGGGCACCGGTGATCGCTCCACCTTCAGGGAAGAGCGCGGCAAGATCGGCCACCCCCGATTTGATCCGATTGGCGCGGAGGTCGAGCGGTGCGCGGGCGAGCATCGCATCGCCCTCCCCTGCCCCCACGAGCGGGTCGAACAGGTCGATCAGCGCCCGCGCTGCAAGCCCGGTCTCGGCGCGCGGTTCATCGGCTGCGATGGCGGCCGGTCCATACGGAGTGCCATCGAACAACTCCGCCAGCGCGGGATCGGCATCGACGAGCGCCAGCATCGCCGCGCGGCCGGAGGCGGGCACCGAACGAACGAGGCGGATCGCGTCATAAACATGCGCCCGGATCGCGCGGCGGTCCTTCGACCCCGCATAGCGCCGCGTGCGCATCGCTTCAGCGAAAACGGCATCCGCAGGCGCCCCGCCCTCACGCGCCGAGGCGGCGATGGCATCGAGAATCTCGATCGCCGCCTGAACGCGTGCTGCCGGGGTCATCGAATGGCCTCAGCCGACCGGATAGTTCGGCGCCTCGCGGGTGATCGCGACGTCGTGGACGTGGCTTTCGCGCAGGCCCGCATTGGTGATGCGCACGAACTTCGCGCGCTCGCGCAGGTCCTTGAGCGTGCGGCTGCCGGTATAGCCCATCGCCGCTTTCACGCCGCCGACAAGCTGGTGGATCACATCCTTCGCCGGCCCCTTGAACGGCACCTGGCCCTCGATGCCCTCGGGAACCAGCTTCATCTGGTCCTTGATGTCCTGCTGGAAATAGCGGTCGGCCGAGCCGCGCGCCATCGCCCCGACGCTGCCCATGCCGCGATAGCTCTTGTAGGTCCGCCCCTGGAACAGGAAGGTCTCGCCGGGCGCCTCGGCGGTGCCCGCGAGGAGCGAGCCGACCATGACGCTCGACGCGCCTGCCGCCAACGCCTTGGCGATGTCGCCCGATGTACGGAGGCCGCCATCGGCGATGACCGGAACTCCATGCTTCTGCGCCTGCTCGACGCTGTCGAGGATGGCGGTGAGCTGCGGCACGCCGACGCCTGCGACGACGCGCGTCGTACAGATCGATCCGGGGCCGATGCCGACCTTGACGCCGTCGGCGCCGGCATCGATCAGCGCCTTCGTGGCGTCGCCCGTCGCGACGTTGCCGGCGAGCACCTGCACCCGATTCGACATCTTCTTGATCCGTTCGACGGTCGCACCGACGCCCTTGCTGTGGCCGTGTGCGGTGTCGACGACGATCAGGTCGCATTCGGCGTCGAGCAGCGCCTCGACACGTTCGATCCCGCTGTCGCCGGTGTTGGTCGCCGCCGCAACGCGCAGGCGGCCGTTGCCGTCCTTGGTCGCGTCGGGGAAGTTGACCGCCTTTTCCATGTCCTTGACCGTGATCAGGCCGATGCAGCGATAATCCTCGTCGACGACGAGCAGCTTTTCGATACGGCGCTGGTGGAGCAGCTTGCGCGCCTCGTCCTGCCCGACGCCGGGACGGACGGTCGCGAGGTTGTCGGCAGTCATCAGCTCGCGCACCGGCTGGCCGGGATTGTCGGCGAAGCGGACGTCGCGGTGGGTCAGGATGCCGACGAGCTTGCCGCCGGGCTCGACGACCGGGATACCCGAAATCTTGTGCTGGTCCATCAGCGAGGTCGCGTAGGAGAGCGGCGCATCGGGGGTAATGGTGATCGGGTTGACGATCATCCCGCTTTCGAAGCGCTTCACCTGCCGCACGGCGGCAGCCTGTTCCTCGATTGTCATGTTGCGGTGAAGAACCCCGATGCCGCCGATCTGCGCCATCAGGATCGCCATGTCGGATTCGGTGACCGTATCCATCGCCGACGAAAGGATCGGGATGTTCAGCGTGATATCGCTGGTGAGCTGCGTCTGGAGATTGGCGTCCGAAGGCAGGATATCCGACGCACCCGGCACCAGCAGCACGTCGTCGAAGGTCAGGCCGGTGATGATTTCCATGGGTGCCACTTTCTCATGCGGGCGGCGCCTGCCCCGCGGTTTTCGGGCGGCACACGCGATTCGTTTGGTGGCGGCCCATGTAACCAGTCGGGCCGAAGCGCGCCAGTGGGGTACGCATGATTATTTCGCACCGGATGCGCATGCCGGAAAAGCCCCGGTTCCCACTCTTGCCATTCGCCGCGATCGCACCCTCCCCGTCCGCCGGGAGAGCGCCTCAAAGCGACGCGACCAGATCCGCCAGATGCCGGCGGAGTGCCGGAAATTCATCGTCTTCGGTGATCCCCAATCGCACCACCGTCACCCGCTGCGACGGCGAGACGATAATATATTGCCCCTGATGGCCGATACAGGCGAACAGGTCGTTGGGACCGCGGTCGGGCCAGAGCGCTGCATCGGCGCCGGCCGGGCGTCGGCGGTTGAGCCAGATATGCCCGCCATAGCCCGCGTCGTTCGGCGAAGGCGTCAGCATGAAGGTCATCCACGTCTCCGGCAGCAGCCGCTGGCCGTTCACGACACCGTGGTTGCGCAGGAATTCGCCGAATTTCCCGTAGTCGCGCGCGGTCGCGTGCATGACCGAACCGCCGATCATCGTGCCGTGAACGTCGAATTCCGGCGTCAGGCTGGCCATGCCCAGCGGTTCGGCCAGCCGGCCGTGGATGAATTCCAGCATCGCGTCCCGCCGCGCCTCGGCATTTTGCGAGGGTGTCAGCGCATCGGTCATGATGTCGGCGAGGATGACGCTCGTCGCGGAGCTGTAATTGAACAGTTCGCCGGGGCGCGCCGCCGCCGGTTTGGCTTCGGCGAAGCCCGCCATATCCTGTGCGCCGGCGCCGAAGAGCATCTCGACGGTGTCGCCCTTCCACACGGGATCGCCGGTTTCGACGTGCTCCAGCCCCGACGACATGTGGAGCAGGTTGCGCAGCGTGATCGCGCCGCGCGGGTCGCCGCTACGTTCCCAACCGGAGACGGGCGCCGGAGCATCGAGCGACAGCTGTCCGTCGGAAACGAGGATACCGGCCAGCACTGCGGTGATGCTCTTCGCCATCGACCAGCTGATCAGCTTCGAACTCGGACCGAAACCCTCGCCGTAGCGCTCGTAGATCGGCTCGCCATCGCGCAGTACATACAGCGCCCGCGTTTCGCCCACTTCGCTCTCATCGTCGAAGAGCGCGTCGGCCTTGGCCCTTATCACGGGATCGAGCGCCGGCAGCGCCGGGGTGGCGTCCACCGCCCGCGCATCGTCGAGCGAGGCGCCGAGCCTCGGCGATGGCGACGCCGGCGCGATGCTGCCCTGTCCTGCCGCCTGCGTCAGCGACCAGCCCCCGAGCATTACCAGCGCGGCACTTGCCAGCATGGCTTTTTTCGTGATCATGGAACGGGTGAGTACCATCAACCCGACCGATCCGGCAACGGCCGACCAGCGGCCGGCCGCGCCGCCGCCCGAGGTGCCGTCGCATCTGCGTGGTCGCAAGCGGCGCGACGGCAAACGCGGCGGTTGCCTGCCGTGGATCGCAGGCTTCGGGGTCCTGCTTGCGATCTTCCTGATCTGGAAGTTCCCGTCCTTCAAGGCCCAGGCCGAACTGGGTTCCGCCTATGCCGCGCGGGTCGGGTGTTCGTGCCGCTACGTCCAGGGACGCAGCCTCGACAGCTGCCAGAGCGATTTCGAGCCGGGCATGGAGATCGTCTCGCTGAGCGAGGATCCCGCGACCAAAACCGTTACGGGCAGCGTCCCGCTGCTCGCGTCGAGAAGCGCCCGCTACGCAGGCGCGAGCGGTTGCCTGATCAATCCGGGGAACTGACAGGCGAACCGAGCCGGGCGGCGATCAGCGCCAGCGCGGCTGGCGCGCCGAAGACGAGCAGCCATACGACCGCCTCTTCGCCCCAGCCATAGCCGGCCGAGAGCACGCCGACGAGCAGGTTGCCGACCGATATGAGCAGCCAGAGGACAAGAAACGCCCAGGTTGCGCGCCGCTTGTCGCGGATCAGGATACGCATGGCGATCAGCAGCGCGAGTCCGGCGATCAGCATGATGGTTGTATGCGACATGGTCCTGTATCTCCCCCACGGATGATTTATGCGTCGGCGCTCCCGAAGCGGCCGAGCCACGGCGCCCAGCGTTGCCAGCCGCCGTTGTAGCTGCCCCATTCCCAGATCGCGGTGAACGCCAGTACCGCAAACGCGCCGATACCCAGCACAATCGGTTGCCAATGAAGAAACCATGACGCGGCGCCGACTGCCAGCAGCAGCGCGCAACCGATCATGTGCGAAAAGGGCGGCAGGCGGCGATCGTTCGTCGACTTCTTGAACCCCATGTTGCCTATCAGGAATAGCAGCCCGCCGCCGACCGTGACGGCGAGGAAAGCGGGCTCGATATGACCATAGGGATGCATCAGCAGCATTTCGTCGGCAACGGCCGAGACGACCAGGCCCGCGATGATGGGAATATGCCAGTAGGTATAGGCGTTGCGCGCGATCAGCCCTGCCTGCTCGCTCGCCTCGATCCGCTCGCTGCCGCGTACCGCGCCGGTGTCGAAATAGAGCCACCAGAGCGCCGCCGACCCGAGGAAACAGGTCGCGAACGCTGCCCAGTGCAGACCGTCCTGCGGCAGCTTCGCGAACGTCGCGCCGGTGATCAGTACGCCCTCGCCCAGCGATATGATGACGAACAGCGCGCAGCGTTCGGCCATATGCGCACCCGAAATGTCCCAGTCATGCCCCTTCGAGCGGCCGAGACCGGGGGTCCAGTAAAAGAAGATCGGCCCCATATATTCGAGCAGCAGCGCGGCGCCCCAGAGAAGCAGCCGGTGGTCGGGGGCCGACATCGCGCCGGCAACCCAGAGCGGTAGCGACAGCAGGAACCAGAATGTGATGCGCATGAAACTGCGCGCACGCGAATGATGGATGCCCCAACTCGCCCAGACCATATAGAGCGAGCGACCGATCTGCATGGAACAATAGGCCGCCGCGAAGAGCCACCCGGTCTTGCCGAAGGCATGGGGCACGGCACTCGACAGGACGAGCCCGCCCAGCATCAGCATGATCAGCATCAGCCGGACGTGGGCCCGCTCCGGATCGAGCCAGTTCGCCACCCAGGTCGTATAGATCCACACCCACCACACCGCGAAGAGCAGCAACAGCGTCTGCAGCGCCCCTGCCAGGCCCAGATGTTCGAGCAACGCGTGCGACAGCTGGGTGATCGCAAAGACGAACACGAGATCGAAGAAGAGTTCGATATTGGTAACCGGCGCATGGCCATGACCGTCGCGCACGCGAAACAGATTGCTGCGGATCACAAAAGCCCCTCCCTCGTCGCCTGACGACGCCAGGCCCCGGGAGATATACCGAGCTTGTTGCGGAAGGCCGCACATAAATGTGCATGGCTCGAAAATCCGGTTGCGAAAGCGATCTCGGCGACCGTCAGCGGCCGGTTCATCAGGAACCAGCGGGCGCGACGCAGGCGCTGGTTCAGCAGATATTGTGCGGGGGTGCGGCCGGTGGCTCGCGCGAAATGGACGATCAGGCTGTTGACCGACATTCCGGCCTCCGTCGCCATATCCTCGACGGTCAGATGCGTTTCGATCCGCGGTTCGATGAAGGTCATCAGATTGTCGAGCCGCCGCGCGATGTCCGGCGCAACCGGAAAGCGCATCACGCCGCGTTCGAGCGTTTCCGCTATCGCGGCGAGGAGCGGCCCGGCCGCCGTTTCGTCGCCCGCCGCAAGGGCTCGCACAAGAGCAGCCATAGCGGCATCTTCATGCGCCGCGATTACCCGGGCTTCGGGCGCAACGTCCAGAAGCCCCGCGGGAATTTCGACCTGCAGATAGCGCGCCGTGCCGCCCTGCGCCGTCGCGGCGAACGGCCGGCCGGCCGGCACCAGCCACATTTCCCCCGGCAGGGGGTCGCCCAGCGAAGTGCGCCGCCCGTCGAGCCATGTTTCGAGATAATGGTAGCTGCCGGCCTCGTGCAAGATGAGCACATGGACATCGCGTTCAATCGTCCAGCTGCTGGGGCCATCGATCCTGTCGTCAATCGAGGCCGTCTTGAGTCGCCCCACGTCCATCGCCCGAATATGGCAAAGATGGGAGAATCTGAAAGCCTGCAATCTAGGCGAATCATATGGTTAAATCGCCCCTCCAATTCCCGGGGACGCCGATCAAGCACCCCTGATCGGCGTAAATATGCACGACTTTGGTGGGCCTGGTCGCACCACCACGAGACCCCTCCCGGCGGGCAGCATCGGATCATGCTGCCCGCCTCTTTTTTGCTTTCGCAAACGGAAGCTGGAGGCGGCCTCGGGTCAGGTCCGGGCGAGAAATTCGTCCATCGCGGCGTTGACCGCTTCAGGCTTTTCCCACGGTACGAAATGCCCGCAGCCCGGCACCTGCACGATCGTTGCCCCCGGGACCAGTTCATCCATCCCGTCGAGATTGCACGGCGGCAGGGCGACATCGTCGAGCGCCCAGATGACGAGCGTGGGAATCGTCAGTTTCGGAAAGGGTATCGCCGGCGGTTCGGCATAGGGCTCGTCCATCGTGGGCACATTGGCAGGCGAGCCGCGATACCAGTTGATCATCGCGCGGCAGCTGTCGCGATCTTCCCAGTCTTTCAGCAATCGCGCAATTTCATCCGGCGGTTGGATGCCTCCGCTGGGGACGCGTCCCGCAAAGGCATGCGCGAGGATGCCGGCGATGCCATGTTCCTCGATGATCGTGTCGCTCGCCGGGTCGCGGAAGGTACGGATATACTGGCTCGCTTCGCGCTGCGCGGGGTTGGTGAGGAGCAAGCGCTGGAAGATCGCGGGGTGCGGCGCATTGGCGATCACCGCCCGGGTGACTCGCCCCGCCCATTGCGGATGCAGGCCACCGGGCTGTCCGCCGAGCGCCACGCCCCACGCGATCGCCCCGCCCCAGTCGTGGCCGACGATCGTGAACCTGTCGATCTCCAGCGCGTCGGCGACGGCGAAGATGTCGGCGATCAGCTTGTCGGGGGTATAGGATTCGGCGCCCTGCGGCTTGGAGGAACCGCGATAACCGCGCTGGTCGGGCGCAATGCAGCGGAAGCGACCGGCAAAATGCGGCAGCTGGAAGCGCCAGGCCCGATGCGATTCGGGAAAGCCGTGGAGGAAGATCAGCGCCGGCGCATCTTTCGGCCCCGTATCGACAACGTCCAGTTCGACTCCGGTCGAAAGCTTCAGTCGCACCTGCTCGAAATCGCCGATCATCGCATCGCTCCTTTGGTTTCGTTTCGAAACCGTCTGGCGGAGCGCGGCGCGGCTGGCAAGCTGCCAGTCGCAGGATCAGATCGCCGGGGTGCGATTCTCTTCGTCGGTGGGCAGCGACTTGAAGATCGGCCATTCGAGCATGTCGCCGCCATCCTTGCAGATGCGCGTCGAGAGTGTCTTGCCCGCCTTCCTGACGATCAACCCGCCATATTGCGCAGCCGTGTCCAGCTCGATGTCGGGGCCCGCCCCCGCGGTCCAGTGCGCAAAGACGATATAGTCGTAATCGCCGTTCACGAAGCGCAGCGTCTGGTCCTCCCCGCGCGGATAGAGGGTGCGGTGATAGAAGACGCGCCTGCTCTTCGCTTCGGCGACAATGCGCAGCTCGGCCCTCGCCCTGGTGCCATAGCGATAGACGAGCGTCTGCCCTTCCTGCGTCACGCGCAATTGCTTCGCTCCGAAGCCGCATTCGAACACCGGTCCCGACAGGACGGTGGGGGCCGGAGCCGCCAAGGCCAGCGCCAGCAGCAGGGTCACGGGTAGCCTGGCGTCTTCACGGGTTCGGGGATCGGGATGAATTCCTCGCTGTCGCCTGGAACGAGCGGGAATTTGCGGTCCTTCCAGTCGTGCTTGGCTTCGTTGATCCGGTCGCGCGACGAACTGACGAAATTCCACCAGAGGTGACGCGGCGTCGTGAAAGCTTCGCCGCCAAGCAGCATCACGCGCGCATCGGTCGAAGCGCGCAGCGTCATCGCCTGCCCCGGCTTCAATATATAGAGGCTGTACCGTTCGAGCGCTTCGCCATCGAGGCTGGCATCGCCCATCGCGACCAGCACCGCGCGTTCGTCGGCCTCGGCCTCGATCGGCAGGCTGGCGCCGGCATTCATCAATATGTCGGCGTAGATGGTCGCGGCGTGCTGCGTCGTCGGCGCCGTCGCGCCCCACAGGCTGCCCATGATCACCCGCGCCGAGACATTACCATCCTCGACGAGCGGAAGATCCCCGGCGGCGACATGCTCGAACGCAGGATCGATCTCTTCCTTTCCGTCGGGCAGCGCGAGCCACGTCTGCATCCCCGATATGGGCGATCCTGTGCCGCGTTCCACCTCCGGCGTGCGCTCCGAATGGACGATGCCGCGTCCGGCGGTCATCAGGTTGCACGCGCCCGGACGGATCGTCGCATAGGTGCCGAGGCTGTCGCGATGATCGATCGCGCCCTCGAACAGATAGGTCAAGGTCGACAGGTTGATGTGCGGGTGCGGTCGCACGTCCATCCCTTGCCCGATGTCGAAATGCGCCGGGCCGAACTGATCGACGAAGATGAAGGGGCCGACCATCGTCCGCTCCTTGTTCGGCAAGGTCCGCCGCACGTCGAACGCGCCGATGTCGTGGGTCGAGGGAGTGATGACGGTGAACATCAGCCGAGCCTTTCCAGCGTCTTCTTCGTCTTTCCGGTTTCGACATTGCCGGTGTTGAGCGTCGAACCGGGTTCGAGCAGCACGACATGACACTCGCCATCGACCGCCTCGGGGCAATGTTCGATGCCGTGCGGGACGATGATGAACTCGCCCGGTCCGACGATCACGTCGCGGTCGCGAAAGCCCATCTTCATCCTGCCCTGCACGACAAGGAACATTTCATCTTCGGCGTCATGGTGATGCCAGTCGAACTTGCCGGCGAACTTCACCAGCTTGACCTGGAAACTGTTGATGTCGCCCGCGACGCGCGGATTCCAGTGATCGCTGAAGGTCGCGAAGGCATCGGCCAGATTGACCTTGTCGACCATCATCCTTCTCCCGGTGCGGTCGCCTTGATCGCGAGCGCGTGGACGCGCTGGCCGGGCAAGTCGCCGAGCGCCTTGTTCACCGCGCGCTGCCGCGCGACGCGGTTCTGGCCGGCGAAGCCCGCCCATTCGATGCTCAGGCTGAAATGCGACTCGCCCGACCCGTCGTCGCCGGCGTGGCCGTGATGCCTGGCGCTGTCGTTGCTGAGGAGGAAATCGGCGTCGGGAAAAGCGGCAGTCAGCAGCTCTTCCATCTCTAGTTGGACTGGACCTTTTTGCGTCATGCCCCCATGTTGGGCGCGGATACCCCACATGACAAGTCCCCGCTCCCCCCGATTTCACGGCCGCATTCCGCGCGAGGCCGCCTGCGCTGTCCCCGGCTGCCGCGAGCCCGGCGAATTTCGCGCGCCCGTCTCCTCGCACCGGTCGCCCGACGGCCCCCCGCCGTACCGTTATCTGTGCCTCGACCACGTCCGCGAATTCAACGCGGGCTATAATTTCTTCGAGGGCATGAGCGCCGACCAGATCATGGCGGCGCAATCGCCGACTGCCGGCTGGGAAACCGAAAGCCGTGCCTTCCGCGCCGCAGGCAGCGCCGACCTGCCGCCGCGCTGGGCCGACTTCAAGGATCCGATGGACGCGCTCGGCGCGCGGTTCCGCCAACGAATGGACGAGGCGCGGCGCGAAGCGGCCAATCCCGGCCTGACGCGCGAAGAACATGCCGCGATGCAGCTGCTCGCCCTGCCCGCCGACGCCGACCGCGCGGCGCTGCGGCGGCGCTACAGCGAGCTCGTACGCAAATATCATCCCGACCGGAATGGCGGTGACCGCAGCTTCGAGGCGAGACTCGGCGAGGTCGTTGCGGCATATCAGTTGCTCAGAAAAACGAAGGCGTTCGCATAGGAGAGAAATATGGCCGACCTGAACGAAGCGAGGATCGAAGTCGTCCGCCGGCACATGGCGCTCGAGATCACGCACGACTGGGACGGCGTCCTCGCGACATTCGAGCATCCGCGCTACGAGCTGATGGGCCCGGGCACCATCTTCGATGGCGAAACCGCCGTGCGATCCTATTTCGCATCGTCGCGCGAGCCCTTTCCGGATCAGGCGAACGAAGTCATCGCGATTGCGGCCGACGAGGCGACGAATACCGTGCTGGTCGAATTCTGGCTGACGGGCACGCATCTGGGCCCGCTGAAGCTCGGCCTCCGCACGATCGAACCGACAGGCAAGGCGTTTCGCATCCGCATGGCAGCGAGTTTCGAGTTCGCCCCCGGCAGCGACAAGATCGTCTGCGAGCGGCCCTATTACGACCAGTCGGCGGTGATGAAGGCGCTGGGTCTGCTCTGAATAAGGCGTTGCAAGCCGCAACCCATAGCGATACCGCGGCGGCGAAGCGCCGATACCGGCGACTCTCCCTGATCAAGATCGCTGGACAAGACACATGACCGATATCCCGAACAGCCTTCCCGACCATCATGGTTCGACGCTCCTCGGCGCGCCCGATACCGAGGTGAGCGCGCGCGAGATGTTCGGCGTCGATATCGACATGATGGTCCCGGCGTTCAGCGAGGCCGACGAGCGCGTCCCCGACCTCGATCCCGCCTATGTCTTCGACGGCGACACGACGCTCGCGATCCTCGCGGGGTTCAAATTCAACCGCCGCGTGATGGTCCAAGGCTATCATGGCACCGGCAAGTCGACGCACATCGAACAGGTTGCCGCGCGGCTCAAATGGCCGTGCATCCGCGTCAACCTCGACGCGCATATCAGCCGTATCGATCTCGTCGGCCGCGATGCCATCGTGCTGCGCGACGGCCAGCAGGTCACCGAATTCCGCGAAGGCCTGCTCCCCTGGGCGCTGCAGACGCCGACCGCGCTCGTCTTCGACGAATATGACGCCGGCCGCCCCGACGTGATGTTCGTGATCCAGCGCGTGCTGGAGGCCGAGGGCAAGCTGACCCTGCTCGACCAGAACCGCGTGATCCGCCCGAACCCGCATTTCCGCCTGTTCTCGACCGCGAACACCGTCGGCCTCGGCGACACGAGCGGGCTGTATCACGGGACGCAGCAGATCAACCAGGGCCAGATGGACCGCTGGAACATCGTCGTCACGCTGAACTATCTGCCCGCCGCGACCGAAAGCGCGATCATCCTTGCCAAGGTGCCGGGCACCGACGACACGACGGTCGCCAATATGGTCAAGGTCGCCGATCTGACGCGGCAGGGATTCATCAACGGCGATATCTCGACCGTCATGTCGCCCCGCACCGTGATCAGCTGGGCGCAGAATGCCGCGATCTTCAACAATCTGGGCTTCGCCTTCCGCCTGTCGTTCCTCAACAAGTGCGACGAGGCCGAGCGGATGATCGTCGCCGAATATTATCAGCGCGTGTTCGGCGAGGACCTGCCCGAAGGCGTCATCGGCAAGTGAAACCTTTACGCCACCTGATGGTGGCGTCCGCCGCACTGACGCTGACCGGCTGTGTGACACCGGTCGACTATGGCAAGATTCCGCACGCGACCTACGTCGCCGACCAGCGCTGCACCGCGCAGCCGGGCGCGGCGGTCGACGAGACGACATTACCGCTCTTCTTCGTGACGAGCCGGCTTCCCGATTGCCGTACCGACAGCATCGTACTGCTCAACCATCGCACCGACACGGTGCGCTACGGGCGTTTTGCCAAACCTGTCGACATGGAGATCGGCGGGAAGAAGACCTTCCGGACGCCGATGGCGTTTCAGGACGAAGGCGACTGGTGGCAGGCACTGCAGGCCGAAACCGACCGCAAGCAGGGGCGTGTGCTCCTTTACGTTCACGGCTATCGCGAGACGTTCGAGACGACGTCGAAGGACGCGGCGCAGATTGCCCGCATGACCGGCTTCGACGGGCCGGTGATCGAATATAGCTGGCCCTCGCAGGGAGAGGTGCTGAAATATGCGGTCGACGAGACCAACATGTACCATGATGTCCGCAATTTCCGGGACTTCCTGCGCGGACTTGCCGACAAACCGTGGGTGAAGGAGATCGTGATCGTCTCGCACTCGCTCGGTGCGCGGCTCGTCATACCGGCGATCGGGACGGTCGACCGCGTGTCGCGGCGCGCCGACCGGACGGGCAATATATCCAACATCATCCTCGCCTCACCTGACATAGACCGCGAGACTTTCGAGCGCGATATCGTCGACGAGGTGCTCGCCCCCGACCGCGTCGCACAGGGGCGGCACATCACCATCTATGTATCGGCGAAGGACAAGGCGCTCGCGGTATCGCGCGCAGTGCATGGCTATCCGCGGCTTGGTTCGCCCTATTGCTTCGATCCGTTCGAGGCGGCGGATCTGAAGGCGAAGGGGCTTCCCGAGCGTTGCTATGTCAACGCAATCCCCGGCATCACCGTCGTCGACACGACCGAGGTGTCGCGCGGGTCGACCGGGCACAGCAATTTCCTGCGCAGTGCGGTCGCGTGCCGCGATTTCGTCGACGTTGTTGCCGGAAAAAAGAGCCGACCCGAGCGCGTCGTAACGCGGCTGCCCTATGTGTTCTGGCTGAAGCCCGATCCGGCCGCGCCGAAGGAACTCGACGAAACGATCTGCAACCGCGACCCGGCGTAGCTCGTTACCGCATTTTCCGAGCCGTCAGGCGTACCGCCTGACTTGAAAATGCTTCAGCCGAAGCCGCACATGATCGCGAAGTTGGCGAGCCAGACGACCGGCCCTTCGCCGGTCCAGAGCCGCAGCCCGACGATCGCGACGACAGCGAACAGCGCGAGCGCGATCCAGTCCTGCCGCGCGATCCTCATGCCGGCTCCAGCCGTTTGAGCGGCGCGTCGGCGATCGGCAGGTGGACGAGCCCCGCGAACAGGCCAAGCGCGATCGCGAAGCCCCAGGCGATGTTGTAGCTGCCCGTCGCGTCGAAGATCAGCCCCGCCATCCACGCGCCGAAGAAGCTGCCGATCTGGTGGCTGAGGAAGACGATGCCATAGAGCATCGAGAGATAGCGGATGCCGAAGATGCGCCCGACGATGCCGCTCGTCAGCGGCACGGTGCCGAGCCAGAGGAATCCCATCGCGGCGGCAAAGACCAGCGCGCTCGCATGGCTGAGCGGCAGAAAGAGGAAGAGCCCGATCACCGCCGAGCGGGCGACATAGAGCCCCGACAGCACATATTTCTGGCGCAGCACGTCGCCCGCGCGACCGAACACATAGGAGCCGAGGATATTGAACAGCCCGACGAGCATCAGCACCTGCGCGCCGATGCCGATCCCCAGCCCCTTGTCGTCGAGATAGGCCGGGAGGTGCGTCGCGATGAAGGCGATGTGGAAGCCGCAGACAAAGAAGCCCGCGTTGAGGAGCCAATAGCCGCGATGCACCATCGCTTCGCGGAGCGCCTCGCGCGCGGTCTGCTCCTCGACCTCGAGCGTACCCGCCGTGTCGGTCCGTCCCGCCACGCCGATCGCGAGCAGGCCGCACAGCGCGACGAGGCCGGCCATGATCCACAATGTATGATGATAGCCGATATCGCCGAGCAGCCATGACGCCAGCGGAACGACAAGAAACTGGCCGAGCGAGCCGCCCGCAGTGACGATACCGAACGCGCCGCTGCGCTTCTCGGGGCTGACGACGCGGCCGACCGCGCCGAGCACGACGACAAAGGTCGTCGCCGACTGCGCCATGCCGATCAATAGTCCGAAGCTGAGATGAAGTCCGATCGCATCGGTTGCGAAAGCCGCGCCGACGAGCCCGGTGGCGTAGAGCAAGGCGCCGGCGAGAACCACGCGCCCTGCTCCATGCTTGTCGGCAAGCGCGCCGACAAAGGGCTGGACGAGCCCGAACAGCAGGTTCTGCAGCGCCATCGCCAGGCCGAAGTCCGAGCGGCTGATGCCGATATCGACGCTCATCTGGGGCAGGAACAGGCCGAAGCTCTGACGGACTCCCATCGCGAGCGTGACAATGAACGCCGCGCAGACGATGACGATCCACGGCTTTTTCATGGAGGAGAGTGCGGGCGAGGACATGGATTGCCGATGCGCCTGCGCCGGCATCCGGTCAAGCAAGCATAGATATCTTCCCCGCAAGCCCAAAGCTGGTTAGAGCCGACTCGAAATGTCCACCCAATCTCCCCTCGACGATCTGAAAGCCGCGCTGTCGAGCGTTGCGCGTGCCGTCACGCGCGATCCCGAGGTCGAGGTCGGTTTCACCGCCGACGCGCCGGTGCAGATCGGCAAGGCGATCAAGGTGCCGACACCCTCGCGCACGCTGCCGCGCGATCAGGTCGCCGAGGCGCGCGGTTTTGCCGACAGCTATGCGCTGCGGATGAAGCACCACAGCGACAAGGTCCACAGCGCCGCGCGCCCGTCCGAGCCGCTCGCCGCCGCGGCGTTCGACGCGATGGAGCGCGCACGGATCGAGGCGCTGGGCGCGCGCAACATGGCGGGGATGCGCCAGAACCTCTCGGCCTCGCTCACCATGCGGATGCGCAGCGACCCGATCAGCCGCGCGCAGGCCCGGGAAGACGTGCCGATTTCGAGCGCGCTCGAACTGCTGATCCGCGAAGCCCTCACCGGCGAACAGGCGCCGCAGGGCACCGAAACCGGCCTGTCGCTGGTGCGCGAGTGGATCAGCAAGGAAGCCGGCGGCGATCTCGATGCGCTCGCAATGCTGATCGACGATCAGGCCGCCTTTGCCGAGACCGCGAAGATGGCGCTCCGCCACCTCGACTTCATCTATGGCGACGAGCCGATGGACGAGGGAAGCGAGGACACCGGCGAAGAGGATGAATCCGAAGCCGACGAAAGTCAGGAAGAACAGGAAAGCGAAGACGGCGGCAGCGGCGAGAGCCAGGTCGACGCGCGCGCCGAAATGGCGGGCGATCAGGCCGACGACGGCGACAGCGACCCCGACGCGCAGGAAATGGAGGCCGACGGCGAGCCCGAAATGGGCGGCGAAGGCGACGAGGGCATGCTGCCCGTGCGCCCCAACCGCCTGCCGACCGACGTCCCGGATTTCAACTATGTCCGCTTTACCGAGAAGCATGACGAGATCGTCGCCGCGACCGAGCTCTGCGATGCCGACGAACTGACGCGGCTGCGTGCCTATCTCGACCAGCAGATGACGCATCTGCAGGGCGCGGTGACCAAGCTCGCGAACCGCCTCCAGCGCCGCCTGATGGCGCAGCAAAACCGCGCGTGGGATTTCGATCAGGAAGAGGGGCAGCTTGACGCCGCGCGCCTTGCCCGCGTCATCGTCTCGCCGGGCAGTTCGCTGTCGTACAAGATCGAACGCGACACCGACTTCCGCGACACCGTCGTCACGCTGCTGATCGACAATTCGGGGTCGATGCGCGGCCGGCCGATCAGCATCGCGGCGATCAGCGCCGACATTCTCGCGCGCACGCTCGAACGTTGCGGCGTGAAGACCGAGATTCTGGGTTTTACCACGCGGACGTGGAAAGGCGGGCAGAGCCGCGAGGATTGGCTCGCAGCGGGGCGCCCCGCCCACCCCGGCCGCCTCAACGATCTGCGCCACATCATCTACAAGCCCGCCGACGAGCCCTATCGCCGCGCGCGCAAGTCGCTCGGGCTGATGATGCGCGAAGGGCTGCTGAAAGAGAATATCGACGGCGAAGCGCTGATGTGGGCGCATCATCGCATCATCAATCGCCCCGAGGAACGCCGCATCCTGATGGTGATTTCGGACGGCGCCCCGGTCGATGACAGCACGCTGTCGGTCAATCATGGCGCCTATCTGGACCAGCATCTGCGTCAGGTGATCGACTGGATCGAGAACCGCTCGCCGGTCGAGCTCTGCGCGATCGGCATCGGACACGACGTCACGCGCTACTACAGCCGCGCGGTAACAATCATGGACGCCGAACAGCTCGGCGGCACGATGGTCGAGCAGCTTGCGGGTCTGTTCGACATCGACTGAGCGGGTGACTGGCCCGAAACGGGTCGCCACGGGTGGGTGACAAGCCCTTATGCCCTCGTTACAAACCTTCCCCGGAGCAGCAGGGACTCGCGGACCACGACGGGTGCCGCTGCATCATCATTGTGCTGATGGGTCGCCGGCACGGACTGAGGACCGCACCATAGAGGGTGCCGGCTGAGGGGGCGACTGACCGTGAAAAAAGCATCCGACCTGTTCATCGACTGTCTGGAAGAAGAAGGCGTCGAGTATATTTTCGGCGTTCCGGGCGAAGAGAATCTCGACTTTCTCGACAGCCTGTCGCGCTCGACGAAGATCAAACTGATCCTGACCCGCCACGAACAGGGCGCGGGCTTCATGGCCGCAACCTATGGCCGCCACACCGGCAAGACCGGCGTGTGCCTGGCGACGCTCGGGCCGGGCGCGACCAATTTCGTCACCGCAGCCGCCTATGCGCAGCTCGGCGGCATGCCGATGATGATGATCACGGGGCAAAAACCGATCAAGAAGTCGAAGCAGGGCCGTTTCCAGATCCTCGACGTCTGCTCGATGATGGGACCGATCACTAAATTTACGCATCAGATGGCCTCGTCGGACAATATTCCGAGCCGCGTGCGCGAAGCGATCCGCCTCGCCGAAGAGGAAAAGCCCGGCGCGGTACATATCGAACTGCCCGAGGATATTGCCGACGAGCATACCGATTCGCGTCCGCTGAAGCGGAGCCACGCGCGACGCCCCAATGCGGACACCAAGTCGATCCGCGAAGCCGTGAAGGCGCTGGAAAACGCCAAATCGCCCGTCCTCGTCATCGGCGCCGGCGCCAACCGCACGATGACCAGCCGCATGCTGCTGCAATTCATCGAAAAGACCGGCATCCCCTTCCTCACGACTCAGCTCGGCAAGGGCGTGATCGACGAGCGGCACCCGAAGTTCCTCGGTTGCGCCGCGCTGTCGGCGGGTGACTTCGTCCACCGCGCGGTCGAGGCATCGGACTGCATCGTCAACCTCGGCCATGACGTGATCGAAAAGCCGCCCTTCTTCATGAAGGAGGATGGCCCGACGGTGATCCATATTTCGAGCAAGACCGCCGAAGTCGACCCCGTCTACTTTCCGCATATCGAGGTGATCGGCGACATCGCCAACGCTGTGTGGCAGATCAAGGAGGACATCGTCCCCAACGGCAGCTGGAAATTCGACCATATGCTGGCTTATCGCCAAGGCGAGGTCGACCATACCGCACCGCTCGCCAAGGACGAACGCTTCCCGATCTTTCCGCCGCATCTGGTCCAGTCGATCCGCGACGCGATGCCCGACGACGGCATCATCTGCCTCGACAATGGCGTCTACAAGATCTGGTTCGCGCGCGGCTATACTGCCTATCGCCCCAATACCGTGCTGCTCGACAACGCACTGGCGACAATGGGCGCGGGCCTGCCGAGCGCGATGATGTCGTCGATGATCTATCCCGACCGCAAGGTGATGGCGATCTGCGGCGACGGCGGCTTCATGATGAACAGTCAGGAAATGGAGACCGCGGTCCGGCTGGGGCTCAACATGACGGTGCTGATCCTGAACGACAACAGCTATGGCATGATCCGCTGGAAACAGGCGAACATGGGCTTCAAGGATTGGGGGCTGACCTATGGCAACCCCGATTTCGTCAAATATGCCGAAAGCTATGGCGCTCACGGCCACCGCGTCGAAAGCGCTGCGCATCTGAAGGAACTGCTCGCCCACACGCGCGATACGCCGGGCGTGCACCTGATCGACTGCCCGGTCGATTATTCGGAGAACGACCAGATCCTCAACATCGACATCAAGAAGCTGTCGAAGGAACTGTAATCTTTGGTATCCCTACCCCGGCGCGAGCCGGGGGCCTATATCAGCACTGGGTCCCGGCTGCCGCCGGGATACGGAGATCGGCCGCATGAAGCTCAAAGACGTCTATCCGCTCTATCTCAACAACAAGGCGGTGCAGCCGAACACCGACCTCGAGGTGATCGACAAGTTCACCGGCGAAGTCGCGTTCCGCACCGCGCTCGCGACCCCCGACGTGATCGACGAGGCGATCGCGGGCGCTGTCCGCGCCGCCGAACCGATGGCGCGGCTCGCCAGCTTCGAGAAGCAGGACGTCCTCAATCATTGCGTGAAGCGCTTCCGCGAACGTTTCGACGAGCTGGCCTATGCGCTCTGCGTCGAGGCGGGCAAGCCGATCGCCGACAGCGAGGGCGAGGTTACGCGCCTGATCGACACCTTCCGCATCGCCGCCGAGGAAGCGACGCGCAATTATGGCGAAGTCCAGCCGCTCGACGTTTCGGCGCGTGCGAAGGGCTATATGGGGATGTGGAAGCGCGTGCCGATCGGCCCGTGCAGCTTCATCTCGCCGTTCAACTTCCCGCTCAACCTGGCCGCCCACAAGATCGCGCCTGCGATCGCGATCGGCTGTCCGTTCGTGATGAAGCCCGCGTCGCTGACCCCACTGGGCGCGATCATCATGGGCGAAGTGCTCGCCGAGTGCGATATCCTGCCCGAGGGCGCGTTCAGCATCCTGCCCGCGAGCCGTGCGGGCGCCGACCTGTTCACCACCGACGAGCGATTGAAACTGCTCAGTTTCACCGGATCGCCCGGCGTGGGCTGGGACCTCAAGGCCAAGGCCGGCAAGAAGAAGGTCGTGCTCGAACTCGGCGGCAATGCCGCGGTAATCGTCGACAAGGATGCCGACCTCGACCACGCGCTCACGCGCATCGTCTTCGGCGGATATTATCAGTCGGGGCAAAGCTGCATCCATGTGCAGCGCACGATCATCCACGAAGACATTTACGACACTTTCCGCGACATGCTCGCGGCGAAGGTCAAGACACTGAAATCGGGCGATCCGAAGCTGCGCGAAACCTTCATTGGCCCGATGATCTCGGCAAAGGAAGCACAGCGGCTGAAAGGCTGGATAGACGCCGCGGTCGCCGCGGGCGCAACCCTGCTCGCGGGTGGCGGATGCGACGGCAATATGCTCGAGGCGACATTGCTCGAAAACGTCCCCGGCGACACCGATGTGGTACGCGAGGAAGCCTTTGGCCCCGTCGTCGTCCTGTCGAAATTCTCGAAGTGGGAAGATGCACTTGCCGAGGTCAACGACAGCAAATTCGGACTGCAGGCGGGCATCTTTACGCGCGACATCCACAAGGTACTCGAAGCGTGGGATCATCTCGACGTCGGCGGCATCGTCGTCAACGACGTCTCCTCCTACCGCGTCGACAATATGCCCTATGGCGGGGTCAAGGACAGCGGACTGGGCCGCGAGGGCGTACGCTTTGCGATCGAGGATATGAGCGAAATCAGGAATCTGGTCATCCGGCGAACCTGATTGGCTCAGGTCCCGGACACCATGTGTCCGAAAGGCAACGTCACAGAAGTGACGTCGAACTTTCTTCATAGTGTCGCGGCTTCGGGCCGCACGCTGTAACAAAACTCCTGTCTAGGCCGTGGGCAGCCAAAGGCTGTTTACGGAGTACGACATGGCCTCGATCTCGACCCTGCCGATCCCCGCCCGTTTCCCCGATCCGTTCACCACCGACCCGCATATTCCCGAGCGTGTGATCGGCGAACGCCGCAACTACCGGACCGTGTGGGTCAGCGACATTCACTTGGGGACGCGCGGCTGCAACGCACCGCTGCTGATCGACTTTTTCGACCATGTCGATTGCGAGACGCTCTACCTCGTCGGCGACATCATCGACGGATGGCGGCTCAAGAAACGCCACTTCTGGCCGCCCGAGCATAATGATGTCGTCTGGCGGGTGCTCAAACGCGCCAAGCGCGGCACCCGCGTCGTCTATGTTCCCGGCAACCATGACGAAATGGTCCGCCCCTTCGACGGCTTCGATTTCGGCGGCGTCGAGATCCGCCGCGAGGCGATCCACGAGACCGCCGACGGCCGGAAGCTGCTGATCGTGCATGGCGACGAGTTCGACGCCGTGATGCTCGCGCACCGCTGGCTCGCCTTCGTCGGCGACGCCGCCTACACCGGACTGATGAAGTGCAACGTGGTGGTCAACTGGGTCCGCCACAAGCTCGGCCTGCCTTATTGGTCGCTGTCGCTGGTCGCCAAGCACAAGGTCAAGAACGCCGTCCAGTTCATCGGCCGCTATGAAGAGGTCGTCGCGCATGCCGCGCGCGCACGCGGCGTCGACGGGGTCGTCTGCGGCCATATCCACAGCGCCGAGATGCGCGAGATCGAGGGCGTCAATTACTATAACGACGGCGACTGGGTCGAAGGCTGCACCGCGCTCGTAGAACATCATGACGGCACGATGGAAATCCTCCACTGGGCCGAAGAAGTCGCAGCACGCAGCGCGCCGGCGCAGCTCGAGCTCCCCGCCCCGGCCAAAGCGGCTTGAGCGCGGGCGCATGCGGATCCTGATCGTTACCGACGCCTGGGAACCGCAGGTGAACGGCGTCGTGCGCACGCTTCAGGCGACAATCGCCGAACTGCGGGCCGGCGGGCATGAGGTCGAGGTCATCTCGCCCAACCTGTTCCGCTCGATCCCCTGCCCGACTTATGGCGAGATCCGTCTTGCCTTTGCCGGGCGGCGCGCGGTGGGGGGGCGTATCCGCGCTTTCGGGCCGCAGGCGGTCCATATCTCGACCGAAGGGCCTCTCGGCTTGGCGGCAAGGCGCTGGTGCATCGACAACAAGGTGCCTTTCTCGACCGCCTATCACACGCGCTTTCCCGAATATGTCGCGGCGCGGCTGCCCGTTTCTCCAGCCCTTGTGTGGCGTTTCATCCGCTGGTTCCATCGCCCGGCGCGTAACATCATGGTTGCGACCCGCAGCCTCGCCGCCGAACTGGCCGGGCAGGGTTTAGGCCAGACGATGATGTGGGAGCGCGGCGTCGATCACGCGTTGTTCCATGCGGATCGTACTGCCCCGGCCGCGTTCGACCGCCTCGCCCGTCCGATCCAGCTTTATGTCGGGCGCGTCGCGGTCGAGAAGAATATCGAGGCCTTTCTCGACACCCGTCAGCCCGGCACCAAGGTGATCGTCGGCGACGGACCGGCGCTTGCAGAGTTGCAGGCGCGTTATCCGGACGCCGTCTTCCTCGGCAAACTCGGCGGCGAGGCGCTCGCCGCGGCCTATGCCGGGGCGGACGTCTTCGTATTCCCCAGCCGTACGGACACCTTTGGTCTGGTCGTTATCGAGGCGCTCTCCTGCGGAACCCCGGTTGCCGCCTATCCCGTTCCGGGGCCCGGGGATATCGTCCGCGACGGCGCGGGAGCGCTCGACGAGAATCTCGACGAAGCGATCGCTGCAGCCCTGGCGTGCCGCCGCGCCGACGCCGCCGCGCTGGGCGCGCGGTACAGCTGGCCCAGTTGCACTGCCCAGTTCGTTCAGGCGCTGACCTTCGTTCCGGTCGGCACGCCGACCGAAACCCCGGTCGGCACACCCAGCCTCGCCTAGAAGGCCTTGCGCCACTCCAGTTCGACATAGCGGCCGAGCGGGTCGGTATATCCCGGCTGATAGTTGAGCGGGACGATGCCGTTCGCATCGGTGATCTTGCGCTGTGCGTCGAACAGATTGTCGATCGACAGGCGCAGGCGCGAGCCCTTCAGGAACGGCAGATCCTTCGTGATCTCCGGCTTCTGGCTGAAGTCCATGAAGAAGCGCAGGTTGAAGGTCGCGAGGTCGCCGAACTTCAGATCGCCCGCGCTACCGCCGACGACGGTGCTGCCGCTGTCGTACTTCGCACTGACGCGCGCGCCCATCCCTTTGTAGAAGACGCCTCCGTCGAGTTCGACGAGGTGGCGGTTGCTGCCGCCGCCGCTACCCGTCGCCGAACCGCCCAGCAGGTCGAGTTCGGGGATGCCGGGGCCGATCAGCACTTTGTCGGTGAGCTTGATCGTGTGGTAGAGCGAGACCTGCCAGCGCCCACCCTGCGGCTGGCCGAACATGCCGCCGCCCGGACCGCCGCGACCGCGGAAACCGCCACCGCCACCGCCGCCACCGCCACCGCCCGGGCCACGGCCGGCGCCCTGCGGCGGACCGCCCTCACCGCGCGGCGCACCGCCGGGTCCGCCGAGGCCCTGTCCGCCGCCCTTGGGCTGCGCGAAGCTCTTGCCGAAGTTGAAGCCCCAGCGGATTTGCGAGTTTTCGGCACGGTCGTAATTGACCGGGCGCTGATCGAGCGCGATCAGCACGCCGTTCGCGTCGCGGATCGCACGGCCGGGAAACGCCGCCTCGATTTCGGGCGTCAGCAGCGGAAAGCTGTTCGCCGTATCATAGCTCTTGTTGCGGTTGTAGTTGATCGAGAGATCCAGCCCCTCGATCATCGGCGGCGACCAGTTGAGCCCGATCTTGAGATCGCGGCGACGTTCGGTGAGCAGAAACGGATTGCCCCCGCTCGTCGTCGTGATGCGCACCGTCTGGCCGGTCGCGAAGTCGTAATAAGTGACGTCGGGCGTGGTCAGCGGCGCGGCACCGAGCTGCGTCACGCTGGGGGCCGCCTCGTCGCTGTTGAAGCTGGTGACGATCGAGAAATTCTTCGACAGCACCCAGTTCAGACTCGCACCCCAGCTCTTCAGCGTCTCGAAATCGCTCGGCTTTTCGACCTCGGCGCTGAGGTTCGCCGACAGGCGGATCGGCCCCGCATGATATTCGGGATCGAGCAGCGGGATATTGAGCGAACCAAAGACGCTCGGCAGATCGCGCGACAGGTCGCTCGTCGTGATCGTCGCGCCGCGCTCCGACCGGCTGTCATAGCGCAACCCGCTATAGCTGCCGGTTACCGAGGCGCGAACCGGTCCGGCCCAGCCGTCGCCAAGGCTGCCCGAGAAATTGACGTTGCCGCCGAAATTCTGGCTGCTGCTGTCGAAGCGGTCGCGGGTCGTACCGATGCGATCGGTGAAGATGCGCTGGTCGGAATCGCTGTAATTGCTCGTCGCGGCCCAACGCCAGTTGCCGAGCATTCCGTTGACGCTGGCAGTCGCGGTGATGTTCTGCGTCCGGCTGTCGCGGCGCAGCGGATCGCTGGTCCCGCCGGCGCCGGGCCCGAGCAGCGAAAGGCTATCCGTCTGGT
>Ga0209257_1001640_pt1 | contig 25613 bp, 22 predicted proteins | sample AraplaCvi_mCL_r2_FD_184277 | JGI IMG/M metagenome (GOLD analysis project Ga0209257, IMG submission 184277) | Arabidopsis root microbial communities from North Carolina, USA - plate scrape MF_Cvi_mCL_r2 (SPAdes) (version 2) | ecosystem: Host-associated > Plants > Roots > Endosphere | place: USA...
TGCCGGCGGCGTTGCAGCCGTTCGTCGGCGGCAAGCCCGTTGACCTCGCGCTCGACGTCGAACAGCGCGTCGATGCGTTTGACCGCCTCCAGCGCGACCGGCGAGATTGCGGCAGCATTCTTGCCGCGTTTGGTGTTGCTGGCGATGTCGGCAAGCACGAAGAACTTGCGGCGCGCATGCGCCCAGCATAGCGCCTGCGTCAGCGGACCGGGATCGCGACCCAGTTTGAACAGCGGGTTGTAGCCGCCATAGGCGTCGGCCTGCAGAATGCCGGTGAAGCTCTTCAGATGGCGCTCGGGATGTTCCTGCCGCCGATCGCGCGAGGCATAATAGAGTGCCGCCGGCGGCGATGTTCCGCCGAACGGCCGGTCATCTCTGACATAAGTCCAAATGCGACCGGTATCGGTCTTGCCTTTCGCCAGGATCGGCACGGTGGTGTCATCACCATGCAGACGCTCGGCGGCAAGGACATGCGCTTCGATCAGTCCATGCAACGGCTTCAGCGCCGCGGCGCAAGCCCCGACCTGGTCGGCGAGCGTCGACAGGCTGAGGTTGATGCCTTCGCGGGCATAGCGCTCGCTCTGCCGGTTCAGCGGCTGATGCTGACCGAACTTCTCAAACAGGATCATCGCCAAGAGGTTCGGTCCGGCAAAGCCGCGCGGCGTCACATGGAAGGGTGCCGGCGGCTGGGTGATCTTCTCGCATTCGCGGCAGGTAAACTTCTCGCGCACGGTCTGGATCACCTTCCACTGACGCGGGACCACCTCCAGCGTCTCGGTGACGTCTTCACCCAGCTTCGCCAGTTTGGCCGAGCCGCAGCACGGGCAGTTGACTGGCGCGGCAATGACGACGCGCTCGCGCGGCAGATGCTCGGGGAAAGGCTTCCGCGATGGACGCTTGCGTTCGAAGGCTCTGACCGTTGAGGAGCGTGCCGCCAGCTCCGCCGCCAGTTCGTCTTCGCCGGCGTCGGCTTCCAGCTCCTCGAGCTGCAACTCCATCTGTTCGAGAAGCCGGGCCTTGCGCTCCGAGCGACTGCCGTGGATGTCGCGCTTCAGCTTCTCGATCTCCAGTCGGAGCCGGGCGATCAGCGCATCCGAATGCGAGTTCACCGCCTGGGCGCGGGCGGCGAGCGCTTCCGCTTCACGGCGGGCTGCACGCTCCGCGAGGATCATCGCATGCGCACTGGCAAGGTCGTCGGGAAGCTGATCGGCCGCATCGGTCATGGCGGGATGGAATCATATTCGCTCCTGCCATGCCAGCGGTTTTGCTCATCCCGCCGACGTCGGACGCCAGGTTTTTTGCGGCATTCGCCAGTCGATGCCTTCGAGCAGATAGCCGAGCTGGGCGGGCGTGATCACCACCGTGCCGTCCGCCGCCGACGGCCAGATAAAGCGGCCGCGCTCGAGCTTCTTCGTGAACAGGCAGGCACCCTGGCCGTCGTGCCAGATCACCTTGATCAGGCCGCCGCTCCGACCGCGGAAGACGAAGAGATGGCCGCTCATCGGGTCGCGCTTCAAGGTCTCCTGCACCGTCAGCGACAGGCCGGGAAAGCCTCTCCGCATATCGGTATAGCCCGTGGCGAGCCAGACCTTCACACCGCTCGGAACCGGGATCATCGCCGCTCCAGCACATCGAGAATCCGGGCCAAGGCTTCGGTGTCGATGTCACTCTCGACCCGGAGGCGACGCCCACCGCCAAGCTCGATCGTGACGACGCTTGCCTTCCTGCGCGCCCGGTTGACCGGCGGCGGCTCGGCCGGGATCGCCGGCGCTGGCAGCGCTTCGACGACCTCCACCGGAATGAGCTGCGGCACGGACGGCATGGAGATTTGGCAGAGCTCCTTGCGCCAGCGGAAGAGCTGGCTGACATGGATACCGGCCGAGTGCGCGATCTCCGAAACGCTTGCCCCCGGCTCAAGCGTTGCCGCGACCAGCCGCTCCTTGTCCTCGCGAGACCAGCGCCGACGCCGCTCTACCGACGTAATGACCTCAATCTGATGCTTCGTCATAGGGCTACTCCTAGTGTTTGCACTAGGACTTGCAGTCTACAGCCTACCTCAGCAAGGCGGCCGTCACCGGAGGGGTACGATGTAGGCGGCCTCGGGATAATGGACATCGACGAGATCGCGCATGCAGTGGGCGAAGTCGTCGGCCGTGCGCCGTTCGGTAACTTTCACCTTGCGCCAGGATCGGTGCGCGTCGAGGAAGACAAACAGGTTGGCGGTGCCGTTACGCTTGTACTCGCAGTCGTAGCGTTCCGGCCTTCCGGGTTCGGCCTGGATTGGCTGGCGCACCTCGCCGATGAGCTGGGTCGGGCTTTCGTCGAAGCAGACCACCGGCCGCGCCGGGTCGGACGCTTCGGCATAGAGGTCGAGCACATCCTCCATGCGCGCGACATACTCGGCGTCGATCTTGGGAATGCACCACATGTCCTTGCGCCATGGCTTGAGATCGTTCTCGGCCAGGCGCCGGCGCACCGTTTCGCGCGACACCTGCTCATGCTCGGTCAGCTTGACGTACGCGTCGGCCAGCAGCTCCAGCGTCCAGCGGGCACAGCCCGGCGGCGGGCTGGAGCAGGCGGTGGCCACCAGCAGGGCTTCCTCCTTGCCGGTCAGCTTGCGTTCCGCGCCGGGGCGCGGCTCCTCGCCAAGCGCCGCCTCCAGGCCCATCTCCACGAAGCGACGCTTGGTGCGGTAAACCGTGGAGCCGCCGACCGCCACCGTTGCGGCGATGGCCTCGTCGCTGAGCCCCGCGTCGGCGGCGAGCAGGATCTGCGCCCGCTTGAGCTTGCGCGCCGGGTGCTTGCCGCCGCGCAGCATCGCCGTGAGTGCGTCGCGTTCGGGTTGGTCGAGATCGACGCGATAGCGTACATTCATCCGGAAAGCCTCCTTCGGTTGCGGAGGTTCCGGATGAATCGAAAAATGAATCAATTACTTGACGGGAAGACGCCAGCAGCACCCGGCTTCACCGAGAAGCAGGGCCAGTACCTCGCCTTCATCTGGGCCTACAGCCAGATCAACGGACGCGCGCCCGCCGAACGCGACCTGCAACGCTATTTCGGAGTCACCCCACCCTCCGTCCACCAGATGGTGCGCACCCTCGAGCACGCCGGCTTGATCCAAAGGCAGCCCGGTGTCGCCCGCAGTATCAAACTGCTCGTCGACCACAACAGCCTACCCACGCTGCAACCCAACCAACACGTCAAATCCTCTGTGCAGAGGTACTAGTGTATGCATGCGAATCTTAGAAACAGAGACGGCGAGAACCGTGTAGCGAGCCGCGCCACTCACCGCGTCTCATCATGAATTTCCAAAATGCGTTTGACTAGCTTTCGACCAACTTCAACGGGCGAGTACGCTTCGTGGATGGTTGTTTGGCCTGCACTTGCAATCGAGGCCCGGTATGTCTCATCTTCGAAAACACGCCGCATTTGTCGGGCAGCGTCTTCTACATCGGGTTCGGCCCACTTGCTTTGTTCTGGGTAGCCGCACGTACCTATGTCGATGAGGTCAAATCCAACCAAACAGGAATTCGACTCGTTCATAAAATCGAGGTTACCGGAATAGCCGGTCGCGATAGTCGGTTTGCCGTAGCCCATTGCTTCTGCGATGCTAAGGCCAAAACCTTCGGCGCGATGCAATGAAACATATGCGTCGCAATTAATGTATAGAGAAGCGTTTTCGTCGCGCCCTAATGTTTCCTCAATCAAAACCACGCGGGAGTCACGGTGTGCAGCGGCTCTAAAGACGTCGTAACTAGCTATTTCGGTTAGAGAGGCTCGGCCAAGTGTGGTCTTGATGACAAGAGAGACGGGTTCAGACCCGCGCGGAAATGCAACGGCGAAAGCTTGAAGCACCGCTTCTGGATTCTTGCGGGCCATTGAGGAATCAATCTCAAAACAAAACATGAAAGCGAAAGTGTGTTCCGGAATGCGAAAATGCCCTCGCGGATTCACGGTAGGTGGAAAATAGACGTTGACTGGCATAGCGACTGAATGCACTGGAACATCCAGCTGCGCTCTGGCAGAGCTCTCGGTAAATGACGACGCTGCCCAGTATTCATCGAAGTATCGCGTATTGGTAAGGTGCGTAGGCATTCTTTCAAGTTCAAACGCCCCGTAGACAATATTATATCGGTTGGTCAAGAAATCATTCCCGTGGCGGGAAAGTAAATTGTCTATTATTGTGGCCTTGCCGACGAAGATATTCACGTTGGACCCACCAGTTTGCTTCGGGTCAAATGCCGTGTCCAATACCGTCCGCGGGGAGCCGCCGAAATCTACCGCTTGAAATCCGGCCGCTGGCAGATGCTCGGCATTGGGCTGGATTTCATCGAACGCTGCTTGAACCGCGTCAAAGACATTTCGCGACATCGCTCCAGCGCACGCCGGGCTACTAAAGGGGCCAATAAGGTTCGCAATGTGAGTAAAAGGATGTGTGGCCACCGCACGTATCTGCGAGTCAAGGCGCAAACGTTTGATTTTCAAACCTAAATCACGGTCATCAGGAGAACTACCGGCAAGCGCAGGTGAATGGCTGGCCAGTAGGTCGAGATCCACGTGGACCGAAAGTTGGCCATCGGCGAGTAGCCGCTTTGGTAGTGGGATTCTGATGTCGGTTGGACTTGGGGCGTGCTGATCAAATTTGTGAATCACGCTTCTGACGCCGTTTACAGACACAAGTAACGTGTTTTGTGGTAGCAGGTCAGTTAAAAATGCCTCGACGCCAACCAGAACAATTTCGAGATTTTCATCGGGCGTATCAGCTAATTTAATCGAAATCTGTGATTTCCGCCCGGCGGACCACGTTCCGCCAGGCTCGGGAAGATGCCATCCGTATGAGAACAGTGGAGAGTGTTCCGGAAGACAGGCGATATCTATTTCCTGTCCAATCGTAATCACCTCGCCGCTTTCAAACGGGGTCACTCTCATTGAATGAAGTGCAACCGACAGAGAGCGAGTATCTTCAATCCCCGCTATGATTTTTGGCGAATTGGCGCAGTCGCACCGGATGTCGAGAACCACTTCGCCGATTGAGGAGCACATATCGGAAGCGATCGCCAACGATACTGGTTCGCAATCTTGCCGTACAAAGACACGGGTCGCAAGGATCACTGATCCAGTTGAGATCGTACAGCGTAGCGGGGCTTCGGATGATGCCATGGCGGCCAAGGATAGTTCGACGCGGTAGCTAGCCTCGACGCCGGCAAAAACCTTAAACGACAGCAAGCCACTCGTTCCCGACATCCAACGGTGGTCGGGCGCAGGGGATGTCCATGATGGTCCAAAGGAAACGACATCTGCTTCGTCACCTGCTCCACACACAATGGTTTTGTTCATCGGAACCGTTGAGCAATTGGTGTGGATGCCGCTGCCTCCAAATGTCTCCCATGAAATGTTTAGGAGTTTCTTGAGGGATGTGTCGCCTAGTAGTTGAACGGGAGAACTCGCAATTGATTTATCATCGAAGAGTATATGCCGCCAAAAATGCGGAGACAGGGCAGCCAAGTTGTAGGCAGGTTGGCGCGAACCGTCCTTCCAAGTTGTGGACAACGCGATAGCCGGTTTCTGAAAGACGTCCGCCTCCGACAATACGCTTGAGGTCAACGCGGAAACTTGAACAATTTCGGGCGCGGCCAGTAACATATATGCATTACAATTTAGATAGGCGATGTTCGAGAATTGCCGCAGGAAACGCACCTGTGCGCGAGCTGCGTTCTTGTCTTGGTACGGATGGGGCTTAAAGTACACGGTTTCAAATTTCGAAACCAGCGATCGTAGTTCATTTGGATGGTCCTGCAGTGCAATGAAGCCGCCATCCTGATGTAGGAGAGCGGCGTCCCCGTCGACCTGGCCAAAAAGTACAGCGGAATCTCGCTCCAACTTCGGGCGCGATGACAAATTTGCCAACTCGGCGGCCTTCATTTGTGCAGCAAATGCAATATCGTCAGGATTCAGTTGAAATGGGCGAAGCCGCTCAAAGGAGGCGAAATTGCTCTCGATCATGAAGGCGTAGTCCTTCATAAAGCGAAAAGGATGTATTGCATACGAGATGTATGGAACATCAAGGATGGCGCAAAGATCCTTTTGATACGGTGAGAGTTCAAATCCGACAACGAGCTTTCGGTCGAGGAAAGGGCGTAGTAGGTCTACGACAGCCGCACATGGCTGGCGGTTATAAAGCCGTCCCCACCCAGCAGTAGACGGATCAAGGCCTTCCAGTTCATACACGCGGCGTGTTGGTAGGCTGACTTGCTCGTTCTCGCTCCAAACCCCTAGCGTGCTTGGGCGTCCCAAAACGCGCTGAAGCCCTGCTGCAGTCCAGCTATGGAGTTGCTGTGCAATTGCGTTCTGTACACCGGAAAGGGCCAGCCGCGTATTCGGTGGAGGACGCAAAAAGTCAGCCACGACGAGCGCTTGACGATCAGAAAAATCGTATGCGCGAGCGGGCATTAGGAGATTTACCACATCAGGCACCGAGGGTCCTCACCATAAAAACCTCATGCGAAGAGAGCCACAACGAACCGGTCATATCAGCTTGTGCTTTATCGCCGATTCTTCTTAAATAGAGATTTTCTGAAGCGCGGCCAATCCTAAGTTTTGGCCGGTGTTCTTCAGGCGTAAACGTAACCGATTGCCGACACCATTCGTTCACGAAGGGGGGCGTTCACTCGAATGCTTTCAGCTATTGAATGCTTTCAGCTATATCGTTGGTTGTAGGATTGCGCCTCGGGGGCCAAAACACTCGCGTGGATAAGCGCTCTGCGCTTGCAAAATTGAAAGACTTTGCATAACACGGGCCTCGAAACGCTTCGTTAAACAAATTTGAGTTGAGCGGATGACAGATTGCAGGATATGGATTGCCGGTCACAACGGAATGGTGGGCTCAGCAATAAGGCGGCTGCTTCAGCAGCAAGGCCAGGAAGTACTGACCGTAGACAGGGCACAGTTGGACCTGCGGGATCAGGGAGCCGTTACGACTTGGCTGAAAGCAAATAAGCCGACATCCATTATATTCGCGGCCGCTAAGGTGGGCGGTATATATGCAAACGATCGTTACCCGGCTGATTTCATTTATGACAACTTAGCGATCGAAACCAATATTATCCACGCGGCTCATCTGGCGGATGTAGAGCGATTGGTTTTTCTGGGGTCGTCTTGTATCTATCCGAAGTTCGCACCTCAGCCCATTCCAGAGAGCGCGCTGCTGACGGGGCCTCTTGAGCCGACGAATGAATGGTATGCGATCGCTAAGATTGCCGGTATAAAGCTCTGCCAAGCATATCGTAAGCAATATAGTCGCCGTTATATTTCGGTTATGCCGTGTAACCTTTATGGCCCGCATGATAACTACGACCTGCAGACCAGCCATGTTATCCCCGCGCTAATCAGGAAATTTCACGAAGCAAAGCATTCGGGTGCGGAGCAGGTCGTAGTGTGGGGGAGCGGGCGCCCGCTCCGTGAGTTCCTCCACGTTGATGACTTGGCGAAGGGCGTTGTCTATTGCCACGAGCACTACGACGCATATGAGCACATCAACTGCGGAGCGGGTTCCGAAGTCAGCATCCGAGAGCTTGCTGAGCTTGTAAAAGAGGTTGTCGGATACCGGGGCGAGCTTACATTCGATGTCACCAAGCCTGACGGTACTCCTAGAAAGTTGATGGATTCGTCAAAGATCACTGCTCTGGGTTGGAGACCGGAAATTAATCTTCGCGCCGGACTTCTTGATTCGTACAACTGGTATACCGAGCACGCTACGGACAATACTGCGCGGTAAGGGTTATTCACCGCGCTTCGCTCATCAAATAAATGCCGTATAGCTCGGCTCTTTCTGGAGTAAACATGTCAAAGAAAGCATTGATCACTGGCGTCACCGGCCAAGACGGCGCCTACCTGAGCGCTCTCCTTCTAGAGAAGGGTTACGAAGTGTACGGGATGGTTAGAAGGTCATCTCATGCCGGCGTCGCAGACCACAGGCTGAGGTGGCTCGGGGTAGCGGATCACGTCCAACTGGTCGATTGCAACCTTCTTGACGCAGCCGCCCTTATTCGCTTGATGATGGATGTCAAGCCAGATGAGGTCTACAATTTGGCCGCTCAGTCATTTGTCGCCACCTCCTGGGCGCAGCCGAGTTTGACTGGGCAAGTAACCGCGTTGGGTGTTTTAAACGTCTTGGAGGCCGTGAGAACAGCAGCGCCAGAAGCACGCTTCTATCAAGCATCTTCCTCGGAGATGTATGGATTGATCCAGGAGCCGGCGCAGAGCGAACAGACGCCTTTTTATCCTCGCTCACCATATGCCGTGGCCAAGCTGTTTGGGCATTGGGCAACCGTCAACTACCGCGAAAGCTTCAACCTTCACGCTTCTTCGGGAATTCTCTTCAATCACGAGAGCCCGCTGCGTGGCGTTGAGTTTGTGACTCGAAAGGTTACTGACGGTGTTGCGAGAATTAAGCTTGGCCTAGCGAACGAACTGGCGCTCGGCAACATTGACGCCAAGCGTGACTGGGGGCATGCGAAGGACTACGTCCGAGCGATGTGGTTGATGTTGCAGCAGGATGCGGCGGATGACTATGTCGTCGCAACGGGTCGAACTACAACAGTTAGAGATATGTGCGCTATCGCGTTCAAGCACGTGGGCCTGCCGATGGAAGATCATTTGCGGATCGATCCGGCGCTCTATAGGCCGGCCGAAGTCGATGTACTCCTTGGTAACCCGGCGAAGGCGAAGGCAAAGCTTGGGTGGGAGCCGGTAATTGGCTTGGAAGAGCTGATTGCGGAAATGGTCGAGGCTGACCTGACGCGCTTGGCGCGCCGCTGAACTCAAAACTAGCGGACCCGGGCAGCATGACTAATAGCTCTAATCCCACCATACTCATGACGGGAGGCGCGGGATTTGTTGGGCGCGTATTGTGCGGAAAACTTACCGAGGCGTTTCCGCTGTCACATCGCGTGCTACTGTGTCGGAATGGCCCAGGTATAAGCAACGGCTGGGAAACAGCCGTTGCTGATGTCACTGATTTTGACGCTGTAGGAATGCTCGTTGCGAGCATAAAGCCCGACATCGTGTTGCACCTCGCGGCTCAGGCGTCAGTGGCGAATGCGCAGAACTACGCAGAGCAAACTTGGCGCACCAACGTAATCGGGACGATGTCTATCGGCTCGGCAGTGGCGCGTTTTGCGCCGAGTGCTACTGTTTTGTTTGTTTCCTCGGGCGAAGTTTATGGCGCGAACTTAACTGAAGCCCCTACGACTGAGGCGATTCAGCCGCTACCGCAGAACCCCTATTCCTGGTCAAAATTTGCTGCGGAGCGAGTTCTCTACGATTTACTAACGACTGACAACAAGCTCATTGTAGCAAGACCCTTTAATCATTCGGGTGCGGGCCAAGATCGTAGATTTGTGTTGCCGAGCTTCGCCGCGCAGATTGTGGAGGCAGAGCTAGGCTTGCGGGAGCCCCAACTTCAGGTCGGGAACCTGGAAGCGAAGAGAGATTTTCTTCATGTAGATGACGTGGTTTCTGCCTACGTTGGGTTGCTACGGGCTTCGCCGAGGTTATCTCGCTCAACAGTGGTAAATATCAGCTCCGGAGAAGCTCATCCCGTGAGCTATTATCTTGCTGAGATGACGAAGCTTTCAAGTGTACGCGTAGAGATCATTGTCGACAAGGAGAAGATGAGGCCTTCTGACGTTTCATGTTCTTGTGGGGACAATTCTCTACTTCGTTCTTTGATCGGATGGTCGCCGAAGATCTCCAAAGCTGCGTTATTGCAAGAATTGCTTACAAGTTGGCGAAATAGATATGGCTAAGATTATAGGTATTCCTAAATTTGGGATTAAAGATAGACGGATTTTACTCGGGCTTAAGCCGCGAAGGGGCCTGAGGAAAATCGATCGCCAGAAAAATATTTGGGCCGTTACGGATGATGACCCGCAATTCACACTGAAATCTCGTTTTGGACTGAAGATTCCGGCTGGTCACTACCGGTTAAGCGTGGTGGGTGGTCGCCACATTGGCCGGCTGACTAACGCGTCTCTCTATTTTAATAGCGGTCGTGGACTTAATGAGCGCGACCGACTAAGTGTGCCTTTTAAAGAGGAAGCGGGCGGCGAATATGCTGCATACATAAAATTAGAGCTAGATGTACGCAACCTTCGGTTTGATCCAACCGAAAACGGGCGGATTACATTCTCAGCCCAAGGCGTTCTACTTGAACGAATGAGTGAGAGTGCGTGGCAATTAGCAATGAACCGCCCAATCGCAGAGCGGGCGCTGAGATTGAGAAACGACGGTAAGTTGAGATTGCTTGTCAATCTCTTTCGTCTTCTGCCAGCGCATAAAGGAGCCGGCGGTGCAGGGCGACTGGCGCTGGCTTTCTTACGATATCTCCCGGAGTTCTCAAATGTACGTGTGCTCGTGGCAAGCCACAATCAAAGCTTAGTTTTAGAATTTCCGGATGTAGACTTTGTAATAGCCGCCACGGAAAGTTATTCCGAGCTTGAAGATCATTTTCAGTGGTGCGATTGCTATTTTGATTTTCTAAATGCGCTACGACCTACTTACATACCGAGGCACGTCGTTGTTTTGAGTTGCCTCTTGGACTTGCAACACATGCGTCTGCCGACGCTGTTCTCTAGCAGCGAGCTATCGGCACGAATGCGCGAATATGGATATGCGGTAGACCGAGCTGATCGGCTAGTGGCGATTTCGAACTATGAGCGGGAGAATCTTGAGTTTTTCTACGGCAAGACCAACGTGAGCGTAGTGCCGCTTAGTGGTTTTGCGGCCGAGGACTTCATAGAAGAACAGGGTAAGGCGTTTGGCCGCCAGAATCCCAACCGACAAACCTATCTGCTCTATCCCGCTGTCCCCTGGGCGCACAAAAACCATGAAACTCTAATTCAAGCTGCCGCCGTTCTAAAGCACACAGGTAGGATTGTTCAGTTGGTGCTGACCAACACCGATTCCCATCCAGAAAACAAACGTAAGTTGCAGAAGCTATGTGAAAGACTTGACGTTAGTGATTGTGTGGAATTCAAAGGATACGTGTCTGAACCCGAACTAATCGAGTTGATGCAGAATAGTTCCGGGTTGGTATTTCCTTCCCTGTACGAAGGATTTGGAATTCCTTTAGCAGATGCAATGAAGCTGGGGGTTCCTGTACTTGCCAGCAAGATACCTGCGATCGTTGAAATCTGCGCGTCTGCGGCAGTCTATCTAGAAAATCATAGAAATTCGATCTCGATGGCAGAAGATATATGGAGTTTCTGGACAGATGAGCAGGGGAAAAGGGAACTTGTAACTGAGGGCTGGGGCCGGGGTCAGCTTTTTTCAAGCCGGCGCATGGCAAAGGAGGTTGTTGAGGCTGCAAAATTGGCAGTAGCGTCGCGAAGCGAGCGATCGAATTCCTATTGTTCTCCGCCCGTACGTGAACCGCAAAGGAACCTTCTTTCTCTCCTACTTCTAGTCGAAAAGCGGGACGTTACTCGGGTGGAAGACGTGCAAACTATGGTGGAGACAATGTCCTCCTTGGGGGAAACAGTTGACCTTACTATAGCCCTGGACGCTGCGTTGCTGCAAAATGCAAATGTTAGGCGCGCTTTTACCGCTGTTGCGAAGCTAATTATTTTCGACTCTAAGATAACGGCATCTCGGCAAGCTGCAGTTGAGGAGTTTGCGAGGAGGCATAATAGCGGTGATTTTCACATGGTTGTCGATTGGGGAAATCATGAGGCGATCTCTGCGGCTCAGATAGCGGCGTTGCTGCAAAGCCTTCGCCACAATCCTGAAGCCAGATATGCCACTTCAGAGCAAGGTCTGAAGGACGTCGTCATTGGCGGCGCTCCTTCAGAACTAGAGATAATTGACCGCTTTGAGAAGATGCGCGGAAACGGGAATGTTATCCCGGGAGTTGTATTTAGGGCTGAGGGTAAATTCCGTGACGCGCACCACGGCACGACGCAATTTTTGAGCGCCTATTGTTCTGAAAATGCATTCGTGCGCGTTCCGATTGCGAGGGCCGACTTTTGATGAATACGAAGGCTGTTGACCGGTTCGCTCGGTTCGTTCGGGAAAGCAAAGTGAATTTGGGGCGGGCCAAGCCCAAAGTTCCAACTGGAGACTTCGCAGACGTTGTTCTGACAGAAGGGATTCCGCCAATTTTGCAGCGGGGGCCGCTTCCCGTGGTTGGGGTCGTCACGCCCGTGCGTAACAGGCTACAGTGGAGCGTTTCGTTTGTTCGACAAATGTTGGCGCAAACATACCCGTTTCTACGCATATACATAGTCGATGCAGCGTCAACGGACGGCACTGCATCCGCCATCGCTGCGCTTGGGCATTCTGCAGTCGAAGTACTCTCAGTGGACTCAAGCAATTTTTGGACAGGAGGCACCAACGCTGGAGTACGGCGGGCAGTAGATGACGGTTGCGACTACATCCTAACCATAAATGACGATGCAGTTGTACCGCCCGAATTCCTAGAGCGGTTGGTAGCCGTTGCGGCGACAAACAAGTTGAGGATTGTTGGCAGTATGATCTCCTATGCAGCCGAACCTGGCCGTATTTGGGGCGCTGGAGCATACAACGATTGGTCAAGTGGAAATTTCCTTCAGACAAGACATGCCAACCTTTGGGCTGACGCTGTTGATGAGCTGAGGAATGACCTTATTGAAGCGGAATGCTTGTGCGGGAATGGAACCCTGATTGAGGCGTCGGTCTTCGATCAAATAGGGTTGTACGATGAGAAGTTTACACCGCACTACCACGCAGATACTGAGTTCACTTTGCGGGCGAGGCGGCAAGGGATACGCTCTTACGTCGCGACGGGCGCTTGGATTTATAATCGTTTTTATGAGGCGACGGATGGAGCCATGACGGCTCGCAATCGGCGTTACTTCTCTCTCCGCTCAGCAAATTATCTTAAGCCTATAGTTTATATCTTGGCGAACTATTGCCCCAGTGAACTACGTCTGGCTGCCTTTTGCCGGTACATAGAAAGATATTTGTTCGACGCGAGCCAGCGGGCGCTTTCCATATTTGCTAGGACTGCATTTTTTCTTTCAGAAAAGCTACCGAAAGAATACTTTGGGTCGCGGGGCTTTTATACATCGGGATGCGATGAATTAGATTTCTGCAGGGACATTAACGTTGCTCTAAAACTAGAGGGGCGAGAGTTTCTGATGGTGGCGGCGATGTTATTTCTTCGCCGATCCCTGAATAAACTAGAGGAAGACCACTATCTTCAGTATGTCGGGACAGAAGAATCGCGTAGAATCGTATTACTCGATCTGATGAAGCGACCCGAGTTCGTTGCATTCAGGACGAAGACGCCCGAAATATCGCTTTTGTTGAAAGAGTGGACGCAGGAGGTCCCGCATCAGCTTCTTCGAATGTGTTCGGATCCATCTTTTGTGATCAGCGTTTTTCTGATTACGGAGAAAAGACTTCCGAGCACGCAACGTTTCAGGCAGAACCTTTCAACGACGAAAGCACGATCGAGAGCGGAAGTATATCCCAGCCTCGATTTGGGCGATCCTACAAGCAATAGTCAGGGGCGTCTTCCTTGCATATCAATCAGTAAAGAAAAGCCGGTTGTGTATGTAAATACTGATGTCTTGTGTATGGCCCAACTCGATAACCGAGCCAAGACAGGTGTATTTCGATACGTGCAATCGTTCGTGGATCGCATCCGCAACGACGGTAGCGTTCAAGCACGACTATTCCATTCACCCAGTTTGAACAGCGGTTGGGAGAGGGTAGCACAAAAACATCCGGAGCTAGTACAGTTGCATGTCGAGGGGCCGGCACCCGATGCTGGCGTAATGAGCAATCACGTCGCGTTCTATCCATACTTTCCGTTAGACCCATTTGATGCGCGCTTCTTAAAGTTAAAGAGCGTCTTTACACTCTGTGATCTTTTCCCCGTCACGAATCCTGAATGGTTTACGGAGGAGGCGACAACAAATTTCCGCCGTCAGATACGGCACCTAACGTCTGCAACGCACATATTCTGTATTTCGGCTGAAACGGAACAGAAGCTGAAGACTTATGCGCCGACGCTGCGTGGGACGACGTCTGTCGCACATCTAGGCGTCTCAGTTCCGCAGTTGAGTTCGGTCCGGACGGCTGATGAAATTGCAAAACTGCGCCCATCACAGAGATACATGCTTTGCATCGGAACGCTGGAACCGCGTAAAAATCTGGCGACGGTTATCGGGGCCATGCGGCGGCTCAGGGACACTGAGTTTAACGATGTTCAACTGGTTGTTGTCGGGGCGTCTGGTTGGAATGTCGATTTCGCAGAAGAAGCCAGCATGCTCGGCGACTGTGTGACTTTCCTTGGCCACGTAGATGACCGGGAACTCTGGACCCTGTACGGATCGGCCGTTTGTACGGTATTTCCTTCACTTGCTGAAGGTTTTGGCTTTCCCATTGTGGAGTCCTTCGCTAGTGGGACACCAGTGATCACATCAAATCGTTCAAGCATGCGAGAAATAGCGGGCGAAAGTGCGTTGCTGGTTGATCCGCTAGATGAAGGAGCCATTCTCGATGCAATGGTACGTATTTTGCGCTCTCCCGACCTGCGAGAAAGGCTGGCAAAGGGAGGCTTAGATCGAGCGAAGACGTTTACGTGGGAACGATGTGTTTCACTTCACGTCCAAGAGTTTCTCCGGATTCATCGAGTTTGATGCATAATCCAATGATGCCGTGAAGCCTGGAAAGCGTCCTCCACGAAGGGAGCGTCGAGATAGACTCCAACATTGTCGAGCGTGCCATCTGGCCCCAGACAATCGTGAGAAAAAACAGTCTATCGCCGGAAATGCCGGCGGTGGAAGGACTTGGGCGACGCACCACGCTCATCCAGACCGCCAAGATGAACGAAGTCGATACACTACTCTCACAATCCAGACGACCACGACTGGCGTAGCGATCGGGTTTCAGGCGGCTGCGTCCGATGATGTGGCGTCCCTGCAATATCGGCTCAAGGCGAGCGGCAGTCAGTTGCAGGGCACGGCCACAATCACGCCTATTGGCAGAGGTGTCTCGCAATTTCTAAGCCTCACTGCCTTCAGACCAATCATAATCGGCCGGCCAAAGCCGCTCATTGATCCAAAACTGCGTGCCATCAAAATAGGTGGCACCAGTCACGTCAGGAAGGCGGCTCGATGCATGGAACTTGCAGGGCTTCTCAAATATGAGGACCCATCCGTTCTGCCTCAAGAGATCGATCAACCGCCCCTCGATCACGCGGCTATGCGTGCCGATGATGATGCTTTTGACCTTAGCATTCATGCTTTCGAGAGACGCTGCAATGCTTCTGAACTCGTACCCTTGGATATCCATGTGCACAAGATCGACCATTGTTTCATCGGCGAGCAGCGTCTCGATTGGGAGTGCAGGCACAGATACCTGCCGGCTCTGCATCCCGCGATAATCGGTATCAGCCTCGGCTTCTGAAACTCCGCCGCCCCAATCATGGATGCTATGTGCCGAGAACTGTAACTCGCCATGTCTGTCAGATACGGCCGCGTGGACGATTTCCGTCTTGATCACCGGGTGGTATTCATCGCTTCGCGGGAGACCATTGTCTGTAAAATGCATATCAATCAAACGGAGTCTGTCGGGGTCAGCCTCCACGGCGACAAGCTTGAGCGTTCGTAACCCACGCTTTAGGGCGAAGTTTGCTGTGCAGACGAGCCATGGCGCGAAACCGGCTCCAAGCTCATAGACAACCATATCCTGACTGCCAGCTTCGACAGCAAAGCAGGTTGCCAGGAATTCGATCATTTCTCCATAGAGCTTGTTGTCCGGAAACGGCAGGTCGCTCCAAATAGACTCTCCGCCGACGTCGTTGAAAAACGTGTAGCGCGTCTTGATGCCGAAGCAGTCCTTGTGAAAGCCCTTCTCTACCGCGAGGGATGGCTCCATGTATTTCTTCAGCCTTTCAGTGGCGGCAAGATTGTAGCCAATAAAAATCTGATTGTCGTTCAATAGGTCTTTGGACAAGCTCATCGCGATATCCGCTTGTTTGTTTCTCCCGCCCAACCTGCCGATTAGGCTCCCTAGCTCTACTTAGCCGCTCGTGGCTTGCCTAGCAAGCGCAGAGGTTGCGGGGCGGGTGTCCAGGGGGCGCCCAGACGACTTTCTTCGCCCAAAAGTGGTAGTTAAAACCTGTCCCTTTAGGTTGATAAGGCAAAACCCAAAATGTAGGGTTGTGGTCCGAAGGCGAGAGGGGAGCAAGCGCAGCAATGGGTGTACAGCCTATCAATTTGGCGAATTTGGACGCCAAAATAGCAGAATGCAATGCAGCGCCGAGCATGATGGAGCGGAGGGAACTGTTCGCCTCGTTTTCTATGGACTGGCGCCCCGAGGTCGCAGACCCGTTCAGCCCTGAGTACCGTACCGAGCAGATGGAGCTTTATCGCAGGGTGGCCGGCAAGCGGTACGACCTCGCCAACGAGGCATGCAACTTCGATCTCAGCGCCGCGACCTACCGGCCTTACCCTTACGGGTCTCACGATCCGGAAACCGTCGGCGTGCATTTGGTGGCGATCGGATCGCTGATGCGCCAGCTTGCTTCAGTGCCAGCTGGCGGTCGCATTCTAGAGTTCGGCCCAGGATGGGGAAACACGACTCTTCAGATGGCACTCGCCGGGTTCAAGGTGACCGCCGTCGATCTCGAAGAGAAATTCTGCGAATTGATCCGGCGCCGTGCTATTCAACACAAGGTTAACATCAACGTCGTCAACAGCGACTTCATGTATGCCGAGAGGGTCACCGAGCCCTACGACGCCGTCGTCTTCTTCGAATGCTTCCACCATTGCGATGATCACATGCGGTTGCTGCGGGCGATGGAGAAAGCAGTAAAGCCAGGCGGCGCGATATTCTTTGGCGGTGAACCGATCGGGGCGGCGTTCCCTATCCCGTGGGGGCTGCGCCTTGATGGCGAAGCCCTCTTTGCCATCCGCAATAACGGGTGGTTGGAATTGGGCTTCCATGATCGGTATTTCCAAGACGCCCTTCGCTCCATCGGCTGGTCGGCGGTCCTCCATAAATCGGAGGAAACGTTCGTCGCGAACATCTGGGAGGCGCGACGATCCGGTGAGTTTCGTGTGGACGTGTCGGCGCTCGACCCGAAGGTTGGGGCGATCGTTGGCGAAAAAGGGCCGCACGGGATTGTCGTTGAAGACAGCAACCAGCACTGGGTCTTCTGCGGGCCGTTCTGTGATTTGCCGGCGGGCCGATGGCTCGGCACGGTGAAACTCGACGGGAAGGTGGCTTCGTCAGGCGCCGGTATTCTGCAGGTGTGCTACGGGGTGCCTGAGAAGGTTATCGCTCAAGCCAACGTCACGCTGCCGGCGAAGGAGATGCAAGTACGGTTCGGGACCGAGGAGGCCGTCGCGGACGTCCAACTCCGGTACTTCTCCAGTGACCTCACGTCCTTCGTCATGACGTCGATCAAGATCGAGCCGGATGAAAGCGGCTTACCGCTTGACGTGCCGGCGCCTCCGCAAGCCGAGGAAGCCGCCCCGGCGGTCGATGCGGCGCCACAAGAGGCGCCACCACGGATCACCCCTTTGTGGCGAGTCTTGTCGAGAGTGTTCGGCTGAGAGGCAGGCGACGATTGTACCGCTCGGAAAATTCCAGAGAGTTGCTAGAGGCTGGTAGCCCGTTAGCCGCCGAACAGAGATTGGTGATTGCGTCGTTCCAGATTCTCCTTGACCGCGACCCTTCAGATGCGGAAATCGAGCAGAGGTTATCTCGGTTCGTGAATCTGCGCCAACTTCGAAATGAGATCATTCGATCGTGAGCGCGACGAACACCCCACCTTTCCTTTTGTGATTGAGGCCGCGAGATAAGGTCCTTCATCGACGGGAGTGGAACGGGATGGTTGGAGATCGCGCTGATGCCATGCTTGAAGCCATGGATGAAGGCATGCATGAAGCCAGGCATGATGGAAAGTATCGCCGGATCGAGGTGATCACCGGTCGGCGCCAGCGGCGGAATTGGACCGACGAAGAGAAGGCGCGGATCCTTGCCGAAAGCGCAGAACCCGACGTGAACATCTCGGCCCTCGCCCGGCGCTGGGGCGTCAATCGCGGCTTGCTGAATGCCTGGCGCCGCGAAGCTGGATTGACCTCTCGTCGCTCTGCCAGTACCTGCGCGCAGCAGGCGATGTTCGTGCCGGTGACCGTGGTTGGAGAACGAACGCCTCCCCAGAGCGCGTCGTCGGATATCGCTTCCGTTGCTTCCGGTCGCATTGAGATCGAGATCGCCGGCGCGCGCATGACCGTGATCGGGTCGGTGGCGCCGGAGTTGGCGCAGGCGGTCGTGGCGGCGTTGCGAGGGCGCCGGTGATCGGACTTTCGCCGAATGGCGTGAAGATCATGGTGGCGACGCAGCCTGTCGACTTCCGGCGCGGCATGAATGGCCTTGTTGCGCTGGTGGCATCAGCCCTTGCGGCCGATCCCTATTGTGGTGACGTGTTCGTGTTTCGCGCCAAGCGTCTCGATCGCCTTCGCTGCATTTACTGGGACGGATCAGGCATGATCCTGGCGACGAAATGGCTGGAGGCAGGCAAGTTCGTTTGGCCACCGATCCGCGATGGCGCGATGCAGATGAGTAGCCAGGAGTTCTCACTTTTGCTGGCCGGTATTGACTGGACGCGGGTCAAGAGAAACACCGTAAAGCGGCCAACGAAAGCAGGCTGATCCTATTGGATTTGCTTGAAGATTCAGGATCATGTGCTAGGGTCTGCCATGCCGCTTCGACCCGACCCTTTACCTCAGGATGCCGCGCAATTGAGCCGGATCATTCTCTCGCTCGATGCAGAGAATGCCGACCTCAAGGCGCGCATTGCCTTCCTGGAGCAACAGCTCTTTGGGCCGAAATCGGAGAAGATGACGGCGATCGACCCGGCGCAGGCGATGCTTGAGCTTGGCGATCTCAGCGACATTCCCGCGGCGGCCAATGACGATGTTGCACCCGTCGCCGAGGTGACAAAGCAGGAGCGGCGATTGCCGTCGCGCAACATCGGTCGTTTGCCCAAGCATCTCCCACGGTATGAAGAGCTCATCGAGCCGGAGAGCAAGATTTGCCCGTGCTGCTCGTTCGAACTTCATTGCATCGGCACGGATGTCAGCGAAGCGCTCGACATCGTGCCTGCGGTTGTCTGGGTGAAACGGACAATCCGGCCGCGCTATGCATGCCGGGCCTGCGAGAGCGTCATGGTCCAGGCTTCGGCGCCGGCGCGCGTAATGGATGGCGGCATGGTGACCACCGCATTTGCCGCCCATGTCGCCGTTTCGAAGTTCGCCTGGCATTTGCCGCTTCATCGCCAGGCGCAGATGCTTGCCTCCTGCGGCGTCATCATCGATCGCGGCACGCTTGGGGCTGGGTGACGCGGGTCGCCTGGTGGCTTGAGCTTCTCTATGATGCGCTGCTAGCCTTTATCCGCTCCCAACCGAGGGTATTTTGTGATGAGACCCCGCTTCCGCGGCTTGATCCAGGGCGCAAACGAACGAAGGTCTGTCAGTTATGGGCTCAGGCGGTCGATGACCGGCCGTGGAATGGTCCGGCGCCGCCCGCGGTCGCCTATACTTTTGCCGAAAGCCGCAGCGCTCGAGAGGTCGAGGAACAATTGTCGTCGTTTGCCGGCGTGCTTCAAGTTGACGGATACCAAGCCTATAAAACTTTGGCCAAGCGCCGTGGGAAGAGCAATGTCGCCCCGATGCGACTGGCCTTCTGCCTTGCCCATGCCCGACGCAAGTTCGTCGAAGTCGTCAAGCTGACCGGGTCTGCTGAGGCCCTGTCGATCCTGGCCAGAATTGCCGAGATCTATCGTATCGAAGCGAGACTGCGCGGTGAAAGTGCCGATACCCGGCTCACGGTGCGACGTCGCGAGGCAGCGCCCGTCATGAGCGAACTGAAGGCCCAGCTCACTGAACTGAGCGACGAGGTGTCGTCGAAATCGGCGCTGGGCAAGGCCGTCTCCTACACGCTTAACCACTGGGGCGGGCTGGCAGCCTTCCTGGAGGATGGCCGGATCGAAGTAGACTCCAATGTGGTCGAGCGTTCGATGAAATCGGTGGCTCTGACGAGGAAGAATTCGTTGTTCGTGGGCAACGAACGCGGCGGCAAGTCCTTCGCGGTCCTGGCATCGCTCGTCAACACGGCAAAGCTAAACGGCGTGGATCCTGAAAAATGGCTTGCCGATGTGCTGGAACGCATCATCTCCGGCAAAGTGAAAGCCGACCGGATGGAAAGCCTCTTGCCGTGGGCTTGGAAGGCGGAACGCGAGGACATTGCAGATCTGGAGCGACGGGCGGCATGACACAGAACAGCCAAGGGACGACGACACGACCGAAGCTCGATGACGAGGCGTTCGAAGCCTTCATCAGGGCACGTCGTCCGGTGTCGCCGATCTGGTCGATGAGCGGTCTCGATGGCTATCTCACGGCTCTCATCATCGGCCCGAAGTTTATCGACCCACGTCAGTGGATCCCGGAGCTGACTGGCCCAGAGGCCCTGAACCTGCCAATGGAAACAACCGAGCATCGGGCCGTGCAGACCATTGTTGCGGAATACAACCGGATATCGGCAAGCCTCGCCGAAAGACCGAAAGACCGCCGGCCCAGGTTCACCAGGATCGATGATCAGACCTTTGATCCGTTCGATTGGGACCTCTGCTTTCTTTTAGGAACAAGGTACGCACCCAAGCTTTGGCAGCCCGTCCTTCGAGGTCATGCCGTCACTGGCGATATCGTCGCGCCTATCCGCAAGCTCGGCGAGGCAAAACGGAAAGCGACCCGCCAGGATGCTGCTGAGGTCGCCGAAGCACTCGCCAATATCCGAACCTATTTTATGCCGAAGCGGGCAAAGCAGAAGTTCTGAGAAAAATAGCTATTGCCGTTTCGTCAACGCCGAAAGCAGTGGGCTGTTCGTCGCGCTCACGATTGATTGTGCAAGGCACGCTTAAGCGTGCTGCTATTCAGCCGAAGGCAGCCAACTGCCGAGTTGCTCTCTAATTGCACTAGGTTCGTAAACTCCGGTGAAGCCACCTAATCCGCCGACACGCTCAAATGCGCAATGTAAATAGGACTCTGGTGGAGGAGCAAGTTTCTTATTATACCCTGTGATTTCGAACCTCTTATGCCAGAGATGGAGGAGCCTAGACGCGCGCACAGTCGCCTCAACGCTTTCTCGTCCTTCAGGCAATATCAGCTTCCAGAAATCGAGGGGCGGAATTGGGTAGTAATCAGCCGTTGGACTGGCAAATTGCGATAAACCCGCCTCGTTGAATTTCGTTGTGATGAGCTGGGGGCCGATGACGCCCCAACGCTGATCCAAGTCCACGGCAGCGCCCGCATGATGAATCAGGTCCGCGAGGACTGTGTGTTCGCGAGGGAGCCTTAGGACAGCGCCGTTTATCGCTTGATGATGATCTTTGGGATACTGAAACCCGAAAACGATCTCGTCATGTTGAAACTCAGGTGGCCTCAGGCAAAGAAAGTCACTGTCGACCCAACAGCAGCCAGTTTGCTTGATTAATAGATAGCGAAAGAGATTGGAGAATTTCGCGTACTCCACCTTTCCATCGGCGATGTACCTGCCGGTCAAGCTCGTATCTGGGCAAATCTCGCGCGCATCAGCCAACTCGATACCAGGGGGAATCTGGATACTGGCATCGTAGGAGTACAGGCGAAGCCGCGCGCCGTAATACGGGAAAGATGCGAGGCAACCGTATGTCAAGCCATCGATAGGACCATGCCAGAAAGAGACGAAGTCAGGCGCATTCGCGCGCCGAAATATACCGGCAAGCCGGGTTAGAAAGCTCATTGTTATCTCCCATCCCCAATTTGCTCCGAGCAGTAGCGATGGCTATATTAGTTGTCTACCTCTAGCTGACGATCGCGGCGCCTATTTGTTTCGAAAGCTTGGCCGCCGGTGCGGCGCCTCCACGATGAAGCATGTTTCCACACCCCTTAGCGATGCCGGAAGATTGACAAGCTGCAGCCTGCGGTTGATCTCCTTTGTGCATCTGAATGGGGCGCGTATCTGCGTGAGAGACGAAATCAATATGGTAGTATTGGCCGGCAGCGCCTCAGCCTTTTTCCAAGTTTCCGCCAAACAGTCCCGCCGCTACTGTACGCCTCGGCCCCTAAACCGAATTTCGCACTCCTGCACTTCGCCAGCGCCCTGCTTGCGGCTTACGGTTAGGGGCCGCTGTAGCCCGCATGAATCTGCTTTGCAAAAGAGTCCGTTTGTAATGACTGGCGCACTCCGGTATCCAAGGCTACTGCGGGCCATCCAACGCAATTGAAGCAATCCGCCCCTCTGTGATTGGGCGTTGGTTATGGAACTGTCACTTAAATCTTGCGGTTCTGCGATGAGCTGCAGAAAAACGGAAGTAGTGAGAAGATTGAGCAATGCAGCGTCAGACAAGTAGTGTGACAGGCCAGCCGTCGCTTTCCGGCAAAGTCCCGATCCGTGTCGCTCTGAAAAGGCAATGGCATGTGATGCATGCGGTAATTCTCCGTGACATCCGAAGCCGATATTTCAACCATGGCCTAGGTTTCTTGGTAGCGCCGCTATTCCCGGTTGCGCACGTTGGTGTTCTACTCGCCATCTATTCGTTTACTGGGCGTTCCGCAACTTTCGGCGACGACATGATACTCTTCTTCGCGACCGGGCTAATGCCCGTGCTGACGTTGACATATGTCTCCAGGTTTATGTCCTCGTCGATCGTCGCTAACAAGAATATGCTTTCGTTTCCAGCCGTCCACCTAATGGACATAGTGCTTGCGAGGTCTCTTCTAGAGTTCGTGGCCATTGTAATATCAGTTATTATCCTTGTAATGATCCTATTAAGTCTTGGGACAAACCCCTTTCCTTATAGACCTGAGCAAGCGCTCATGTGTATGGCGGTAACTGCAATGCTGGCGGTGGGCGTTGGGATTATCATCAGCGTGATTTCGGCAATCGCGCCTACCACGTCAATGATCTATGCGCTATTCACAGTCCTCATTTATTTATCATCTGGAGGTCCGATTTATTTGGACACCTATCCAGAAGAAGTAGTTTACCTGCTATCTTTCAATCCAGCATTTCAATGCGTATCGTGGATGCGGCAGGCATACTACCAAGGATATTCAGCCCCATTTCTGGACAAAACATATCTATTCTTGTGGGGCGCTAGTACGATGGCCGTAGGACTACTTATGGAGCGCACACTTAGGAAGTATGTATTGCAATGAATGCCCGCAAAGATGCTCTGAACCTCGACAGGTAATTTCCTCCAGATTGGAGTAGAGTCCGGCCCATCGAAGGACGGACGAATGAAGAAGCAGAGATTTACGAAGGAGCAGATTATTGCGGTGCTGAAGGAGCAGGGGGCTGGCGCGAAGGTGGCCGACGTCTGCCGCAAGCACGGAATTTCAGAAGCGACATTTTATAACTGGAAAGCCAAGTACGGCGGCATGGAGGTCTCCGAGGCGAAGCGGTTGAAGGCGCTTGAGGACGAGAATATCAGGCTAAAGAAACTGCTGGCCGAGCAGATGCTGGATGCAGCCGCACTCCGCGAGCTTCGTGCAAAAAAATGGTAGGGCCTGCCGCCAAGCGTGAAGCCGTCACGCATCTGAAGGCCGTCATGGGTCTTTCGGAGCGTCGGGCCTGCCAGATCATATCTGCCGACCGCAAGACGATCCGTTATCGGTCCCGCCGACCGCCGGAGGTCGAACTGCGAGCGAAGCTGCGCGACCTGGCCAACCAGCGGCGGCGTTTCGGCTACCGTGAGCGTCCGGCGAAGGGTAATCCTCCCGTTTTTAACGGGGCTCTGCAGTAGAATTCACGCGGCCATTTTCAGTTTCTGTGCGGGTGTGATGCCGCCGATACCCATATTGGGCCGTTCGTTGTTGTAGGTCCACAGCCATTGCGTGGCGAATTCTTGTGCCTCCTCAATGCTTTCGATGATGTATTGGTCTAGCCATTCATGGCGAACGGTGCGGTTGTAGCGCTCGACATAGGCATTCTGCTGCGGCTTTCCAGGCTGGATATAGCTCAGGGCAATGCCCTGCTTCTCGGCCCATTCCATCAGTTTGCCGCTGACATATTCCGGGCCATTGTCCACTCGGATGGCCAGCGGCCTGCCGCGCCATTCGATGATTTGGTTCAAGCTGCGGATGACGCGCTCGGCAGGAAGCGAGAAGTCCACTTCGATGCCCAATCCCTCGCGGTTGAAGTCGTCCAGAACGTTCAACAGCCGGAATTGTCTGCCATCATCCAGACGGTCCGCCATGAAGTCCATGGACCAGACTATGTTCGGTGCTTCCGGCACGGCCAGTGCATCCGGCTTGTCACGCTTCAACCGCTTGCGTGGCCTAATCCTGAGGTTCAGTTCCAGCTCACGGTAGTGCGCGGCGGCAATCACGGTGAGATTCGTATTGCCTCACCCAAGAGTGTTCCCAGAGAATAATGCCGTTGCCTCACTCGGATGTTCTCGAATGCCTCACGGGTTGTTCCGATCGTGTCCCCGCACCTGGTGCAGGTGACGGAGGTAGCGAAGCCGCTCGCGAGCGCGCCCTCAATAGCGCTGTAGCGAGCGGGCGGCTTCGCGGGCGGTCATCATGTTTTCCGGTAGGGTCGGCTTGTCGAAGGCCAACCTGGCGGTAAGAGCGCGGATGCCGATCCTGTATTGTTCGGTAACGATCTCACTGCACGACCTCTACGATTTGCGTCTGCCGCGCGGCATCGGCGAATGGCCCGAACACCAGCGCATTGGCCTGTGTACTGCGCCAGATCTTCATTCGGCGCTGCACGGTCCGAATGAGGCCGTCGGGATACACGCCGGGGTATTTGACCTGCAAGCGTTCAAGCAACTCTCGCGAAGTTCGCCAAGGCTCCGCCTCGAACCATTCCTCGAGTTCGGCAGTGACGGCGAGTAGAGGATCGGGCCTCCGCCGCTCTCGCTTGGCCGCTGGCTTGGAGCGGGCAGTCGGTTTCACTTCACCACCACGCCAAGCAATCCGTAAGCCAGACAGAAAGTCTTCGAGCGGTAATGCCTCGCCGTCGGTGGCAGGCGAACCATCAGGCTTGTCAGCAATTTCGACCAATCTCTCTTGTGCCAGGCGTATGTCGCGGAGCAGTCGGACCGGATCGAGCGTCAGGTACATCGCCTTGAGCCAAAGGCATGTATCCTCCGGCGTGCGTGGGTCGTCAAGCAGCCGCTGATAGGGCGTGGCGGGACGATGATAGCGCTTGATCACCTTGGCTCCGTCACGGTGCTTTTCTTTCAGCTTGAATGATGGCTGAAAGAAATTCACGAACAACCGCATTGACGAATAAAGCTTGGCCAGCTCCCGAGTGGCTCGCAGCCCCTCGAAGCGTCGGTATCCAACGATCTTGCGCACGATCGCGCCATTCTTCTGCTCGACAAATGCCTGATCGTTCTTTCGGTAAGGGCGGCAACGGGTAAGTTCGATATTATCGCGCAAGCAATACTCATGAACACTCTCGTTCATGAACACACTGTCGTTGTCGGTGTCGAAGCCCAGCAGCGGGAACGGCAGCAACTTGCGCAGTTCGGCCAACGCAGTGATCAGTACCGTTTGCTCGCGAAC